>Ga0315273_10000709_pt1 | contig 35938 bp, 30 predicted proteins | sample YL17G02_0_MG_FD_205753 | JGI IMG/M metagenome (GOLD analysis project Ga0315273, IMG submission 205753) | Sediment microbial communities from Yellowstone Lake, YNP, Wyoming, USA - YL17G02_0 | ecosystem: Environmental > Aquatic > Freshwater > Lake > Sediment | place: USA: Wyoming | collected...
GCCACCTTCGCCTCATTCAGGTGCATGTAGACGGAGTGATAGCCATTGCCGTGCGCGATGATGACGGTGAGGCCGTAGGTGCCGAAGGCCTCGAGCACCCGTTCCACGGACCCGCCCTCGACGGTCCTTACCGGTGTGCCGACCGGGGCGCCGATGGAGATGCCGTTCCAGCGAATGACCGCCCCTGAGGACAGGTGCTCGGACCCGAACCGGTGCACGATGGGCCCCTCAACGGGCCAGTCGAGCTTGCCGATATCGGCGGTGGTAAGGGAGGCCGCGGGCGCCGTCCCCCCGGGGCGCGGGTTGCGCGCCGCCTCGCGCCGCGCCCGTTCCAGTTCCGCGAGAATGTCATTGAGGCGGGCCTCGTCGCGCTCCAGTTGGGTCAGTTGCTGCTCGGTGGTGCGCGCGGTCCGCCGGGTTTCCCGCAGGCGCTGGGCCCGTTCCTCGACCAGCCGACCGTAGCGTTGCAGCTCGGCTTCCCGCTCCTCACGGCTGCGGTCGAGTTGCGAGCGCACCTGCATGATCTCCCCGCGCCGACGCTCCACCTGCCCCTTGAGCTTCTCGACGTCCACCACCAGCGCCCGATCCTGCTGCGACTGCAGGTACAGGTACTTGTAGCGGGAGAGGAGGTCGCCGAAGGACTGTGCCGCGACCAGCACCTCGAAGGTGTACAGACGCCCCCGCTTGTAGATCTCCGATAGCCGCCGCTGCAGCACCGCGCGCTTCTCCCCCAGATTGTCCTGGGCGAGGGCGAGGTCCGCACTGGCGCGGTCCACATGCCCGTTCAGCCCGCCGATCTGGGACTCCAGCTCATTGACGATCCGGTTGGTGCTCTGCCGCTGACGCTCGAGGTTGTCGAGCTCCTGGCCGAGATCGTGGACCTGGCCCTGGAGCCGGATGCGCTCGAGCTCGAGCCGCTCCCGCTCCCGGCGGACCTCGTCGAGGCGGCGGCGGGAATCATCGAGGTCGGTCTGGGCGGATAGGTGGATTGGCGGAGTAGCCGATGTGGCAAGGAGGATCAGGCTGAGCCGAATCGCGGCCGTCATCACCGACCGCCGCCCCGCCGCTCCTGCAAACCGGCTACACATTCCTGAGATGTCTTCCCACACTTACCAGGCTCCCACCCAGTCCGATGAGCACCCCGGAGACCACGCCGAGTGCGACCTGGGCCGGCTTCAGGAAGACGATCCCGGAGGTGGCCAGTTCGACCTGGCCGCGGAACAGGAGGTAGGTGCCGTAACAGAGGGCAATCGCCAGCAGCCCGCCGAAGAGGCCCTTGAGGGAACCTTCGAGAAGAAACGGTCCGCGGATGAAGCCATTGGTGGCTCCCACCAGCCGCATGATGGCGATTTCGCGGGCCCGCTGCAGGACCGTGATCCGGATGGTGACGCCGATGATCACCACCGCCACGGCGGCGAAGGCGAGGCCGATGGTCAGGCCGACGAGCCCGGCGATGTTGCGGAGCCGGTCGAGTTTCTCGATCCACTCGCGGCCATAGCGGACGTCGTCGATGAAGCCGTACCCCTTGAGCCGGTCTGCCACGGCCGAGGTGTGCGCGGCGTCGCGGAACCCCTCCTTGAGCTGGATCTCGAGGGAGGCGGGGAGCGGGTTGACAGCGAGATCGCGGTAGGCGTCGCGGAACTCGACCAGTTCGAGGCGGGCGCGCTTCAGCGCTTCCTCCTCGCTCACGAACGTCACCCGTCCCACCTCCGGGAAGGCGGCGATGTCCTGCGAGGCTTGGGCAATCGTCTCCGGCGGGGTGGCGCGCAGCAGGTAGGCGACGACCTCGACCCGCTGCTCCACCGTGCGGAGGGCTTCGCGAAGGTTGACGGCCACGAGGCCGAACAGGCCCACGGCGTACAGCGAGAACCCGATCGTGGTGATCGAGAGCGCGGAAAGGAGCGGCGCGCGACGAAAGGTCTGCAGCGCTTCACGGACCAGCAGCCTCACGCGTCCTCCTCATCGGCCTCGGCGCCGTCATCTACGCCGCTGTCGAAGACGATAGTGCCCTCCCGGAGTTCCACGGTGCGGTAGGTCGTCTGCTTGATGAGGTCGAGGTCGTGAGTCGCCATCACGACCGCGGTCCCGCCGGCGTTGATTTCGCGGATCAGCTGGAATACCCCACGGGTGGCCCGCTCATCGAGGTTGCCAGTTGGCTCGTCGGCGATGAGGATCGTCGGATCGTTGACGAGGGCCCGGGCGATCGCCACTCGCTGCTGCTCCCCGCCCGACAGCTCCTGCGGATAGGCCAGCGCCTTGGCGGCGAGTCCGACCTGGGTGAGCACTCGCATGACCCTGGCGGGGATGGCGTCCGCCCGGGCTCCGGTCACCTCCAGCGCGAAGGCGACATTCTCTTCGGCGGTTCGGTCCTCGAGCAGACGAAAGTCCTGGAAGACGATGCCCAGCCGGCGCCGCAGGCGGGGAAGCTCGTCGGGTGTGAGATCACCGATGGAGAAGCCGGAGACCCTAAGCTCGCCACTGCTGGGCCGTAGTTCACCGTACAGGAGCTTGAGCATCGTCGACTTGCCGGCGCCGGAGTGGCCGGTGAGGAAGACGAATTCGCCCTTCGCGACATGGAGGGAGACGTTCTTGAGGGCAGCGCCCTTCGGGTAGTCCTTGAAAACATGGGCGAATCTGATCACGGGGGGAAGATAGGATTGGCGGGCGGGTGAGTAAAGCGAGAGGGTAGCGGCCCGTGGCTGTTGGATATCGGCTATCAGCTATCAGTCGAAGGAGGAGGATGCCGCCTGGGGAGCCGGACTACCTGTCACTGGCCGAGAGCCGATTGCTGATAGCCGATAGCCGATAGCTGACAGCTGACAGCTGACAGCCATCAGCCCCTCACCCAAGCGCCTGCTCCAGGTCGGCGATGATATCCTCCGCATCCTCCACGCCACAGGAGAGCCGGACGAAGCCGTCGGGGATCCCTTGCCGGGCACGTTGCTCCTCGCTGAGGCGGCTGTGGCTGGTGAGGCGCGGCTCGGAGATAAGGCTTTCGACTCCCGCCAGGCTTGGCGCGTGGGTAATCAGCTTGAGCTTCTTGAGGAATTTCTCCGCGGCGCGGGCGCCGCCTTTGAGCTCGAGGCCGACCATCCCGCCGAAGCCGTCGAGGACCCGGGTCGCGAAGTCGTGATCGGGGTGGGAGGAGAGCCCGGGATAGTGAACCCGGGCAAGCCCATCCTGCTGCTCGGCCCAGCGGGCCACGGCCATCCCGTTGATATTGTGTCGCTCCATCCGGACTCCGAGCGTGCGCATCCCCCGTTCGATGAGCCAGGCGGCATGGGGGTCGATCGCCTGTCCCCAGAGCTGCATCAACCGGGTTACTTCCTCGATGATCGACCCGGATGCGGCCACAGCCCCGCCGATCACGTCGCTGTGCCCGTTGAGGTACTTGGTGGCACTGGTGATCACGATGTCCGCGCCATGTTCGATGGGGCGATAGTTGATCGGACTGGCAAAGGTGGCATCGACCAGCAGGGCGAACCCCCCATCGCGCGCGATCTGGGCCATGGGGGCTAGGTCGATAACCCGCATGACCGGGTTGGTCGGCGTCTCCACGAACACCGCCCGCGTGCTCTTCCGTACCGAGCGGCGCCACTGGCGGGGCTGATCGGGGTTCACATAGGTCACCTCGATCCCCAAGCGGCCGAATTCTTCGTCGAAGAGCCGGCGCGTCCCCCCGTAGATCCAGGCACTGGCGAGCAGGTGGTCCCCCGGCCTCAGGACGGCCAGGTGGGCCAGCGCGGTCGCCCCCATCCCGCTCGCGACGAAGATCGCCATTTCGGCCCCTTCGAGCAGCGCGTACTTGGCGGCCAGGGTCACCTGGTTCGGATTGTTGCCGTACCGGGTGTACATCACCGTCTCGTCCGAACCGACGGGATTGGTGAAGGTGCTGCTCTGGTAGATGGGCGTGACTACCGGGGTCCAATCGGTGCGCCGTGCGGGTTGGCCGTGAACGGCCAGCGTCGACCGCCCGGGTGGCTTCTTCATGTGAGCGGTGCGAGGTAGTGCGGGCCCTCGAAACGGACCAGGCGCATCCGGACCAGCGTGTCGAGAACCTCCGCCGCTCGTGCGGCGGTCCAGCCCACCTGCTCGCCGAAGACCTGGACCGTCGCGGCGCCGAGCGATTGGAGGGTGAAGAAGGCGGTGCGGAGATCCGGGCTGAGACGCCCGACGGGACGGGCGCCGCCCGCGGGATCGCAGACCAGCGCCGCCAGGTCGTGATGCTCCAGGACGTGCTCGATGGCTTCGAGTTGCTCCTCGCGCAGGCCCTGCAGGATCAGGTAGGTCTGCCCGGGGGGGTCGAGGAGGAGCTTGGCGATGATCTCGTCGGCGCAGCTCAGGTCCACCAGGCCGACATCGGAGAAGTCAAGCAGCGCGACCGGCCCCTCGCCGGCCGCGAGGGCCTGCTGGATGCTGGTCCGGACGAGGCGCCCCGTCGACCGAGTGACCAGATCAGAGTACTGGGTCTCCACCGATTCACGCAGCAATCGCTCGACCCGGATGGTCTGCCTCATCCGCCGTGTCCTTCCTGCGCGGGGATGACGATCTGCACCTGCGCGCCCGGGAAGGGAGCGAGATGCTCGGTCATCGGTTCATCGTCGTCCCAGGGCGGGACGATCGCGATGCGCGCCGTGCCGCTCCGAATGCTCAGCTTGCCGGCCCAGCGGGAAAGATACCGCTTGATCCCGGCGATGCCCTGGCCACGACCGGGATCCCGGAACCGACTCACGTTCTGAATGACAGCCGCCTCGAGCGCTGCGCCATCACCCCAGCGTTCTCCGAAGCGGCGGGCCTGGGTGGCGTCGAGCGACCGGCGGAACCCCACGCCCGCGTCACTCACCGCGATGACCACAACCCGCCGCCCCAGGCGCTTCCTGAAGGTATACGCATGGACGGCCACCCACCCACTGGTGCCGGCGTGCTCCACAATATTCTGGCATGCCTCCGAAAGTGCCATGGCGAATCCCATGGTCGCCTTTGCCTCGAGGCCGAGCTCGCCATGGAGGATCCGGGCCGCCACCTGCTGGATCTTCCCGACCACGGCGTGCACGTCCTCGCTGGCGCGCACCGGCGTGACATCGAGCAGCACATCGGAGTGCTCGTCGGGCTTGATCCGGGGAACCCGGCCGTGGACCTCGACCAGCCCGGCCGCGTGCTGAAAGAAACCCGCCTTCGCCCAGTAGCGCCGCACGTCCTCGGCCGTCGGCACGGTGAAGACCGGCGCTGGCCCGCCGGCCTCTCGCACGGCCTGTGCGGCGGTGAGTATCGCGATCAGTCCGAACGGGGACGCCCACTGGGCGGCGCGGGCGTCGAACAGCATCCGATCGGTGAGCGCTCCCTGCGAGAAGGAGTGCGCGAACTGCTCGAAGCTGCGGTCATCGAACCAGGTGGGAACCTCGACCACGCGACTCACGCCGCATCTCCTGCCGTGGCCAGTTCGCCCCGCAGCAAGCGGCCCAGCCGGGATGCCCCGCGGAGCGAGGCGTTCCGGGCTGCCAGGAGATTGGCCGCGGCGATCGCCGCCTCCGGCGGACCACCCGCCAGCAGCCCGGAGCAGAGTCCGGCCCCGAAGACGTCGCCGCACCCGGTGGGGTCGAGCGCATCGACCTGGGGGGCGGGAATGAGAGCCGTCCGGATGGCGGATGAGGCGGATGGGGCGGATGAGGCGGAGGCAGAAGTGCGATCCAACCCATCCGCCCATCCTTCGAAGCCCGGCGCCGCGAAATACACCGCCCCCCGCCGGGCCAAGGTCACGATCAGGAGTTGGACGCCCGCAGCCATCGCCTGCGCCGCCACCGCGAGCGGATCGGTCGCGAATTGGGCCATTTCGTCCTCGTTCATCTGCACCACGTCAAAGCAGCCGAGCCATGCCGCCGGATCGGCCAGCGGGCGCAGCATGCGCACCCCGTCCTGTGGCATTCCGAAGAGCAAGCTGTGGAGATCGGCATAGATCGGACGGTTGAACGCCTGCCGGAGGGCCTGCGCGGTGCCCAGTTCGAGCTCGAACCCCGAGATGAAATTGACATACAGCGCGTCAAGGTCCTGCACCATCGGGCCCAGCTCGGCCCACGTCCAGCCTGGGACTCCGCCCGACATCCGCTCGCAGCGGCGCTCCGCCGACTGGTACCGGAGGGTGACGCGGTTGTTGGGCACCGGCACCTCGACGCACCGCCCGCCCGGGACCAGGTGAGTCAGGTCGCGCAGAAACTCGCTGGCTTCGTCGCGGAGATCGCTCCCGACCTTGATCAGCGGCACGATTTGCCAGGATGGCGGGAGCGCGGCCTCGAATCCGCCCAGCGCATAGGCGATCCCGCCCCACTCCTCGACTGGCGGCGCGGCCGGGTCGCGACCGTAGATCACGTCCCACACCAGGGAGCCGATGACCCCGAGTCTAGGCACGCCGAGCCTCAGACAACGCCCGCTTCCACCTGTTCCTGGAAGGCCCGGGCCGCGCCATACACTCCGGCCACACCCGTGAGCTCGCCGGGAACGATGCGGCAGACCTGCACCGCGGGCTTGAAGGCACGTCGAGTCACTTCGCGCCGCAGCGGCTCGAAGAGACTCTCGCCGGCCAGCGTCACCCCACCCATGATCACCACCGCTTCAGGGTTGAAGATGTTGATGAGGCTCGCCACCGCCGCGCCGAGGAACTTTGCGGTGTCACGGACCACCTCGAGGGCCAGTTCGTCACCCGCCTGGGCTGCCTGGTAGACGGTCTGAGCAGTGATCTTGCGGAAATCCCCCGCAACGTAGGATGGCAGGACCGACTCCGCTCCACTTTCCAGCGCCTCGACGGCGCGCAGCGCGATATTCGGTCCCGAGGCGTAGGCCTCGATGCAGCCATAATTGCCGCACTTGCAGCGCCGGCCGTTGGCGTCGATGGTCATGTGGCCCACCTCGCCGGCGATGTCCGAGGCGCCGTGGTAGAGCCGGCCGTCGATGATGATGCCACCGCCGATGCCGGTGCCGATAGTGAGACCGATAGCGATCCGGGTGCCTCTGGCCGCGCCTCGCCACCACTCTCCCAGCACGGCGCAGTTGGCGTCGTTGTCGAGCGCCGTCCGGAGCCCCAGCCCGTCCTGCAACCGCTGGCGCAGCGGCATGTTGACCCAGCCGAGGTTGGGCGTGAGCAGGACGATGCCGGACTTGGTGTCCAGCGGGCCAGGCGCGCCCACCCCGGCTCCGATCACCTCCGCCCCGGGGACCTTTGCCTTGGTCTCCGCGATGCAGTCCTGGGCGGCGGTGACGATTCGGCGGACCACCGCATCGGGGCCTTCCTCGGCGCCGGTCGGCACGTTTCTGACGCCGAGAATCTCGGACCCATCCTCCGCGACACAGCCGGCGACGATGTTGGTGCCGCCGAGATCGATGCCGACGATATAACGCATGAGCCGGTCCTGGCAACGGGAGGCGACGGGGATCCTCGAACGGGGGGAATGATAGAACCGAAGCGGCGTTACCTCCATCCCGCTGCCGGCCCGGCTTCTCCGATTTGCTGGAGTCGCTGTTCCACAACTGCATGCACCTGGGCGACTCCGAGGTCCCGCATGCAACGATGGTGGGTGCGGGGACATCGCGCGGGACCATGCAAGGAGCATGGGCGACACGGAATCGAGGCGAGCTCCACGACGCGATCGTCGGTATGCCACGGCCCGAAGCCGAAGGCCGGTGCGGTTGGCCCGAAGATCGCCACCGCCGGACGGCCGAGGGCGCTGGCAAGATGGAGTGCCAGGGAGTCGTTCGTGACGACACAGATCGACCGCTCGATCAGGGCCGCCGATTCTCGCAGAGCAAGTTGCCCCACCGCTGACCGAGCCCGTCCCTCCGCCCGCTCCACGATGGCTTCTCCGATCGCGACATCTTCGGGCCCCCCAACCACCACCATCGCCGTGGACAGCCGCTGGCCGAGTTCCGCGAAGTAGGGCCAGCGCTTCGTGCCCCAGCGTGCCCCGGGAGCGAGCACGATAAAGCGCGCACTTACGCCGGCCTCGGCCAGCCACGCAGCCGCGCGGGCCCGATCCCGATCGGTGACCGTGAGCCACGGGGTGGCCGGCAGTGGCCCTCCATTCGCGAGCGCAAGTAGCCGCTCCGTCATGTGGCCCGTCTCCGGCCGCCGCACCCGCCTGGTATAGAGGAAAGAGCCCGGAGTCCCAGCGAAGCCGATCCGCTGCGGCGCCCCGGTGAGACGGGCGAGTACCGCCGAGCGAAGCGAGCCATGCGGCAGGTAGACCTGCGAGTAGCGCTGCGCCCGCAGTTCGCGGCCCAGGGTAACGAGGCCGGGCAGGCCTCGGGCGGAACCGTGCTTGTCGAAGGGAATCGCCCGGCGGACGGCGGGATGTGTTTCGGCGAGTGGCAGAGCGGCGGGCGTCGTCACCAGGTCGAGGATGCCATGGCGCTCAGCCAGTCGGGTGAGGAGCGGCAGGGTGAGGACGAGGTCGCCGAGGTGGGCGGTCTGGATAACGAGACTCGGCGACTCGGCGGCTGGCTGGCTCGGCCCACCCCGTCCCGGACCAGTCGCCGAGTCGCCGAACCGCCGAGCTGACATCGAGTCAATCCACCTGCAACACCGCCAGGAAGGCTTCCTGCGGGATCTCCACCTGACCCAGCTGCTTCATCCGCTTCTTGCCCGCTTTCTGCTTCTCGAGGAGCTTGCGCTTGCGGGTGATGTCGCCGCCATAGCACTTGGCCAGCACGTCCTTGCGCAACGCGGAAATGGTCTCGCGGGCGATGATCTTGTTGCCGATCGCAGCCTGAATCGCGACGACGAACAGCTGCCTCGGGATCAGCTCCTTGAGCTTTTCCGCGATCTTCCGGCCGTACTCGGAGGCCTTGTCCCGGTGGATGATGACGCTGAAGGCGTCGACGGTCTCGCCATTGATCAGCATGTCGAGCCGGACCAGGTCCGACTCGCGGTAGCCCGCCAGCTCATAGTCCATCGCAGCATACCCGCGGGACAGGCCCTTCAGTTTGTCGTAGAAATCCAGCACGATCTCGCCAAGCGGGAAGTCGAAATCGAACTCGACCCGGGCGGTATCCAGGTACTTCATCCCGTGGTACACCCCCCGGCGCTCCTGGCCCAGCTTCATGATGCCGCCGATATACTCGGTCGGCGCCATGATGTGGGCCTTCACATATGGCTCCTCGATGCGCGAGATGGCCGCCTGGTCGGGCAGGTTGGTGGGATTCTCGAGCAGCATCATGGTCCCATCGGTGCGATAGACGTAATACTCCACCGTGGGGACCGTCGTGATGAGATCGAGGTTGAACTCCCGCTCCAGCCGTTCGGCCACGATCTCCATGTGCAGCAGGCCGAGGAACCCGCAGCGGAATCCGAAGCCCAAGGCGGTTGAGGTCTCCGGTTCGTACTGCAGGCTGGCATCGTTCAGCTTGAGCTTCGCCAGGGCGTCCCGGAGCGCCTCGTACTGTTCGCTGTCTGTCGGATAGAGCCCCGCGAAGACCATCGGCTTCACCTCGCGGTAGCCGGGCAGGAGCTCGGTGGCCCGTTCCTGTGCGTCGAGGATGGTGTCGCCGGCCCGGGTATCGCTCACGCTCCGGGTGTTGGCGACCACGTAGCCCACCTCGCCCGCCTCGAGGAAGCCAGTCGGTCGCTGCCCGAGTTGCAGATAGCCCACCTCGTCCACGGTGTAGAGATCGTCGGGGTGCGAGCCGAAGGCGATCTCCATGCCCTGGCGCAGGGTTCCGTCGACGACCCGGATGCTGGGAATCGCGCCGCGGTAGCGGTCGAAGTAGGAATCGAAGATGAGCGCCCGGAGCGGGGCATCGGGGAGGCCGCGCGGCACGGGGACGCGCGCCACGATTGCTTCCAGGAGCTCGGGGATGCCGGTGCCCTCCTTGGCGGAGACGGCGAGGATCTCCTCCCGCCTGGCCCCGATCAGATCCATGATCTCCTTCGCCCGGCGCTCGGGCTCGGCGCCCGGGAGGTCGATCTTGTTGAGCACCGGGATGATCTCAAGGCCGGCGTTGAGGGCCAGGAAGAGATTCGACAGCGTCTGCGCCTGGACGCCCTGGGATGCGTCCACCACGAGGATGGCCCCCTCACAGGCCGCGAGCGATCGGGAGACCTCATAGGTGAAGTCCACGTGCCCCGGGGTGTCGATCAGATTGAGCTCGTACTCCTGCCCGTCCCGGGCGGTGTAGGACATCCGGACGGCGTTGAGCTTGATCGTGATCCCCCGCTCACGCTCGAGATCCATCGTGTCGAGGAGCTGTTCTCGCATGAGGCGCTTCTCGACCGCTCCGGTGGCTTCGATCAGGCGATCGGCGAGGGTGCTCTTACCGTGGTCGATGTGGGCCACGATGCAGAAGTTGCGGATCCGGGACTGGCGCATGTGGGAAAGATAAGGGGTGGGGGGAGTCGGGGCTGGGCGGCACCGGACGGGGAGGCCGCTGTGGAGCGGGACGTCTTGCCGTCATGCCGTCAGCCTCTAAGTTCAGCCCATGTCGACCGCCCCCTCCGGCTCCCTCGCCGACTTCAACGAATTCCGCAGCCGGATGAACGACATCATCCTCAATGCGGGCAATCTCACCATCAGCCGGTTCTTCGCCCTCGACCACCGCTGCTACGAAGCCGGGGCGCTGGGCACCAAGACGAAAGAAATGCTGGGGCTGGTCGCGAGCCTGGTCCTGCGCTGTGACGACTGCATCACCTACCACGTCGTCCGCTGTCATGAAGAGGGCGCCACTCGTGAGGAGTTCCTGGAGATCTTCTCTGTGGGGCTGGTCGTGGGGGGAAGCATCATCATCCCCCATCTCCGGCGCGCCATGGCCCGGTTGGAAGAGCTCGAGGACCGGTAGCTCCCGCTCAGCCTTCGGCCGGGATGGTGCGGCGGAACTGGGTATTTCCCAACACCACCCCACCGAGGATGAGCGCCCCGCCCACCAGGTGCCAGATGGGTCGCTCCCCCAGGACCGCGGCCGCGATCCCGGTCGCGATCAGTGGCGTCGCGCGGGTGTAGCGGGCCGCGCGTGAGGCCCCGATCCGCTGCACCGCGCGGCTCCACAGCACGTAGGCCGCCACCAGTGACAGCAGTGTCGAGTAGATGAGTCCGCCCCATGCCGACGCCGGGACGGCGTTCCACGACATGCGTGCAAGACCTGGCAAGCCGGCCAGCACCAGGCCCGGTGTCCCCGTGAGCATGGCCCACGCCGTGACGCCGAGCGCGGAGACTCGGCCGGCGACCCGTCTGAGCCCCAGAGTGTACCCGGTCCAGCAGCCCACGGCGGCCAGAATGAGCAGATCCCCCCGCCACTCACGATGACCTGCCCGCAGGCGGCGCGATGCCACAACAATCACCACATCGCGGTGAATGCGAGGGGTGGGATGAATGGGAAGGCGAGCTTGGCCGCGGTGAAGTTGCCCCCCCAGAAGAGGACGGTGGCGAGCATCTCGAGATGGGGGGAAGGCCGGCGCATGGGCGAAGGGTAACTGGACGGCCCGGCGCGTTGCCGAGCCGTTTCAGGTCGCCGGCTTTTGCTCCACGATCTTGGTGTAGCTCTCCGGATTCCACTTCGGGCGGTCCTTGGCATTGGCGATGTCCTGCCCGAGGTAGAACAGCAGCTGCGCGATGCGGGACTGCTTTTCCGAGTCGATCTTGTCCGGTGAGTCGCTCACCTGGTGGTAATCGGGGTGGGTGCCGTTGAAGAAGAACAGGATTGGGACGCCCTTGCGCGCGAAGTTGTAGTGGTCGGATCGGAAGTAGAAGTTCTCCTCCGGCCAGCGGTCGCCGATCGGGGCCATCTTGAGTTCGGGGTGCTGCCGTCCGACCCGGTCGAGGGTCGCGCCGAGGTCGGAGTGCTGCTCTCCGATCGCCACGATGGTGTCCCTCCAGTTGCGGCCGACCATGTCGATGTTGAGATCGGCGACCACCTGCGCCAGCGGGACCGTGGGATGATCGCTGAAATAGCGGCTGCCCCACAGGCCCTTCTCCTCGCCGCTGACGGTCATGAAGATGACCGACCGCTTGGGGCGTGCACCCGGCTGGCTGAACGCCTCGGCCAGCTCCACCACGCTCACCGTACCCGAGCCGTCGTCATCGGCGCCGTTGCAGATGGTGTCTCCGCCCCGCGCCTGGCACTGGCCGCCCCCGGCGGTCCCGACATGATCCATGTGAGCGGAATAGACGAGATACTCGTTCTTGAGCTTGGGGTCGCTGCCCTCGAGTATTCCGATGGTGTTCGGGGCGCTGGTGGAGTCGAGTATCTGGTCCTCCAGTCCGAAGCCGATCGTCAGGTCAGGGAGATCCCTGATCACTGCGCCGGTGGAGGCCCGGATATCATCCGCCTTGATGCCGGCCTCGGCGAGCGCTTCGCCCATCGCTCGCTCATGCACCTCGACAACCGGCACCGGGAAGGATTCCCCGCCCTCCACCGCCACACGCACTCCAGCCTGGGTCGCCACCCGCTGAGCAAAGGTTGCCGAATCCCGATTGGAGAGCAGGATGATGCCGACAGCGCCACCCTCCACCACGGCTCCCACAGCTTGCTGGATGACCGGAGTCATCGGCTTGCGATAATCCATCACGACCAGGACTGCCTTTCCCTTCGCCTGGACCTGTCTGGCGTCGTCGCCGGTGTAGGCGCCGCCCAGCAACACCGCCGGAGCGTGCGGCTTATCCGCGGGCACGGCGCCGAAAGCGAATCGGGCGTTGTGATCGAGGTCAACGAGCACGTGCTTGCCGTGGATCAGGAACCCCACATGCGAGGAGGTGGGGGAGATCCTTCGCTGGGCAATGACATAGCGCTGGAAGTATGTCCCGTGCTCGCCCCCGGGCTTGAGCCCGAACTGCTTGAACTGGTCTGCGACATACTGCGCTGTCTTCTCGAGACCCGGGCTCGGGGTGTTGCGGCCCATCATCGAGTCATCGGCGATGATGTTGATCCGACGCTGAACGTCCACCGCAGTGATGGTCGCTGCTGCGCGGTGCAGTGGGGCCGAGGTCTGGGCGCTGCCGGACGAAGTGAATCCGGCGATGAGGACGATGATGAGCGTGACGCGAAGCATCGGAAACCCGGGTTGTGGGTGAGGGCCTACCGCTGGAAAGATAGCGCCCGGCCGCAGGAGGTACGGCCGGGCGCTCACCAGGGTTTCGGTCTGGTCAGTCGGGGCGACGGCGCTTCAGTTCCGGTTCGCCGGTGCTCCTCGGCGGAGACTGCGCCCGCGGCTCGGACCGGGGACGTTCGGCGGGAGCCTCCCGCGTCGGCTCACGGCGCGGCTCCGCGCGGGAGGGCTCGCGCACCTGCGGGCGATCAACGGACGGGTCGCGCGGCGATTCACGCCGTCTCGGTTCCTCGCGGCTCGGGGTACTGCCACGGTCCACGATCCCCGGGGACGGATTCGCGCCCCGCGCTCCACTGGGTCGGCGGGGCGGCGTGTGGCCATCGGAAGTTCGTGGGGCATCAGGTGTCGTCCCGGGGTCGTTGGGACGCCCCGGATCGGCCCGGCGGCGGGGCTGCTGTTCCGTGTCCCGCGGTCCCGGACGGCCGTCCGCGGACGGCGGGCGGGTGGTCGGGCGCTGGCGGTCACCGGGCGCCCCACCCTGGGCCTGGCCATCCGGCGTGCGGCGGCCCGGCGAGACGGGCGTCGGGATTGCGCCCCGACCACCGACATCGGCGCTGGTCCGGTCCCGCTCGATCGTGGGGCGGCGATCGTCCGGCTGGCCGCGTGGACGTTCCTTGACCCGGGTGATGTAGTCGTTGCGCGGGTCGGCGTCCTTGAATACGTAACGAGGCCCCGGCCGGTAGGGCCGCACGATCACCGTGCCGCCTGCGTACCAGCCGTAGGGGTAGGGGTAGGGGTAGCCGTAGCGGTAGCCGTAGGGGTAGAAGTACCAGTCGTCATAAATCACGATCCGGAACCGCGAGCAATAGGAACTGTACGGGTCCCAGTACCGCCAGCTGGCGTAGGTGTGACAGTCGTAGCAGACGAACCGCGGGTAGTCGTAGTGGCGCTCGACGTGATACTCCGCAAGATCGTAATCGTACTCGCCCTCATGGGCGATCCGGTCGGCCATATCGCTGACCGCGACGTATGGATCGCCCCGGACTCGTCCATCCGAGATGAGGCGATAGTCCCAGTGGTCCCCGCGGATGATGCCAGCATAATTGAAGGAATCCATGGAGGCGATCGCAAAGACATAGCCGACGCCAGGATAGTCATCGACACGGAACGCCTCGTCCCGGTCGCGTCCCAGCACCTCGAAGGTGCGGCCGCCGCGGGCCCAGTTGTCTTCCCAGGGATCGATCGGGAACAGGATCCGCATCCGTCCGTCCGTATCGATCCGCACGATGGTCACGTAAGCGTCGCGGTCACTCTTGAAATAGACCCGCGCGGCTTCGCCGCGGGGATAGACGTCATCACGATCGAGCCAGACCTTCACCCTGGGCTGGTCGAGATTGGCCCCGCGGACCCAGCGGGTGATGATCGCGCTCGGCGTAACCGCCGAAGCGGGGGCGGCCGGCGACCCGATGGCGGCTAGCGCCAGAGTCAGGGCGGTGTACATAACTGCCTCCAATGACAACGGAGTGACACTGCCGAGGCAGCACGGCGTATGCCAGTCTCGCGACCGCGGCGAAATCATTTAGTCACAGCGAGTTAGCTTGGGCGGCGCGATTGTTTTCCATCGCCGACCCGTCCTACCATTCGGACAGGTGAGTCTCGCGTTGACTTCCAGCGCCCGGCCCCGGTACGTTGCGGCCCCCATGACGGCTCCAACTGCGTCGTCACGTCGACGGTTCGATCTCCTGGACCCCCACGAGGCTTCCCGGCTCGCGGGGCTCGAGCTGCTGACTGAAGGCATCGTCGAAGGTTTCCTCACCGGTCTCCATCGCTCACCCCGGCGCGGCTTCTCGGTCGAGTTCGCCGAGCACCGCACCTACCAGCCGGGCGACGAACTGCGCTATGTGGACTGGAAGCTCCTGGGCCGCAAGGATCGGTTGTACGTGAAGCAGTACGAGGAAGAGACTAACCTGCGGGCGATGCTGGTCATGGATGTGAGCCGTTCGATGGCCTGGAGTGGCGATCCGGCCCGGGTCCTGACCAAGCTGGAGTATGTCCAGCGGCTGGTTGCCGCGCTGGCGCTGCTGCTGATCCGGCAGCGAGATGCGACGGGGCTCATCGCCTTCGATGAGGCGGTCCGAGCGGTGGTGCCGGCCCGGGCGCGCACGACCCATTGGCAGCAGCTGTTGGGGACGGTTGCTCACCTGGCGCCCGGGCTCGGGACCGCCGCGGAACCTGCGCTCCGGCGGGTGGTGGCTCTGCTCCGGCGCCGCGGCCTGGTGGTCTTCATCTCCGATCTGCTCCTCGAGCGCGATCTGACCCTCCGGGCGCTGAAATTCCTGCGACACCGCGGACACCAGGTAATGGTGCTCCACGTGATGGACCCCCGAGAACTGGCCCTCGCCGGGCCCGCAGAGGCCCGCTTCGAGGACCCCGAGACCCGGATCGGAGTGACCCTCCGACCCAAGGATTGGGCGGAGGCCTACCGGGAGACCGTCACGGGGGTGGTGAGCGCCTGGCGTCGGGCCTGCCGGGGCAGCGGCATCCAATACCATCACATCACCACGGAGACCCCCTTCGGGCTTGCCCTCCGGCGGGTGCTGGCTCGCCCGACCGGCCCAGCGTGATCGGGTTCCTCCACCCCTGGGTCCTGCTCGGCCTGCCGTTCGCGGCGGTGCCGCTGATCCTGCATCTCATCCAGCGGCGTGATCCGCCCACCGTGGAGTTCCCGGCGGTGCGATACCTCGTCCAGGTGACGCAGGAGCATCAGCGGCGCCTTCGGCTCCGGCACTGGCTGCTGCTGTTGGTCAGGACCCTGTTGATCCTGGCCCTGGTCCTTGCTGCCGCGGGGCCTTCCGCTCCGATTCGCGAGGCGGCGAGCCACTCGCCCAGCGCGCTGGTCCTGGTCGTCGACGACTCACCCTCCAGTGGGGCGATACTTTCGGGCACCGCCAGACTCAACCAGCTTCGGACGACCGCCCGCCGCATCCTCGATCGCGCGACGCCGTCGGACGCGCTCTGGCTGATCACCAGCGATCGGGTGGCCCGCCGGGGTGCACCGGTCGAACTGATCCACGCGGTGGACAGTCTCTCTCCGTCGGTAATGCGCCTGGATCTCGGCCGAGCGGTGTCACTGGCCGGCGAGGTCCTGGCGACCGATTCCCGGCCGGGTGGCATCGTGGTGCTGAGCGACCTACAGGAAACCGCGCTGTCACCAGCGAGCCCGAATGTTCCGGTGGTGGTGGCCGGGCCCGAGGAGCCGCCATCGCCTAACGTAGGCCTGACGCGTCTCGATGCGGGCGCCCAGCCATGGACCCCGGAGGGGGGGACGGTCATCGTTACCGCCAGCGGAGACTCGGGCATACCGGCCCCGGTCTCTGTCGGGCTGGGCGACCGCCCCGGTCGTCAGGCGCTGGTGCCGGCGGGCGGTTCAGCGTCCTTCGCGCTGGCAGGCACGGCGCCGGGATGGTGGACGCTGCGGGCCTCGAAGTCCCCCGATGAGCTTCGTGCGGATGACGACCGCGTCGGGCTGGTTCGTGTCTCCTCGGTCGCGCGAGGGAACTGGGACCCTGGCGACCGTTACCTTGGCGCGGCGGCCGATGTGCTGGTCGCAAGCGGGCGTCTGGCTCAAGGGCCGGAGCTCTCGCTGGGACGACTCGGCCCTGGGGCGTCGGTCATCCTCCCTCCGGCCGACCCCGCCCTGGTGGGGGCGCTCAATCGGGCGCTCGAGCGCCGCGGCGCCGGCTGGCGATTCGGGACGCTGGTCGTGACTCCGACCATCAGTGACAGTGGCCCGCTCCTTGGTCGGGTTCAGGTGCTGCGGCGGTACACCCTGGAACCGCTGCGGTCGGGGGCGACGAGCAGCGTGATCGCCAGGGCCGGGGGCACGCCCTGGATCGTGAAGAGCGGCGATCTCGTGCTCCTGGGCAGCCGTCTCGATCCCCAGTGGACGAGCCTGCCGCTCTCTGCGTCGTTCATGCCCTTCATGGACGCGCTGGTAAACCGGCTCGCGCGCGGCTCGCTCGTGTTGCTCGAGGGAGCGCCAGGGGAGCAGGTGCTGCTCCCGGACGCGGTCACCGAGGTGACGCGGATCGGTCGGCGCTGGCGGGTGGAAGGAGGTGGCGGGTTCCGCCCGACCCTCCCGGGCATCTACTATCTGCTCGCTGGCCGCGACACCGTGGGGGGTGTCAGTGTCAACGTGGATCCCCGCGAATCAGCGCTCGCGCCGGCGCGCAACGCCGCCATCGAGAGCTTGTGGCGTGGCGCCCGGGTGATACGCCTGACGGATGCCCCGGCCGCGGCGTTCGCGGGTGCCGGGCGCGCCAGCCTGCAGGGCGCGCTCCTGTGGCTCGCACTGGCACTCATGCTGTGTGAAGTCGCACTGGCCAGTGGGCACCGCCGATCGGCATGACACTCACCCCCCTGCTCGACGCCTTCGAACGGACGGCGTTCGCCTTTGACCTGCGCTCCCGGATTCCTGGCCGGGGGCGAGTCCTCAGTCTCGGCGGACTCCCCGGGTCGAGTCCCGCGGTGATGCTGGCCTGGCTCGGCCGGGAGTTTCCCGAACGGGTGTTCACGGTGGTCGCGACCACGCCCTCCGATGCGGAACGCTGGCTCACCGACCTGCAGCATCTCACCGAGCTTCCGACGGCGCTGTACCCGCAGCGCGAGTCCTTCGGCGAGGACGAGCCGCACTACGAAATCGCGGGGGAGCGTGCCGAGACGCTCGCCGCCCTGCTGGAGGGCCGGCTCCGGATCCTGGTGACCACGGCGCGGGCCTGTCAGGAGCGCACCCGCATGCCGGCCGCACTCAGGGCGGGGACGCTGCGGGTGCGGGCGGACCGACGGACCGGCGGAGCGTCCGCGGCTGAGCTTCTGCGCCTGTCAGACATGGCCGATGCTCTCGAGGCGATGGGCTATGAGCGGGTCGCTACCGTCACCGAGGTTGCCGAGTTCAGCGTCCGGGGAGGCATCATCGATGTCTACGGCTTCGGCATGGCGAGCCCGGCCAGGCTCGAATGGTGGGGCGACGATCTGGAATCGATCCGGGCCTTCGATCTCACGACGCAGCGGTCCGGCGAGGCACTGGATGAGATCACGGTGCTGCCGATCGGCGACACGGCGGCTCGGCGGCTCGGTGGCTCGGCGACCGCTGAGGCCGCCGAGCCGCCCACCCGTCAGACGCTGCTCGAGCTGCTGCCATCTGATGCGCTGCTGATCGAGGACTCTGCCTCGGCCAACGCGGAGGAGGTCGCCCGGTCCTGGAAGGAGGCGGAGCATCATCTGGAAGTGGCGCGGCGGCTGGGCGAGGACGTGCCCACGCGGGGCGAGCTCTTCGAGTCACCCGAGGGATGGGGACGCCGACTGGCCGGGTTCGCGCGGATGGCGGTGAAAGGGGATCCTGCGGAACTGAACGCCGGGTTCTTCCCGCCGGAGCCGGTCGAGCGGGACATCCGGCGACTCCGCAGTCTCCTGGCCCGCGAGGTACCCACGCTGGTCCTGTGCGACAATGAAGGCCAGTTGGAGCGGCTCGACGAGCTGCTCCACGAGGGGGGAGGCCGGCTCAACGCAATGCTGGCCATCGGAGCGCTGGACGGCGGGTTCGTCATGCGGAGTCTCCGGGTCCTCACCGACCACGAGATCTTTCGCCGGGCGCGCCGGCTGCGGCGCGCCCGGCGCTATCGGCAGGCCGCCCCCTCCGCGGCGACGGGGCAGCTGGCCGCCGGCGATTACGTCGTGCACCTCGACCACGGGATCGGGGTCTACCGCGGCATCGCCACCATCGAGGTTGGCGAGGCGACGCTCGAGGTCGCCATCGTGGAGTACGAGGGGGGCGACCGGCTCAACGTTCCACTTTACCGTCTCGACCAGCTGGAGCGGTATCGGGCCGCGGGTGAGGACGGAGATCAGCCTCCGCCTCGGCTGCATAAGCTGGGGGGCACATCCTGGCAGCGGGTACGGGACAAGGCGCGTCAGGCGATCCGGGAGATGGCCGCGGACCTCCTCGATCTGTATGCCCGCCGGAAGGTCAGCGCGGGCTTTGCCTTTCCTCCCGACACCCGGTGGCAGCGGGAGCTCGAGTCCGCTTTCCTCTACGAGGACACGCCGGACCAGCGCAAGGCCACCGAAGCGGTGAAGCGGGCGATGGAGCAGCCAATCCCGATGGACCTGCTGCTGGTGGGCGACGTGGGGTACGGCAAGACCGAGGTGGCGGTGCGGGCGGCTTTCAAGGCGGTACAAGGCGGCAAGCAGGTCGCGGTGCTGGTGCCGACCACGATCCTCGCGGACCAGCACGCCCGCACCTTTAGCGAGCGCCTGGCCGACTTCCCGGTCAAGGTCGAGGTGCTCTCCCGGTTTCGCACGGCCAAGGAGCAGAAGGCAGTGCTGGCACAGCTGGCGGCCGGGGAGATCGACGTGATCATCGGGACACACCGTCTGCTGTCCCCGGATGTGCTCTTCAAGGACTTGGGGCTTCTGGTAGTCGATGAGGAGCACCGCTTCGGCGTGAGACACAAGGAACGCCTCAAGGCCCTCCGGCTCACCGTGGATGTCCTGACGCTCACCGCGACCCCGATCCCCCGCACGCTGCACCTGTCGCTGGCTGGCCTGCGGGACCTGGTGCTGATCGAGACGCCACCACGCGATCGGTCACCGATCCTAACCTTCGTGGAGCCATGGGACGACGCGCTGCTCGACGAGGCCTTCGCCCGGGAGCTCGACCGTGGCGGACAGGTGTTCGTGGTCCACAACCGGATCGAGACGATCGAGACGATTGCCGCCCGGGTTCGGAGCCTCGCCCCGCGGGCGCGGGTCGCGGTGGGGCATGGCCAGATGATCGCAGCGGCGCTGGAGGAGGTGATGCGCCGCTTCGTGTCCGCGGAGGTGGACATCCTGGTCTCCACCATGATCGTGGAGTCGGGCCTCGATGTCCCCAACGCGAATACCATGGTGGTCCACGACGCACACCGCTTCGGGCTGGCGCAGCTGTACCAGCTGCGAGGGCGGGTTGGCCGGAGCCATCGGCGGGCCTACTGCTATCTGTTGGTGCCCGACCTGATCGACCGGGAGGCGGAGGAGCGGCTGAAGATCCTCGAGCATCACACCGATCTGGGCGCGGGATACCGGATCGCACTCAAGGACATGGAGCTGCGCGGCGCGGGTAACCTGCTCGGGGCGGAGCAATCTGGGCATGCCCACGCGGTGGGATTCGACCTGTACCTCCGATGGCTGGAGGAAACGGTCAAGGCACTCCGAGGGCAGGCGGGGAAGGGGGAGAGACCGGTGCCGCCCGAGGTGGTGCTCGACCGGCCGACGCAACTTCCGGACGGGTATGTGGCCTCCGACGACGTGAAGCTGGATTTCTACCGGCGACTGGCGCGGGCCACGACCTGTGGCGACATTCAACAGCTTCATGACGAGCTGCGCGAGCGCTTCGGGCCGCTTCCCGAACCGGCCGAGACGCTGCTGCACATGGCGCGGCTGCGGGTCGTGGGCGCGGACCTGGGCCTGCAGCATCTCCTGGTCCGCGGCGATGAGGCCCGGCTCACCTTTCGAGAGGGTGCGGCCCCCCGGTTCGCGGGGCTCTCCGCCGCGCTTGACCACGTGCAACTGGCGGTGGAGGTGAGGCGGACCGTCCCGCTGGCGCTCCGCCTGACGCGGCTGGGCGGCGAGGCATTGGTGCCGGCGGTGGTGCGGGCGCTGGAAGCGGTGGCGGCGAAGCAATAGCAGAGGGGGCGCGCCGACGGCGCGTCCGTCCGGCGTGGATCTGACATTCGGAGTGTGCATGCGACGGTGGTCGGTGGTGCTGGTGACGGCGGCGCTGCTCCTGAGCGGGTGCAAGGGGCTCGGGGACATGTTCACGGCTCGTCCGTCGGTTGCGGCGGAGGCCGCGGGGGAGCAGCTCAAGGTCGAGCGTCTGGCTCAGCTCATGACTTCGATCAAGGGTGTGCCGCTTACCCAGGAGGGGGCGCGGTTCCTGCTGGACATATGGGTGGACTACACACTCTTTGCGCAGGCCCTCGCGGCGGGGCGCGATCTCGCCGACTCGGCCACGGCGGCGCAGGTGCTCTGGCCGGATCTGGCCGAAGCGCTGGGGACCCAGTGGCACGACAGTCTGACGGCACGTCGTGCGCAACTGCCGCCGCAAGTGGCGGACAGTCTCTATCGTGGGGACTCGGTCCGGGTACTGCAGCACATTCTCGTCCGGGTGCCGTCAAACGCTGACGCCAAGGCCCGCACCGCCGCTCGCCAGAAGACCGATCGGGCGCTTGCCAGGCTGAAATCCGGGGCCAGCTTCAGCCGGCTCGCCGAGGAGATCAGCGATGATCCCGGCAGCAAGAGCGTTGGTGGCTATCTGCCGGCGGCCGCGCGGGGCCAGTACGTGAGCGCCTTTGACAGCGCCGGTTGGACGCTGGCCCCCGGGGCGATGACCGGCGTGGTTGAGACGCAGTTTGGATTCCACATCATCCGGCGCCCGCCGGCGGGAGAAGTCCAGGAGCAGCTGCTCACCTTCGCGCGGGGCCACATTGGCCAGAAGCTGGATTCGCTCTATCTGGACAGCCTCGGTATCAAGAAGCACCTGGCCATCTCCGGGGCGGCCCCGGCCGTGATGCGCGAGGCGCTGGGGGACCTCGACAACTCCCGGCATTCGACCAAGGCTCTCGGGCGCTACGATGGCGGAACATTGACGGTCGAGGACTTCCTGCGCTGGGTGACGGCGCTCGGTCCGGGGTGGGTCGCGGACCTGACCAGCCGCGCCGACAGCGGCCTCACCCAGTTCGCGAGGGTCATCGCCCAGAACAAGTTGCTGCTGGCGCAGGCGGATTCGGCGGGCATCGTCGTCTCCGCAGAGGCCTGGGCCAGCATGCGGGAACAGTACCGCGCACAGCTCGATACCCTGCAGGCGTCCCTGGGGATCGCCGGGAGCGACTTCACCGACCCGGCCGCGAGCCCGCGCGAGCGAGGCCGGGCGGTGGCCCTCAGGCTGGAGAGCTTCTGGGATGAGGTGGCGTCGGGTCGGTTGCGGCCGCGCCCGATTCCCGGACCGCTCTCGGCCCTGCTCCGCACGGAGGCAAAGCCATCGGTGAATGCGGCGGCCATCGAACGGACGCTGGAAGTCGCCCGCGGCCTCAAGGCCCAAGCCGACTCGGCCTCCGCCGCGCCCCGGCGGCCCCCAGCCGGCGCGCCGCCGGCCCCGGCTCCGGGAGGCAGGTGAGCATGAAGGGCTGCTTCCTCGCGCTGACCCTGGGTGCACTGGCGATTCTCCCCGTGCCACTCGTCGGGCAGGACGATTCCATGATCGCCGCCGGCGCGGCCCCGTCATTCCACTGTGACACCGCGGGAACGGTGGACCGGGTGGTCGCCGTCGTAGGAGACGCGCCGATCCTGGCCTCGCAGGTGGAGGAGGAGATCTTCCAACAGCGCGGACAACAGGGCGCGATCCCCAACACCCTGCCGGAGTTCCGGGCGCTTTGCCGCCAGGTGGTTTCCGACCTGATCGACGCGGAGGTGATGGTCCAGGTTGCCGCGCGGGACACGACCATCAAGGTCACCGATCAGGAGATCGCCGAGGGCGTGGAACAGCAGTTCCGCAACGTGCGCCAGCGATTCACCTCGGAGGTCGATTTCCGCAATGAGCTGAGTCGCTCCGGATTCCAGACACCCGAGGAGTTCCGGCGCTGGCTGACCGACTCGCAGCGCAAGGCGGCGCTCCGCAACCGGCTGATCGAGAAGCTCAAGAACGACGGGAAGCTCAAGCCGGTGCAGCCGACCGAGAAGGAGATGCAAGTGTATTTCGAGCAGTACCGCCAGCAGCTGCCCCAGCGACCGGCGACGGTCTCCTTCCGCAACATCGTGGTTTCGCCGAAGCCCTCGGTGGCCGCCCGCGATCGCGCGCGGGCCCAGGCGGATTCGATCGCCCGCGCCCTCCGGTGGGGGAGCGATTTCGCGACTGCTGCCAAGCGCTTCTCGCAGGATCCGGCGAGTAAGGATCAGGGTGGCGACCTGGGGTGGTTCCGCCGAGGTCAGATGGTGACGGAGTTCGAGACCGTCGCCTTCCGGCTGAAGCCGGGCCTGATCTCGGATCCGGTCGAGTCCCCCTTCGGGTTCCACATCATCCAGGTCCAGCGCGTCCAGCCCGCGGAGATCCAGGCACGCCATGTCCTGATCATGCCCGAGATCGGGCAAGCCGAGGCGGACAGCGCCTCGGCGCTCGCGACCCGGCTGGCCCAGGTGCTCCACGGGGGGGCCGCGTACGACTCGCTCGCCCGGCTGTACCACGATCCCGCGGAAGAGCGCGAGGCCAACGATGTGCCGCTCACCCAGCTCCCCGATGAGTACAAGGAAGGAATCGGTAGCGCGGACAGCGGCACGATGGTGGCACCCTTCGCCATCCGGAAGGAGATGGGCCTTCGGCGCAAGTACGTCGTGCTCGAGGTGACCGCCCGACGCACTGAGGGAGCGATCGACTATGTGGATGTGAAGGAGCAGATCCGCAAGCGGATGAGCGACGATCTGGGCGTGCGGCACTACCTCGATCGGCTGCGCCGGGCGACGTACGTGGATGTGAGGATGTAGGCGTCATGCTGCCTGGTGTGTGACTCACCGAGGCGGTCGTCCCGAGGGAGCACCGCGACCGAGGGATCTCCAACCCAGACGTACCGGTGCAGGCTGCCTCGGAGATCCCTCGCCTCGCGCGGGATGACAAACTTCCGCCGGGACAGTTTCTTTCCGCCCTATGAATCGCCTCCCCCGCCTCGCCATCAGCCTGGGTGATCCCCGCGGAATCGGACCCGAGATCACCGCGCGGGCCTTGGAGGCGCCGCTGGCCGCCGAGATCATCGTGGTCGGGGCGGAAGACCAGATCGCCACGATTCCAGCCGCTCGGCGGATTGCGGTCGGCACCTGGGCTGAGGGGTTCGGTGAGGCGGGTCCGTCCGGGAAACCGGGTCCCTCCCGCGCGGTGCGGGCCGGTCGAATCACCGGCTCGGCAATCGAAACCGCGGCGCGGCTCGCGCTGAGCGGTGAAGCGGACGCACTGGTCACGGCGCCCGCCCACAAGCATGCGCTGAACCTGGCCGGCTTCCAGTGGCCGGGCCACACCGAATGGCTGGCCCATCTCGCCGGTGATGTCGAAGTCGCGATGATGCTCGCGGCCGATCGGCTCCGAGTGGTGTTGGTCACCACCCACGTCCCCCTCCGCGCGGTTCCACAGCTGGTCACCACCGACAGAGTCATCCGCATCGGCCGCGTCACACAAAAGGCGCTGACCGATTGGTGGGGCATTGCGGCGCCCCGGATCGCGGTATGTGCGCTGAATCCGCATGCCGGCGAGTCAGGCCTGTTCGGTGACGAAGAGGAGCGGGTGCTCCGGCCGGCGGTGGAAGCGCTGGGGGCGAGCGGGCCGTGGCCGGCGGACACGGTCTTCGTCCGGGCGATGCGGGGAGAATTCGACGCGGTGCTCGCGCCGTATCACGACGTCGGGATGACGGCGATCAAGGTCGCCGCGTTCGGACGGGGGGTGAACGTGACACTGGGGCTGCCGTTCCCACGAACCTCGCCCGATCACGGCACCGCCTTCGACATCGCGGGGACCGGGCGAGCCGATCCGTCCAGCATGCGGCAGGCGCTGGAGCTGGCGGTGGAACTGGCGGGGAAGCAGGTGAAGAGTGACAGGTGAAGGGTGAATTGGGAGCCTCCTACCTCTCACCCACGACCTCTCACCTCACCCTGTACCGCCCGCTCGAGTCTTTCCATCAGCGCGAGATGGGCTTCCAGCTTCAGCTTCTGGCTGGCTCGGTTGGCGACAAGTACCGCTCCCACTTGCAGGATCGTTTCCCGTTCTGACAGGCCGTTCGCCCGGAGGGTATTCCCAGTATCGACCAGGTCCACGATCCAGTGTGCCAGGCCGAGGAGCGGGGCGACCTCTACCGAGCCGTCGACCGCGATGATCTCGACGGGGCGGCCGGTCTCCGCGAAGTGCCGCCAGGCGAGGCGGGGATACTTGGTGGCGACCCGCGCGGTCTTTCCCCCCGGGAGATCGGGCCAGGGCGCGGTCGCCGGACTGGCGACGACCAGGCGGCAGGCGCCGAAACCGAGTTCCAGCGGCTCGAGAACGTCCGCCTCGGTCTCGCGCAGCACGTCCGTACCAGTGACGCCGAGGTCGGCCGCGCCTGACTCCACGTAGACGGCGACATCGGCCGGCTTGACGACCAGGAATTCGATCGTGGGATCGTTGGAGGGGATCAGCAGCCGCCGGCCCGGGTCCGGATCGACGACGATTCCCGCCTTGTGGAAGCAGGCGATGGCCGGGTCGAGGAGGCGACCCTTGGCGAGGGCGACCCGGATCATGTGGCAGTCGCCTCCGCGATGGTGTCGAGGTCGACCGAGACGCCGACGGCGGGCATCGGCGCCCCGAAGCGGCCCATCAAATCATCGTAGCGGCCGCCGGCTCCGGCTGCCCGGCCGGCACCCGCGGTGAAGAGCTCGAACTGAATGCCGGTGTAGTAGTCGAGCCCGCGGACTTCGCCGAGGTCGTAGACGACGTGGTCGCGCTCGGTGGCGTTGAGGGATTCGTCGAGCCGGCAGAGATGCTCGAGGCCCGCGCGGACCGCGGTCGGAGCGGTGCGCAGGGCGCGGTCGAGCGCCTCGCGGCGGCCGATGACGAAGGCGAGCTCGGCCAGGGCCCGGGCCTCCGTCGGCCGGTGGGCCAGCGCGCGGCCGAGACTGCCGCGGTCCTTGCGATCAATCCAGCGCCGCACCTCCGCGCGGTCATCCTCGGGAAGGGCGGAGAGCCCCGGGGCCAGCACGCCGACATGACCGAGATTGAGCTGGAAGTCCCGCAGGCCCATGGTGCGGGCGAGTTCGAGCGTCAGCCGGACGACCTCGACATCGGCCGCGAGATCGCCCTGGCCGAGCAGCTCGGCGCCGGCCTGCAGCGTCTCCCGGGGCCGGCCGCCCCGATCGGGCTCCTGCCGGAACACCTTGCCACTGTAGCAGAGCCGGAGCGGGCGCGGCGCGGCGCGCAGGGTCGTCGCGGCGACGCGGGCGAGGCTGGCGGTGAAGTCGTAGCGGAGCGCCAGGATACGGCCGTCACGGTCGGTGAAGCGAATCAGCCGGTCGGCCACCTCGGGTCCGCCCGCGCGCAGGAAGACCTCCTCATACTCGAAGGTCGGCGGCAGCAATTCCTGGTAGCCCGCCCGTTCCAGCACATCGGCGGAGGCACGCTGCAGGCGGCGCCGTGTGACCGCGGCCGGGCCGGTGAGATCCAGTGCACCGGGAGGGATCGGGGCGATATGACGGGTCATGGGGGTGGGAAGTTACTGGCGTCAGGCGTCAGGCGTCAGGCGTCAGGCGTCAGGCGTCAGGCGTCAGGCGACAGGCGACAGGCGACGGGTGTCGGTCAGGTGGCCGGGGCTGGGGTAGCGCCGCCCACCAGATACCGGACGGTCTTGACCCGGCGGCCATCCATCTCGACGATCTCGAAGGCATCCTTGCCGAGGGGAATACGATCTCCTGCCCTGGGCAGGCGGCCAAGCTGGCCGAAGAGAAAGCCGCCGATGGTGGTGTAGTCGGTATCGTCGAGCTGGAGCGCGTACTCGGCATTGAAGTCGGAAATGGGCACGCTCCCGTCAATGAGTGGCGCCCCCTCGGGCGCAGGCTTGGGACGCTCGAGCCGGTCGTACTCATCGAAGATGTCGCCAACGATCTCCTCGAGCAGGTCCTCCATCGTGACCAGGCCCGCGGTGCCGCCGTACTCGTCGAGTACCACGGCGAGGTGGACTTTGAGCCGCTTCATGTCGGCGAGGACGTCCTCGACCTCCCGGGTGCCGGGGACGAAGAGCGGCGGGCGCATCACCATGCCGACGGTGGCCGTCGGCTGCTGGCGGACGGCGGTGAGGAGGTCCTTGGCGTGCACCACGCCGACGATGTCGTCGAGCGATTCCAGGTAGACGGGGTAGCGGGAGCGGCGCGCGGAGGCGACGACGTCCGCGGCATCGCCGACCGGCAGGTCCCGCTCGAGCGCCACCATCTGGGTGCGCGGTGTCATCACTTCCTGGGCGGTCTTCTCCGAGAATTCGAAGACGCCTTCGAGCAGCCGCGCGTCCTCCTTGCCGAGGGAGCCGCCCTCCTCACTCTGTTCCACCAGCATCCGGATCTCGTCCGGGGAGTGCAGCCGCTCATGCTCGCCGGGGCGATCGATTCCCATCAGGCGGAGGAGGCGGTTGGAGGTGCCATTCAGCACGGCGATGGGCAGGGCCATGACCCAGGCGAAGCCGATGAGCGGTCCGGCGACCCAGGCGCTGACCCGTTCCGGATGCAACAGGGCCAGGGCCTTGGGGACCAGCTCGCCCAGGATGATGTGGAGCGCCGTGATGATGGTGAACGCGATGGCGATCGCGATGCCGTGGCTCGCGACGGCCTGCAGCGTTCCGGGGAGCCAGCCGAGGGCGCTCTGGATCAGGCCGGCGAGCGCGGGTTCACCAATCCACCCCAGGCCCAGCGAGGTCAGGGTGATGCCCAGCTGGGTGGCGGAGATGTAGCGGTCAAGCGATTTTTGAGCGCGCTGGGCGAGCGCGGCCTTCCGGTCACCCCGCAGAGCCATCTCCTCGAGGCGGGTGCGACGGGCGCCGACGAGCGCGAATTCCGCCGCGACGAAGAATGCGTTCAGGGCGACGAGCAGGACGACCGCCGCCAATTTGCCGGCGACCTGACTAGTTTCCGACAGTTCCATAGGCCGTAACACTAGCCTTCCCATTCGCCGCCCGCGAGGGCACCGCATGATCCGCCAGCTTGCCGTTCCGCCGTTCGACCGGCTGGATCCCTTCCTGCCGAAACCATCCGTCTCCGACGCCCCCACCCGCAACGCGGTGGCGGAGATCCTGGCCGACGTGGCGGCGCGGGGGGACGCGGCCGTCCGTCACTGGACCCGGAAGTTCGACGGTGTCGATCTTGCCCCCTCGACATGGGAGCTCCCTCGTGCGGAGTGGGAGGCGGCCCTCGACCGTCTGGACATCGAGCTCCGGGATGCGCTGGAGGTGTCGGTGGTTCGGGTGCGTGAGTACCACAAACGGCAGCAAGACCAGGGCTTTACCCTGCTGGAGGAGGACGGCAGCATTCTGGGCATGCGGGTGACGCCGCTGGACCGGGTGGGACTCTACGTGCCCGGCGGCAAGGCGGCCTATCCGTCCAGCGTGATCATGAACGCGGTGCCAGCCACGGTTGCGGGCGTGGGCGAAATCGTCGCGGTGACACCACCGGCCGGGGTCACCGACGCGGTGCTGGCGGCGTGCGTGCTCGCCGGGGTGACCCGGATGTTCCGCGTCGGCGGAGCCCAGGCGATCGGGGCGCTGGCCTTCGGCACGGAGACCATCGGGCGGGTGGACAAGATCGTGGGACCGGGCAACAAGTGGGTGGCGGAGGCCAAGCGGCAGGTAGCGGGGCCGGTGGGCATCGACATGATCGCGGGGCCGACGGAGGTGGTGATCATCGCCGACTCCACCGCTGACCCGGTCCGGGTTGCCGCGGACCTGATCGCGCAGGCGGAGCACGACGAGGACGCGAGCGCGTGGCTGGTGACCACGGACCTGCAACTCGCCGACCAGGTGCCGGCGGCGCTGGCGAAGCTGCTCTCGCGCAACCCCCGGGCCGACGTGGCCCGGGCCTCGCTGGAGCGGAACGGCCTGATCGTGTGGGTGCCGACCATCGCGGATGCGGTCACGGTGGCGAATCTGCGGGCCCCGGAGCACCTCGAAATCGTCACCCGAGACCCCGAGGCGGTCGCCGGGGGCGTGCGCCACGCCGGCGCGATCTTTCTCGGCGACGATACCCCGGAGCCGGTGGGTGACTATATCGCGGGCCCGAGCCATGTGCTGCCGACCGGCGGCACCGCGCGGCACGCCTCCCCGCTCGGGGTGTACGACTTCATCCACCGCACCAGCATCATCCGCTACACCCGCGACCGGCTCAACAACGACGCGGCGCGGATCGTGGCGCTGGCCGAAGCCGAAGGCCTCTTCGGGCACGCGGAAGCGGTCCGGGTGCGGGTGCCGCACCTGCTCTGAATCGATCGATGACCTCGCCCGCCTGTGTGCACGTCGATCGCCGGCTGGCCGGCCCGCCCCTGGGTCGGCTCCGCGTGGTGTTCGGCCTGACCTTCCTCTTCATGGTGGTGGAGGCGGTGGGAGGATGGCTGGCAGGGTCGCTGGCGCTGCTCGCCGATGCGGGCCACATGCTCACCGACGTCGGTGCGCTCGGGCTGACGCTGCTCACGGCCTGGATCGCCCGGCGCCCGGCGGACGCGACCAAGACCTACGGCTACGTGCGCTGGGAGATTCTCGCGGCCCTAGTGAACGGCGCGGCGCTCTTCGGCATCGCGGCGCTGGTGGTGGTGGAAGCCATCCACCGCATCGGCCATCCTTCCGCCATCCGGGGTGGCCTCTTCCTGGCGGTGGCCGCGACCGGGCTGGCGGTGAATGCGGTCGGGCTCTGGCTCCTCCATGGCGAGCACCACCACCTCAACACCCGCGGCGCCTACCTTCATATTCTGGGCGACTTGCTTGGCTCGGTCGGCGCGGTACTCGCGGCGGTGATCATCCTGCTGACGGGCTGGACGCTTGCCGATCCGATCATCTCCATCCTGCTCTCGCTGATGATTCTGGTGGGGGCCTGGCGGCTGATGCGAGAGAGCACGGATGTGCTGCTCGAGGCGGTGCCGGGCCACATCGCCCTGCCCGAGGTGGAGCGGCGCCTGAACGCGGTGCCGGGCGTGGCGGCGGTCCACGATCTTCACGTATGGACGGTTACCAGCGGGATGGTGGCGATGAGCGGGCACGCCGTGGTCCCCGACCTCGCGGCGCACCCGGAGGTGCTGGAACGAATCCGGGGGACGCTGGCGCAGCTGGGGATCGGGCATGTGACGATTCAGCTGGAAGCGCGGGAGGGGTGCGAGGACGGGGCGGGAGGGGCGGCGAAGGCGGATAGGGCGGAGAAGGCGGATAAGGCGGATGGGGCGGGTGTTGGGCAACGGCTCCTCGGGCATAGCCACGATCATGCGCACTAGGACCTGGGGGCACCGACCCCTCTGATGGCGCGGTACAGGAGCCAGAGCATTCGGCTCGCATCAGCCCATTGCGGCTCGACTCGCTGCCAGTCGGAAGGTCGCAGAAGCCCCGCATCTCTCGCGAAGCGTCGCAGATAGCCCACCTCGGCCAGGCTCCCCACAGCTATGTCCAGGTAACGTCCGAACTCCGCTCTGCCGCGCTTGGCTGATCCTTCGGCGATGTTCGTCGGGACAGCCAGGGCAGCGCGGCGGAGTTGTGCAACGAGGCCGAATCGTTCGGAGGCAGGCCAATCGGCGGTGATCCGATAGACCGCGAGTGCGAGAAGATGGGATCGCTGCCAAGCCTTGAATCGCTCGTGCGGCTGCATGTCGGCAGGGTAGTCGAGGCATTCCATATTGCCGAACCACGTCACCACTTCCCCGGGCGAGGAAACGCATCCGCCCCATCCGCCCCATCCGCCCCTCTGCCTCCGCCCCCACCGCCCTTGCCCCCCACCCCCTCCTTGTCTATATATGCCGCCCGTGAGCCGGGGTTGACCGCTGTCCGCCCGCCGGCCGGTCTGCCCCGAAACGGAGTTGAAGGACCAGATGGACCAGAACAAGAACATTCGGAACATTGCCATCATTGCGCACGTCGACCACGGCAAGACGACGCTCGTGGACCAGATGCTGCGCCAGGCCGGGGCCTTTCGGGCCAACCAGCAGGTGGAGGAGCGGGTGATGGACTCGAACCCGCTGGAGCGCGAGCGGGGCATCACCATCCTGGCCAAGAACACGGCGGTCCGCTGGGGCGACACCAAGATCAACATCGTGGACACCCCGGGGCACGCCGACTTTGGCGGGGAAGTGGAGCGGATTCTCCGGATGGTGGATGGGGTCCTCATCCTCGTGGACGCGGCCGAGGGGCCGATGCCGCAGACCCGGTTCGTGACCCGGAAGGCGCTGGCGCTGGGACACCAGCTGATCGTGGCGATCAACAAGATCGACCGGCAGGACGCGGAGCCGCTCCGGGTACACGACGAGGTGCTGGGCCTGTTCATCGACCTCGAGGCGAATCACGACCAGCTGGACGCGCCTTTCCTCTATACATCGAGCCGGTTCGGCACCGCGACACCGGAGCTGGATCATCCCGGAACCGACCTCACGCCGCTGTTCGAGGCGATCCTCACGCATGTGCCGCCGCCCAGCGGTGACGCCGACGGGCCGTTCCAGATGCTGATCTCGACGCTCGACTTCTCCACCTTCGTGGGTCGAATGGGGATCGGGCGGATCGAGCGGGGGAAGGTGCGGGTGGGGCAGGAGGTGGCCCTGTTGCCGATCGGCGAGCCGGGGATGGTCAGCGACGAGTCCATGCCCAGGGGCCGCATCACCAAGCTGATGACCTTCGACGGGCTCAACAAGGTGGAGACCGAGGAGGTGTCGGCCGGCGACATCGTGGTGATCGCCGGGATCGAGGGCATCGAGATCGGCCGAACGATCACCGCGGTGGAGTATCCGGAGCGGCTCGAGGGTATCGCGGTGGAAGAGCCCACGATGTCGGTGGATTTTATCGTGAACAACAGCCCCTTTGCCGGGCGGGAAGGGAAGTTCATCACCAGCCGTCAGGTCCGTGACCGGCTCTACAAGGAGCTGGAGCGAAACGTGGCGCTCCGGGTCGAAGACACCGACAGCCCCGATACCTGGCAGGTCTCCGGCCGCGGAGAGCTGCACCTCGGGATTCTGATGGAGACGATGCGCCGCGAGGGCTATGAGTTCCAGGTGTCCCGTCCGCGGGTCATCACCAAGATCGGGGTGGGCGGCGAGCGCCAGGAACCGTACGAAGAACTGATGGTGGACGTGCCGGAGGCGTACATCGGCACCGTCATCGAGAAGCTGGGGCCCCGGAGGGCGGAGCTGATCGAGATGAAGAATCCCGGCCAGGGCATGGTCCGCATGAACTTCCGGATTCCCTCGCGCGGCCTGTTCGGCTACCGATCGGAGTTCCTGACGGACACCCGGGGTACCGGGACGCTGCACCACCGGTTCCTGGATTACGGGCCATGGGCGGGGCCGCTGGCCGGCCGGAAGAACGGAGTGCTGGTCGCCGATCGGGTAGGCGAGGCCGTGGGCTTCGCGCTGTTCAACCTGCAGGAGCGGGCCCAGATGTTCATTTCTCCGGGCGAAGACGTCTACGAGGGGATGATCTGCGGCGAGAATTCGCGTCCGGGTGACATGGACGTGAACGTGGCGAAGGAAAAGAAGCTCACCAACATGCGGACCACCGCATCGGACGAAAACATCGTGCTGGAGCCGCCGCGTCAGATCACGCTGGAATACGCTCTCGAGTACATCGAGGAGGACGAGCTGATCGAGGTGACGCCAAAGTCCATCCGGCTCCGCAAGCGGGCGCTGCTCGCCACGGATCGGAAGAAGATCGCCCGGGCGGCCGCGCGTGCCGCGGACGCCTCATGACCCGCATGCTGCATATTCTCTCACCCTTGCCGGAGGCAGTCATGTTGCCGTGGGAAGCGTCGGTCGAGGCGCTCGAAGCGCGTCGCCGCCGGGACGACGACGACTTCGAGGATGACGAGGACGCGTTCTCCTTCGATGACGAAGAGGACGAGGAGGATCTCGAGGACGACGGGGAGTTCGATGACGAGGACGACCTCGACGAAGACCTGGACGAGGACCTCGATGACGTCGACTTCGGGGAAATCGACGAGGAAGAGGAAGAGGGGGGGCCCCGGCGGCGCTAGCGCCGCGGGGTCGGCGGCCCTGCATCGTGTCTCAATTCCGCCCCGCGCCGGCACTCCGGCGCGGGGCGGCTTCCTTTGGAGCCCTAATCCCATGTACTGAACAGGGTTTCATGGGGTGCTCAACCTCGCTTCACCCCCCGGGGTGCATGGTGGAGCCCCGTCAGGGAGGAGGCATTATGAGCAGCATCGTCAAGATCATCGAGGTGATCGCCCAGTCCGACAAGAGCTTCGCGGACGCCGTTCGAAACGCGGTCAAGGAGGCCTCGAAGACCGTTACGGGAATGAAATCGGTGTGGGTCGAGAACTTCACTGCCGAAGTCGAAGGCGATCGAGTGACCCAGTTCCGGGTGAACGCCAAGATCTCGTTCCTGGTGCAGGGGCATCAGTAGCCATGCCGACCTTTGTGATGCTTACCCGGGTCAAACCCGGTGGACTGAGCGGCGGAAGCTCGCTCCGGCATCTCGAGCAGCAGACCATGGAGCACATTCGCCGGGAATGCCCAGGGGTCGAATGGGACCGGAGTCTCGCGATTCTGGGTCCATATGACTACCTGGACATCTTCCGGGCGCCGGACATCGAGACCGCGACCAAGGTGTCAACGCTGGTGCACATCCACGGCCAGGCGAACACCGAGACCTGGGGCGCGATCGAATGGAACCGCTTCAAGGAGCTGCTCGCGGAGATGCCGCCGGAGATCTTCCGGGTAGCTGACGGCACCTGACCATGCCCCGGCCCGACCGGATCCCCCCGCCGCCACCCGGGCCGGTCGAGCCGAATCTGCGGGACTACGCCACCGCCCGGCGCTCGTTCAGCTGGGCCGGGGCGCACCGGCAGTTGGCCGGCCTGCCAGGTGGCCGGGGCCTGAACATCGCGCACGAGGCGGTCGATCGTCATGTGCTCGAGGGACACGGGGCCGAGGTGGCCATCCGTTGGCGGGGGAAGGGCGGTGAGCGCCGCGACCTGACCTATGCTGAACTCGGCGACCTCTCGAGTCGCTGGGCCAACACGCTGCGGGCCTTGGGTCTGCAGCCAGGCGACCGGGTCGTCACCCTGCTGGGGCGGGTCCCCGAGTTGTATGTGACGGCGCTGGGGACATGGAAATTCGGTGCGATCTACTGTCCGCTGTTTTCGGCATTCGGCCCCGAGCCCGTCCGGACCCGGTTGGAGAAGAGCGGCGCCCGGGTTCTCGTGACGACCGCCGCGCTCTACAAGCGGAAGGTGCTTCCCGTCCGGGGATCGCTGCCCGCGTTGGCACACGTCCTCCTGGTTGACGGCGGTCTCGATCTGACCGCGGTCGAATCGTTCGGATCCGCGCTCCAGGCCGCCTCGGCCGAATTCACCATCCCGCCGACCGACCCGGAAAGCCTCGCCTTACTCCACTTCACCAGTGGGACCACCGGCACCCCCAAGGGGGCGGTCCACGTGCATGGCGCGGTCGTGGCGCATCACGTCACGGGTCAATTCGCGCTGGACCTCCATCCGGGGGACGTGTACTGGTGCACGGCCGATCCGGGGTGGGTCACCGGGACCTCCTATGGGATCATCGCCCCGCTCACCAACCGGGTCACCAGCGTAGTGGACGAGGGCGACTTCGACGCCCGTCGCTGGTATGAACTGCTCGCGGCGGAGCGGGTGGCAGTCTGGTATACCGCTCCGACGGCGATCCGCATGCTGATGAAGGCTGGGGCCGACCTGGCCCGAGCCCACGACCTGTCCGCGCTCCGGTTCCTCGCTAGCGTGGGGGAACCGCTCAATCCTGAGGCGGTAATCTGGAGCCAGGAAACCTTCGGGCGCCCGTTCCACGACAACTGGTGGCAGACGGAGACTGGCGGAATCATGATCGCCAACTTCGCCGCTTCGGAGGTCTGGCCGGGCTCGATGGGGAGACCCCTGCCGGGGGTCGATGCGGCGATCGTCCATCGGACCGCCGAGGGTGGAGCCGGGGAGCTGCCCGGCCACGACGTGGTAGGTGAACTGGCCCTCCGGCCGGGCTGGCCTTCAATGTTCCGCGGCTACTGGAACGAGCCGGAGCGCTATGCCAAGTGCTTCGCCGGCGGGTTCTACCTCACCGGCGACCTCGCCCGGCGTGACGCCGACGGATGGTACTGGTTCGTGGGGCGCGCCGATGACGTCATCAAGAGCATGGGGCACCTCATCGGTCCGTTCGAGGTGGAAAGCGTCCTGCTGGAGCACCCGGCGGTCGCGGAGGCGGGGGTAATCGGACGGCCGGACCCGGTAGCGGGCGAAATCGTCAAGGCCTTCGTGTCCCTCAAGGGCGGGTGGCAGGCGGACGAGACACTGCGCCGGGACCTGCTGGCCTTCGCTCGCACCCGGCTGGGGGCGGTCGTCGCTCCGAAGGAAGTGAGCTTCCTTCCTTCGGTACCGAAGACCCGCAGTGGCAAGATCATGCGCCGCCTGCTCAAGGCCCGGGACCTGGGGCTACCGGAGGGGGACACCTCCACGCTGGAGGAGATGGGCCATGACGCCGCCTGAGGCAGGCGCGATGCCTGCGGTCGGAACTCCGCTGCCGGTCCCGCCGGAGGTGGTCCGGGAGTGGCTGGGGCAGATGCTCTTCATCCGCCGGTTTGAAGAAAAGGCGGCCGAGCTGTACAGCGCAGGCAAGATCCGTGGCTTTCTGCATCTGTGCATCGGGGAGGAAGCGATCTCAGTAGGCGTGATGCAGGCGCTCGGGGCGGAGGACAACGTGGTGTCCACCTATCGCGAGCACGGGCACGCGCTGGCGCGGGGACTGCCGGCTGGCCCGGTGATGGCGGAGCTGTTCGGCAAGGCCAGCGGCTCCAGCCGCGGTCGAGGTGGGTCGATGCACATCTTCGACGTGGCACACCGGTTCTTCGGTGGCAACGCCATCGTGGGCGGTGGTCTTCCCCTCGCGGTGGGACTGGCGCTCGCCGACCGGCTTCAGGGGCGACAGGCGCTCACGCTCTGTCTCTTCGGGGACGGGGCCGTGGCGGAAGGCGAGTTTCACGAGTCCCTGAATTTGGCGGCGCTGTGGCAGCTGCCGGTGCTGTTCGTCTGCGAGAACAACTACTACGCCATGGGGACAGCCCTCGCCCGGCACCAGGCGGAGACGGACATCAGTCGCAAGGGCGCGGCGTACCGCATGGC
>Ga0315273_10000710_pt1 | contig 35933 bp, 33 predicted proteins | sample YL17G02_0_MG_FD_205753 | JGI IMG/M metagenome (GOLD analysis project Ga0315273, IMG submission 205753) | Sediment microbial communities from Yellowstone Lake, YNP, Wyoming, USA - YL17G02_0 | ecosystem: Environmental > Aquatic > Freshwater > Lake > Sediment | place: USA: Wyoming | collected...
CAATATCTTTTATAATCCATCCCGATAAATTTGCATTTTCTATGCAGGCACCATTAAGAATAGCACTCGTTAAATTTGCTGCGATCATTGAAGATTCTCTTAAATCAGTTTTAGTGAGAATAGCTCCTTTGAGATTGACATTAGAGAGGTTAGCTCCTACGAGATTAGCTCCAAAGAGATTTGCTCCTGTAAGATCAGCTCCAATAAGTTTGGCTCCAAAGAGATTTGCCCAACGAAGGTCTGCCGCACTGAGATCTGCGTCACACAGATCGGCACCAAAGAGATTTGCTTGAGTGAGCTTGGCTCCAATAAGTTTGGCTCCCTGTAAATTGTATCCGCTCAGATCTGCCGTATCGAGATCGATGCCTGAGAGATCACGCCGCGCGAGATCCCATATTTTAGAAGACATTTCCCCGGACACAATACCTATCTCTATAAGTTTCTTCCATGTTTCCTCTCTCTCGTCATGCTGCTGATCACTATCAAAAAAAGTGCATTGCGAGTGACAAGATTGTTTTTTTACACCTGGCCTAAAAAATACGTCGACATTCTCTGGCGATGGTAGGAGAAGAACGTCTTTAGACTCGGTATAATCCGATTTCGCAGAATCGTCTATTCCACTTTCTATCTTGTCTATCGACACAGAAGGCTGTAATAATTCAAAGAGAACATTATCGGGGATATTTTCATCCATTTCATCAAGGCAAGGTGACCCTATCCAGAGAGTCGAGACATAGTCATCAATATTCATGGGCAAATCAACCGCAAATTCGGGTATCTTCGTTAAATAATCAAAAAAGTTGAGATCATACATTGGAACATCTCCCGATGAAGGGTCAATTTCACCATCCAAAATTATTGTTTCTCCCGGCTTCCAGTGAGAGAGGTTATCTGAAGAACTCATTAGCATTGTACCGATCTCGGGTGGCCCGTTATCCTTACCTTTTTGCGAGTGTTCATTATCTTTAGTTGTCATAAATGTCACTATAGGCTGCATAAAGACACAATCGGTATTATTTTTTATTTTGGCTTCAAACCATGTTTTGCCTTTAAAGCCGGCTTGTTTTGACTCCTCGCCGACCACAACTGCAACAACGTCAAAGAGGTGACATTTTTTTTGCAATTCAGCTTCTATTTTCTGATATTTTCCTCCTTGTTCATTGAATGCCAATTGTCTCCCCTCAAGGGATAGAAATGATCTGATAAAATGAAGATATAGAGAATCCTTTTCTATGATTTCTATTCCCATACCCTTTTCGGCATATCCTCTTGCCTTTCCGCTCACTACCAGAGGAGTTTCATTTGAAGTTCTGGCAACCTTTCCCTTTAAATGAGATGTCAAATCATTTGGCAAATAAATTATTATGTCCAGCAAGGTATCGGGTGGGAACGAATGGTTTGTTCTTATAAAAAGACCATTTAAAGAGAAATTGCCTGACAGCCCCCTGTATGCAATACCGTTAACATGAAAGCTTATTTTTAGCCGGTCACTAAACCTTTTTAGTTTTCTTCTATCTCCGAGTTTTTGCTTTTCTTCAATTGCATTCATGATCTTCGATTTCGTTCCGTTTGAGCACAATCTATCTTTAAGGTGTGTCCAGCATTAATGAATGTCTCTATACTCACGATCTATGACCCCTTACGATAATTTTGAGATATTGAGAATAGACAGTCAATCCTACCTGGGTAGGGGGTAGGTATTTTTTAAAATATCTTATTGATTTCCATTTGTAATGATGTATTTTAAGGCAGGATTTAAACATCAACAGTTCAGGAAGATATCGGTACTTCCTTCGGAGCTGCCGAGTGAGTTTGGAGGTAGGCAGCCAGTTGGAGGGGTTACTGGCTGCCAAAAAAATGAGAAAGTGATTTTCTATATTTAAGAATACATGATAAATATGAAGATGTGACGAAGGAAATATGAAGAAAATATGAAGATTTATAAATATAATTATTCTATTAATCGTTTAGATTATCAGATGAAACTATCAGTATAGAAATGGATCTTGAAAAATTACTTTCAGAAAGAAAGTGAAAAATGATTACACAAAAAAGCCCCTCGAAATCAAGAGGGGCTTTCTGGTTTATGTCTATGCCTTACTTATTTACTGCTTCCTTAAAAGCCTTGCCTGCTGAAAACTTCGGGAGTTTCTTTGCTGCAATCTTGATAGTTGCTCCGGTTTGAGGATTCCTTCCGGTTCTTGCTTTCCTCTTTGAAAGTGAGAATGTACCGAAACCTACGAGAGCGACCTTGTCTCCCTTTTTGACCGCTTTTGTGATTGCCGCAATAGCTCCCTCAAGTGCTTTTCCAGCACAAGCCTTCGTACAACCCGATGCTTCTGCCATCTTTTCGATCAGATCCGCCTTTGTCATGTCATTCCCCCTATAAAAATATGTTTGATGAAGATGATTTTACGAAAATGAAAATGATCCTGTCAATGTGATTTCCTCTTAGCACGTTATGACCAAAAGTTTTATGGTTCTCATCATTGTCTGCACATAAAACTAACCAGCGTTAATCCGTGACGGCTTTAGTGATGGGTTAGGCTATTCTTCTATATATCCAAGCTGCTCTAATTTTTCTCTTGCCTTCTCAAGAACTTCTTTGGTAAACAGTTGATTGTATGGATTACGAAGTATAATCGCCTCAACAGTAAGATCAAGTCGCCTAAGTTCCCAAAGTCTTGTAAACCCCTCATGAAATTTAGGAGCCGTCACCAATCTGACTGCAGTATCCACTGGCCCATAATTACGCAACATCTGTAAAAAAGAAGATGGCCTATACCCATGGTCTATGCAAATACTAACGGCTCTCTGAAACTCTTTTTCAAGTACATCTTCTAATTTTTCAGTCATATTTTTTAAAGCCTAACGCCTGAAATAACGTGCGGAGTAAAACGAAGTCCCCTGGATTTATTTGTTGGGCATTTTTCATCTCCGTTTTGTAGCTTTCTTTGGCTTAGGTACGTCTTTAACAAATGCCATAATAAGGTTATCAATTATTTTTGGGAATGTCGTGTTGAATGTATTTTTGTCTATTGTGAACAATTGATGATCACATAAATCAATATAGCACAATTCTGATTCTTTGAAAATAACAATAATAACGAGTAAAAATCAAAGTCCTGAATATTACTTTATCTTCTGTATTTTCTGGCAATAAGGACTAAAAACCGATTCGGTATAACATAGGATTTTTGTCAACATCCAATTATTTCAACTTGAACTCTGCACAATTATGTCATGTCCGGAATGTGCGGTGTTCAGCAATCTTGCTCCTGTAAGACTAATGCCCTTCGCAACTTAGACGCTAATAATAGAGAGCATCCTGATTTGATGCATGTGCAAGAATGCCCCTATTTACATTTTTGATATAACTAATGAACATAAGTAAAATAGATTGTGTTCATATATTAGCTTGTTTGAGATGCGTATTCAGTGTAAATCTTATAATAAATGGGGGTCTATGTGGTTCTTGATGTAATTATTAATGACGCCTCGGTATCAGTTCAGATTGATAGGCCTTTTCAGCCTGATCTTGTTGCTATAAATTCGCAGATTGAACGATTTGCTTCTTCGAAGGGAACTGATATTGTTGATTTGGATGTAAGAGGACTGATTCCAAAAATGATTAATGGGATAGCTGGCTGTGAAAGCGGCTGTCCAGCAAATGCCAAAGACCTTGTATCCGGTGGATATAAAGGTTTTGATGTGCAATATATCGAAGGCGGTATACTCACTGCTCGTATAATGACCAGAGATGGAAGCATCCTTTATCTCAAGATGTTTCCTGACTTCTGAAATTATTTCAGGAACTGCAAGTGCACTGAATGTCCCCATGTTTATGTTAAAAAATAATTTTCTTTTTTTGTTCATTACCATGTATAAAATTGAGATTTTAACACCCTCCCAACCCCTCCCGTCAAGGGAGGGGGTACACACCCCTGCACCCCTCTCAAGAGGGGATTTTCCATTTCCATTGGCGGAAGAGGGTTCCGCACTCAGTCCCGAAAGCTTTCGGGACGAGGCGAAACGATGAGGGGTTTATAGTTATATTCAAACCCTCTAAATAAACCTCTTCAAAATACCATCGTATTCCCTTATCATATATACATGATAACCGTTGCTGTTTTAACTTTAAGTGATAAGGGTTCCAAAGGTGAGCGTGAGGATTCAAGCGGTCCTCTGATTCAGGATATGCTTAAAAGTATCAATGCTGAGGTGAGATTCTACGACATCCTTCCTGATGAAAAAGAATTAATCAAAAAAAAGCTTATCGAGTACAGCGAAAAGGTTGATCTCATTCTTACAACAGGCGGTACAGGGTTATCACCGAGAGATGTCACTCCAGAGGCAACCTTAGACATTATTGATAAACAGGTGCCCGGCATTGCCGAGGCTATGAGGTCAGAAGGCCTGAAAAAGACAAGCCGGGCAATGCTTTCAAGAGCAGTAGCCGGTGTAAGGGGAACATCTCTGATTATCAATCTCCCGGGCAGTCCGAAGGCAGTGAAAGAAAACCTGCACGTTATTTTAGAAGTCATTCCCCATGCTATCGAGAAGATTAAAGGTGATCCGTCTGAATGCGCACGTTAGATTAGAGAAATGAACGATATTTCCATTCCTTTAGCATTTTTTGCAGGGGTGCTCTCTTTTTTATCCCCATGCGTTTTGCCTCTTATACCTTCTTATGTCTCCTTTATAACCGGTATTTCATTTAAAGACCTTACTGTTGGTGTAGACAGAAAAAAGATCCATTATCTAACGATCACCAATTCAATAGCCTTTATCCTGGGATTCTCCACTGTGTTCATCGCCCTTGGTGTCTCATCGTCAGCCGTTGGTAGTTTTTTCTTTCAGTATGTGGATATGATCAGGATTATCGGCGGTGTTGTCGTCATAATCTTCGGGCTTTTTATTGCAGGGGTTTTGAAGCTGGATTTTCTTATGATACAGAAGAAGATATATCTCAGCGGCAAGCCAGCCGGATATATCGGGACCTTTGTTGTAGGAATGACATTTGCAGCCGGCTGGAGTCCGTGCATCGGCCCGATTCTCGGTACGATCCTGGTTTATGCCGGATCAAAGGGGTCTGCCCTTTATGGATTTCAATTACTTGCAGCATATTCGCTTGGACTTGGAGTGCCTTTCTTTCTCTCAGCGCTTGCCATAAACGTCTTTTTGAGCTATTCGCCCAAACTCGCAAGATTCATGCGTGTGATAATGTTCATAAGTGGCCTGCTCCTGATCATCTTCGGTATCCTGCTCCTTACGGATCAAATAAGGGTGCTCACAAGACTATTCCCGGATTTCGGGATAAAGTTTTAAAGATATAGGGGATTTCTTTAATGTTCGGGAGATTTTCGACACTCATATGAATTATCTTACACTCAGCGAACTTTCCTGCCTGATTAAAGCAACGATCCAATCCTCACTTCCTGATGAGTACTGGGTTACCGCTGAAATAGCACAGATCAACTGCCACTATAGCTCAGGGCATTGTTATTTAGACCTGGTAGAAAAGAAGGATGATGCGACGACAGCCAGGATTAAAGCCACAATATGGGCAGGAAACTTCAGGCAGATCAGGTCCGATTTTCGGACTTTTACAGGGCAGGACATTCAGGCAGGCATGAAGATCCTCATGCTTGCACGAGTCACCTATCATGAGGTGCATGGCTTATCCCTGAATATCAGAGAAATAGACCCCCGGTATACCCTCGGTGAGATGGCGCTCAAACGGAGGCAGATAATTGAGCAGCTCACAAAAGATGGCATCATAGACAAGAACAGGCAATTAGTACTTCCTCCGGTGATCCAGCGTGTTGCAGTCATATCCTCTGTAACAGCAGCTGGATATGGAGACTTTCTGAGCAGGCTGAATAATAACCCCTATGGATACAAGTTCTTGCACAGGCTCTTTCAGGCTTATATGCAGGGCGAAAAAGCTGAGGAGTCAATACTCAGGGCTTTTAAAAAATGCATAAAATTGCAGGAGCATTTTGATGCTGTTGTGGTTATCAGAGGCGGTGGGTCTACTGTTGATCTGCACAGTTTTGACAGCTACCTATTAGCTAAAACAATAGCGCTTTCACCCCTGCCTGTTTTCACAGGCATTGGGCATGAAAGAGATGAGACAGTGGCAGACAGAGTGGCAAACATGAGATTTGTTACCCCGACTGCAGTAGCCGAATTTCTTGTTTCAAAGGCAAAAAAGTTCGAGGACAGCATAGATGACCTGAAGCACAGACTGATGATCAGAACAATTACATTGCTCGAAAGAGAAAAGCATTATCTGAAGAATCTCACCGGGAGTTTTTCAGGGCATACCAGAGACTATCTCAAGGCGGCTTTCACTGCATTAAAGAACAACACATATATGCTTCAGACTCATGCCCTTGCAACGCTGAGAGATCCCTCGGTAATTCTCGCGGCTTATGAGGGCACGCTCAAGAATGTAAGCGAAGGATTGCTAAGGAGTAATTACCAGAAACTGAAGGACTTTATAAAAATATTAGAAGTGCATCCGGGACATATACTATCACTGCAGTTAAGGAGGCTGGAGAATTTTGAGACAAAGATCGTTCTTCTCAATCCCCATAATATCCTTAAAAGGGGTTATAGCATTACCTACTCGAACGGGAAGATATTGAAGGATACAGGGTCGATTAAGAAAGATGATATAATAAACACAAGACTTTATAACGGTTCCATTACCAGCGTCGTGGAAAGCACAGAGGAGGGAAAAAAGGATGAGTGAGAAAAAAAAGCTTACTTATGCCAGGGCAATAGAGGAACTTGAAGAGATTATAAACAAGATAGAGACGGAAAGCATTGTCGTTGATGTTCTGACCGAGAAGGTGAAGAGAGCGACATACCTGATAAAATTCTGCCAGGGCAATCTGAGGTCCACTGAGCAGGAAGTGAAAAAGGCGCTCTCTGAAATAGAGGAAAAGCCGGAAGAAGAGGAGTCCAAAGTATCTGAAGAACCAGACGCCGGACTGTTTTGAATGTAATCTATAAGGTTTTATTGCTCCGTTTCTATATTTGATTCCCTGTCCATTAAATAGAGCGCCTCACTCAATAATAGTTCCGGATACTTTATGGTAGCCTTTATTACATCTGCAAGGGGATAATCAATATGATAGCCCTCAGCATATACAATTCTGACAAACCTTCTTTTCAGCAGATAACGTCGCTTTTTCCGGCCATTTTTATCTGTGAACGGAATGATCACATGCTCCAGGTCTTCTTCAAGACCGTATTGCCTGATTAATTCATCTATTTCTTCCATGACCGCTCTCTGTGATTATCGGAAGTTATGTCTCAGGATAAATGACAGTTACTGTAACAGAATAAACGAAGTATTTTCCTCTTGCACTATATTTAAGGATCTCATAATTGAATGCACATTTATCATAAAATCTCCCCTAACCCCTCTTTGCCAAAGAGGGGTGTCATTCCTCCCTTTAGCAAAGGGAGGTCAGGAGGGATTTTATAAAACTAATGTCGTTATTATTATGAGACTGTTAATAACAGAGCAAGGACTTAAACCGCTAATATAATCCCATTGCCTCTCTGACAAGATGCATAGTCTCTTCAGAAACCCTTCTCGCTTTTTCAGTTCCTTTATTCACTATATCGAGCAGGAGGTCAGGGTTATTTATGAGCTCATTACGTTTTGTCCAGATCGGCTCCATGACTGCAAATAGATTCCGAATAAGGATCTTCTTGCAATCTATGCAGCCAATGCCGGCTGTCGTGCATCCTTTGGCTACCTCTTCCTGCTCTTCTTTTGAAGAGAAAATTTTATGAAGCTGATATACAGGGGATAATTCCGGATCCCCAATGTCTGTCCTCTTAACCCGCGCCGGATCCGTTACCATTGTCCTTATTTTTTGTTCAACCTCTTTAGGACTGTCAGAGAGATATATGGCATTGTCATAGCTTTTCGACATTTTTCTTCCGTCAATGCCGGGTACCTTGGGGAACTCGGTCAGCAATGCCTCTGGCTCAGGGAATATTTCTCTATAGAGATAATTGAACCGCCTTGCAATCTCCCTGCTGATCTCAAGGTGGGGAACCTGATCAATCCCAACAGGCACATACTTTGCCCTGTAGATAATAATATCTGCGGTCTGGAGCAGGGGATATCCCAGGAACCCATAGTTTGACAGGTCTCTCTCCTTAAGCTCCTGCTGTTTCTCCTTGTAGGTGGGCACCCTTTCAAGCCATCCAAGCGGCGTTATCATTGACAGAAGCAGATGCAGTTCAGCATGTTCGAGAATCCTGGACTGTATAAATATGGTGCATTTTTCAGGGTCAAGGCCTGCAGCCAGAAAATTAACAAGGAGATCCTTTGTTGATTCTTTTATCGAAGAAGGCTCTGCATATCCTGTCGTGAGTGAATGCCAGTCTGCAACAAAATAATAGCAGTCATATTTATCCTGAAGCTTCACCCAGTTACTCAATGCCCCTATAAGGTTGCCGATGTGTACCTTGCCGCTTGACTGCATACCGCTTAAAACTCTTTCCTTATTCATATATCACCTCATGGGAAAATTGTTTTCAGGAGCTAAAATAATTCCAGCAATCTCAAAAACATGTTTACCATCGGCATAACAAAATAGCTTGCAATACCGGTTGCAATAAGAAAAATTACAATAATGAAGCCAAATGGTTCGATCTTGCTGAATGAAACAGCCTGTTTGTGAGGCAGAAAACCTGTTAATACCCTGCCGCCGTCAAGTGGCGGGATCGGGATCATATTGAATGCTGCAAGGACTACATTCACTACCACACTTGACTGGAATATCATGATCAGAGGGGTCATTACCGTTGAACTGACTGATTCAGGCAAGAAAAATGAAAGGGGAGCTATTATTAATTTCAGGATGAGGATGCTGAGTATCGAGAGAAGAATGTTTGTTATCGGTCCTGCAGCTGCTGAAATAGCCATATCCCTTTTTGGGTTTTTGAAATTCATGGGATTTATAGGAACAGGTTTCGCATAGCCAAAAACAAACTGACCATTCGTGAGTATTAACAGCATGAGAGGCATCAGTATAGTGCCGATCGGGTCGATATGCGCAATAGGGTTTAAGGTGAGACGTCCCATCATTTTGGCTGTTGGATCACCCAACCGGTTTGCTACAAAACCATGTGAAAGTTCATGAAATACAATCGCTATCAAGATCGGAAAAGCTGATATAACTATATGTCTGACTATATTTGATAAATCCAAAGATATAGATCCTCTCTCAATTTAATATGGAATTGGACAGACACTTTTTAATCTGTCATTCCCGCTTGTCGGGAATCTTTCTTCAGACAATCCCCTTAGGTGAAAAGCCGGCAGAATGATTCCGGACAGGCCGGAATGACAGAAAATGAAACAAAGATGTCTTAATATTCCAAATTTCTTATTAGATAAAAACTATACTTTGTCCGAAAAACTATTGTCAAGGTATGGGTAAGCAGTATATAATTAAAAAAAACAATTTATGACTGCAATCGTCGTTATCCCTGCCCGTTATGATTCAACCCGTTTCCCGGGGAAACCCCTTTGCCCCCTAAAAGGCAAACCCCTAATCCAGCATGTTTATGAGAACTCAAAACGCTCACGTCTTGCCAACGATGTTATCGTTGCAACAGACAGCGAAACCATATTTGAAAGGGTCGTGGCTTTTGAAGGTAAGGCAATAATGACTGATAAAAGGCATCCCTCAGGAACAGACAGGATTGCAGAAGTTGCTGCTTCACTGGATTATGATATAATTGTCAATGTGCAGGGAGATGAACCTCTGATACGCCCTGAGATGATCGATGATGTTATAGCTGTCCTTGATGATAAAAGAGCCTCTCTCGGCACCCTGGTAAAACGCATTGATAATCCGGATGAAATAACAGATCCAAATGTCGTGAAAGTCGTTTTTGATCCTGAGATGTTTGCTCTGTATTTTTCAAGGGCACCAATGCCTTTCCATAGGGACGATTGGAAGATCAGAGATTGCAGATTTCAGATTGCAGAAAGTTCACTATTTGAGGTTTACAAGCATATTGGTATTTACAGTTATCGGAGGGAAGCGCTTATTGCATTTTCCGGAATGAGACCAACAAGGCTTGAGCAGACAGAAAAGCTTGAGCAGTTAAGGGCGCTCGAACATGGAATGAAAATCAAGGTAAGGGAAACTTTTTTTGAAACATATGGGGTGGATACTCCCGAAGACTTGGAAAGGGTGGAGAAATGTCTAAGTACATCTTTGTAACAGGCGGGGTTGTTTCAGCCCTTGGCAAGGGAATTGCAGCCGCTGCTACCGGCGCTCTCCTTGAAGCAAAAGGGTTGAAGGTCACACTGCAGAAATTAGACCCTTACATTAATGTTGATCCCGGCACATTGAGCCCTTTTCAGCATGGTGAGGTTTTTGTCACAGACGATGGTGCCGAAACAGACCTTGACCTCGGACATTACGAGAGATTCACATCAATAAGGACTTCACAGGCAAATAACTTTACAACGGGGAAGATTTATTACAACGTCATCACAAAAGAACGACGTGGAGATTTTCTTGGAGATACTGTCCAGGTTGTTCCGCATATAACCGATGAGATCAAAAGGGCTATTAAATCTGTCAGCAACGGCTATGACATTGTGATCGTAGAGATTGGCGGTACAATCGGAGATATCGAAAGCCTTCCTTTCCTTGAAGCAATCAGGCAGATCAGGTACGATGTCGGGAGGGAAAATGTACTTTATATACATCTTACGTTGATCCCTTATATAAAGACCGCAGGTGAGATCAAGACAAAACCGACACAGCACAGCGTTAAAGAGTTCAGGGGAATAGGCATTCAGCCGGATATCATTTTGTGCAGGACTGAATGGCCCCTCCCGCCCGAAGCAAAAAAGAAGATCGCTATTAACTGTAACCTCGATGCAGATGCTGTTATCTCTGCAAAGGATGTTGATACAATCTATGAAGTCCCGCTGATGTTGCATTATGAAGGGCTTGATCACCTGATAAGCAAGAAATTTAATCTTAGTCCAAACGAGCCGGACCTTACTCTCTGGAAAGATATTGTCAGAAAGATAAAGGAACCAAAGAATGCAGTCACTATAGCAATAGTCGGGAAATATACCGGACTGAAGGACTCTTATAAAAGTCTCATGGAGGCCCTTATTCATGGCGGTATTGCAAACGACGCTCGCGTCAATCTTCAGTGGATAGATTCAGAGGAGATAGAGATACATGGCCCTGAGAGATTTTTATCCGAGGCCGATGGCATTCTGGTGCCTGGGGGATTTGGATACAGGGGGATTGAAGGAAAGATTAAGGCTATTAAATTTGCCCGCGAAAAAAAGATCCCGTATTTTGGCATCTGCCTTGGCATGCAGTGTGCTGTAATAGAGTTTGCAAGAAATGTCTGCGGTCTCCCTGCCAACAGTTCAGAGTTTGACCTGAACACAAAGGAACCGGTTATCTATCTTATGGAAAGGTGGTATGATTTCAAGAAGGAAAGAACAGAGGTGCGATCAGAGGATTCTCATAAGGGTGGAACTATGAGGCTTGGCGCATATCCCTGTATTCTTAAGGAGGGTACTCAAGCACTAAGGGCTTATGGTCTCAAAGAAATATCTGAAAGGCACAGGCACAGGTATGAATTCAATAATGCATACAGGGGCATCCTCACAAGGCATGGATTGAGGATCAGCGGCCTCAGCCCTGACGAAGAACTTGTTGAGATCATCGAAATTGAAGACCATCCCTGGTTTCTCGGTTGCCAGTTTCATCCGGAGTTTAAATCAAGACCTACAGATCCTCATCCGTTATTCAGGGCATTCATAGAAGCATCTCTCAGGGAAAAAAGGTCTTTATTCCCTCATGAAGAGATCAATAAAGAAGAGACGAGCAGAGGCATTTAGGAAGAATGTTCTAACCGGATTGAATATTGACTAACGAAATCCAAATAGCACACACAAAACTCGGAGGTAACAATCCGCTTTTTATTATCGCCGGGCCATGTGTTATCGAAAGCGAGGATATAGTCTTCTCTGCTGCAAAAAGGCTGAAGGAAATTTGCAGCAGTATCGGACTTCCTCTGTTATTCAAAAGTTCATATGATAAAGCAAACCGCACATCCATATCCTCTTTCAGAGGGCCTGGTCTGGAAAAGGGATTAAGAGTTCTTTCGGATCTTCGAAGCAGGTTTGATATCCCCGTTATTTCTGATGTCCACTCAGTAGAAGAGGTGAAGATTGCATCAGAGGTTCTCGATGCCATTCAGATTCCGGCTTTTTTATGCAGACAGACGGATATTATCCTTGCCGCATCAAAGACCATGAAACCGGTCAATATTAAAAAAGGGCAATTTCTTGCACCGTGGGATGTCCGGAACATTCTTGATAAATTCATATCAACAGGCAACAGGAACGTATTCATCACTGAACGGGGAACGTCTTTTGGATATAACAACCTCGTTGTAGATTTCAGAGGGATTCCTGTAATGCGCTCTTTTGGATACCCGGTTATTTTTGATGTTACCCACAGCCTTCAGCTGCCCGGCGGCATGGGGAAAAGCTCAGGCGGGCAGAGGGAATTCGCAGAACCGCTTGCACGGGCTGCAGCAGCAGTTCACATAGATGGCCTCTTTATGGAGGTACACCCGGAACCCGACAGGGCATTGTGTGATGGGCCGAACATGATAAAACTGGATGAACTGGAGAATCTCTTAAAAACAGTCAAAGCTATCCACGAACTGACAAAACCGACTTAATCCCGCTGAGATTCAGATACGGTTTTTAAAGAAATAAAATCTGTTATGATATCAAAGTCATATTAGGATAAATCTATTAATGAACAGGAAAACAAAAAATAGGGCTTCAGGGAGGATTCATTCCAATGATAAGATCCTTAATGTTGCCCGGAAGGTCCTGCGGATTGAAGCAGAGGCTGTCCATGCCCTGATCAAGAAACTGAACAGCAGTTTTGAAAGGGCAGTGGATATTATCTACGAAAGAAGAGGCAGAGTTGTTGTGACAGGAATGGGCAAGTCAGGACTTGTCGGGAAAAAAATTGCAGCCACACTTGCTTCTACCGGCACCCCTGCCTTTTTTCTTCACGCTGCTGAGGCAAGTCATGGAGATCTCGGCATGGTTACAGAAAGAGATGTTATTATCGCTCTCTCAAACAGCGGAGAGACCGGGGAACTCATCGGACTGATCCCTTTCTTAAAGAGGTTTGGCATTAAGCTGATTTCTGTGACTGGAAACCCAAACTCTACACTTGCAAAGGCTTCTGATGTAACACTTGATGTCTCTGTTAAAGAAGAGGCCTGTCCAATGGGTATAGTCCCCACTGCATCAACGACTGCAACCATGGCAATGGGAGATGCCCTTGCAGTAGCGCTTCTCACCAAAAGAGGTCTTAACGAAAAAGACTTTGCGTTTTTTCATCCCGGCGGAAGTATAGGGAAAAAGTTTTTTATCAAGGTAAAAGACCTGATGCATTCCGGAGATAGTCTGCCGATTGTGTCCATTGGCACCCCGATGTCAAAGGCTGTCATTGAGATGTCTTCCAAGAGGCTTGGTCACGCAATCGTCTTAGATAAAAATAGCAGAATAGCCGGAGTATTAACAGACGGAGATGTGAGGAGGGGATTGGAGAAATGGGGTGGAAGGCTTTTTGAGCAGACAGTGAAAAAAATCATGACGAAAAAACCCAGAATGATATCTGAAGAAGAACTTGCAGCAAAGGCTTTATCCATCATGGATAGTTGTTCGATAACAGCCCTCATTGTGCCTGATGACAGGAAAAGACCTCTTGGCATTATTCACCTGCATGATATTTTGCGGCAGGGTATTGTCTAATAGTGAAGAAAACAGGTGTCTCACCGTATATTACACCTGAAGGGCATAAGCGTTTAAATGAGGAAATCTCATATCTCTGGAAGATTAAACGCCCCCAGGTTACCCAGGCTGTTGCTGAAGCTGCTGCGATGGGGGATCGTTCTGAGAACGCAGAGTATATTTATGGTAAAAAGCAGTTACGGCAGATTGATTCCCGTATACGTTTTCTTGCAAAGAGACTGAGTGAGTTGATTGTAGTGGATAGGATACCTAAAGATACTTCAAAGGTGTTTTTTGGTGCATGGGTTGAAGTTGAGGATACTGATGGAAACATTTCCCGGTATCGCATTGTGGGGCCTGATGAAACTGTCCTTGAAAAAGATTTTATCAGTATCGATTCGCCTATGGCAAAGGCATTGTTACGCAGGGCAATAGGTGATGAAGTTGTTGTGAGCAGACCGAACGGTACAACTGCTTTTGTTGTGAATTCCATCCATTATTGATTTTTCAAATCACTTTTTTCTGAAGGCTTCATAAAAGGGATTGTTAACAAACCGCTTTGTCTTTTTATCGTCTCTATCACGTTTTATCCCTGCCTTCGCAACTGGCTTCACGTCTTCATTTTTGGGCGCTGCCTCCTTCTTGTCCCGTCCGCTTTTCATAGATAGTGAGATGCGTTTCCGCTGCATGTCCACGTCCAGCACTGTAACGGTCACCTTTTGATGGACACTCACCACATCCCCCGGGGTTTTGATAAACCTGTCGGATAGTTCGCTGATATGTATAAGTCCGTCCTGGTGAACACCTATGTCAACGAAGACCCCAAAAGCCGTTATATTGGTGACGATGCCAGGCAGTTTCATCCCTGCCTTTACATCCTCGATCTTTTCGACACCCTCTGCAAACCTGAAAGACTCGAACCGCTCTCTGGGATCTCTTCCAGGCTTGGCGAGTTCAGCCATGATGTCGCTCAGTGTAGGCATTCCAACTGAGTCGGTCACATATCGGGTAAGATCAATATTTTCCCTGAGACTGTCGTCCTTCATCAGGTCTGCCATCGGGCATCCCATATCCCTGGCCATAGCGTCGACAATGTGATAGCTTTCGGGATGGACCGCGCTTCTGTCAAGGGGGTTTTCACCATCCCGTATGCGAAGGAAGCCTGCAGCCTGCTCAAAGGCCTTTGGCCCGAGGCGGGAGACCTTCCTCAGTTCCCCCCGTGACATGAAGGGACCGTGCTCGTTTCTGTACTCCACGATGTTCTTTGCGAGTTGTGGCCCAAGCCCTGATACATAAGTCAGAAGCTGTCTGCTTGCAGTGTTTACTTCAACCCCTACTCCGTTGACACAACTGACGACTACGTCATCAAGGCTTTTCTTCAATGCATTCTGGTCCACATCATGCTGGTATTGCCCCACTCCGATGGACTTCGGATCTATCTTTACCAGTTCGGCCAATGGGTCCATAAGGCGCCGTCCGATCGAGACCGAACCGCGGACAGTTACATCATGATCAGGAAATTCTTCCCTCGCTACATCTGAAGCCGAATAGATAGAAGCGCCGCTTTCATTTACCATAACGACGTTAATCTCTGCCGGAAGGCCGAGTCCCCTTATGAATGATTCTGTCTCCCTTCCAGCGGTGCCGTTTCCTATAGCTATTGCCTCGATCCTAAGACGTCCGCAGATATCCCTGATCTTTTCTGCAGCCTCTCCAAGCCCCTTTTCTGAGAAAAGTGGATAGATGGTATCGTTATGGAGCAGTTTCCCCTGTTGGTTAAGACATACCACTTTGCAGCCTGTCCTGTAACCCGGGTCAATTGCGAGTACGTTTTTTCCGCCAAGCGGCGGGGAAAGCAGGAGCTGCCTGAGGTTTTCAACAAATACCCGTATAGCCTTCTCATCCGCCTGCTTCTTTGTGGCAAGGCGGATTTCAGTCTCCATGGAAGCAGACAGCAGCCGTTTATAGCTGTCATGAACAGCGGACTGGACCTGTTCAGAAGCCGGACCAGGTTCCTTTAAAAAAAGCGATTCGAGAAGTTTGAGCGCCTCATCTTCCGGAGGCAATATGCGGAGGATAAGGAACCCCTCGCTTTCCCCCCGACGAATTGCCAGAATCCTGTGTGAAGGAGCCTTTGCAACAGGCTCTTCCCATTCATAATAGTCTTTATACTTTATCCCTTCTTCCTCTTTGCCTGAGATGACCTTAGACCGCATGATGCCTTTTACCCAAAAAAGCTCCCGCATCCTTTCCCTTGCCCGCTGGTCCTCGCTTACCCATTCAGCAATGATATCCCTGGCACCGGCAAGCGCCTCTTCGGCTGATACAACCCCTTTTTCGAGGTCTATAAACGCAGCAGCTTCAGCTTCTACATCCATATCTCCCTGTTCAAAAATATGCGCAGCCAAAGGTTTGAGCCCCTTCTCCTTCGCCACAGTTGCCCGGGTGCGGCGCTTTGGTCTAAACGGGAGATAGATATCCTCAAGAACTGTGAGAGATTCAGCCCCTCCGATCTTCTCTTTCAGTTCGTCGGTGAGCAGGCCCCGCTCTTCCAGAGACCTGACAATAGCCTCGCGCCGTTTATCCAGTTCCCTGAGCTGTTCAAGCCTGTCCCTGACAGCAGTGACAGCAACTTCGTCAAGGCTTCCAGTGGCCTCCTTCCGGTACCGAGCAATAAAAGGCACAGTTGCGCCTTCGTCAAGCAGCATGGCCGAAGCCCTGACCTGTGATGGTTGAATAGCAAGTTCTTTCGCGATTATAGAAATATGTGATTCGGTCATTGACATGAACATACGGGATATGTTTTCGACTTCGTGACTATAATAGCTTATCAGAAAAGGGAATCCGGAGTAAAGTGACTGATAATTACTGCGGGAAAAAAGTAACGCTGAGGAAGCGCTGGTGTATAATAAACAGTTATGCTCTCGATTGGACATGTAAAGGTTGCTTCTCAGCTTGTCCTTGCCCCTATGGCAGGGATAAGCGACCTGCCATTCCGTATAATCAGCAGGTCGTTCGGGTGCGGACTTGCATTTACCGAGATGATAAGCACCCACTCCCTTATCCGTAATAACAGGATCACATTGAAAATGCTTTCTGCGTCCCTGGATGACAGGCCTTTAGGTGTCCAGATTCTCGGATGCGATACGGAAATTATCAAAAGGGCGCTGGATATTTTATCAGGATATGCCTTTGATATCATAGATTTGAACGCTGCATGTCCGGTAAATAAGGTTGTACTAAGGGGAGAAGGGGCAGGGCTGCTCAGAGAGCCGGTGAAGCTGAATAAACTCCTGAAGGTAATCGTAGAAACTACCAGAGTGCCTGTAACTGTTAAGATACGCTCCGGCTGGGATGAAACATCTGTTAACGCGGTAAAGATAGCTCTGTATGCGCAGGATGCAGGAGTGCAGGGGGTTGTTATACACGGCAGGACAAGGGCGCAGGGATACAGTGGAAAAGTCGATTACTCTGTAATAAGGGAAGTAAAAGAGTCCCTCGAAATACCTGTTATTGCAAGCGGGGATGCACTGACGCCGGGTCTTATCAAAAAACTTTTCGATGAAACCGGGTGCAATGGTGTGGCTGTGGCAAGGGGAGCTCTCGGCAATCCCTGGATATTCCAAGAGACGATTGAATATTTAAAGAGTGGTACAATATCTTGCAGGCCGGATATCCATGAAATAGTACGAACCATGAAAAAACATCTTGCTTTGCTCGTCGAATTCCACGGAGAAAGGACCGGCGTCATGCTCTTCCGGAAACTCTTCACATGGTATACGAGGGGAATGACAGCAAAACAACTGAAAGTCAGGGCATTTCAAGCAGGAACGAGCGATGAGATGCTGCGATTGATTGAAGAAATACAGACCTTACCGGGCCTGGAAAGATGTTTTAGAAAAACTTGTATTTAACTGCGATTCATGTGATATGCGGAGCGAGATTACAGTAACGGAGAGATTTGCAATATAAGAAAGAAATGGCTCTCTTTCAGTTCTATGTAAAAACAGGTATTTTCTTGATTGTTACCATCATACTCGGACCACTTTATTTTTTCATACTCCTAACTTTTTACAGGTGGCGCCAAAGTATCGGACCCAAGCTTGTCCAGTTTTATTCAAAGATTTGTCTCTTGATTTTTCGGGTTGAGATTGAACAGGTGAAAAATTATCAGGTCTTTGAAAAAAACAAAAAAGGCATGCTCATAATTTCAAACCATGTTGGTTTTTTAGATATTTTTGTGCTATCCGCTTTATTTGGATCGGTATTTGTTAGTAAAGCCGAAGTAAAATATTATCCGATAATCGGGCAGATCGCCTGGTTGATGGGCGTTATTTTTTTAAACCGAAATGCTTCAAACGAAAAACTCAGGGTGCTCAATACAATTGTGAACAAGTGTTCAACAAGAATAGTTGTTGTTTTTCCGCAAGGTACGACCAGCCGCATTACTGAGCGAATGTCTTTCAAGAGAGGTATTTTTAAGGTGATAGAACTAAACCCTGACATATCATTATTGCCGATAACACTTTATTATAAAGATGATGTGGAAATTGCATGGAACAAGCCACAATCTTTTAAAGAAAATGCAATGAGGATCAGTGCAAAAAAAAGAATTCACATCAAGGTGATCATTCATAAATCTGTTACCATTGATGACTACAGGGGAAAGACCACCCCTCAAATATGCGCAATGGTAGAAAAAACTGTTTTAGAGCCTTTAGAGAGAGAATACCGAGAATGAGCGAAAATGCTCTATCCTCGTTTCAGTCCCCGCCTTTCCCCTTAAGATAATCTCCAAGAAGCCCCCTGCTGTGCTCGTCCTCATGACAATAAATGCAGAGGTTTTCCCAGTTAGAGCCATTCGGGGGATTGTTCATGCGATTCCCGTCCTTATGGTGTACTGTAAGAAGATTCCTGTTTTTGAAATCAAACTCTCTCCCGCATTTAGCGCAGAGCAGGCCGTGTATTTTCAGGGATTGTTCCCTGTAATTTGAGGCAGGTGCAGACCCCTCTTTTAATTCTCTGACGATTTCAGCAACGGTTTTGTCTCCCGCAGGTTTTTTTGCTTGAGATATTCTGATTTTTCGTTGTCTGCTTCCCAAAAGTTCACCTCCTTACCTTTATTCTTTCTGCTCCCCTCGTACAACTCGTACTTAAGGAGCCTGCATTCTATCCCGCCATTGAAAAAAGGGATTTTTCGTTTTGTTCTCAACCCTACATTCTTTGCCAGATCAAGGTTTCCGGTGAAGATATATCCATTATATCCCCTGCACTTTTGTTTAAAGAAATCTCCAATCCCGGTATACACAATCTCAAGCTCTCTGATCTTTCCCATTCGCTCACCATATTCAGGATTCAATATTACTATCCCCTTACCGTCAGGAACTGTAGTCCCGGAATAATCGCATACAGCGAATTCGATTATATGTGCCACACCGGCGGTAGCAGCATTTTTCCTTGCTGCCTCAACCGCCTCTCTCCTGATATCAGTGGCAACAATTTTATACCCAAAGGTCTTTTTTGTATCTTTTTTTGCCTGTATACGCAGATCCTCCCAGAGCGATTCATTAAATCCCTTAATGTGCATAAAACCATAATTATTTCTCAAAATACCAGGCGCCCTGTTGAGAGCAATGAATGCTGCCTCAATCGCTAAGGTTCCACTTCCGCACATGGGATTGATGAAATGGCTGCTGCTGTCCCAGCCTGTTGCCATAATTACCGCAGCAGCAAGAGTCTCCTGCATGGGCGCTGTCAAAGGTATCTTTCTGTACCCGCGCCGGGAGAGAGGTTCCCCTGAGGTATCAAAATACACGGCGCAGTGATCGTCCTTCCAGTAGAGGTTTACCACGACCCTGTCCTGATCAGGACCTGAATCAGGACGCTGCCCGTATTTTTCCCTGATCCTGTCGACTATCGCATCTTTGCACCTTACATTTGCATAGCGTGAATCCCTGATGCTCTGATTATCCACGCTGGATGTTACGCAGAGATAACCATCCTTTGCTATATACTCCTCCCATGCTATCTCTGACACCGCGTGATAGAGGGCATCAGCATCAGGTGCAGTGAATTCCTTAATAAGGAAAAGGACGCGATGAGCTGTGCGGAGGTGGAGATTAAGCCGAAGCGTATCGTCCATAGTCCCCTCTGTTGCTATGCCTGCTATAGTTTCAGACAGCACAGGAAATCTGAGTTGAAGGAGTTCTTCCCTCAAAAAAGGCGTTATACCCTTAGCACAGGTAATCAGAATCCTGTTTTTTTCCATACTTCTATCTTATGGTCTTTCACCCGAATATCGCAATCAATCTCTCCAATAAAAAGATTATAAGGAAATTATTCTCATGAAAATCTCAGGGCACTGGATATACCGGTTAACACTGCTGCTCAGAACACTTTCAGGATGAAACGTTCAAATTGCAAGATAAACTTCCGAATTCTGCTGAAATGCGGTGGTCAGTTCCTCCCCCTGTAATCGTAATACATTTATATAGAAAGAAATAGTCCTGTGAATTTTAAATGCCTATTTTGGGTAGAGGGTCAATTTGAAATTCTTGATTTTCCCGTCGTAATTATTAACTTGCTACGGGAAGGAAATATATATATACTCCCCTTATGCCTTGGGATATTGTTCTCACCATTATTCTTTATCTTATGCAGACAGTTTTGGCAGCATTGGGTGTTTACGTGTCGGTAAATCCTCCATCAAATAAAAAAGCAGTGACCTTTATCACTGTTGCGTTTGTGGTCTGTGCATTGATAGGTATTTCTGCTGGGATAGGTTTGCAGGTTAACAATAAACACGTAAATGAGAAACAACAGAAACAACATGAGAATGAAATGGACGGACAAAAGAAGTTGTTAGGTACGATAAATAGTGAACTTTATCAAAGCCAACTTTCACGAGAGCGCTTACAGGGAAATTTTGATGCTGTAGCCTTATTAATAGGAAAGAGTGGGGATAAAATGGCATCAGCTGTTTTGAAATTAGCAGAATCTTCATCTCAAATCACTACAATGACTAATAAACAGATATGCTCAAATACAATGGATTTGGTAAAAAGGATACACAAGTTTGCACGAGATAGAAGAGAAAAAAGTAGTCGGCTGAGTGATCAGCGAATGAATGCAATACGTGGAGCCAGAAATAAAACCGAACAAGAACAAACTCAAATCTGGCAACAATACAATGTATTGCAGGAACAACAATGGAATAATGATCAATATGAATTTAGGACAACTATCTTAGGTGAGATGGTATATCTCAAAGATGAACTATTGAAGAGATTACCGTCACAACCAAAACCAGCTCCCATGTACTCGCAGGTATTCGATTATGGTAGTTTGGCTGGAGTTTATCCCGAAGAAGGAGCAGCCGATTACCTTGAAGGTCTTACTCGAAAGCTATGCCCATAAAGTGTATCTACCCCAAAAATGCAAGCACATCCTCAATCTCCCACAAACGATCCGTAACCCCGGCCTCCATTGCCGGAGTTACTCTCAATGTCTGATGTATCCGGCAGAAGTTGTAATACATGAAATATTTTGATGTATATGGGGTCAAATCTTCACAGGCTGTTGAAAAACTCTTACAGAAAACAGTTTAAAGCCATTTAAAAAAGTGATAGACTATTGCAACTTCAGATGTGAGGAGGTGCAATAGTTAGGAGAGAGCCAGAGGAAAGAACCGCTGTTTTACTATGTGCGCATGGATGAGATGATTCCTGAAAATCATCTGTTGCGTCTGGTAGACAAATATATCGATCTCGGTTTCATAAGAGCGAAAGTCAAACATCTCTACGGTCATACTGGGCGTCCGTCAGTTGATCCGGAGATACTTCTTCGGATGCTTCTCATCGGGTATCTCTATGGGATCACATCAGAGCGCCGTTTGTGCGAAGAAGTAAGTATATGGTATATGGGGTCAAATCTTCAATCTTGACATAACAAGACACAGAATGGTATAAAAGTATATGGCAAGGCCGCTTCGCATACAATATCCGGGTGCAGTGTATCATATTACATGCAGGGGGAATGACAGGAAAAATATTTTCGGGGATAACCTTGACCGGAAGAAGCTGCTTGAGATTTTTGTTCATTCACTAATGGTATATAAAGTTAAACTTTTCAGTTATGTTTTAATGGACAACCACTTCCATCTTCTTGTAGAGACACCACTTGGAAACCTTTCAGAATTCATGAGGCAGTTCAATATTACGTATACCGGATATTACAACCGCCGGCACAAACGCATCGGACACCTTTATCAGGGGAGGTACAAGAGTATATTGGTAGACAAAGAGGCATATCTTTCGGTACTTTCACGATATATCCATCTTAATCCGGTAAAGGTCAAGAACATGTTAAAGTTGCCGATAGAAGAAAGGATCAAAAAGCTTAAAGGCTATCCATGGAGCAGCCTGCATGGTTACCTTAATGTTAATAGAAAATTGTCTTTTATCGATTACGGCATGGTTCTTGGTGAATACGGTGGAGACACTGAAATGGCCAGAAAGAAGTATAAAGATTTATTGTATGCTGAGCTGTCGAAGGACATAGATATAAAGGACAAAATTATAGGCCAGAGTCTTATAGGCCGCTCTGAGTTTATTGAATGGGTGAAAGAAAAATTCATTGATAAAGATATTAGCAGTGAAATTTCTGCGGTTAAAAAAATACATTGTTATAATTCTGTGGAAGTAATTATGGGTGCTATTAAAGAGGTTACCGGAAAGAGCCCGGATGATCTGAAGGAAAAGAAAGGAGTGTACAGGCAGATAGCAATGGATTTGCTATACAGGTTTGGGGGGTTAAAAGGAGAGGAAATCGGGAAGATATTCGAAGTTGGCTATACATCGGTGAGCCAGGAACGGAGAAGGCTTGCTAAAAAAATGCAGAGAGACAGGAAGTTGTGGGAACTCATTATCAGAATTGAAGGCTTATGTCAATAATGAAGATTTGACCCTATCTCCCTTCTTATTTTAACGGAAAGGGGGCATACCGTAACATGCCGCTAAAAGAGTTTTCCTGCAAACAATGCGGAAACTGTTGTTTGAATCTTTCAGGCGCCTTTATAACGTGTGCCTTTGAGAAAGATATTGAACAGTGGGAGAAGAAGGGAAGAAGCGACATCCTGGAATGGGTAGCTTATTTGCCGCTGGGTAAAAATTCTTTTATCTACGATATTTGGATTGACCCCGAAACAGGCGCCGATGCTCGGAGATGTCCATGGTTAAGAAAGCTACCCCAAAAGGATACATATATCTGCCGAATTCATGATGTTAAGCCACGGCATTGCAGGGAATATCCAAAATCACAAAAGCATGCTGAGGAGACAGGTTGTAAGGGGTTTGATTGATCGATAAGTGAACATACAAAACCTTTCGGTTAGCACTGATATGGCCTGGCAGATAGCAACTTATAAAGCGGTTAATATAGAATATTAAAGCGTAAGGAGGTAAAGTTGATATGCCTGTAGCACAAAAAGTAAAACCAAAGCATCCGTATATTGCCTCACTAAAATCTCACTGCGGGGGTAGCCCGATCATCGCAGGAACAAAATTCCCTGTGCACTCGGTTGTCTTTTACGTATTGAGACAGGGGATGTCTCCTGAAGAACTGGTAAAAGAGTTTTCACACCTGACACTGCCACAGGTCTATGATGCTCTCTCCTACTATTACGATAACAAGGATGAAATCGACAGGGACTTGGCGCTTAAAGAACGGAACTTGAAAGTTAAGGAAACATCTCAATAATGGCTGGGCCGTCTCTATATCTCGACGAAGATGTAAGGGTCTTGCTGGCGGAAGTTCTGCGCAGCAGGGGCTATCAGGCCACTCATGTTCTCGAAGTGAAAAGAACGGGGAAGAGCGACGCAGAGCAGCTTGCCTATGCTGCAAAAAATGGGATGGCTGTGTTGACCCACAATATCAGGGACTATGTTGTCCTCCATAAAGCCTATCAGGCTGCCGGGAAAAACCATTTCGGTATTATTGTTTCCGAGCAGGTTCCTTTCAATGATCTGTTAAAGCGAACGTTGAAATGTCTCTCAGCCAATTCCAAAGAATCGTTGAGCAACAGTTTAATCTGGCTGCAGGATTATAAGTAGGGGCAGATGCAAAACCTTTTGGTTAGCATTGACATGGCCTGGCGGATAGCTGCTCATGAAGCTGCGGCCTCAGGATATTGGTGCATTGAGAAAGAGCACCTTCTTGTTGGAATCGTTAGTATTGAGAAGGTCATAGCAGACGGTCCGGGGCACGCAGGATTCGACCGGGATGCCTGGCAGGACTTGAGGAGGTGACCGGCGATGGAGAAGTGGAAATACAAGTCCCTTGAGTGGATACACAAGGCAAGGGAGGAAAACTACAATAAGACGAAAGACCTTTCTCCGAAAGAACTTATAGAAAAGTCTCGGAAGGCTACAGATTCAGCTATTAAATCGATGGGGCTAAAAGTTGTTCGTTCGAAAGAACCTGTTCATACAAACTGATAGAGTTATCTTCTTTTTCTGTCTGATGTATCTTTCCGTTCCGAAACGGTAATGATGAAATTCTCGGGCTTAAGGTCAGGGTTCTTCTCAAGCTCCTCAACAAATACAGTGATCGCCTTCCGCATAAAGGCTGGGAAGTGTGTGCCTTTAGGGAGTGCAAGTACCCTCTGACGGGTGTGTTCATCAATTGTCGCTGTATACTTTGCCATGACTGCTCCTTTCCAAAGTTGGGAAAACAGACAATTTAACCTCTGGTCAAATGTCTGTATTTGATGCGGTGAGGCTGGTCTGCAGCAGCTCCGAGGCGGGATCTTCTGTCCGCCTCATACTCGGAATAGTTTCCGTCGAACCATACCACCTTGCTGTCACCCTCAAAGGCAAGTATATGGGTGGCGATGCGATCAAGGAACCACCGGTCGTGGCTGATGATAACTGCGCAGCCTGCAAAATTCTCCAATGCCTCTTCAAGGGCACGCATGGTGTTTACGTCCAGATCATTGGTAGGTTCATCAAGCAGAAGGACATTGGCCTCTTCTTTCAGCATGCGGGCCAGATGGACGCGGTTTCTTTCACCGCCGGACAGCATCGAAACCTTTTTCTGCTGATCACTGCCGGAGAAATTGAAACGGGCTACATAAGCGCGTGAGTTGACCTGTCTCTTGCCGAGCTGAATTGTATCATCCCCGCCGGAGATAACCTCCCATATGGATTTGTTCGAATCAAGAACATCGCGGCTTTGGTCGACGTATGCCAGCTTTACCGTCTCTCCGATCCTGAAAGTGCCGGAATCAGGCTTTTCCTGACCGGTGATCATCCGGAAAAGTGTGGTTTTTCCTGCTCCGTTTGGTCCTATTATCCCAATAATGCCGCCCGGAGGAAGGGAAAAGGTCATGCCCTCCATAAGAATATTGTCGCTGTATGCCTTGGAGACGTTATCAGCATCAATGACTGTATCACCCAGCCGCGGTCCGGGCGGGATATAGATTTCGAGCTCTTTTGACCTTTTTTCTGTATCCTGACCGAGGAGTGACTCATACGAATTGATACGCGCCTTTGATTTTGCATGGCGTCCCTTTGGAGACATCTGTATCCACTCAAGCTCACGCTGCAGGGTCTTCTGCCGTTCGCTCTCAGACTTCTCCTCGTGTTGCAGGCGGTTTTTCTTCTGCTCCAGCCATGAGGAGTAGTTCCCTTTCCAAGGGATCCCTTGTCCCCTGTCGAGTTCCAGAATCCAGCCGGCGACATTATCAAGGAAATAGCGGTCATGAGTTACTGCAATGACAGTGCCGGCATATGTTTGCAGATGGTGTTCCATCCAGGCTACAGTCTCGGCATCAAGGTGGTTAGTGGGTTCGTCAAGCAGAAGAATGTCCGGTTTCTGCAAGAGAAGCCTGCAAAGTGCTACGCGCCGTCTTTCCCCTCCGGAGATAATCTTAACCGCTGTATCTCCCGGCGGACAGCGCAGGGCATCCATGGCCATCTCAAGGCGCGAATCCAGGTCCCATGCATCCATGCTATCCAGCTTCTCCTGAACTTTTCCCTGTCGTTCGATCAGCTTGTTCATCTCATCATCAGACATCGGCTCTGCGAATTTTTCGTTGATAGCGTTATATTCGTTCAGGGTATCTACTATCTCCTGAACCCCTTCTTCCACGATTTCCCGCACAGTCTTGCTGTCATTAAGTTTCGGCTCCTGCTCAAGAAAACCTACAGTGTGGCCGGGGGAAAGGACTGTCTCGCCATTGAACTCTTTATCCACAGCGGCAAGGATACGGAGAAGGGAACTTTTTCCCGATCCGTTGAGACCAAGGACACCAATCTTTGCTCCATAGAAATAGGAGAGATAGATATCTTTCAAAACCGGTTTTTTGTCATAATATTTACTTACTCCGATCATGGAGTAAATAACCTTGTTCGGTTCAATGCTCATATTGTTTCAAGCCCTTTCTTTATGTGCTTTCAGTATAAAGGATGAATAATAAAAAAGGCACAGTTTTGTGTTTCCTTTACGGTTCTAACTGTGCCTTTTAAATATTTTTTAGTTTTTTAGTATTTTAGCTAAACTCAAGGTTTAGCAGAAGTTAGGCCTTCAGCCGCCTCCGCTGAACCCGGAAAACGACCCCCCGGAGGGAGACCCGGAATCAGACGTTGGAGAACAGCTGAAAGAAGAAATCAGTTTTTTTATGTCTTTTGACCCACATTTTGGACATGCAGTATCTTCATCAGCTGCATTGGCCCATTTTAGAAAGGCAAAAATCTCGCTACATGCATTGCAGGCATATTCATAAATCGGCATATTATTTCATTCCCCCTAATTATTTAATATATTTATATATATATTTTACATACCCGATATCTCTAAGTCAACCCTCTGAACTCGTTCAGCTCCCCGCTGAACTTCAGGATATCACTGAGGTTTTCCCTGAATTTTTTCGGGTGTGAACCCTCCCAGTAAATCTTGCCACAATCGATGCATTTCTGAAAAACAGAAACATTAAGGAAGACATACTCAGGGACAGAATCCTTTACCTCAATCTTATCTGAAATCCGTATAAGCTGACCATTACAGGAAACACACCTGCTGAAGAGATGAAAACGCTTAAGCTTCAAAGCATCTATTACCTCAAGGAGCTGTTTCAGAGAATCATTTGCATGTATCAGGAGATAATCATGAATACCCTTCCTCATTGTCAGCCGGGTGTCTCTCGTGAGGATGAACCTGTCCTCTTCTCTGGCAATCCTGATGAGATTATTGTCATTTATATGGGGATAATATAAAGTGTCGAAACCTAAAAACCTCATCCACCGCGCAAGCCTGCCGAGCATGGCATCTGCGATGAATTTTATATCATGTGGTGTGGTAACCGGCGCAAGGGAATTATTTATCGCCTTGCGCCAGACCATTTACATCTCAAGTATTTTATTCTTCAACTACTGGTTCTGGAAGAGAAGGATGGAATTCTCTCTTCACAAAAGTATTCCTGTATCTCGGCATTCCAGTACCGGCAGGAATGATTCTCCCCATGATCACATTCTCTTTCAGCCCTCTGAGCTCATCCACTGCACCGCCGATTGCAGCTTCTGTAAGAACTCTCGTTGTTTCCTGGAAAGAAGCAGCGGAAATAAAGCTGTCTGTGGTTAAAGATGCCTTTGTTATGCCGAGCAATAGGGGTTTGCCCTGCGCTGGTTTGCCACCTTTTGTCTTTATTTTTGCATTCTCTTCCTGGAAGATCATTCTGTCTATATGTTCGCTGATGAGAAAGTTTGTATCTCCGGGGTCTTCTATCCTGACCTTTTTCATCATCTGTCTGACGATTACCTCTATATGTTTGTCATTAATAGTGACACCCTGAAGCCTGTAAACCTTCTGTACTTCGTCAACAAGGTATCTCTGCAGTTCCTGGGGGCCAAGGATATCAAGTATATTATGCGGATTTACTGCACCGTCCATGAGAGGTTCACCTGCCCTTAACCAATCGCCTTCATGGACACCGACATGCTTGCCTTTCGGGATTAAGTATTCTCTTGTCTCATCTCCTCCTTTAACAACAACAACGCGCATCCCCTTATGGGCACCCTTGAACTCAACCATACCGTCTATTTCTGTAACTATTGCCTGTTCTTTTGGCCGTCTTGCCTCGAACAATTCAGCAACTCTCGGAAGACCACCTGTTATGTCCTTTGTCTTTGTAGTTTCCCTCGGTATCTTGGCCAGGATATCTCCAGGATAAACAATATCATTTTTATCAACAAGGATATGTGCACCGGCTGGGAGCAAATACCTTGCAAGCACAGTTGTTCCAGGAATTTTGAGAGTTACCCTGCCGGGTTCATCCTTAATGGAAATCCTTGGTCTCATGTGCGCAGGGTAATCGATGATGACTCTATGAGAGAGCCCTGTTACCTCGTCAACCTCTTCCTTGACTGTTGCTCCTTCCACAATGTCTCCATGGGCAATCCTTCCGCCAAGTTCTGTAAGGATAGGGGTTGAATATGGGTCCCACTCAACGAGTTTCTGACCTATCTCGACCTTCTGTCCATTTTGAACCATCAATTTTGCACCATAGACGATGGAATATTTCTCTTTTTCCCTGCCTTTTGAATCCACAACAGCAATGTTTCCATTCCTGTTCATAACAACAAGAAGACCTTCCCTGTTTTTAACAGTGCTTATATTTATGAATTTGATGGTTCCTGAATTTTTTGACTGAAGTATTGTCTGTTCAACGATCTTTGAAGCTGTACCGCCGATATGGAACGTTCTCATGGTAAGCTGAGTCCCTGGCTCTCCAATGGATTGAGCTGCAATTATTCCAACGGCTTCGCCTTTTTCTACCGTCTCACCACTTCCAAGGTCCCTTCCATAACATTTTGTGCATACACCGAACTTTGACTGACAGGTAAGAACAGACCGTATCTTAATCCTGTCTATACCTGCATCAATAATCTTCTGTGTTATCTCTTCATCTATTTCCTGATTCCTTTTTATGATGCCTTCCTTGGTCATAGGGTCTTTGATGTCTTCGACAGCAATTCTTCCAAGGATTCTCTCTTCTAACGGCTGTATTATTTCTCCACCTTCCACAAGTGAAGTGACGATTATGCCATCGGTTGTCCCGCAGTCGTCTTCATATATGATGACATCCTGGGCAACATCTACAAGTCTTCTTGTGAGATACCCTGAATTCGCAGTTTTTAAGGCAGTATCAGCAAGACCTTTCCGTGCTCCATGAGTGGAGATAAAGTACTGTAAAGGCGTTAATCCTTCCCTGAAATTTGCTGTAATCGGCGTCTCAATAATTTCGCCTGAAGGCTTTGCCATCAATCCCCTCATGCCCGCGAGCTGTCTTATCTGGGCAGTACTTCCCCTTGCACCGGAATCAGCCATCATAAAGATGCTGTTAAAAGACCTCCTCTCTTTGAGATCTTCTTCTGAGAGGGCTTTCCCGTCCTCTGCTCCGAGTTCTTTCATCATTTCGTCAGCGACTTTCTCGGTTACGTTCGCCCATATGTCAATAACCTTGTTATAGCGTTCACCATGTGTTATGAGACCATCAGCATATTGTTTTTGAACCTCAATGACTTCCTGTTCAGCATTTCTGATAAGCTCGGGTTTCTTTGTGGGTATATGCATATCAGCCATGGATATAGAGACACCTGATTTTGTCGCATATTTAAATCCAAGCTGCTCAAGATTATCGAGAAATAGAACTGTATCGCGCTTGCCTGATCTCTTGTAAATGAACTCTATTAACTTTCCGAGTTCTTTCTTTGTCATATCCTTGTTAATCATCGAAAACGAGATACCCTGAGGGAGTATCTCACTGAAGATCATCCTGCCTGTAGTTGTATCAACAAATGTACTATCCATTCTTACTTTTATCTTTGCGTGCTCATCAAGAATGCCTGCATCATAAGCGATCCTGACATCTTCAGCGTCGGCAAATACCTTTCCTTCTCCCTTGGCGCCTTTTCTTTCTTTCATGAGGTAATAAATACCAAGGACCATATCCTGAGTCGGCACTACTATTGGTTTGCCATTTGCAGGAGATAAGATATTGTTGACAGACATCATGAGAACCCTGGCCTCAATTTGAGCCTCTATCGATAACGGGACATGAACAGCCATTTGGTCTCCGTCAAAGTCCGCATTAAAGGCGGTACAAACCAAAGGATGTAATTTTATGGCCTTTCCCTCTACAAGGATGGGATCAAATGCCTGCATGCCAAGCCTGTGTAAGGTTGGAGCGCGGTTAAGGAGCACCGGGTGCTCACTTATTACCTCCTCGAGCGCATCCCAGACCTCGGGACTTTCTTTTTCCGCAAGTTTTTTGGCTGCTTTTATTGTTGTTGCAAAGCCTTTTTCTTCAAGTTTATTAAAGATGAATGGCTTGAACAGTTCAAGGGCCATCCTTTTCGGAAGACCACACTGATGAAGTTTCAGTTCAGGGCCGACAACAATAACTGACCTGCCGGAATAGTCAACACGTTTTCCTAAAAGGTTCTGCCTGAAACGGCCCTGCTTTCCCTTTATCATATCACTTAAAGATTTCAGCGGCCTTTTGGTGGTAGTTTTTAGAACCCTGCTCCTTCTTCCATTATCAAACAGTGCATCAACAGCTTCCTGGAGCATCCTCTTTTCATTTTTTATAATTACACTCGGGGCCTTAAGCTCCATCAATCTTTTCAGCCTGTTATTCCTGTTGATAACCCTTCTATAAAGGTCATTGAGATCGGAAGTTGCAAAACGGCCACCTTCTAATGGCACCAATGGCCTGAGGTCCGGAGGTAAAACAGGGATAACATCCATAATCATCCATTCCGGCTTATTGCTGGATTTTCTGAATGCCTCTACAACCTTTAGTCTCTTTGTAATCTTCTTCTTAATGCCTATCGAAACAGCTTCACTTATCTTTGTCTTCAGTTCAACATAAAGGACTTCAAGGTCAATCCTTCGTAACAGTTCTCTTATAGCCTCTGCTCCCATCCCTGCCTTGAATCTTGATCCATACTCTGAGGTCTTTTTCCTGTATTCGTCTTCATTAAGGGGTTCTTTTTCCTTTAAAGCGGTATCACCAGGATCAATAACCACATAGCTTTCAAAATAGAGAACCTTTTCGAGCTGCCTCATGGTCATATCAAGGAGAGTCCCTATCCGGCTTGGTAATCCCTTAAGAAACCAAATGTGCGCAACAGGGGTTGCAAGTTCAATGTGGCCTAATCTTTCACGCCTTACTTTGGATTGTATTACCTCAACCCCGCATTTATCACATACAACTCCTCTGTGCTTCATCCTCTTGTATTTGCCACAAATGCATTCCCAGTCCTTTATAGGACCAAAGATCTTTGCACAAAACAGACCATCTCTTTCGGGTTTGAAGGTACGATAATTTATTGTTTCAGGCTTTTTAACCTCACCATAAGACCACTCCCTTATTTTTTCCGGTGAAGCAAGCCGAATCCTTACTGCCTCGAAATCTGTCGGATCCTTTGGCCTTTGAAAAATAGCATAGATATCTTCTGTCAAGCTACTCCCCCTTGCTCTTTTTCTCCAGAAGTTCCACATCAAGTCCAAGACTCTGGAGTTCTTTTATTAATACATGAAAAGATTCCGGTACCCCTGGCTCAAGGGTTGCATCACCCTTCACGATTGCTTCATACATACGTGCTCTCCCGGTAACATCATCGCTTTTTACGGTCAGAAACTCCTGCAGTGTATAGGAAGCCCCATATGCCTCAAGTGCCCAAACTTCCATTTCACCAAGTCTTTGACCTCCAAACTGTGCCTTTCCGCCCAGAGGCTGCTGAGTAACCAGTGAATAAGGCCCGATGGAGCGGGCATGTATTTTATCATCAACGAGATGATGCAGTTTCATCATATACATGTACCCTACTGTTACAGGCTTATCAAATGGCTCGCCTGTCTTTCCATTATGAAGAGTTACCTGCCCGGTTGACGGCAGTTTAGCCCTTTTCAGAAGATCTTTTATCTCAGCCTCTTTTGCACCCTCGAAGACCGGGGTTGCCACATTAAATCCGAGGGCTCTTGCCGCCCATCCAAGGTGTGTTTCGAGTACCTGGCCTACATTCATTCTTGATGGAACACCAAGAGGGTTCAGCACAATATCTACAGGTGCGCCATCCGGCAGGTAAGGCATATCTTCTTCCGGCAGAACCATTGCTACTACACCTTTATTCCCATGGCGGCCTGCCATCTTGTCTCCGATCTGTATTTTCCGCTTCATTGCAATATATGCTTTTACAACTTTATTAACACCCGGAGGCAGTTCATCCCCTCTTTTTACTCTGTCGATTTGCTCGTCATATCTCGACTCGAGATAGCGGATATACTGATTAGCCTCATTGTTTATTGATTCCATCTTTTCGCGCATAGTGCTATTCTCAAGCTTAATGCGTATAAGATGTTCATCCTTTATCCTGTCCATATGTTTTTCTGAGAGCTTTTTTCCCCTCGTGCAGATAATTTCTTTTGTCCGGGAATCCTTGATATCTTCTGAAACTGTTTGTCCGGCAAAAAATTCCCTCAACTTTCTGAACTTTTCATCCTTTGTTATTCTTACCTCTTCTTCAAGGTCACGTTGCAGTCTCTGGATATCCTCTTCTTCTATACTCTTTGCCCTTTCGTCCTTTGCAGTTCCTTTTCGCGAAAAAACCCTGACATCAACTATTGTTCCCTCTATTCCGGGTGGCACATACAGGCAACTCTCTTTAACCTCTTCTGCCTTTTCTCCGAAAATAGCCCTGAGGAGTTTCTCTTCTGGTGTCAGCTGTGTTTCTCCCTTTGGTGTTACTTTCCCTACGAGGATGTCACCTGGCTTTACTTCTGCGCCTATTCTGATTATTCCGCTTTCATCAAGATTTCTTAATGCTTCTTCTCCAACGTTTGGAATGTCACGGGTAATTTCTTCAGGACCGAGTTTTGTTTCCCGTGCCTCGACGCCAAACTCTTCAATATGCACCGATGTATAAACATCTTCCTTTACAAGTCTTTCGCTGACAAGGATCGCATCTTCAAAGTTATACCCGCCCCAGGGCATAAAGGCAACAAGGACATTCTGTCCGAGTGCCAATTCTCCAAAATCTGTACATGTGCCATCAGCAAGTATATCGCCTGTTTTCACAACTTCTCCGATATCAGCGAGAGACTTCTGGTTAATGCATGTAGCCTGGTTCGACCTCTGAAATTTTATGAGATTGTAAATGTCAACTCCTCCTCTATGTTCCGAGGTCCTCACAACAATCCTGGATGCGTCAACGCTTTCAACGACACCTGCCCGCTTTGCGAGGACAAGTGCGCCAGAATCCCTTGCTGCGACATATTCCATGCCGGTACCGACAATTGGAGCTTCTGGTTGAAGTAAAGGCACTGCCTGTCTCTGCATGTTCGAGCCCATCAAAGCCCTGTTCGCATCGTCATTTTCGAGAAATGGGATGAGAGACGCAGAAACACCAACTATCTGTTTGGGAGATACATCCATGTAATCTACTTCCTTGGGTGAGACCATCCTGAAGTCTCCACCAACCCTCGAAGAAACTGTCTCTCCGGTTAAGTTCCCTTTTTCATCCATGGGTGAGGTTGCCTCTGCAATGATGTATTTCTCACCATCTATTGCCGAGAGATATTCAATGGTTTTTGTAACCTTGCCATTAACAACTTTCCTGTAGGGAACTTCTATAAAACCGAAATCATTAACCCTTGCATATGAAGCAAGGGATGTTATAAGTCCGATGTTCGGACCTTCAGGTGTTTCGATTGGGCATATTCTTCCATAATGGGTCGGGTGAACATCTCTCACCTCAAACCCGGCCCTCTCACGAGTCAGACCACCAGGGCCGAGTGCTGAGAGCCTTCTTTTATGCGTTATCTCGGACAACGGGTTTGTCTGATCCATAAACTGGCTCAACTGGCTCGAACCAAAGAACTCCTTTAAAGCTGCCATGACAGGTTTGGCATTTATTAAATCATGTGGCATGGCTGTTTCAAGTTCTGTCAGGGTCATCTTCTCTTTTATGGTTCGTTCCATCCTAACGAGACCAATTCTGAACTGGTTTTCGAGGAGTTCCCCAACCCTTCTGATCCTTCTGTTACCCAAATGATCTATATCGTCAACTTCGCCTTTTCCTGTTCTGAGACTGAAAAGGTATCTTACTATCTCTACAATGTCTTTATCTGTCAGAATCCTGGTTTCCAGCAGTACTTCTATATTCAGCCTTTTATTTAATTTCAGGCGTCCCACCGGTGAAAGATCATATCTTTTCGGATCAAAAAATAAACCGTTAAAAAGGTCTTTTGCAGCAGCTATAGTCGGAGGCTCACCTGGCCTCAGTTTCTTGTAAATCTCAAGTAAAGCCTCTTCCTGTGAGCTGACCTTATCAGTCAGAAGAGTATCTCTCAGAGAAGGAAGGTAATGAATATTGTCTATGAAAAGGAGGCTCAGTGAATCAATCTTAAGAGAAATTATTTTATTAAAAGACTCTTCCTTAATTTCCTCATTACCCTCAAGGATCACCTCACCGGTAGAAGGATCAATAATATCTCTGAGGGTTATTCTGCCAATAATCTCCTCTTTTGATATTGGAATCGTTTTGACTCCGGATGCCTCCATCTTCCGAATGGCGCCTCTTGTAATCTTGCCTGCTTCCTTTACGATCAGTTCTTTGGTATTAGGCGCGATGATATTAATGGATGACTTTAGCCCCACAAGGACCTCACTTACAGTACGAGTAAATTTATTTCCACTGATACTGATTAATTCGATCGGGTAAAAGATCTTTAAAAGATCTTCATTTGAATAACCCAGAGCCTTAAGGACTATCGTTGCAGGGAGTTTCCTCCTTCTGTCAATTCTCACATAAAGGATATCTTTTGTGTCAAATTCAAAATCAAGCCATGAACCGCGTGAAGGAATTACCCTCGCTGAATAAAGGAGCCTCCCACTTGCATGAGTTTTTCCCTTGTCATGGCTGAAAAATACCCCGGGCGAGCGGTGAAGCTGGCTGACAATAACACGTTCGGTACCGTTGATAACAAAAGTACCGGTGTCAGTCATTAATGGCATCTCGCCAATATAGACGTCCTCTTCCCTCGACTCTTTTAAACTTTTACTCCCCTTTGGTTCTAATTCCCATAGGTTCAGCTTTACCTTTATCTTCAGTGGCGCAGCATGTGTAATGCCTTTTTGTAAGCTGTCTCGAACACTAAATTTTGGTTCGCCTATCGTGTAACCTAAAAACTCTATAGAGGCAGTCTCATTGTAATCTATGATCGGAAATACACTTAAAAATGCCGCCTGTAAGCCGGATTCTCCTCTTTTGTCTACAGGAACATCTTTCTGTAAAAACTTATCATGTGATCTTTTCTGTATCTCTATGAGGTTCGGGATTTCTAAGAATTGAGGGACTTTTCCAAAGTTTTGTCTCTTTCTAAGAACCCTTGTCATATGTCTCCTTAATTATTTGATTTCTACTGTTGCACCCTGCTCCTCAAGCTTTGCTTTGATCGAATCTGCTTCCTCTTTTGAAACTCCTGTCTTAACCGGCTTTGGAGCTCCGTCAACAAGATCCTTTGCCTCTTTTAATCCCAGGGAGGTAAGTTCTCTTACAACTTTAATAACCTGTATCTTCTTCTCCCCTACAGTAGCGAGGATTACATCAAAACTTGTCTTTTCCTCTACCTCAGGTGCAGCAGCCCCTGCAGCAGCTCCTGGCATAGCAGCCATGGCAATCGGTGCTGCAGCAGTTACCCCGTATCTTTCCTCGAACTCTTTTATGAACTTTGACATATCGAGGATTGTCATTGTGTCAATAAACTCAAAAACCTCTTCTTTTGTTACAGCCATCTTTAAATCCTCCTTTTGTATCCCGTCAGGCATAAGCGGTTGAGAGGGTTTTTTATCTCTTTATCCCTTATTCCTTACGCCTCACGTTTATTTTTTAATGAAGTTAATGCATAACCAAAACTGCTTAATGTTGCATTGAGCGCACAGGCAAGTTTACTGAGTGGAGCCTGGAAAGTGCCTGCAAGTATCGAGAGCAATATGTTCTTCGGCGGCAACTCAGCAACAGCCTTTAAT
>Ga0315273_10000711_pt1 | contig 35923 bp, 44 predicted proteins | sample YL17G02_0_MG_FD_205753 | JGI IMG/M metagenome (GOLD analysis project Ga0315273, IMG submission 205753) | Sediment microbial communities from Yellowstone Lake, YNP, Wyoming, USA - YL17G02_0 | ecosystem: Environmental > Aquatic > Freshwater > Lake > Sediment | place: USA: Wyoming | collected...
GTACGACGGAAGGGGCGTGTGGCAATCATCCAGTTACGGCCCATGCGACATGACAAAAAAAGAGGCTTTCCGAAAGGCCGCCACGATCCGAAAGAGAATGAAAAAGGTTAACAAATGAACGAACAAGAATTGAAGACAGGTTGCACACAGCTCGCACGAAAGAACGGGATGCCTGCGAGCGGGAGGCACGGATGAGCCAAATCGAAGTCATGGAGGCGTATCCACGCTGCCGCAAGGTGACTGGCGACGATGCAACCACATGCGACATGCCGTTGGCGCTGCATGAGATCGCGATGCACATCGCAACCGGCTACGACATTGGCATCTACGTGGACGGATGGGAGCGTCCATGGCGCTGTTTCTTGGACGGACGGAATTATCTTCGGGCCGAGTGCCCTACGTCCTGCAAGGTTGTGCCGCTCGTGGTCCAAGTGTCGAGGGATAGCGCTGTCTACACCGGCTGCGACTGCGCGTGCCACGGCGAGGTGGAAGATGTCCTCAGAGATCACAAATAGGCCCTGTCCGTGGGACGGGGCAGTTGCGAAGGAAGAGACTCTTCAATACGTGGACGACCAAGCGCAACGTCTGTTTGGGATGTCGAGCGCGGAAGCGTTTCGACAACTCGACGAAGGCAAATTCAGAGGCACACTCAAGAAAGCAAAATTGCTTTTGTTGCGCGGGCTCATCGAAGGGTTGAGGTGAAACATGAGTGAGTTTATGAATATGATTTTTCGGTTCTATCACTATGATGCCCTCCATCCACCGGGGTTACCGGGGCACGTATCAAACGACACATCAAAAAGTGACGACTTAAAAAATGCGCGCCGCCCGGAAGCCATCGCCGTTGAATTACTTCGTCACGTTTTGACTCTTGAGGTGAACTCTTGCCCACTTGGAGATGTCACGGCTCTCGAAATTGCCATTCTCTGCGCATCGATGATCGATACATGCCCGCTGTGTGGCGCGACCGCGTGGTGTGACATCGATTGTGAATTATGCGAGCTTTGCACAACGCTTAAAAACCGAGGTGAATGATGTCGAATAAACTCGAACAAATGATGATGGCGATGGTTGGCGCAATGGGCACCGCGGGCGAGCACGCCGGGTTTATGACGCAAGGATTGTGCATCCCGCTCGCGGCGACGCCTAAGCTTCTCGAAATTGTCGAGGCGCTCGGCGAGGATGCCGTTGCCGATTGGCTCAACGACAACGAAGTGCCCGCGCCGAAGGCGGGAGGATTATGGGTCATTGAATGCGTTCTCGAGAATGAAGAGGCGGACGCCTACGATATCGACATTTGGAAATGGCGGCAACCAAGTTCATGGGAAATCGAATCGTTGAAAATGCGGACGAAAGAAAGATCGGAAGGAATCAAATCGAATCCTGAAAGAGTCGATGACTTTTCACGCTGGGTCTATATCGGGGCGCTCGTATGAAAACGAAAACAACATGGGGCGATATTGCAATTTTACTGGCAGTCATAACCGTTGTGGCCACCATCATCATTGGCGTATGGAAAATCATAGGAGCACTATGAACCCGATTTGCAAACAATGCGGCAAGCACGAAGTAGAAGATGAACGGGTATGTTATGCAACGCCGGTTTGCTATGCGTGTTTACCCCCGCCGTCTCCGCTGCCTGTTTATCGACAAATACCAGTTCTAAAACCAGCGCCGATAAAAACGGATGGGCAAGAAGTTCACTGCCCTATTTGCGGTGAGCGAACGACACGTAGTTTGGGCCTATGCGGACCATTGCCCCCTCTCGTCAAAACAAAACCATAACTCCCAGCGCATCGTCCTTTGCGTCCCTATCGTCCAACTCTCGACCATTTTCCCGGCGGCGGGAGAATGCAAAAAAAGGCCCGCCGGGGGAGGCGAGCCTTAGACGATGAGCTCTTCAGAGGTGGTGATAAGCTCGACATTCAATATATTCTATTCAGAGCTTTCGAGCAAGGGTGCGTTGGCCGACTCGGGCACAAGACCGCAACGAAGCCACGCCTCTCGAGACCACCGAGTCAAACGTTCGAGTTGCTCGACGACAATCAACGCATCGTCGACCGTCAAACAAAGCGCGTAGGGCTCGGCGCAGCCCGGTTGCGGTTTGCCCGAGATCGAGAAGAGTTTCGTATTGCGGGGCGGCGCCTCGGTCAGGTAGACGCATTCTTTGACGAGATCGTCATCGTCTTTCGATGTCGTCGGTTGCGTCGCTCGCCAACAACCTGTGGAGCCGATTGCGAATAGAAGCGGGATCGCGACACTGCCCAATGTCTTTTTCAAGATTGGAAATCTCCTGTCGATAGTTGGAAATCACTGCCTCTAAACGCCCCAAGGTTTGCGCATATGCGTTTTTCTCCTCGATGAGTCTCGCGCAAGTCTGTTGCAAGTTCACATCGAGACCCGCCGTCTTCTCGACCTGTAACTGCAAATCTTTTGTGAGTTTGGCGTTCTCGGTCTCTGACACACGAAGCACCAAAATCACAATGATGTTTGCGAGCATCGAGATAATCAAAATGACCCCAACCGCTATCAACCAGCCAATCATTTCGCCTTCTCTTTCTCGCCGCCGATTTTTGCCCAGAGGTCATCGCCGAGCAGTTTCTTGACGACCGTCCAGCCGCCCGCCGCTGTGAGTCCGAGAAGCAACCCATCCCAAATGAGACCCGTCGAAAACTTCCCGCTCGCCGCGAGCCCGGTTGCTATCACACCAAAAACGCCGGTTAGAATAGCGAGAATCGCGCCGCCTCGAGGAGATTTTAAAAAGTCGCCGACCTTCGGAATAAGCACGCCGTACTTGCGAGCCGCCCAAACGATTCCGATGACGAGAAGCACCGCAAGCAGTTTCCAATTTCCATTCTTAGCGGCGTCCTTGAAGAGCTTGGCAAACCCGATGAAGTCATTCTCGGGGTCGAGAACGGTCGAGGTGACAACGGTTGTCAGTTTGTCGATTGTCGGCGCGGTAGAGAGCGCGAGAGTCGAGGAAGCCGAGAGCGGGGGGAATGCTGGCGCGGTCGACGTGACGCTTGTGGTCATCGCAGGTTGGGGAATCACAGGTTGGGGAATTATTGGTTTGACGGGTTCCGCTGCGGTTGCAATAGAAGCGAAAAATACGAGTGCCAGAATAATAACGATCCGATTCATTTGATTTCCCCTCTTGAGGTTTAGCGACCTGTTTTTGAAACGCGATAGATCGAATACCAAATCATCGAGCCAAGTACAATCGCAACGAAATTGAACCATTCGGTTTGCGCTCGAAGGAATGGAAAAAATCCGCGCAGGCCGAGCGTCGCCCAGCCGAGTGCCATGAACGCGAGCATCAAAGAAACGAGTTTTCGGTAGGTGAAATAACGACGCACGAAAAAAATTGAGACACTGAGCCAAATCAAAATGACAGCGACATCAAGAATCTTTCCGACGCAGTGTGGGGTCAAGTTCTGCCTCCCATGTGAAGTCGTCTATTTTGATTTCACGGCTCTCAATTTTCTCGATTGTTTTATCGAGATCTTTATTGACCGTCTTGAGAATCGACGGCATCAACTTCGACATTAGTTGAACCCATTCTTTTTTAAATCTCAGGGTCATTAACGCCATCCGAAATATTTTTATCCTTCGCAGCGGGTAAATCTTTTTTTGAGTTTCGTCGTTGTTGCTCGGAGACTCGCTGCAAAAGTTTGGTAAGTTTCTCGGCCACGGGTATGACTTGCAAAGTGATCTCATGCTTTTCGTTTTCCGCCTTACGATAGGCCCTCCACAGAATGACAATTGCTGCCAACGCAAATACAAGAAACGCATATTCTGGACGATCCGCCAAGAACTCTTTAAGAATTTTCATTGCGGCAAGGTCCAATGTGCGAGCCTCAAGTTTGGAAAATTTCGGCTATCAAACTCGGTAAAATCTTCTCGGACCAAAGTGGTCCCGGATCTTCTTTTCTCTCGGGGTCAAACTTGGAATGTTCCAAAATGCAAACTTCCGGTTTCCATTTGAATCGATTCACGAGCACCGCCAAAATGAGTTTTGCTGACTCAATTTGTTTCGCTGTGTAGTTATCAAAATAAACGCCCCCGTGCATGATCGCTCGCTCCATTTGAATCTCGAGTGAGGGATCCATCAAGCGTTTTTTCTCTGCAACAGTTGGGTTGACGTAGAACGGCCAGCAATAAAATTTCGAGTCAACCTTCAGCAATCGACCTGCATTTTCGAGCTCGATTCCAATCGTGACGCGATTGATGCTCGCCCAGCGTTGGCTTCCTATCGTACCGGGTCGCCCCACGTGCCACGTGCCGACGTGAAAAGAAGCGCTCTGATAGATTGTGCCATCCTTGGCGATGAGCGCGTTCCACGAGGCCGCGCGGTCCTTTTGCGGGTTGTAGTTGGCGATGCTGCGCGAGAGATTCTCGGAAAATTTTGAATTGCCTTTTCCGCCCGTCCAATGCCAGACAACACCAATCGGGTAAATCGTCGCCAGCGAATTCGTGCGAACTGTCGTATAGCGAACAATTGTCGGGTCGGAGTCGGTTGGAACGAGCCAACCGTGTGTGTCTAAAATCATGCGTCAACTCTATCACGGAGCGGAGGTTGCCGCCGCCTCGAGAACCAACGTCGAGAGAGGAATGACCGCATCGCGTGCGCTCGCATAGGTGAGCCAAACATCATAAACGTAGCGACCCGGCGTCATGTTTTTGGTATCGGCGGGGAGCAATGCAAACGTTGCAACGGTTCCGCTTTTCGACGCTGTTTTCTGAATGGGAGGCGGCTGGTCGGCGGGCTTCTTTTTTATCGTCCACAAGAGCGAGGTTGTCGGGTCGTTGAAGTCGATGAACGTTCCTCCGGGAGTCTGCACCTTCACTTCTAGTGTTACGTTTGCGCCTTGTTGAATCGTGACAGTGTTTCGCGGATTGTTCGGAACGCCAGCGCGTTTTGGGGTGCCATCCTCGAGGACGCCGACAAGAGAGATTTTCATTTTTGACCCCCGAGAAAATGAGCTCGATCTTCTCGTCGACTCCCCTTCGATCGAGCTCTGATGTTTTACCGCACCGCGACGCGAGTTTAAAGGTGGCCGTTTATGTCATCGCTTTCCAACCGTCGTAGCTGTGCACACACTGACCGTGAAACACTGCATCGCTCGCCACTTGAAACGCGCTTGAGATCGCGGCGTGCTCGGTTTCCATCGCGGCCTTCGTCATCCCGAAATAGGTGATATAGGCCGGCGAAACGTTGGTCGTCTCGGAGCCTGCGAGCAACGCGAAATTTCTGCCTTCGATTTCCGCGTAGTCGTACCACGGTTGGAAGAGACTGATTTGTCCGGGGCCGTCTTGCTGATTGTCCGCAGCGTGATTGCGATAGGTGCCGACTGCAACGAGGTCGGCGGTATCCATCAAATGCGCGCCGTCTTGCTGCGAGATTCCATTGTAGGAAATGCTCGCGCGGGTGCCCGTCGAATCCTTCAGATAGAACGCCGCGAAGAGCCCGACCGGGAGAGCCGAGAGCTCTTTGATGCTCTTCACGAGGTCGCAAAGCCCGGCGCAATTTGCTTCTGCCGGGTAGGCGTTCGGGTCGGTCCAGTACTCGACATCGAGCATGATCCCCTGAAACCGTTGCGTCACATTCGGCACGATTAGGTTGTAGTCGCAGATTGGTTTGATGATGTTCTTCTTCACCCACGATTGATTGAGTCCCCAATCGGCATTTCCGGCGAGCGCCCAAACGTTGATTCCTGATTTGCTCGCCGCGTCGATGAGCGTTTTCATTCGCGTCACGTTTGCGGTCGTCCAGTTTCCGCCGCCGAGGTAGCGCCAGATATCCAAGAAAATAGTGTTGCAACCATTCGTTCCACAAAAGTTGATGAGCGCCTGAGAATTCGCATCGCTGTAGAGCGGATCTTGTGATGACACTCCTGTCACCCAAGCCCAAAGCGCGCGCATGAAATTACTATTCGGGGGAACTGGTTTTGTCGCGAGAGGATTCACTGCCATTTGTTCTTCTCCTTGCAGTCAGATTTCGTAAAACGAAAATGAAGCGAAAGATACGCCAGCGGTTGCGGAGTCTGCCCGAACAATCATCTCGAGTCGAGTCAATCCTGTTATTTTGTAGGGCACCGTGAATGGAATGAAGAGCGAGTCACTCGTGTTTGATAGTCGTTGAAGCGGCCCGATTTGAGGCGCGTAAGCGTTGGCATTCAACGGATTCACCGCCGTCATATAGAGACGATAACTGTTGCCGAAACATCCGGCATTGAGAGATGTAATGTAGCAGATCTTCCCCGCGCCAACGTAATGGTGAGCGTACCAAGTCTCGCCATCGCCAATCGCGATTGTCGAGATTGCAGAACCGCCTTTGTCTATCGCAGAGTAAAGCGTGATCGTTCCGAGATTGGTTCCGTTTGCACCAATAGTTAAACTCTGAATTCTCTCGATGAAGCGCATGGTCGCGGAAACGGTATTCACGCCAACGGTTCCCGCCAGAGTTAAATCCTCTGTGAATGGACCCGCGCCCGAATCATCGTAGTAGGTGATTCTCACGGTGCGTGTACCGCCGCCGCCCGATGAATCGCCGCCCGCGGTCGATGCAATTGATCTGCGCGCCGAGCTCGTCGGCTCGACGTACCCGGTCGACCTCAACAGTCTTGGAGTTGTCGCCGACGTATCGGTATAGCCTGACACTGTTTGTGAATTGAGGGAGACGAGCGGGATATTGGGGCTGACTCTAAAATTACCTTGAAGGCGAGCATCGTCCATCGAGTTTACAGCGATGCCCGCCGTCTTATAGGTGCTCTCAAAATCAGTGACGTCTGCTGAAAGTGAAATCGCGCAAGAGACAAAAAATTGATCTGCGGAAACATAGATTCTATAGCCGGAGCCAAATGCCTGATAAAACCAAGGGAGCTTGGCAAAAAGTGTTTTTATCGTCGTATAGTCAACATTTAAATCTTGCATAGTTCCCCTCTACACAGGTTGTAAAAGTCCATAGATTGTAAAAGTTCTCTCGACGTTTGAGCCACCGTTTGCGCTGAAATCGATTTGAATAGTTTCTCCCGCTCGAATTATCGCCGTTTCAGATTCAAAACTCTCAGAGTAAAGTTGATTGGCTACATTGAGAGTATGACGCCAAAATGCGATTCCGCCATTGAGTTGAATGATTCCTGTGTTTGCAGTGTCGCGTGTTATGGCTGTTACTGCGCGAACACCAAAATCTCCGCTCTGCAATACGATTGGATATTTTACGCCGACGGCGGCAAGTTTTTTTATCTTTATCGTTCCAGTTCTTCCAGCGACACCAGCTTGATTCGTGTATGTGATTGTGAAAGTAACATCGTTCACATTTCCAAAAACTGTTGTGACCTCTGCTTCTAGAAATGAACCGAACGCTGGCGCCGTATAGGTGCTACCAGCAGTGAATACTTGAGTGCTGACATTATATGTTGCAAGATTTAGAAGTCTTCCGATTCTAACGCTGTTCTTATTGTCGGCTGCAATGCCCTCAAATTTCAGTAATTTAAATTTGTAACTTGCGGGAATTGCATATTTAAGAGCCACCTGCCAATTTCCAGCTAGGTCTGCTTTAAAATCAAAAGTGTCTAGATATAGCAGGTCAACCGGAATATTGTTTACGCTATCCATGGTCACATAAAGCTGCCCCTCATTGACACAAACTTTTAGATTTCCTGCTTGTGTTAGTGAGCGAGGAACAGCTTCGACAATCGGGCAAAGTGCAGTTTGTAATCTCAGATAGGTTGTTGTCGATGAGCCCGTGTTTGTGACGGTGACTTTAAAATAACTCGCGGTCGCCTGAAATGTTCGAGCGTCGCCCGTGTTCGCGGCAACCGTGTACGAGTCGGCAATATCCCAATTTGAGTTATCGGTACTTTGATAAACGTAAATCGTGCACGGTTGGTCGGCCTTGAAGTTGACTTGAATTCCAACGATGCCGAGCGTCGATTCTCCCGCGCCCGGGAATGTTGCACTCGCAGCTAGGTTTGCCGTCGAACTATTTCCCGACGATGCGATCACATTCTGCAAGAGCGAAACAGCGAGATTTCTAACCGCCGACCTAACAATCGTGTCAATCAAGTTTCCGCTGGCGTCATTCAACTGAACGCCATTCTGATAACCATCGAGTTGCGCGATCGTGAAAGCAGGCATCAGACATTCCTCACAGTCGTTCCGCTCGTGACAACACCGCCGGTGCGAGCGATTATGTCGGTCGTTTGCGCAATGATTGTTGTTCCGTCCGCCGCAAAAATCTTTGTGACGAACGAAGTCACGAGACCGCCCACTCGAGTATAGTCAATCGATTTGAGAAGCAGACTTGTTGCCGTATACGTCCATGTCTCTCTCGAGACTTGACCGCTTGTGCGAGTCGCCGCGAATGTAATTGCTCTATCGGTCGGAGTCGCCACGAGAGCATGATTCAAGTCGATGCTGCCGAACGCATTCTGAAGAATCGTCGCGGTCGTCGTCGTCAGATTCGTTGGCGAGATTCCAATTTTCGTGGCACCGGGCGGGTCGTAAAATGTGACGCTTCCGCCCGTCGAACCCGGAATACTCTCGACGACAACAAAAATCGTTGTCGAGACAATCGACGCGACATGATAGGTGCCCTCTGCCGCATTGCCCGCGATGACAACGATATCCCCCGGCTCGATGGGAGCATCGGGGTCGTCGAGATTGTACGTCGAAACGGTCACGCGTTTCGTTGCGTTAACCGTCGAAACAAGAGTATCGGTCGCGATAACGGTTGAGCCACTCGAGAGCAACTCGACCGCATCAACAATGTCCGCATCGAAAATGTCTTCATGACGGATTGGCGACATTCTTCTTTTTTCGACCTCGCTTCTTTGGCCCGGCGACAAGCGGAGCGGGTATTTCTAAACCGTCTCGTTGCGCGGCTTCTACTTTCTCGAGAGCCGCGCGTTCGGTTTGTTTGATGAACCCGTCAATCGTTCCATAGACAATCGAGGCGATTGCCGAGTACCCGTTTGCTTGTCCTTGCGCCATGACGATTTGATTTTTAAAAGCCTCGACCTGCGAGAGACACGATTGCCGTTGTCGCTCGGCGTCGTTCATGATCTGCAAAAGAATTTGCTGCACAAGACCATGGTGCTTTTCGTCGACGACACCCGTTTTCAGAGCGTCGACCATTCTGTTTCTCAACCTGACAAGCGCTTCACCGTTTTCCATTTTTTCCTCTTTTAGATTCTGCCAGCCAATTGGCGATGAATAAACATGGCTCGCAAAACGTACCTGACAAAGTTTCGGATGACACTTGAAAAAATCGAGTTGGTGTCTCGACGGTGCCGGGACCTTCTCGCCGGAAAGTCTCAACGGCATAGTGACCCGTCGAGCACCAGCGAGAAGGTGGTGCGTGAACTTCTGTGAAAGTGCAATCAGGTTTCGGAAGCATTTATCTCAGAATCATGTAGTCGATAATGTCCTGCGTGTTGATGTTTTGATATGGGGTGATATGCGTTGTGTCGGTCTCCTCATAGTCATTTCCGGTCGGCGCTCCCAAAACCTGAAGGGGGCCCGGATGCCGCAAAACACCGCGCCAGAATACCCACATATTTTGCCCGTTGTGCGAGGTGTCGAGAGTGTACGCAATTGAACCGGGAAGTAGATGATACGTTCCTTTTGGGAATCCGCTTGCCACTCTCTCAACTGTGCGATTGATTGAGAAACCTGCCAACGCATCGGCGATTTTCTGCAATGAGGCGGTGATAGTTTCACCATCTGTCAATGAGCATTGCGCCTTGCCAGGGTCGGCATAGGTTCGATTTCCAATCTCGGTGTTGAGCACATTGAGAGCCTCAACAACACTGGGAGTCGCATCGGGTAGATCTGAGAAACAGAAATAATTGGTCAGATTCGTGAGCAACCCGTTCAACGAAGTCGCGCCATCCGCCTCGCCAATCGTCTGTTGAATGTCAGTCACATCCTGGCGAAGATCTGCATCGGTCTGCAATCCTTGGGTCATCGTCACGCGGAGATCGGTATCCAAGAATTGATCAACTCGTCGGCGATAGGCATATGCGAGATCGACCGGCGAAGCTTGCGTTGCCTCCCAGGTATATGCAACCGAGGTTGCGAGGTCGGCTCCGATAGCAACTGCTCTGAACTCGACGTCGACAGAATCAGGAGAGAAGCCGAAAGCGCCACCTGCCATATTGCTGAGAGTGAAGCCGGCATTGGCGACGTTCTCAGATTGGGTCGCGTTGCCTTGTGCGCCCGCATTGTCGTTCGTGAGACCAACCGCTGGGTCGACGCCAGCCAATGCGGTAATAAGCAGCGTTGCACCGTTGATAGCGGTGACAACTGCCGCCTGCACTTGCGCAGAGGTATCACCGGCTGTGTAGAGAACGGCAACTCGACCGGGGGTGACGATAGTGTCGCTATCAAACTCAAACACGACCGGAGTGTTAACGCCGTCGTTAAGAGTGAAATAGTCGGTATCGAGTAGGTTGGCACCCGCGACAACGTTCATCGTTCCGGTTGCCGCAACGGGCGTTCCCGCTCTGGTGCGCCCGAAGATGCGCTTGCCCTTATCGCCGCCGGCGAGAACCTCGAGCTCGGAGCCGTCGTCGCTCTTTGTGATCTCGACATAGACGGCTTCGTTTGCGCCAACGTCCGCGCCGTCGTTGATTGGAATGCCCGTGCGGTCGTTCGAGCCAGCGTGTTTCATGTTTCCAGCGCTGACGATTTCCTTGTGCGTTGCGGCTGCGGCAACGACCATTCCACGATAAACCTTATTCACGCACAGTGCTTTTGCGTCTGTCGTTTTTCCTGCAATGTTCGTCAAATTCGCAGGAACTTGAGTTGCCAAATCTGAGGGTCGCGCGTAGGTCGGGATGGCTGCGCCGTAGGTCGTGCCCTTGATGAGAGCGCGGTCGGTTCGAGCAAAGTTCAAATCGTCTTCGATCGAATAACTGTCTCTCTCAACCCAGCTAATATTTCCGCTGTTTGTATCGGGCACTACGCCGCCAGCGTTGGCAATCTTGACGTGGGTTGCGTCGACGTATTCGACGATCATAAACACGCCGTTATTGCCGGCAGAATTTGCGAGAGTAAACGACATGAATTGACCGACTGAATTTGCCGACATTCCGGTCAGAGAACCGACGGTCACGACGCCCGCCACTTTGGCGTCGAGCGTTGCGACCAATCCACTATTCGCGGTTGGTTTACCATACCCGGCGAGCTCATCGGCGAGTGACCGAGAGTCCTCGTGCGCCAGTGTTCCTGCGATATCAATCGCGGGATTCAAAAGGTTCAATCTGTTGCCGTCGCCAATTGCCATAGAGATTCTCCTTCAAGGAGGGTTTGTGTTTTACCGCGCGCGCTTCCTCTGCGATTATCCGCCCGATTGCTGTGAGACTACAAATTTAAGGGGCGGCGACCGCATAGTCTGCCATGAGCTCATCAGTCGCGACGGGAGCGGTGAAGAGGAACCGAACCCCTGTGTAGCCTGTGCCTACGCCGCCCGGCTCATAGACGAGATAGTCACCATTCGCGGGCGAGGTGCCTTTCAGCAATCGATGCCCGTTTCGATAAACTGAAATGCGGTCCGCCATAAATTTGTCGGGGAGAGTGTAGAGTCTATTCGAGCCGTTTTTCACACCGATGAGAGGCTCGTCGATGATGATTCCAAAGCGCAGGCCGGGCGGGATGTAACCGGGTACGCCGCCGCCATCCATTCGAGGCATGCGATTATCCCTTGCGAAATGCGAGGAAAATCAGAGCGGAAATCACTCCCACAAGCGCCATGCTTCCCAGAATCCGCGCGGGCCAAGGGTCCATAAAAACAAGAATCGCCGACTGAAGAATGATACTCGAGAACCCAACCTGAACTTCGGCTCGTCGCAATGGCGGCGGGAGCACCAAATTTGTCGGATTCTGAAAACTTATCGGCATCGCGTCACCTCGTTGTCGCCATAACAATGACGATCAAAGGATTCAAATCCGCATCGGGCACCTTGCGCACATAAACGCGTTTTCTCAGGTGACCGCTCCATGAAATCGTCTTCGATGGTCCGAACGGTTCGAGCCGTCCGTGCACCGCTTCGCCATCGAAGGAAATCTCAATCGCGCTCTTAAGCGAGTCGTTGTAGATGAGTTGCTCATCGCTCTCGAACGCAATGTTGAAAAGCGAAGCGGCATCCGAAAATGCAGCGATACCGCTCACGTCTTTTCGCCCGTAAAAATCAGACACGCGTCACCTCAAACGGCAGTGAACGCCGAGACCAACGCCTTGCAAACTCCCGCCGATGCCTGCTTCAACCAAACCTGTTTGTCCTTGCACGGAATCTGAAGGTTGTTGATGTCGGTCGATTTCAGAATGACGTGCGTTTGCGTTCCGTCGAATGAAACGTGAACATCGATCGCACCACTCGAGACTCGAAACATCAGCATGTCGGGCTGAAACGGCACTATCACTTGAGGTGTTGTTGGATATGCCGCGACCGCGTTCAAATCAATTTCGCTTGCGTAAGACGACATTTTTTCTCCTTAAGCGTTCGCGGTGACTTCGGCGGGAGGCTTTGACGTGATCTCGCCCGTCTCAAAGTTGACCTCAAAGTTGACGTACCCGTCATTCGTCAAATTATACTTGTCGTGAAGAAGCGCGTAGATCTGGCGCTTCTTGTTTGTATTGTCTTCTCGATCGGATTTGACTTGTTTGTATCGCGCTTGTAACTCTCGCTCTTCGGCTGTGACTCGCCGTTCTTGCTCGTAGATCGCGATAAGCTTCAACAGATCCATCTCATCAAGCTTCTGTGGTTTCGGTGTTTCTTCAGACATGTTTTCCTCTCTCATAAAGCGGAATAAAGTTTTGACGCGCGCCATTTGAATGATCGAAATCTTACTATGGGGGCCGTAAGAGCACCATCGAATCGAGTTTTGATTCTTAAGCTTGGCGTCGGAATCGAAACTGATTCTACTGCGGCGGGCATTGAATAACGAAGGACGCTGGCGTTTAGCGTGTCCATCAAAAATGTAACGCCCGCCGGATTGATACAAATTCGATAGGTGTGCCAATTTGAATCGAGTGCATGCGCGAGCACATGTCGCGTGCCGGCGCCATTGACAAATGTCCAGTACGCCCCATCTAAGGCGATGTCCGCCGAGAAGACTATTTTCTCAGGAGTGGATGGATTGAGAATTTCAAAATCAAATCCCTTGCCGACCGCGGTCATATTCTCGAGCTTGAAAACGAATTCGATAAAGCAACCCGCGCTCGTCGGATTCAAAAATACTTGAGAGCAAGATGGACCCCAAAGCAGCATAGTCGTGTCACCAGGGGCGTTATTGTTCGCCATAATCTTCAGAGTCATATCTGTATCAACTATTAGTACACCTCCAGGTATTCCATAATAACTTCTGAACCAGCGCCATACTGCCTCGCCCGGAAGAACAACGTCGCTAGGTATTTTATTAAGCGTCCAGTCATCATCCTGCCAAATGAATCCTTCTGACACTTCCCGTAAATCCTGCTCTGGGAAAACGCTCACGTCGGTGATGGCAATCGTCTCGGCGCCCGCTCCTGTTTTTTCGTAACGCCATGTGAATCTGTGAAATCCTGCCGGCAGTGGATCTGAAACATACATTCCGCCGCCATCGTTGCTTGTTGTGTCGGGCGTCGCAAAAACGGTTACGCCATCGATGAACAATTTCAATCTTCCAGAGCTTGAAGTCGTGCGGAACGAAAACACTAGGCGTGAAGCGGAATTCAAAATGACTTTCAAACCGAGCGAACTGTTTTGACCGGAAGATTGCCCTGTGGGGCGACCGCACGTTGTATGCGAGCCGCTCGGATAAACGTTGTTCGATTGCGCTTCCCACGCGAGGTCGGTCAAGTAGTCACTCGAAGGCGATTCCCAAAGACCATTTATTGAGGGCGGCCAAGAAGCGAAACGCTCTCGACGAGGCAGAGCGAATTGTTGTTTCAACGTTGTGTCGGCCGCTTGTAGCGTCTGAAGATTCACAGCGGAGGTGCCGTATAACGGGTTGGCGACACCCCAAATTTGTTGGGGCGTCATAGCACCACCAACCGAATTGAGTTCACCCGTAAAAGCATTGATTTGCCACTTACTGTTGAGCGTTAACTTACCGACCCCCACGCCGCCCGTTCCCTCTGCTTTGATATCAATTATTCCGGTTGATTGATTTGCCGTAAGTCTTAAATCTCGAGAGATACCGTCGGGGCTCCAAATGACTAGGTCACCCTCATTCGATGACTTGGAGATTCCGACAACCTTCACATTTTGAGAGCGAACTTCCACATCCGGCCAGCCATCAATAAATGTCACCCATCCCGAGTCGTCGACACCAAACGTTCCCTTCGTGTTCCCTGGTGTGGTGAGAGTAATTTCGGTGATCCCTGTGGCGCCAACATCGGTTGTGAATTTGACTGTGTTTGCTCTTGACTGCCAGTCAAATCGCATTTCGGTTGCAACGCCGAACGCCTCCGAGAGTTTCCAATTCGGCCAGTTAATGTTGACCGACCCGTTGATTCCAAGATTGCTTGAGAGTTGTCCGACGCCATCGAAATGACCGAACTCGTCGACCTTGAAATACTTGACGCTCGTCGAGCTCTGAACCTCGAAGATGTTCACAGACTGTGCAGCATGCGCTTTTACAATGAGAGGGGTGACTGTGCCCGCGCCTGCCAAAAACATCACATCGCCCGTGAATGGAGTCGGGCTTGCCGCATCGATTCGTTTCGCGGCCGTGAGCGTGCCGCCCGGTCCAAAAATAACATAGGGCGCACCAATCGGAGTGATATCCGCGCCGCCGACGCCGTCGACCATGACGTCATAGTACCCGGCGCCGATGACGTTCATGATACTGCCTACCTGCCTGCGTAGCGTGCCCGGCGCGGTCGAGAGCGCTCCTGTGTCACTGACGAAGAGCGTATCACCAGCGACGCCCGCAGCGCCTGTGACGAGGGTGTTCGCAAGGCGCCCGACATAGCGAGCTCGACAGAGAGCGTTCAGCGCGGGCGTTCCTCCCCCAACGACTGCGCCCTCCATGACAAAAATGAGCTCATCGATTTTGCCGAGGGTCGTTGCATCGCAAAGCGTAAAATTCGGGACGGTCTCTTGGCCGGGTAAACCTGTTTTGATGACCGACCCGCCCGCCGCTCGGACGCACGTTCCCTTCGAGAGCCCCGTTGCGCCGGCGACTCCGACGATGATCGCGGGGTCTGCGAGCCAGGAATCCATCGCTCTCAAGAGCGCATTCATCGAGGTCGCCCAACCGTCGCTCGTGTCCGCTTGGGTCGTCTCGCCCGCCGCCGGAATGCGTTGTCGGCTTTTCACTTGCCGAATTCCGACGACGACAGAATCGCTTTGCTCGTCGGGCAACCCGAGATTGATCGTCACTTTGACGAGATAGGTTCCCTCTTTCTTCGGCGTGAAACTCGGATTTTGAATGATGAGAGAGCTCAACGCGTCGGCGGTTCCGGGCGGTTGATCGAGAATCGCCCACGAATAGGTGCTCTCACCGCCGATGTTTTGGTTGTTGAGTTGCACGAGCGTATTGATCGTGACGTCATCGTTCGAGCCGATGATCCCGTTCACAAGAATTTTTGCTTGCGGCATAGAGACCCCCTAAGAGCCAATTCACCTCTTATAAATACCGCATCGGGCAACAAATCTCCCAGATCCAAGAGCCCGGCGAACCGGAAACATTGTAGCGGTCGCCTGTGAACGTCACGTAAGGCTGACCGACATCGACATCGATGATTCCTGCGAGCGCCGATTTTTCGCCGGTCGTGATTCGAGCGACCGTTGCCTCTGACAGATTGGCAAGCGACGTTCCAGAATTCGGTTTCACCTGGCCGATGGGGTACGCGTAAATCTGCGCGGCCCCGAGCGTCCATGTCGGCGGGTTGTCGGCGACAGTCGCGGCCTCGCCGGCGAAAATATAGAACCGCATTTGTCCGCCGGAAGGAGCGAGTGATCGAGCGGCGAGTCGCACGCCGGCGGGAGCAACCGGGTAGTCGTAAAACGTCACCGCATCGGGAGCGCCCGGCACCTGCAAAACCTTGAACGCGATCGAAGCCGCGTTGTCGGGCCAGAGTAGACGTCGACGATCCTGAACGTTGTTTTGATTGATGGCGGGTGAAGCGCCGCTCGAATAGACGATTGCCAATCGAGTGTAACCTGCCGTTGTCGCGGGCGGGAGCGCCGAGCCGATGGTCGCGGCGGTTCCCTTTTTCAAACTGATTCCTGCTGTGCTTGAGCTCGGCGAGGTGACCGTGCCGTATCGAGTCGAGTCAAGAACGTACGAGAGCGTTTTGAAAACCAATTGAGGACTATAAATCTCCGCAACCGGGTCATAAAAATCTCGACTCGCAGAATCCTGCCGGCGAACGTCGAGTTTTACCTCGATGATATCGTAGCGCTCGTTCCCAGCACCCGGCGCAGGAATTGGAATCGTGAGCGCGGCGGGCATGTAGACCGGATAAAAATTCGCAAGGTCGAGAAGCCCCGCGACCGCATCGATTGGAGTTGCGCTTCCAAGAGCGCCAAAAATAAAGCCGAGCCCAGGCTGAATGAAAACATTCGCCGAGCCATTTGTAGTTACAAAAAAACTATCTCCGATAAATCCTGAACGCGGTGTGAAAGATGAGACGCCCGCCTGATTGGCAAATTGAGAGTGCGGTAAGAAAAACCCACGCATGATTTCTTTAATCATCAGATCTACTTGTGAAAAATGCTGGTTGAGGTCACTTGAGAGCGGTCGTTCTTTTGGATTCAAAATTGTTCTGTCGAAAGCGTTGTTCATTTTATTGCCCTCTCAATACGATGGCCGCCGAAGACCCGGCCGCTTTTATTTGTTGAAGTGAATCATAAAGACTTTTGTACGCTGCGCGTCTTGGAGCATCATAACCGTCATAGCAGCCGAGTTGATAACCAGAACTTCCGACGTTGATCGGAATATCATAGGCGCTCAAGCCACGTTTTCCTTTGGTGATGCTGCTATAAAGGTCGTTCGCATTGATCGCGGTATCGTCAAAAATCATTCCCGAATCTGCTATTGGCTGCATGTTTTCGAGAACGATAATAACGCCGCCGCGATGGTCGACTTCATCGAGCCAGCGATTTCGGAATGGAATGTTATCGACATCGGGATCGTCATAGACAAAAAGATTGGGATCGAATGACGACCCTGCCGATACCTCGGCGGGCGCATCGTAACAAGTTTGGTATGCGGTATCCCAAGTCTCAATAAGCGTAAAACTCGAGTGAAAAGGTTCCATCGTTTGCTTCGCCAATCGACTGATGGCGTCAATACTAACAGTGTCAGGAAGCAAACTCACACGAGATCGATAATTTGGATCGGCGTCATTCTGGTTGCGCGCAATTCCTCGGTCGAGTCCGAGTTGGTCGAGCGCCGCATCTCGCCCGCCACTCGTGGGAAGAATCTGTCGAACCTCAAAAGTGAGATCGCCCATTTGTGGATCTTCGACAAGATCTTTGATTGTGTCGATATCGCCCTCGAGAGTAGTGCCATCCGCCGCGAGAGCCTCGCCTAAAACGTTGTACTCGTACCCGACTGCGACCGCCTCGATGTCGACCGTAAACGGTCCGATATCGCTCGCAAGAAAAGTCACATCGACGAGCGTTTTGAAATCGCGTCCCGTGCGGCTCGTGCTGACAATCGTTCCCGCCTTGATGACAACGTCAATTCCCTCTGCGTTGGGAGAGCCACGAGCGAAGAGCACCTCTCCGGTCGCCTTCACGCCGCCCTTGGCTGACGTGATGAGCGCGTCCGCTCCCAGTCGCGCGACCGCCTCCGACATCCTCGATGCAAGTTTCGCGTAGGCTTGAAGTACCTCGTAACCGGGTCCCGGATCTTTCAGAGCGGAAAGCCAATGATCGGGAAAGAGCCGGTCGAACATGTCGAGGATTTCTTGCTGTGTGAACGACGTGATGGGCGGCGGAAGTTCGGGAACGATTCCCGCCGAGGGAGCAATCAAGGGGCTCGCCGGAATCGTGCCACCAACCAGCGTCCAACTGTACGGGGTCGGCATTAGAGATTCTCCGTCCCTTCTCGGTCAATCGCAAATGGCTGAATGGTCGGCGACTCGGGCCAGCCACCTGTTCTCAGAGCGCTGTAGCGAAACCCGTTTGCGATGCTCGCAATAGAATTGTAAGGGCCTCGATAATTCGGACCAAACGCGTACCCGTCGTGAATAATCTCTCGAATGCCAAGCGCTCTGAAATCGGCAATCAGAATGATGCGTGTGAAGAGTCCCGAATTGTCGGTCACGCTGAACTCAAGTGGCGTCGACGCGGTGATCGAGGTTCCCGGCGCGGGGCTAAAACTTCCGACAACAGGCGGCGTAGGAGTCGGCGGAGGTGTTGGGCCGCTCGTTCCCCACGGATTGATCACGAATGAATTGAGCACGCGGAGTTCAGCGTCCGCTCGGATCTGGTTGTTGGTTCGGACAACATTGCTGAATCGAATGTCGTCGAGAGCGCCATGGAATAAATTATCGGGCGGGTAGGGATCCTGTCCTCTGCCAAACAGACACCAATTCGCGTTGATGCCGCCGTCTGCATTCGTGAGCCCGGTAAAAATGCTCTTCAAGTTTCCGTCGATGAAAATCTCAACTTGCGTTCCAGAGTTGCTTTTCCGAATCGCGACATGGTGCCAATTTGCATCGACCGGAACGCCAATTCCGACCGGCGTTTCAATCTCAACTGAACTGCCTGTGTAATACCAAACACACCGAATTCGTCGAATGAGCGACGCCTCGACATTGGGGTAAAACGTGTCAGTGTTTTGTGAAATCACACTCAAAAAATCATTCGGCAAAAGTGAAACATCAAACAGAGTGTTATCGTCATCGGACAGCCAAGAGTGAGCGAGACTGATAATCGATTCGTAAGAGCCAGAACTTCCTGGTCTGCTGAATGGCTGAACGAAGAACTCAAGCGTCCAGTCGCCTCGAGCGGCCGCGCGTGCGGTCGCGTCTGCATTCGCTGACAGTGTTGCGGTATTTCGATTGCTGCGAGCCGCGCCGAATCTTCCATAGATTAGTGAGAGCGGCACCGCCGATGGCGTGAGCGTATAGATTCCCGTCGCGTCGGCATAGGAAACCGGCTTGAGCACTTCCTCGTCGAGGCGCCAAAGAGCAATGGTGTTTGCATCTAGTGAATGCACAAGTTCTCCTATACCTCTAGCGCAACGGGCCCAATTTCAAAGTTTCGAGAATCTCGCAATCGATTCTTGAGATACGGTGAGAAGCTAAAAAAGTATTCGCTGTTTCTGAATTCGTATCTCGACGGCCTCAGATTCTCAGGGTTGCTCAAAAAGTTGGCGGTCCATATTCCAAACAATTCACCAACAGTGTTATACGAGTTTAGCGCAGGGTTGTTCTGAGAAAGTTGCAGCCCCGAGATCACTCCTACGCTGCGCTTTCCGAATGAACCTGCCTTGTCTTTGCTGATGAGCGGCGACGCATGATATAAATCCGCTTCCCCCGAGAAGTAGAAACCGTTTTCCCCTCGCAAGGCGCAAAACATCTGGCAGTCATTTCCGACAACCGCGCCCGCGATATCCTGCCCGATAAGCACGCCCGCGCTATAGGAATGGCAGACCGTATCGAGAACGATTTGATTCGAGGTCGGCACTTGCGTAATGCGGCAAACCTCGCCGCCGCCCGCTACGTAGGGTTGCCCTTTCGCTTGCGGCACCACACTTGCCGTCGGGTCGTAGATCTCAACGAAGTCGCCGGCGACAAGACTCGTGGTTTCTATCAGCGTGACAGTAACGTTTTTCCCATTCCCGAATCCTGAACTAGCAGTGAGTTTTTCTGTCTTCATATACGAATTGTAAAATCCCGCGTAGGCCCAACGCTGAATCGAAGGGCCTGCATCGGGCAACCAATGCGAGACAACAGAAATGAAATCCTTATTGCCGACTGCCTCGATATTTATCTCGATGCTCCGAGGCAGATAGAGCGCGCCCGCATAGGTTCTCAACCAAGTGAACGGCGTAACTCCCAGCGGTAAATCAAACTCGAGTTTTTGCCAGGTGTCGTTCGTCGCGTTCCACGTGGAAATCGCCGGCGACCAAAGATTGTTCTCGATATCGTACGAGTGAAGAATCGAGGGAGCGCCATCAACATCGAGAAAGAGCCCAAAAATTGTTCCTCGATTTCCGACTGTCGGGTCGAGCCAGAGTCTTGCCAGCGTATTCGACACGGGAAGGTTTGCGATCCCGGTCGGCGATGTGGTCCAAGTATCGGTTACAACGTCGTAGCGACTCCACGTTGCAAACCCAATTCCCTCGAGGAACGAAGCATAGATTTCGTCGTGTGCATGTCCGCTTAGAGTTGCGGGCACGTACACCATTTGTGAATAGTTGACAGAGTTACTATCGGGGGGCCAACTCGAGACGAAGGGCACAATCGCAAGCGACGTCCAGAGGCCGGTCGAGATCGTGTACTTTGCAAAGGGGCTTCCGTCTGTCCCGCTCGGCGTTTCGCCTTTCGCCATGTAAATCGTATCCGCGCCATCCCATGCCCACGGACGATAATCGAATTGAAAATCTCCCCAAGGCGGGTCGGCAAGCGCAGAGGACCAAGAGTTATTTTGAACGTCGTACGAGTAAAACACAGAGTAAAGAGGATTCCATCTGTCTTTCACCATCACCCACAAATGCTCTGACCCGTCCGGTTTGTTTGTGAGAATCAAAAGATTGTTTGCGCCGAGGTCGGCAGTAGTCGGAGGTTGACAGATAGCTGTAATGTCACAGGTTGTGAAGTCGTAGAATAAGATGCCCGTCATCTCGCGACAAATGAAATACACGCCGCGCCCATTGAAAGCCCACGAGCTCGCGGCGGGTGCGACGAAATCAGAAAAGAGATTCGGTTGTACAGAGTACTGTTCGCTTGCCGGGAGGAAGAGTCCGAGTTTTTGAAGATAGCGTCGAGTGCCCGCGCATGGACCAACAAAAATTCTTGGGCCGATGCGGCCGGTCTCTCCTTTGCCGGTATGCGTTCCGGTGCTCCAACTTCGATAGATTCTGAAGACGATGTTTTCCTGATTGCCGATTGGGTTGCTGCCGGGCGCCTCATCGAAGACGTTCATCGTCATGCGCACGTAGATCGTGGGGCGCGCGATGTCTTGGCCGGCGATTGAGTAAACCTTATCTGTCGCGGTGAGTGTGTCGACGAGAGTCCACCCGAGATCGTCTGTCCCGACTCCCTCGATCCACGCCGCGAGTTGCCCGAACAAATCGGTGGGTGACGTTGCGGTTGTGCGTAGTCTGCCCATGCTCTCCCCTAGATTGCCGAGTACGCGTCGGGATTCGTTCCCGTGATAATTGGTTGGTCAGTCTGCGAGCTCACCGCCGAGACGATTCCAAGAGTCGTACGCAATGCTTGAATCGGTTTGACCGAGATGTTTCCCGCCGGGCTAACTAGTTCACCGCCAGTGTACGAGAGACCTGGAATCAGTCGAAGTCTCGCCAGCAAGTCGGAAGCGACAAAAGGTTTTCCGGGCGCGAGACCGTTAACGTAGTCCACGACCGCCGAGCGAGCATTCAACGCAACCGTGTTGACATCTGCACCAGCAGTGAACGTGAGCGCCAACTGAAAGCTTTGCAGAATAATGCTGGCGACGATCACTTGAACAAAGGTTCCCGCCGGGCGCACGTCAGAGAGCGACTCGAAAACAAGAGCGGCGAGCGATTGACTTTGAGTTTGATACCGCGCGGGTATCGTGTCGAGCATGGCGAATTGCTCTGTGAACGCATCCGAAACGACGAGTTGAACGAGGCGCGCGGGGCGCCCCAAACTATCGACGACCTCGAGCGCGGTTGCTCTGCGAACTCCTGACACTCCAAGCGCCGCTTCCTCGAGGGCCGTCAACGTGCCCGCTCTGGCCGTCGTGAAGAACCGGCGTGCTCTCTCTCGAAGAGAATCGGCAAGCTCGGCGTCATCCGCGCCGGCAGTCGCCAACGGATTCGAGACCACGAGATCGGGCGGCGAGCTCGAAATGGGAGTGATAATTGATGTGATGGTTCCCGCCTTCGCATTTTGATCTGAGTCCGCCAAAACGCTACGCACCATCATTGTGAGCGGTCCGATTGTTCCCACTGTGAAAATACGCGATTCGGTTGTGATGTATTGAATGCCGTCCGCCGATTGAAGAAGCAGCCCCGATGGAATTGAGAACGTGGTCGGCGATGCAGCGGTTGTTCTGAATTGCACCGACCCGATGGCCGCCGCCGCAGGTTTTTTCACGAGTCCATAGCGGTCGAGCACCAATCTATCGAGAGCGGTTCCCGTTGCCGAATCAAGAAAGAGCGAAGCGGCGAGAGTCGTCAATTGCCCCATCACCTCGTCGGCCGCCGCGCATGCGCCCGCGATAAGGATGTTTGCATCCATCCCCTCGCGTTCGACGGCGTCTCGAGAGAGTCGCGCTTGTCGAGAGAGAATTTCGTCGCGCGCCACTCTGAAGAGTTCTGAGAAACCAGGAAAATCGGGCATTGCTATCCCCTCTTAAAACGTCATTCCGTCAGAACGAAGCGGCAATGAAACGCTCAACTGCGTGCCGGACGCTCGAAGTTTAGCACGGACTAGCACCGTCAAAGTATTTGCGTCGAGTGTCAACGATGCCTGCGCGACATCGACTTCCGGCTCTTGTAAAACCTGTCTTTCGATCTCTGCTTTGATTCTCGATAGGCCGCCGCCAAAAACAGGTTCTTTGTTTCGGAAACCGATTCCGTACTCTGGCAAATGGAAAAAATCGCCGGGATGAGAGAGCAGTCGCCGAAGAATGAGCTTCTTGATGAGCGCGTCGCCGCTCATGTCCTGGTAGTCGCCCACGGAATTGATGATCAACGTTCCGCCGAAGCGACTCGGGTCGTCAATTGGAGTCGGCGAGTTGAACAAGTCTCGAGAGCCGCCGCGATGCTTGTATGTTTTCTTCTCTTCGGTCGAGACACTCGCGTCAAGCAGCCCGAGGAAATCAGCCTGTCGAGGTGTTTTGAGAGAGAACCCCGCCGCGTCGAGTAACGTACTCGAGGAAACTCGATGCGTCACGAGCACCGACCCGAACGATTCGAGCGTTGTCAGCCCGTACGTCAACGGATTGATTGGGCGGACACTGAGCACGTGCAAGAAGGCGGTCGTATCGAGTCGTTGAATCGCCCATGTCGACGGGTTCAGCGCATCGCCCGCAGAGAACACGCTGGAGTGACGAGGTTCGCCCGAGAGCACGACTTTGACTTCGTTCGTTGCAAGAGCCAAGGCAGATAGAATCGATGTTCCTATGCCCGCAGCGGCCGCGCCATAGACACTCTCGTCATTCTGTATGCGCTCGATCCAGCCAATAAACCCATCGTTCGCATCGGGCGAGACCGCGTTGACGTTCGAGATCTTTATCGAGCTCGCCGAAACGTAGTCGACAATCAAAAACGTCCCGTTATTGCCATCGGTATCGGCGCCATAGAGCGTGATATTGCGACCAATCGAGAGCGGACTCATATTCGCAAGCCCGGTCAGCGTCGCAACACCCGCCGCAACGGAGGCGATACTCGCGCCCGAGCCCGACCAACCCGCTACGGCACCATACGGATCTTTTCCCCATCCTAAAGCGGGCATACTTGCCTCCTACTGGTCGATTCTAAAACTGCATGCGATGCTCACTCGATTATTCGTTCCAGCCGATGAGATTCTCACTCCTCCTAAGTGATCCACAACTAGTGTTCTGGCTCCAACATCCGAGTCGGTTGTGAAAATCAAGTCGTACGTCGGACAACAATTTGCGGGCAGAACAAAAATGTCATCGTAGTTTGTCCCGTTCTTTACGACTCCGGCAATCTGAACCCGACCCGCCGAGTCTCTCGCATATCTCGCCGGCGAAAGAGTACTTCCCCAATTGACCCAAGAATTTAAAAGCGTCGGCGTCGCCCAAGCGGGGAGCGGAGACACCATCGATGAAATCTGCCGAATCAATGCGAGCGCGATTCCCTCGACGAAGTCTTTGCCGAGCGGATTGGCGCCGGCGAGATCATATTCTGTCGGAGCGCAAATCGACCCGACGACTGGAGTCGCACCGACCACCGCGCCGTTCTCAAAGATCTGTACCATCTCGAGTTTAGCGGCTTCACTCGCGGCGGCTTGATCGGTTGTGACAGACAGTGCGGGCATGCTTCCTCATTTCGTCTTTGAGATATTCGATAGATATTGAAGGGCCTTCAACTCGAAAGTATTGATTGCCGCTTGCGCAGCGATTCCGGCCGAATTCCCGGTAATGCAAGCGGCGTTTACCGCCGTCACCATTGTTGTCGTTGCAATGCCGATTGCTTTTCCCGCAGGCGGAATGAGCAGTTTATCAGTCGCGGGTAGCATCGCTGCGTTGTACGCGACCATCGCCGCCTGAATCGCGGTGAACGCCGCCGCTATCTGAGAAAAACGCAACGCAAGATCGGTGTCGAGAATTGCCTCTTCCGAGCGGTACGTCGACCCCATAACGAGTTGCTCGCTGGCCGCTTCTTTCCCGAGTCGAACCTTGTCGCAATCGAGAATGATTGTGTCATCTGATTTGAGAGTGATTTTCGATTCGGCGTCGACTTCGATTTTCCCCGAGCCCGACGTGCGCAGGCGGTAGGGTTTATCGGCCTCGATGTCGAGTACCACCTCATCGGCGTCAACAATCGCATCGGAGGGAGGCGGGTCCGCTTGCGACCAAAGACGTGCGACGACCACCGCGCCCTCTGCCGGGTCGCCGTTCGGAATGACCACCACGAGCTCATCGTCTTTGTGAATTTTCCCGTAGGCGCCGAACGAATTGCCCGCGTAGCCCGTGCCCACTCGGGCGCAAACCACTTGCCCGCTCGGCGATAGCGTCACGTCGACGAAGACGCCCTCGGGTGCATCAACGGCCGATTCTCCGTTCGCGTAGGCGAGCGTGACCCAAACTCTCGGGTCCATACCGGGACGCGCCAACGCTTGCCCCAAGCGCTGTGTATCGAGACCCGTTCCAACTCGTGCGCGTCCCTTGGCCATTACTTCCTCGCCTCCACGTAATTCTGGAAATCAAACCCGATGCTCACCCCGCTCGTCGCATCCCATGCGAACTTTACTTCCTTCACTCTGAACACAGTTTGAAGTTCTTGGATCGAGTTTCGCGCGGTCGCGACAATCACCCGAGCAAGGTTCGCATCGCCGAGGCGTTTTGTCAGAGCGTCGACCTCTTCTTTTTCGCTGCGTGCCTGATGAGAGATGAGCTCTGCGATAACGGGCGGTCGAGAGCCGAGCACCGTATTCGCGGCGGTAACAATCTCGACGGCATCGCCCGGACGCAACGAAAGCAAATCGGGATCCTGATTGTCGCCGCCGAATGAGGCGAGATCTTTTGTCTCGATCGAGCCGCTTATTTCGGCGCGTCCAATCTCCTCGTAAAGCGAACGCGCGATGCTCTTGAGGCGGTCTTTGTTTCGGATGCCCGCCACAGGGATTCTGAGAATCTCTTCTTGAGAAGCTTCGCCCGTTGGAGTGACGCTTGTCGCCTGTGGTTTCTCGGGCCATCGCGCCTCGAGAATGCGTCCCTTGTAGCCGCGTTGTTTCGAGCCGGGGTCATGCGAGACAACTAGAATCGTGGGGCGCTTTCCCGTTCCGCACAGCTTGCGCTCCATCTTGAAATTGTCGATGTCGAAACCATAAACCAAACGACGAAGTGCAATCTCGTTTTTCCCCTCGGCCGTTGTCACCGTTCGGCGCTTGCCGTCTTTGAAGGGCGTCGGATGGCCGGGCGTTCCTGCGTTCAATCTCTCATACAAACTTTGCGCGCGCCGAATCATGAGTTTCTTGCCCTGAAAATACGGCACCGCATTCACCAAAAAACAGAATTGCGTGATGGCATCCCATAGACTGATTTTATCTGTGTCGCCCTTCATCGGCATCTTGGGGTCCGCGCCGACGGCGTTTTTCAAGGGCCGAATAAGGTCAGTGTCGTTCACAACTTTGGGTAGACCTTGCGTTCCCCAATCAGACTCGGGAGCCTCAATCGATAAATTCTGAGGGTTGATTTGAGACTTCAACAGAGGGTGAAATTTCACGATTTGTGTTACTACGCTTTTAATGTCCTGCCCCAATTTTATCTTGTCGAGCATCTCCGCTGTCAACGAAGTGTCGAGTAGAATTCCTCGATAGTCTCGACCCTCCATGTGCACGAGAGAACCGCTCGCGGTGTGCTCTGCCGTTATCGTGTCGACGAGACCCGACATGAGCAACGTCGCCTCGTTGACGGTGCCGCCTTGCGTTCTCGTGTCGAGATAACTCTGACGCTTCTTTGTCGGCAAAATGTTTTCGGTAATGCCTCGCCCGAATTTTCCCGCCTCGACGGCGCCGAGGTGAACCTCAACATCGATCGCACGCATCACGCGGGGATCAATTGGGAAATCTTTGTACTCGAGAGTGAGTGAGAATTTGTTCGCTTGCCGATATCCCGGCATCTCGACCGAGCACGTCTTCGGCAAGATGTTCATGACCTGCGAGAGATTGTCTTTCGACGCAAGAGCTCGGGGTTTCTCGCCCGCCGCCGTTCCTTTTTCTGCGAGACTTTTGACCGACTCGGGCGCAAGCGAGACAACCGTCATCGCCTCGTCGAACCGAAGTTTGAGGTTGATGACCACGCTTGGATAAAAAAGACTCGTCATCAAACACCCGAGTTGATCAATCGAGGAACCATGATGAACATTCCTGCCAATAGTTTACTGCTAGTTAAACCGTTGTACTTGAGCAGTCGTCGCCACTCCTCCTGCGTTCCGTAGAACCTTGTGGACACATCTCTCAAATCCATATTCGTATGCGCGGTAAAGACAGCGAGAATTTCCTGCTCGTCATCGCGGCGCGTGAGCGTATCGTTCTGTTCTGCCGCTGTCGTCTTCAAGAGACGCGCAGAGATTTTGACGCCTCGAACATATGACTCGGCAGTCAACGTTTGCCCCTGCGAGAGCGCATCGATTTCGTCCGTGTTGATGAGCGCTCGTGCCGCTTTCGACGAGACGATATTCTCGATTCTCAGAGCGCCCTCTTTGATGGTTTCCATCGCGGCGAGCGTTCTCTTTACGGCGGTCGCGGGCGTGAGCACGGCGTCTGTGATGTTGGCGGTTGTGTCGGTTATCGAACCAATTGCGTCTGAGATGATGGCGTCCATTTCGTCGAGCGCCCTTTGGATATCCTCGACGAGCGAGAACGGCGCCGCCAACGAAGTATGAAGTTGATCATAGAGCGTATTGAACTTTGCGCTCAACGATTTCTGGTCGACCTCGAGGGCGAACGAAATGGGAACCTCTCGCTCTCCCTGTGAAATCCATTTGAAGGTTATCTCCCAATTAAGAATCTCTGCGCGATCCCAATTCTGCACGAATTGCTCGACGATGCCGTGTCGAATCTGTTGATCCCATGTGACCTCGACGACCTGCCCCTCGCGGCGAATACTGTCGACGGTCTTGGCGAGCTCGACGACATTCGCGACGGGTTGCGTTGCGCCTGCGCCGCCTGTGCCTAGAAGAGCAATCGCGCTCGCCTGAACCGCTCTCCCCTCATCGTCGATGCTTCGCAAGAATCTATCGGCCCATCGACCTGTGATGGTCGTGGGAGCCTCTTCGTTGCCGAGCACCTGCATTGACGCGATTGGATTGCCCGGGTACCAGGTTGTTTCGGCGCGCATCGAACCCGAGAGCGTGAACGGTCGATACGGAAGAGCGCGCTCCTTCAGAATCAAAACTCGCTTGCGACCCGTCTGTTCGGCGATCGTGAATGCGCTTGAGCTCTCTGGCATGCGTCACCGTCCCTCTAGACTCCGAAGACTGGGCTAAAACCACTCTGAAGTTTTCGCTCTCCCATGGCCGCTACGTCTCTCGAGAATGCAATTGCGATTCGATCGGGGTCGAATCCCTCGGCGAACTTTTGCGTGATGTTGAAGCGCGCGTCGGGGAAGTTGTTGACTGTTCCTGCGCGGTCGTCGGGCGGTGCCTTCTTACGTTTGAGCGCTTCATCGCGCGCCGCTTGTAGCAATGCCATCTGTGTTTCGGCTTCGACCTGCGCGACGGAGAGTTTAAAAACCTCGGTCGGTACCGCAACAGCCGCGCCGATGAATTGTCCGATGGGCTTTATGTAATCGTAGATTTTCATGAAGAGCCCTCGAATCGCATCATTCAATTTGCTAATCGGTGTGATCATTGCGTTTAAGTTAGCTAAACCAATGTCTGTCACGCCTTTTAAATAGCCTTGTATATCTTCAACCATTTTCATAAACCCGCCACCAGAGACTGTGATAGCGTTCCAAGCATTCACAAATGGTGCTGCTATAGAACCAGCGGCGCTCGAAATAAGCGAAATCATGTTTTCATAAAATCGCTGAAAGACTCGAATATAAAAAAGTGCTTTCTCTAGCTGTGAAAGCCAATTGTTAATCATGTTCGGAATGATTGTGAGAAAAAAGTTTCCCACCCCACCCGATGGTGCAAACGTCTTGTTGAACATCTTTGTAATTGGCAAAAACATCTTCGCAACTTGATCGGACATTGCGCCAAAGTGAACTGAAATACGCTTCCAGATCTCTCTGAATCGTGTCGTGACGCCATTGATGTTTTTTGAATAAGCTTTCCACGTCGCCCAAATTGCAAGCGAGACCGCCGCGACTGCCGCTATCACTACCAGTATGGGAGCCGCCGCCGCTGTGATTGTCGCGATTAAACCAGCACTCGCCGCCGCCCCGCCAGTACTAGCAGCCGTCCCGCCAGCACCTGCCCCCGCAACAAACTTCGGAAACATCGCCGTGAATGCCGCCGCCGCGCCACCTTCAGCCACCGCTCCTGCGCTTGCCACTGCCGGCGCCGCCGCTTTCATAGCTAACTTTGCGGCAACGAATTTTCCACCCTTCATCAACAACGGAATCCATCCGGCGATACTCTTGCCCGTCAACTTCGAGATTGAGAAATTGAGTAGCATTATTTTTCCGATGCCTATTAACCCCTCGTGAAATCGTGTCAAAAACTTTGTGAGCACACCCGCAAAACGTTTGGCAGAGGCGAGCCACTTATCCATATTTTTTTCGCCGTACTCCATCAGCTTCGTGATGAGCGGCAAAAGAGCGGCGCCAATCTGAAGTTTGATTCGATTCCACCCTTCCTTCATTCCACGCTGCGCTTTGACGTAGCGGTCCAGCATCTTCATATTATCGTCGCCCGCGATGCCGTATTTTTCTTGCTCCTTTTGAGCATCCGTTATCGCGCTCTTGCCTTTTTTCAGAGCCTTCTCGAGCAGCATGGCGTTTTTCACGGGCATGCTAAAAGCGTTTGCTAGCTGCACAGCGTGAATCTTTCCGCCTTTTATCCCCTCTGCGATTTGCTCCATCGCCACAACGGGCCCCTTCGACATGCTGACGCCCATCTGAGCGAGCATAACACTGGTTGTGTTAGTCGATTTTCCCGTTGCCGCCATAATCATGTCGAGTTTCGATCCCTTTTTAGAGATCGACATCAGGATGCGTTCCGACTCGGTCATCGAGACGCCAGCCTTATCAAAAACGTTTATCAGTGCCTCTGATTTTTTGGCCGAAACATCTGCCAATTGACCGATGCGTTTCACCGATTTCAAATGTTCGATGGTTTCCGAGAACGCCTCGGTCAAACCGAAGCCCGCCGCCATAGCACCGGCGGCGAGCCCGAAATGTCCGAGTGCACTTGACGCTTTATCGAAAACACCTGTCACTCGACTGGCCGCCGAGTAAACGGTTTTCAGTGCCTTCGATGCGGTGTCGTGTACCGTGACATTGAGTAGAACTGTCTGTGCTACATCCGCCATTGTCAGCCCCCCTCAAATGCACTCGCCATCGCGTCTTTCTCTTCTCGCATTATCTCTGCCAGCTTATCGACAAATTGATCGAGCTCTCGTTTCGTCATCGACAAAATGTTGGGCACCTGTTGATGCCCATAGCGTGCGGCGAATGCAATCAACTTCCACAAACTCGCCTCGATTGGTTCGATCTCCGCTTGCCGATACATCGCGCAAACAAACCCAGCAAACGTCATCCAACCTTGATACGTCTGCTGGCCTGGAATTTTTTTATCGTCTCCTCTTTTGCGTTATTTGTCTCTGTGTACGCGGTAACAATTAGCTGCCGAAGTTGAGGCGAAAACGATTCATAGGCTTTATCGGCAGAGCCATCCGCGAGAGTAACCTTTTGATCATTGATTTCACAAAGCGCCTGTTTCGAGAGCTCTGAAACTGCCGCCGCGATATCCGACCCTACTCGACGATAAACCATTTTCTCTTCTTCGATGGTCAACTCACGCACTCCCATCGATTCAATACCATTGACACGCACCTCTTCGGGCACATCATAAACATAGATCTGTCGCGCTTGCTCCATTGCGTTTCTCCCTTTGTGTTTTTACTACGTGTGAATCTTAGAATTTGCTGTACCCTTCGCATTCCCACTCGAGATTGATTGTTCCGTAGTCGGCACGACTCGGGAAGCCGATAGGAATTTCGCCGAAGAAAACGTTTTTGAAAATGTGGCGAATGCGCTCGCCGCTCGGGAAGTTCATCGTCGCTTTGAAGTTGATCATGCTGCCGGGCTTCTGTCGTTGCGCGCGGTCGACGATCTCTTTGATGAGTTTGAAAATCTCGCCGTTCTCGAAATGAATTTCTGTTTTGCCTCGGCAACCGCGAAAGATTTCATCGCGGCGATCCGTCTTCTCGTTCAGGTAGCCTTCCTTGAGAATTTCAGTTTGGATTGCCGCCTCGAATGAGCGAATATTCGTGATGTTCGTCTTGGGCTCGCCGTTGAGAATGTAGATCAATTCAATTTCCTGCCCCTTGATCCTGTGCTCCATGACTTGACCCTTACCTTAGACGCTTCACCAAAAAGAAAAGCGCGGAAAGCCTCTCGGCAATCACGCGCCCTATCCCTTCAAAATGAAGGTGTGGCCGTCTGAATATTCACAGCCTACTCGTTCAAAACTCAATTGTCCAATTCGATAAAAAAGCCCCTCGGAGGGAGAAATTCCGAGGAGCCTCACCAATTGCACATCAGAGGAAAAATGGCACTACGTTACGGTTATCGTGACGTCCTCGCCAATCTCCGCCTGTAGCACGAAGAAATCGCCGGTCGCCAACGTCCGCACCTTCATAATTATCACATGAATCCCCTTCGCCTCAAGATTCGGGGTGTTGCCGCTGACGTCATCAATCAGGTAGTCGTTAAGTCGTTGCGCAGACGGATTGTCTTCGCTCTTGAGACCGGAGAGATATGCCTCCATCTCGCCGACCGCCGAGTCTTTGAGCCCTTGCGTGAGCGGTTGCTTTGCGAACTGGTTCAAACGTTCGGCGCAAGAATCTTCGAGCATGTCCGCGAAGCGTCGACGATTGATGTTCTTCTGCCCCGACGTGAGAGACGAGGTAACGCCGCTCTGGAAAATGAACCCGCCGATGGTGCGGTCGAATCGAATCGCGGCGATGCCCATCTTTCGCATCAGAATGTAGTCGGTCATGTTGAGACCGGAAACGCCTCGCTGAAATGACGTTATCGGTCCGAGAATTGCTGGAACCGGGTCCGTCGACTGCGCGGGATTTCGCTCGGGAGCGAGGTTCGAGAGTAGCGCGGCCATCCACATGTTGAGTTGCGTATCGAGCATTCCGTCAGCGTGATTGAAGCCATCCGCGCCCTTCATGGTGAAGCCAACTGCCTCGGGGATGAACGTCTGCGCACCCGGCCAATTGTAGATGATGCGCTCGTTCCGAGTCGCTCCGACGCCCGGTGACGCATCAGTCACAACTGCACTCACAGTGAGTGTGTTGAGAGGGGGAGAGACTAGCGAGATGCGCCCGTAACCTATCGCGCTTGCGTCGAGTATATGCGCTCTCTGTTTCGTGCGAATGGTCTCACTCGTTCGAGCAGGCACAACAATGTTCACATCCCGTGAAGGCATTTCGTCGGCGAGCAACGAGTCGAAACACGACGCGTAAAGCGCATCAATCGTTGCATCGCTGACAGCATTCGCGGCCTGAATCGTCGAGGTGTACGTGAGAGCGCCGGTCGGGTGCGTTCTCATCTGAAGACCCGAGAGCGGATCCCAAGTCGTCGCCGTTCCCGCTGTGGGAACGATTGTGGGGTTGATGGTCGTCGCGGCGAGAATCGTCGCATCGAGAGGACGCGCGGGCACCGTGCACGCGATAGCATCGTCGCTCTCGCCGACGCCCGTGTCGGCATCGGTCGCGGGATGAATGCGATAGGGTAGCGCCGTGGTCGTCGACCAATCGAAGTTCGTGCCGTCGAGTTTCTCAACAACCAATGCGGTTGCGAGAGTCGGGTCAGATCTCACTCGATAGGTTGCGGCGTTCACACCTAGTGCGCCTGCTCCACCAATTACACCGAGCACCAAGAAATCGCCCTTCTTGACGCCGACGCCACCGTTGGCGGTGAGGAATCCGCCGAGCGCCGAAGTGAAGGTTTGGAATTGCGCGGGAGCGCCGGCCGCTGTCACCGCACCATCAACGTTTTGCGAATAAGCGCCAACGCCTGTGAATGTGCAGCGCTTGCCGACCTTAACTCGATTGACGCCGCTCTTGAATTCACGCCCGGCCGCAACCGAGCCGGCATAGACAGTGACGATTGGCGTAGGATTCGTGGCGCTCTTGTTCGTCGGAAGATCTCGATAGAGTCTCACAGCGTTTGCGCTTGCGAGATTCACGGGCACGCAAATGAGTCTCGAGAACTTCTTGTTTCTCAGAGCGATGAATCCAGAACCGCCGCTGATGCCGGTGTCGCCAATCGACTCATCGAATCCGCCGAGTTTGTCGAGCAGATCTTGAGCCGAGGTGACCTCGACGGGTTGGGGTTTGGTTGTAACAACACCCGTTGTGTCGACAGAAACAGCGTAGGTCATGTCAGCAAATTCACCGATGACCGCGACCGTTCCCGTTCCGACACCATTCACGGCGCCGGGTGGCGGCAAGTCGACGATCACAACGCCTTCAATCAGAGTGATGGTCTCTTGCCCGGGAAAACTTCCATACCTGCGAACAAATCCTGACATGATTTCTCTCCTCTAACAGTCGTCAGCCAATGAAATTTGAGGGTCGTCTGTAACAGTGAGTTTATGCTGGAACCGAGCATCGGGATAGGCAACAAGTTTCATCAACGGAATGTTGCCTTGTAGAGTGAAAATCAATCGGCGATATCGTTTCATCGCATCGTCCGAATCGTCGACGTACGAGATCGATTTCAAAGAGTATGAAGAGCGCGCGTTGTAGTAATGCGGCAAGTCCAGTCTGAACCCATACATCCAGTCACATGGATTGAACGCATCCTCCAACATTTTCGCAAGCCCCATTCTCTCTCTCGGGTCGGTTGCCCAAACATCAACAACCAGATTCAAAACCATTTCCGCCAAAACCACAAAGTATCGACCATCGGGCGCGGCGAGTCTGTAGTCTTTGTTTAGACCGGGGGTGAATCGACTTGCATCATATTCGCCCGCCTCGGTCGAGTAGACAAGCGCGGATGGATACGTCGCGACATCCTCGGGCTCGCTCCAATTCTCGATGACTCGTTTCAATCGCAACTCTCGACCGCCGGGCATCTGAATTTTTATCTGACTCAGATATTCTGAGAGGCCCCGAGTGAGCGCCGTTCTCGTGTCGGTCTCACAGTTAGCGGTCGGCTCAATGGGTGCGGTTCGATCGGACACGAGGACCGTGCCGACCTTCGAGGAAACCACCGCGCCTGTAGGAGTCGATGTCATTTTCCGGCGAGCCTCTTTAACGTGCGGTCGATTTGATTTTTGACCTCGGTGTTGATGGCAGTCTCTATCTCAGGCAGACTGTTCCTCAAGACGTAGCGCCCTTTCAAGCCGACTCTTTTGTATTTTCTTGAGAGACAATAGGCGATCCCCTTCGCCTTTGAATAGTCGACGCCGAGCCTTCGCATCGCCCAAGTCGCTACCGCAATTTGCCCAACCTGAGAGATGCCCTTGCCGGGTCGTCGACCGTACTCGATGATGGGCGCGTAGGGTGCGTTATTGAAGACCTTGCCGCCCTCTGCTGTGTCGGTATATTTCCACGAGCGTTTGTATTGCCCCGTATTCACCGCGCCATAGATGCCCTGCCCCGCCGTTCCATGAGCGCCGCTTGGCGCCTTCATCGTGGCCTTTTGAAGTACGCGCAACGAGCGCATGCCGCCCGATTTGATTCCTCGGCGAACGGTCGGCTCGTAGTCTTTGCCGAGCTCCAACATAAACTTGGCCCATTGGCCCATGGTGACGTAGTGAGCCATTTATTCGGGGTCTCCTACGCGAGCTCTGTCTTCGTGAACTTTCTCGAGGTGAACCATCCATTGGAGTTTGCCGGCCGCATAGTGCGGCGCCGAGCGTGGATAGAATCTTCGTCGCGGTCCCGCCTTGCCATCGGGTCGCGGAAACTCAACCTCGTAAAACATCTCTTCGTCGAGCGGTATCTGTGAGCCGTCCGAATCGCGCCCCATCAAATCGTCTTCGGTAAATCGCCCGCTGATTTCGTCGAGCATCACCGCGCCGGTCTCATCGAGACCGACCGGCTGAACGATCTCGGTCAGACTGATGAGGTCATGAATGCGTGGTGTCGGGAGCAACACGAGCTCGGAGATCTCAGAGAGTGTTCCAACGCCTCTCTCGCCGCCGCTCCATTTCGCTCTGACGATGCGAACCTTGTAGGGGCGCAAACCGAATTTGCTCAACAGATCTCGGAGTTGATCTGCAAGCGGAATGAATCGACGTGCCAGAGTTTTGTTTAGCTGGACGCTGGTTGGGTCGAAGAATTTTGCCATTCGCCCTCCCGGCGTTATCCATGACGAACGGGTATAGAACTAACACCCGCAGTGAATGAACTCCTGTATCGAGTTGAGTAAACGTAAACTGGGACGCCCACAAGATCCGCGAGCCGATAACCCCATCGAACATACTCGTGTTCGAGTTGGTCGGGCTCGTTGTCGCGCAAGTGCAAATCGGAAAGTTGAATCGCCGCGAGACGATCTTGAGACTCGATCAACTTCGTCTCGAGATCGTCCATCACTTTCAAAATGCGTCGTACTCTGTCGACCGCTTCTTCGATGATCAAATTCATCGCCGACTCAACCAAAAATGCGGTTTGCATCGGGCGAGGAATGCCGAATTGAATAGACGCCGCCGCCTGAATTTCAGGATAGCCAAGATGAAAACGACAGCGTTCTTTTTCAGCGGCATCGAGAGGCATAGGTCCTCAATTGATCAAGCCTGTTTTTCTAGTTTCACACCTGCGGCAAGAAGTTTTTCGATTGCTCCCGGCCCATAACTCGAATCGTCGACGAGCGTGTCCTTCGGCAAAAAAGTGATATGGCCGTTGAAGGAAACGATCTTCGCCTCGAGCACCAAATATCTTCCCGTCAATGGGGCGGGCTGCACTAGCGGTGGCTCGACAGTGGGCTCGACTTTCGGAGGTGAATCCTCTTTGAGCAGTCTGGCAATTTCAGCCGGGCTTTGCGTTTTTACAACGGGAGGCGCATAAATTTTATTTTCCAATTTTGTCTCCTCGACCATTCGAACCTTGGCCATTTTGTGCCTCCGTCAAGAGTTAAAAAAGATGACAGGAGATACGATTCGCGATTTTTCATATCCGATCTTTGGTCCCCGATCGTGGGGGAAGAATCTGAAAAACAATCGAATCGTATCCCAGGAATTATGCCGAGAGGAATCACGCTCCGAGGAGTGAGAATCTTCTATGGCGCCCCATGAGCACTGACGAGAAGTGACCGACTTCGCGTGCAAGTTCATCTGTCGATTGTTGCTCTTGCGGTTCCATGGCACGAAGCCAGGGTTTGCGAGAGCAACGGATGGGGCACGAAGCCCCGAGTTCTCGATCTTTGCGTGAGCGTCTTGGTAGATG
>Ga0315273_10000712_pt1 | contig 35894 bp, 33 predicted proteins | sample YL17G02_0_MG_FD_205753 | JGI IMG/M metagenome (GOLD analysis project Ga0315273, IMG submission 205753) | Sediment microbial communities from Yellowstone Lake, YNP, Wyoming, USA - YL17G02_0 | ecosystem: Environmental > Aquatic > Freshwater > Lake > Sediment | place: USA: Wyoming | collected...
TAGAAAACAATTGTGTTTCATGCGATTTCGCCCATTAATTATCAAATGCTAATAGTAAGTGAAAGTTGAAGTATGATTCGATTTTAAATTCGCAATCTTCTTCATGAAGAATGTTGAACAGCCGTATCAGAAGGAGACAATTTAGTTCGCAGCACAAAGGCAACATAAAATCCTGTAGTGAAAAAGTGAACAATGTATGATACCAGATAGACAGTCGCTAACCCTATAGCGTCTTGCTTGTGAGTGACAAAAATAACAATGAAAACTACCGCCCAAATCGCGTTCAATCCAAAACCGTGCCACATTTTTCCAGTACTGGTGATCACAGAACCAATTATATTTGCTGAAGCCGAGAGAACTCCTGCAAATGATAGGAACACGAGAACCAGAGCGGTGGCCTTTCCATCAAATCCGTAAGCATGCATAATCCATGGCGAAACGATTGAAATCCCCAATGCTGGAATCGAAGTACATAAAAAAACAATCCCGAGATTCAGGTTGAGCAGGCGGCGATATTCCTTGAATGAACCTATTCCATGAAGATTAGAAAGCATCGGAAGTGTCGGTTGGGTTAGCACAGCAGGCAAAAACATCAGCGCAGTTCGCCATTGGCTTGTTGCATTAAATATTCCCATTTCTGCATAGCCATAATTCTGATTGACCAGCATCACATTTGCCCACCAGGCTACTGGCACAACAACCAATCCCGATACGATAGCAGGCAAAGTAAAATCGAGCAACACCCGCCACTCAGATAAACTATTCCGATAATTACAATTCAAACCATTCTTTAGGGTCTCTTGAGTCAATGCCCATTGATTGACCACAACTCCTACTCCAGCGCTCACAGATAAGGCGGTTACTGCTCCCAGCAACCCCCACAGCCACACTCCAATCAGCATGGCAGGAAAACTAACCAGACCACGTACTATATTGACCTGGGAAATTCTACGAAACGCCTGAAATCCAGCGAGCGTTCCTGTTTGTGCACCATTTAGACCATTAAGGAAAAGGACGAGAGCCGCTAGGCGCAACGCTGGAGACATTTGGGGCGCATTGAGGACGTATTGTGATAAATAAGGAGCACCTACTACAAGTAAAATAGCAAGAACACCGCTGATTACGAAAGCAGTGCCTGATGTCAAACCTATCAATTTGTTGGCTCGTTCAGGATCATTTTCGTTCAGTTCTGCTACATATTTGGTTGCAGTGAGGCCCAGACTTGTTCCAGTGAAAAGTGCAAACAGCGCAAGCGTGCTCTGGATAACCCCCAACTCTCCGTAACCGACCGCTCCTAGTGTCCGTGCAACCGGAACTGACGCAAGGAGTGACAAGCCTTGAGAAATCAGTGCTCCAATAAAAGACCACCAAACCCCATTTGCGAAACGAGCATATAGTGGGTTCGCTGAAAGTAAGCGCGAGAAGTTTCGACTGAAAAAATTCATATACTTTCCGGTTACTAGAACCAACCCAGGTCGGTCTGCATGTAGACAGAGAAGAAGTCGCTCCGAACGAAGAGCTCCACCAAGTCTTTGAAGCGCCACAGGTCGCTCAGCTTCAAGTCAAGCAGGTGGCGGTACGGCTCGATGATCAAGTTCCAGTGTTCAGGTTCAGTTTGTGTGTCTGTCACAGTTCCCATTTTCTATCTAACTTTTCCTGACCTGCGATTCGATCCATGGATAGGTCAGGGCGATCCCATCCTTGAGGAAATGTTTTGCCTGCCAGCCGGTGGTAACTATGCGGGCATTGCTGAAGTTGCGGGACTGCACGCCTACAGGGTCTTCGATATGCCGGATGTGGATCTTTTTCCCTACCACATCCGCCACGGTGCGGACCAACTCGTCTACGCTGACATACTGCGGCCAGCCAATGTTGGCGGGGCCTTCCAGGGTGGAGTGCATCAACAGATAGATCCCCTCAACCATGTCGGCCACGCAGGTGTATGAGCGGATGGCAGAGCCGAGCCCCAGGGCGTCGGCGGCCAGGGAAACGATCAATACAACCACACCAGCTGAAAGCTCAAAGGCAGAAGAGGAAAGGGAAAAGGGGAAAGGATCAGAGTGAATATTGATCTCTGGGAAGACCACACATCAACCCCATTGGTAATAGAGTATTTAACCAAATTCAATTATCGCGAGAAGAACCATGGTAAGAACCAGATGGGGTAAAGGGTTCTCACCTGTAAGAATATTATCAGACAACCCACCATGATCATGATGGTTCTTGCTGGCAATTTTCTTGTCAATAATGCTCCCAACGGAGCGGCGGGGAACCCTCCAATAATTAAAGCCAATATGATCTTCCAATTTGACAAGCCGATCGTAAAAATAAAAACCATTGATTCGGCAAGTGTAACAAAGAACTCTGAGAAATTCACAGACCCGATCGTCTTTCTCGGTGAGTGCCCGGCAGATATTAATGTTGAAGTAACGACCGGGCCCCAGCCCCCACCACCAATCGCGTCACAGGTTCCACCAATGAGCCCCAATCCCACCAGTAATCCTGTTCCTGGTTGTCTGTCGGAGACTTCAGGAATTGAAAAAGCCTTTAGAAGGATCCGGACCCCCATTACCAACAGGTAGAGTGCAATATAGGGCCTGATCAGATCACCATCAACACTGACCAGAACGTATGCCCCCACAATCCCTCCCAGCATTCCCGGAATTAATAACCTGACAACCATATGCCTGTCAATATTTCCCACTTTTAAGTGGGCTAATCCGGATATAAAAGTGGTCACGATCTTGGAAGCGTGTACACTCGCACTGGCGGCTGCCGGTGGAAGCCCTAAACTTAGTAACATGCTATTTGCGGATACCCCATAGGCCATTCCGAGGCTGCCATCAATTAATTGAGCAATAAAACTCACAAAGATGATCAGAAGGATGTTTGCATCCATGGTCTCAGTTCAGTCCCTTTCATTTGGAGCGGGTGATCTTCCGATCGATCCCAAGATGGTCTGCTGGCAGACTGCAACGAGGTCACGACACATTAAGAGCAGGTGCATCCTTCCTGACCTGCGACTCGATCCAGGGATAGGTGAGGGCGATGCCATCCTTGAGGAGAAATTTTGGCTGCCAGCCTGTGGAATAGATGCGGGCATTGCTGAAGTTGCGGGACTGGACACCGACCGGGCCTTCGATATGCCGGACGTGGAGGGTCTTTCCCGAGGCTTCCACGACAGCCTGGACCAATTCGTCCACGCTGACATACTGGGGACAGCCGATGTTGGCGGGGCATTCGAGATCGGAATGCATCAACATATAGATGCCCTCGAGCATGTCGGCGATGTAGGTGTAAGAGCGGATGGCCGACCCGTCACCCCACACTTCGATGGTGCCGCCATCTTTTGCCTCGGCCACTTTGCGGCAGATGGCGGCGGGGGCTTTTTCACGGCCGCCCTGCCAGGAGCCCTGCGGGCCATAACAGTTCTGGAAACGGGCGATGCGGACCTGCATGCCAGAGCGGCGCCCGTAGGCCAGGGCCATACGTTCAGAGTAAAGTTTTTCCCAGCCATACTCGTTGTCGGGGTGGGCGGGGATGGCCTGGTCTTCGCCCAGCTCGGCTTCGCCCGGCTGCATATCGCGGTACACGCAGACAGAAGAGGAGAAGAAATACCTGGGAATGCCCATTTCTACGGCGTTATGGACCATGTGAATATTGATCAGGGCACTGTTATGCATGATCTCACATTCGGCCGAATGGATGAAGCCCATCCCGCCCATATCGGCGGCCAGTTGATAGACCTCGTCAAAAGCTCCGTCGTTCAAGCGCAAGGCGGCCTGGCAGTCTTCTTCTTTGCGCAGGTCGAGCAGGAGGAATTCGTCTGCCTGGGTGGGGGCGAACTCATGCGGCTTGATATCCGCCCCGCGCACCCAGAACCCTTCTTGCTTGAGTTTCCTGACAAGGTGGCCCCCGATGAAGCCACCGGCTCCGCATACCAGGGCTGTTTTCATTTTCATATCTCCAATAATGAATTGACGAGGATCGATGATCAGACGAGTGGCAGGTGTTACCGGGACGGTTGAGCTGGCTGCTGATAGGGAAGAGAGAAGGTCAAAGCTGAAAGTTGACAGGTGATCGGAGAAGGAGGGAAATTGGCAGGCATCTCAGAGGGTTCCTGGTAAACCGGCGAAGGCGGTGATCGCGCTGACCACCCGGGCTTGATCTGCCTCAGTTAAATCATTATAGAAGGGCAAACGCAACAACCGATCACTTACAGATTCTGTCACCGGGCAATCGCCTTCCTTTCCACCAAAGCGCTTGCCCATGTCGGAGAGGTGCAATGGCAGATAGTGAAAGACCGCCAGAATACCCTGGGCCTTGAGGTAGGCGATCAAAGCCTGGCGCTTTTCAAGATCTGGAAGCAGCAAATAGAACATGTGATAGGGTTGTTCGCAGTGGGCTGGCACAACTGGAAGATGAACTCCCCGTTCCTGAGCCCATTCTGAAAGGTGCCTGGAATAATACTGCCAGATCCGTTCTCTTCGTTGCTGGATCTGCTGCCGGCATTCCAGCTGAGCATACAAGAAGGCTGCCAGGATATCCGAGGGAAGATAACTGGATCCAATATCCACCCAGGTATATTTATCAACCTGGCCGCGAAAGAAACGGCTGCGGTTGGTGCCTTTCTCGCGAATGATCTCGGCACGCTCGATCAAAGCGGGATCGTTTATGAGCAACGCACCACCTTCGCCGCACGAGATGTTCTTGGTCTCGTGGAAGGACTGGGCTGCCAGCGCGCCGAAGGTGCCGAGGGGCGTGCCTTTATATTTTCCGAACAGACCGTGGGCGTTGTCCTCCACCACCAGGAGGTTGTGCCGACTGGCAATTTCAAGGATGGCGTCCATCTCGCAGCCGACCCCGGCATAATGGACCGGCACAATGGCCCTGGTACGAGGGGTAATGAGCCGCTCCAAGGCGGTCTCATCCAAATTGAGGGTATCGGGGCGAACATCCGCGAACACGGGCGTGGCTCCACGCAAAACGAAAGCATTGACCGTTGAGACGAAGGTAAACGAAGGGAGGATGACCTCATCCCCAGGCTGGAAGTCCAGCAGGATCGGCATCATCTCGAGGGCGTGGGTGCAGGAGGTGGTCAAAAGGACCCTGGGGACGCCAAGTTCCTGCTCGAGGAGAGCGCTGCATTTTTTGGTGAAAATGCCATCACCAGAGATGTGCTGCGAGTCGAAGGCCTGGTGAATGTATTCCAGCTCGTTTCCAACCAGGGATGGACGGTTAAATGAGATGCTCAATATTCTCCAAACCAGTGGAGGCGTGACCGTAAGTGTGGATCTTCACAGATCCTGGTCCAACAGGTCGCGTCCCCTGTTACCAATCTATTTTCCATTCTTCTTAATGTTTTCCAGCTAAAGTTCCGGAAAGACCGGGTTGACGTTTTGAAGAACGAGGGTATTGACGGCCAGGCAGAAGTGAAACCGGGAAGGATGATATTCCTCATCCGGGGGCGAGGGTGCAGGAAGTGGTTAACAAGATCTTGTGAAGGTCCGGTTCCTACTCCACCTGGGGGGGGAAATTATTGGGTTGAAACTAGATCTCCGGAGATGCAGTTGAAGGCGAAATGAAGTTCAGACATTCGGGCCCGATCATGAACATCAAATCCAGAATTGAGACATGCGGGTCATACGGCGGGTAGAGTTGTTTATATTCGGGATATTCATAGGTCATGTATTCCAGGGTGATCTCTGCTTCGGCAAATTTTTCTTCCTCAAGATAATCTTTTGCCGAAGGTCCACTGATATAGTGCTGCGCGCCAACGTGTTTCAATATTTGGATCAACCGGTCGGTCTTTTGACCGTCAATGCCGGGGATCTCGGAAGATCGCAAGAAACGTACCTGGCAAAACCCGATTTCGCGGGCAAGTGCGACAGTGAAATCGATCGTGAAATCCGCCAGAAATTCGTCGCGGCGATCATAGAACTGTTCCAAGATCGCTTTATAGTGGTCAAAAAATGGCGCTTTGGTATAAGCGAAAGAGAGAGCTTTCCAATGGCTCTTTGCCCATGGTTTGGACCAATCGATCTTAATTTCTTTGATGGGCACTCCACCTGTCACGCCAGCAGAATGGACGGGAATAGTCAACCATTGTTTGCCCTGGGCTGTTTTTACCTGGTTGCGATTACGCCAACCGTGTTTATCATATTGAACGTCATCGTAAAAAACGAATAAATCGGCACGGCGAATTTGATCAAAATAACCACGCCAGGGAATGTAGGAAGGCTGAAGGATGACACAGTTCATTAGTTTTCCACCCGAGTGGCTGCATAGCGCAGAAATTCGTCGCGCAGCAATCCCAGGTAAAATACAGACAGCCGCTCGCCGTCCAGTAAGAATTCATCACGCAGAACCCCTTCAACGGAAAAACCCAACCGGTGGAACGCGTTCATGGAAGGAAAATTGCGAGTGTGCACCGTGACCCAGACTTTGTGCAAAGCCAGGTCATTGAAGCACTGCTCCAGAGCCAGGTAGATACTCGTGACACCGATGCCAGATCCACGTGCAGATGCATCCCCGATGTAAACTGAAAGGCGTCCGGCGGCGAGGTGACGGTCGATCCGGTCAATGACCACGTTCCCAACATGTTGTTCTTTGTATAGGACAGCAAATGGTCTCATATCCGGGCTTTGCAGGGCATTATTTATCCAGGCAATTGTTTTTTCGAGCGAAGGTTCACTCCGCAGGCCAAGATTGTGACTGACGATCGGATCTTCCATCCAGCGGGCCATATTGGCGGCATGCTGGATGGCCAACTGAACCAAGGTAACATCCTGGCGAATTTTTAAAGCGGGAGATGGATTCACAAGATCGCAGCCTGGGAATGTTGTGTGGAGGCTTTTATCACATATGGGGGGCGCCCCATACTCTGATTAAACATTCTTGCAAGGTATTCCCCGATTATTCCAATGGAAAACAACTGCGCGCCCGAAAAGATCGCGATCGTAGATGCCAGAAACGGGAATCCGGGCACACTGTACCCCAGGAAGATATATCGCCCAATAACATAAATAAAAACACCCATCCCAAAAAGTGCAAAAAAGAAGCCAAACCAGCTGGCAAGCCTTAGAGGAGCGGTGCTGAAACTTGTGACCAATAACAACGCCTGCCCAACCAACTTATGGAATGTATAATTCGATCTTCCAATCTTCCGGGAATCATGCCGGACAACAACGGTCGAAAACCGGGAGGTTCCCCAGGACAGCAGCACATCGAGTATGACGGTATCGGTATGATAAAGTTCGAAAGCCTGCCGAATTTTAGTTCTGAAGGCGCGAAAGGCATTTATATTCCGGATGGTATTTATCCCCATGATGCGGGCCAAAACCTGCTTGGTCAATTTTGAGGTGAGGTTTCGCCAGAGTCCGTGCGGCATGGTTTCGGGTATCCCATAGACAACATCATATCCCTGATCCAATTCTTGCAATAATTTGCCGATCTCTTCCGGCGGATGCTGCAGGTCATCATCCATGGTAACGATCAGATCATAATTTGCAGCCCGGATACCACACAATAAGGCATTGTGTTGACCATAATTGCGCATCAGGTCAATGCCTCGAACCCAGGGATACAACTGAACCAGTTGGCAAATCGTCTGCCAACTTTCGTCGCGGCTGCCATCATTCACCAAAATCACTTCAAAGCGATCTGAAATGCCGGGCAGGACCTTTGCCAGCCTTGTGACAAGGTCTGGCAAAATCGGCTGGCTGTTATAGACCGGTACAACGACAGAACAAGTGATGCCCAACCCGTTCTCCTTTTCAAATGGGCGGTTGGCTTAAACGCAATGATGGCAGAGATTCTATCAGTAATTCCCGATAAATTGGATGGCGGAAATATCGCCACGCTTCACATCCCACCAGGATCCATCCGATCCTTCAACCTGGTTCACCCGAGGATGGTGGTTACGAGCCTTCCCCCAATGTCGTGCTTGATACCCCCACCCTATCTGCCCACCCCAACATAGCGGTAGCCCAGGCGCTGCAATTCATGACGGTCCAGGAAATTGCGCCCATCCAGGATGAGGGGGGTGTTCAGAGCAGGTTTGATCTCCACCCAGTTCAGGCTGGAATATTCAGGCCATTTGGTGACCAGAACGATGGCATCGGCACCCCGCATGGCAACCAGAGGTTCAGGGCAGTAGATGACGCCGAGGTCGGGATACAAACGGCGGGCATTGTCCAGAGCAACCGGGTCGGTGGCGGTGACACGCGCACCCTGGCGAATGAGCTGGCGGGCAATATCCAACGACGGAGCATCCCTCAGATCATCCGTGTTCTCCTTGAAGGCAAACCCGAGCAGGGCAACCGTGCGCCCTTTCAAGATCTTCAACTCTTGCAGCAAGGTATCCACAACCCAGGTGCGCTGACGGTAGTTAACGTCTCGGGCGGCCTGGACGATCGGCATTGTCAGGCCATATTCTTTGGAGGTGGCCAACAGGGCTGCAGTATCCTTTCCGAAACAACTGCCGCCCCATCCAATGCCAGCCTCGAGGAAGCGCGGACCGATGCGAGTGTCGAGACCGATACCCTGCGTGACCTGGAGGATGTCGGCACCCACTCTGGCGGTCAATTGCGCCATCTCGTTGGAGAAACTGATCTTGACTGCCAAAAAGGCATTGGCGGCATACTTGATCAATTCGGCCGAGGCCAGGTCACAGGTCACGACCGGCACTACGCTGAGACCTTCCTTGCGGGGCAGGAAGGCAGGAGCAGGAAAGGCCTGGTTGAGCAAGGGCCGATAGAGATTGGTCAATAGATCAATGGCGCGCGGATCGTCCGCGCCGATGACGATCCGCTCGGGGTACAACGTGTCAAAGACAGCCGCGCCCTGGCGGAGAAATTCGGGGTTGGAGGCAACCGCATAGGTTCCATCGGGATCGACCCCCTTCCGGCGGGTGTAGGCCTCCCGCACAAGGCTCCCCACCCAGTTGCCCGAACCGATCGGGACCGTGGATTTGTTGACCACCACCGTGAAATGCCCTTCCAGACGTTCGCCGATGGCTTCAGCGGCCGCTTTGACCTGGCTGAGATCACAACTGCCATCGGGGAGGGAAGGTGTTCCGACAGCAATAAAAACGATATCACAGGTTTTGAAATCCACATCATCATAGGAGGCGGTAAAGAGAATATTCTCTTTAGCCAGGGTCATCAATTCCGGCAGGCCCGGCTCATAGATCGGGGACCTGCCATCCCGAAGCATGGCAACCTTGGTTTCATCGATATCCAGGCAGGTGACCTGGTGACCCAGATATGCCAGCGCCACGCCGGTTGTCAGGCCAACGTAGCCTGTCCCCACGACCAGAACTTTCATGGTGACTCCCATTCTAGCTACTCCCTCCACGCACAGAAATTATGAATAAGACGGGGGACCAAGGACTGAGGATGGATCCGGACTGTTTATGCCGTCGAGATATTTTTTACCCACTCCCGCCCGGCATTGTACCAATCAACCAGCCGGGAAATACCTTCTTGCAGCCCGATCTGCGGCTGCCAGCCAAGAAGGTCCCGGGCCTTGGTAGTATCGGCGTGGTTGGTGAGCAAATCGGCCTGGTTGGGGGGGTGGCGTTCGAGGATGGCTTTTCTGCCAATGCGCTCTTCGAGCGAGGCGATGAGGGCATTCATCGTGATCACTTCGTGCCCACCCAGGTTGAGGATCTCGTAACCAAGCGGCTTAAGGGCGGCGATCGTCCCGCGTGCGATGTCGTCAACGTAGGTAAAGCCGCGCGACTGTTCCCCGTCGCCATACAGGTGCAATGGTTCGCCCTCGATGATCCATTTTGAAAAGCGGAACATGCTCATATCCGGGCGCCCGGCCGGACCATAGACCGTAAAATAGCGCAGCACGCTGACATCAATACCATATAATGAATGATAACTGTGGCATAGCACCTCAGCTGCTTTTTTACTGGCGGCATACGGCTGGAGCGGGTGGTCGCTGTCGGCGGTTTCCGGAGTAGGGTGGGGAGCATTCACCCCGTAGATGCTGGAGGTGGAAGCCAGGATGAACTTTTGGATCCCTTTATGGCGGCAGAGTTCGAGCAGGTTCAGGGTCCCACTGACGTTCGTCTCCACAAAGACCCAGGGATCCTCGACACTGGCTCGCACACCGGCACGCGCGGCCAGATTAATGACCGCCTCAAAGGGGGGAAGGCCCTCCAGCGAGCCGCGCTCCGAAATATCGAGCTTTTGAAAGGTGAAACCGGGAATTGCCTGCAATTTCCGCAGACGATAGTCTTTCATGCGGACGTCGTAGGCCTCGTTCAGGTTGTCGACACCGGTAACTGTGTGTCCCTGCTCGACCAGGTTTTCACAAACACGGCTTCCGATGAACCCGGCTACGCCGGTGACCAAATAGTGTGCCATTGTGCTCCAGTGCCAGGTGTCACGAACCAGGGATGGACCTGTGAGGCGACGATATTATACATGACATTTACAAGCTCTCAAACCGGTCCTTCCCTGCCCAGCGTTCCCTGGCGCGCTCCGCCGCTCCGACATCCCCGCAGAGTCGAAATGACCTTCTGGTATGACCAGGATCCCGTTGAAGGTCTTGCCGGACCGGCAATCGGGGCTATTTATTCGGGCGAATTTGCCCGGCTGGAAGATCCACCAGCATCTGGCGGTTCTTGAGCAGCTTCAACAACACACGCACGCGATCCGTACCGGGAAGGCGTGCATCGAAGATGGCTTCATAACCTGCGAACGGCCCGGAATGGACCAGGACAGCCGCGCCGAGCTTTAATGCATCAAACAACTCGCCGCCCGCATAATTAATTTCATCAACCCTGCGCTGGATGGCATGGATCAACGCATCCGGTACATGGGCGGCTTCCCCACCGAAGGACACCAGACCAGCCGAACCAGGGATGTATTGCATGGAAACGCTGGCAGTTTTCTGCAGATCCAAATGCACAAACACATATCCCGGAAAATATGCCTTGATCTTTCCCGCCCGTGGGTTTACCACCTGCACCCGAATGCGGGGGCTATAGATCTCCAGCTTTCGCATCTGCATTTGTTCGGCAAGAAATCCTTCCATTCGGGGTTTGCTGCGGATGACATACCATTGTTGGGTCATAATTTTTGATGCACGGTCGTCTCAAATTCTGAAGCAAAGTTCTTTCAGGCATGTCGGGATGACCAACCAGATATTGGACATACTTGCAGGGTTTCTTTTAATTTCCAATCATCGATCAGATCTTTTCTGAAACCCAAACTCTTCCCAAGACGACAGAAAGGAACACTGCCTTCATTTCCCATCCGGTATACTTTTGGATCACGCATGCGAAAATACCGGGCAACATCGTGAACGGTCATGCTGGAAGCATTTCCTTCCCTATTAGAGGCAGATGGTTCTTCCATGGATCATCGCCTTGCTTACCAGCATATAAATGAGCGTAATAAAACGAGGAAAATATATAAAAATATATTGATATTGATAAGAATTATTAAAGAGTATACCATTCCACCAAAAAGCAGGTAAGACCACGGAAGGAGCCGGTATCCGGTCATCCGTCCGCAGCATGCATTTGCCAGCCAATGGTCCTTAAGGAAGGAAGATCATTTTCTTGCCTGGAATTTTCAAAGGATCGGGTCCCCAGGGCATTTTCTCCGTTCGATCTGTCAGGTCATTCAAGAATTTTGAACGATCCAGGGAGCAAAGTTTCATTCGAGCCGATCGCCACCCCGATCAGGATAATGAGCATGCCCAGTCCGCTGATCCAGCCCAATTTTCCACTGTTCGTCAAGACCAGTACCAGGGTTGAAAGGAGCGGCGACAGGTAGACAAAGGAGGCGATCCGGCGGGGATCACCGTTCTTCATGGCCAGGTTCCAGGTCACGAAGGCGATCCCATGCGTGCCGACCCCCATCAAGAAGGCAAAAAACCATTCCTGGGGGGTGAGGAGGAACGCATCTGGCAGCCCGGGGTTCGAAGCCAGGTAGATCCCCATCGCCAGGAGACCTGAGACCAGGCAGAACGCATTGGCTGCTGAAGCCGGGAGGGGCTGGAACCGTTTTATCAGCAGGGAGTAGCTTGCCCAGAGCAGGGCAGCCAGGAACGCGTAGCCGTAACCGGGAGTGCTGCGCAGGTCGATCTGAATATTACCAGCGCTTACGACCAGGGCAGCACCCACCAAGCCTGCCAGACCTCCAAGCAGGTGGTTCCTTCGAATGGGGTGAGCTTTCAAGTAGACCGGGGAGAGCAGGACGATGAACAGTGGCCAAAGATAGTTCACCAAGTTCACCTCAACCGCTGGAGCATGTTGAAAGGCGAGGAAGTAGAGGACCTGGTACCCGAACACTCCTCCCACCCCGACCGCCCATACCTTCAACGGCAGCCTCCAGGTGCGGATCTGCCAGATGCCCGTCACGCCAGCCAGGCTGAACGTGATCCCCACCAGCAGGAATGGCGAAAGACGTGTCAAGCGCGTGGCGGATAATGCCGACAGGCTCCAAAGACAGATGGTAATGGCGGCGAAAGCGTACCCGGCCGGGAGAGGATTTTTTTTTGACTGCATAAACTGGTCTCTTTAAGATGATCTTTCCTGGTTCTTGATGACAGGCTTTCGCCAATCCGTCTTTGAGTGTGTATATACCATTCGGGAACCTGCGGTCTTCGCTGAGGAACCAATCCAGGCTGTAAGGATGAATTCATCATCGGTTTCGAGAAAACGAAATTACTTCTTTTAATGAAGGAACAACTACTCACCCCAGACCCAAAAGCCGCCAACTGGATCGATCAGTGTGGTGCCTTACGCATACGAATCACATTTTTGATCTCAAACGCGACCAATAGGCTGGCTCCGGTATCGTCCAGCGAAATATAACGCCGGTCGTCCTCGCTCCAATTGTACCGTATAGAGGGCCGCCTTCGATAACTGATAGACAGAGGCGGGCGGTACCTTCCGGGGGTTGTGGCATGGGTGCGCCGGCTGCAGAAAATGGTCAGAATTTTCTCGGATAGGTTCATTCTTTGATATAATCTTTTTATGTAACTGCTCAATAAAGAGGGGAAGTTGGGTGTTTTTGGCCGGCTTCGCCCGCCAAAAACACCCAACACCCCGGATTTTTGAGAAGAACCCTTTTTAACAATAATGGAAATATTGCAGAAGATGCATCAGTACCGCAAAGGGAGTGGAGCATACCTGACCTCAAGGTGATCGTTCAAGATGCTTTGAAAGCCAGAGTGGCAATTCCAGCTTTCAACGTACCCTATCTGCCCATGATCGAGCCGATCATCAGGGCCGTAGTCGATCAAAACAGCTTTGCGTTGATAGAAACTGCCCGCCTGGAATGGCTTAAATTCGAAGCTGGAGGTCCGGAGGCTGTTGCCAAGGAATTCTTCCGCTGGCAGGTTCCAGATCACGTGCGACTGCACCTCGATCATGTTCCCGTGATCGATGAAGACGGACAGAGGGTGGATTATCTCGATATCATCCAGCATGCAATTGGACTTGGTTATCATTCTGTGATGGTGGATGGTTCACGTTTATCCCTGGATGAAAATATTTCAGCCACCCGACAGGTAGCAGATCTGGCTCACAAAGCCGGTATCCCCTGTGAGGCCGAACTCGGCGCCGTGCCGGGCCACGAAGCAGGACCGCTGCCACCTTATGATGAATTATTCACCTCGGGGCAGGGATTCACAAAAGTGGCGGAAGCTCGTCGCTTTGTGGATGAATCTGCCTGCGATTGGCTTTCTGTGGCCATCGGGAATATTCATGGTGCCATTTCAGAAGGCTACAAAGGCCAAAAGAAGATCGCGGCCCGCCTGGATCTTGAGCACCTTGAAAAGCTGTCTCATGCTGTGGCTGTTCCGCTGGTTCTACACGGCGGCTCGGGCATTCCCCGGGATTATGTACTGGCTTCGTTCCAAAGGGGGATCGCCAAAATCAATATCGGCACTGAAATCCGCCAAACCTATGAGTCCACCCTGAAATCCACGGGGAAGATCTCCAGCGCCCAGGACGCCGTTTATGAGCGCACTGGCTGGCTGATCGATGAATATTTTGGTTTGGGGAACATTCAATCGCTGGTAAGGCAGAAGGGGTCATGACCCTGCATGGGATCGAAGTTGGCATGACCAGCTACGAAGTGTCCCTGGTCTCTGCATGGTGAAATGCCAGCATCTGCCTGCGAGGACATAAAACTTAAAATGGCCGGGCAGAAAGGGTTCGCTTCCTGCAACTCACACCAGTTTAACGAGCAAGCTTTCAGCCTCCGCCATGGAACTGACAAACGGGGAATTGATAGAGTTTAATCTTTGGTGAACCGGGTTGATCATTCTTCCCCCCCACTTGCAAATACTGGATAGGCCTGGTTTGAAATGCGCGTTATGAAGGAGCTTTGCATAAATGATGACCGATGATCATAGAAGCAAAAAGATGGTGGCAGTCATTAACTGTGTCATCAATCATAATGCCCGTGATGAAGGGTGGGCAAAGTAAGCATGGATTAATTACGAGGTGGTCGATATTCTGAGAAAGCATGGGGTGGGTGTGATCCAGATGCCATGCCCGGAGATGGTTTGCCTGGGAATAGCGAGAAAAAGAGAAGCTGGTGTTTCAATCCGCGCTGCATTGGACACACCAGAAGGACGATCCCGCTGCGAGGGGTTGAGTTGTTCCGGGGCAGAGACAATCGAGGAATTCCAGCGCAACGGGTACGCGGTGGTCGCGATACCTGGAGGGGATGTAGAGAGCCCTGGATGTGCTGTACCGGCCCCCGCAAGCGAAGTTGGCGATCAGATGCCAGGGAGCGGCTTTGGTGTTTTCATGAAGGCACTTTTGGAAGAACTGCGCAGACGGTGTATTCAAATCCCCATCAGGGGTATCCGAGATCCGGCCCGGGCAACATTGACAGAGGATCTCAAGTGGCTGGACAAAATCCTGGCCAGGTAATAACAGGGGAGCCCTATCCAGCTGTGGAGCAGACCATCATTGCTCCCCCTTTGCGGCCTGCACAAGTGCCTGCATGTTTTCATTGGGAGTAGTTAACGGCACGGCACATTCGGGGGATAGGATGTGCACGCCGCCGTCGATGGCCGCACGGCAAGCGTGCAACACCTGCTCGTGACTGCCGTTCAGAAGGGTAGTCGGATTGTTGATGTTCCCAATCAGGGTCATCCGACCGCGAGCTTCGGCCACGGCAAAAGCCGGATCCACCTGGGATTCGAAGTGGAATGCATCCACCCCGGATTCGGCGAAGTACTTTACCCGGTCGGATGTATTGCCGCAGCAATGCAGCACGCTGGGGGCTCCGATGTCAGCGAAGATCTCCTTATGGAGGGGGAGCAAAAAGTCGCGGTAGGCCAGAGGAGAGACGATCCCGCCGCTGGCGTGGTCCCCCAGGCAGATGATGTCTGCCCCGGCCCGTATCTGCTGGCGGGCAAAAGCCAGACTGACTGCCTTGAGCACCTCCAGGGAGCGGCGCGCCCTCCCAGGGTCCAGCTTGGTGGCTACCAGAAATTCCTCCATCCCCATCAAATGATACGAAAGTGTCCATGGACCCATCACTTTTCCGACGATCACAACCCGGTCCCCAAAACGCTGGCGCAGCAGACGCAGCGCATCCAGCACGACCCGAATCGAAGGCGCTTCCAGCCAGCCATCCGGGAGAGCAAAGTCCCTGGATTGGGCAAACGGGTGGGAACGGACCGTTGGCATCATTTCCGGGCCGCCCCAGTCCACCACACAGCCCAGGGCGGCGGCCTCCTGGGCCACACTGAAGACCGGCATCAACGTGTCGAAGCCGAGAATCTCGTGGCCGGCAGCGGCCAAGCGGGACATCACCTCGGGGTCGAGGTGGGCCGCCGGGAACCAGGCATCGACGGCGCGCATCTGGCGGACCGTGGCAACCGAGACCACGTTCCCCACGGGCAGGCGGTCCGGCTTTCCACCCAGTAAGGCGGTTAAGAACCGCCGTTTGGGTGACATTGGCCCTGAACTATTGGTCATTTGGCTGGTCAGCATGGTTTCCTCTATTCTTCCTTTCGTTCTTTCGTTCTTTCGTCCCTGTGTGCTTGCGACCGGGTGCGGGTGAGGCGGTCAAGGCTCCACCTGCTCCACCCGCCGTGCGATCCACCGCACGCGCTCGACCTCGTCATCACTCATGACCGCGTCGGCGACGCCCAAGATTATCGGTCGTCCCCGAACGAGCTCCAGCAGAGTCTCCATCCGTTCCCGGAACTGCTGCTCGGGAATACGCACTTCCAGTAAATTCGAGGGGATCCCACCCCAGATCAGCGGTCCCTTTTCCCAGGCCACCCAGGCCTCCTCAAAGGTGCAGACTGTGAGCGGCGCAGGGGTAAAGGACTCGCATACGTCCAGACCGCTCTCTGGCAGCAGGTGGAGCAGTTGTTTCAGGTTCCCGTCGGTATGGCTACCCAGCCTCTTTCCCTGGCGGTGCAGGATGTCGGCGTAGTGCTGGTAACATGGGATCAAGTATTTCTGGAACAGGCGCGGGTTGGTCATGGCGCCCTCCAGGTTGTCGATGAACTCGACATAGGGGGCGTCCAAACCGGCAAGATGCTCGAGCATTTCGACGGTTTGCCGGTCGACCGCCTCCAACAGCCGCTCAACTTGCGCCGGAGCGTCGTGCAGGGCGTAAAAGAGCGGCAGCTCGCCGAGGACGTCGATCAGGAGGGACTGAAATGGCACCCGGTTGAGTGCCGGGACCAGGTATCCCAGGCCGGCAAGCTCCTGCTCGCGTTGATGGAATTCATCGAAGCGGGGGACAAACTCGGCGTGTTCAAGGATGTAAGTGTAAATCTGATAATCTTCCAGGCTGCGAACTGGCCGCTCGACCAATTGCGGGCGGGTTGTCCCAGCGCACAGACTCTCCTCCAAAAGACGATGCCTGTAGATCAGTTTCCCGACGGGAGTAATCAGCTCGGTAGTCGTCTCGCCTGGCTGATCAGCCGGAAGCAGACCCCAAAGGTCCGGGAAGAAGCTGATCTCCGGCTCGAAGACATGCAGGATCTCCCGACCATCCCGGACCGAGACGAGCTCCAGGTGGCGATATTTGAAGGCGCAAGGGGCAAGCCAGTCCTCCTGGCCGAAACCGATCGCCCGGTGGATCCCGGACAGGCTCATGCCGCTGTACGCGGCGGGGAGGCGCCCCTGGTAGCCAAGACCCCGGTGCCAGAAGTCCATCCGGCTGATAAAGGGAATGCGGTCGGGCCTGCGGCCCTGGAGCACAGCCCGCACCCGGGCGGTGATATCGATACTGCCTGGAAACGGCGGCGAGGCGGGATCAATGCGCGGAGTGGTCATGATCGGTCTCAGGCGTATGCTTATGCAGGAAGCCCTGTTCGTGCATGCGGTTGTGCAGGCGGCGGTGAGCCGAGGTGAGCACCAGCCGCATACGCTTGTAGGCCTGGTCATCAGCACGCGTGCCGATCGTGTCCAGGAATGCAATAGATCCCTCGATCTGCTCGAGGATGGTGACGGCGTCGAAGGAGGAAAGCAGGGGCGAGCCCTCCACGCTGACCATCACTGGCGAGGAATGGGCAGCGATCACCTCCGGCTTCCCATCGTAGTGACCGCGTACCAGCAGGGCCAACCAGGCACTCCCCGGAACCTTTATGCTCCAGGAGCCGCGACCACCCTCGGGCGGGAGGGGCGACCCGGCCTGCACTTCACCGTTGATCACCAGCTCGACATGTGAGACCGGGATCGTGGCACTGGCGACCTCCCAACCCACGTCGAGGGTCCCGCCCCCAAACGGCAGGCTGAGATGGCTACCCATGGGCTTTCCATCCACGTGGAAGTCGAGCAGCGGGCCGAAGGAGACAAATGTCTCTGCCCGGCGAACGGCTTCCATCCAAGCTTCATAGGAAAACGGGACCTGCGGGTCAATGTGAGCGTAGGTGCGCACAGTACCGACAGCGGTGGCGGCGTTCATCTTGTCCGTCCCGCCGACAGCAGGCACCAGGTAGCCGCAGTTCAGGTAGCGATACCAGTCGATCAACGAATAGGGATTAATACCCAGGTAGTGGTCCTCCCAAGAGGTCATCTCCACGGCGTCGATGACGCCCTCGATGATGGAGGCGGCGTGTTCCAGGTGCGGATAAGGGAAATGCGGCAGCACCACCAGCCCATGCTGCTCCTTGCACTGCCGGGCCCACTCGGTCAGAAGTACCTCCAGCGGGTCGCCCAAGGCGGATTCGTCCGGGCCACCGGTCGTCATCGGGAGGATGATCGCACCGCGGTATCCGAGAAGGGAGATGTGCCCCATGGCGTGCTGGCGGTTCTCGGTGCCGACCCGCACAAGGTACTCCCCATCCCCGCCTGACTCTCTGGAGCCCCAAGTGGTGCGGCCGTCGAAATCGCCCACATTGGTCATCAACTCTCCCCACTGGCTGGCCAGCAGATTGACCACATTGACACCTTCGCCGGCGCCCTCCAGCAGGGCGGTCATGGGGGAGAGGAAGTGTACATGCGTGTCGGCCGTGACCCAGCCGCGCTCGCGCCATGGCAGCACTTTATCCATCTCGATGACCAGCAGGCGGGTAGCTGGGTTGATATCGAAGATGCGTTTCACCGGGCGGGTCTCAAACCCCCTGGAGACCTCCACGTAGACCTTGCCGAGCGGCAGGTCGAGGCGCGTCTCCCCGGGGATATAAGTGCAGGAATGGCAGTGCTGGTGGCTGAAGTCAGCGCTGAAGTCCTCGAACCAGGCGGTGTTGAGAATGCGGTGCCGGTCAAGGGGAGCCAGGTACTCCCCGGCCTGTCCGTGGACATGGAGCTTTACCGCCACCGGCCGACCGGAGGCTTTATCAACTGCCCTGAGGGTCACGCGCTGGTTCGCAGTGCTCACCGGCTGGAGGGGCTTTGCCAGGTCGGCTTCCACATCCTCAAGAGGCAGGGTGACATCTCCCGCCAGATGGAAACAGGCCTCTGGGTGGGCGGTGTATTCCACCAGCACTTCCGAGTCAGACAGCATAGGAAGCTGGTTGTCGTAGGACTGCTCCCAGTCCGCCTGCGGGTAGACCGGGCGCGCCTGGACCGAGATGACCTGGCCCAGGTCAAGCTGGACCTGGGAGAAGAGACCGTCGTCGTCCAGGTGCGGATCAAATTTTTCCCCGGCGGGAAATTTGAGCAGCGCCTTCCGGCGGGACTGCCAGCGCAGCGGATAAGAGGCCGTGTCCCCGCACGAGACCGCCGAGAGGATCAGCACCCCGCTGACCGGCTCGAGTAACAGGCCAGAAACTGCCTTCTCAGGATGGGGATTCTCCCAAGCCCACAACCATTCCGTCAGCGAGCTGAAGTCGCCGGGGTTCACCCGCGCCTGGCTTTCCCCCCACAGCCGACCGGGCTGCTCGTGATGAGCATGCACCGGGAAAGGCTTGTGGTGGGCCACGGCGTTGTAGCAGCTAATGCCCCAGTGACGCTGGAAGGGACCGACCTGGTAGTTGCGACAAATGTCGGCAGCTGCCTGAGTCCCGTCTGCGTAGCGGAGCGTGTAGCGGGCGGCGACTTCCCGGTCCCGCCCCGGACCCTTCACCGGTTGGGTCAGCGAGGAGCTGCCAAGCTGGGTGGGGACATAATCCGAGGTGTGCATGAATATGAACCACCTGGCCTTGACCGGCTCCAAGGCGACTTCAAGCGGTTCCCGGGCGAGCAGAGCCACGCTGGCGATCTCGAACGGGATGCCCCAGCCGACGCAGGAGCCACGCGGGGCTTCCGGGAGGATCGCAGCCAGTTCTGGAGTGAGCAGGCGGGTGTCCAGGTCGTCTAAACTGGTATTGCCCCTGAAAAGAAGAGGAGAAAACTTGATCGAACGCGGACCGTCCATCAGGGATTTCATGACCAACTCCTTTGGATGACACTGTCAACAAGTCCATCTGGATTTCCAGGCGGAAAGAAACACCGCTCCATCCGGCAAGGGGTCCAGGGTGTAAAGACGGATCACTGACCGGACAGGTATCAAACCCCGCCCAAATGGTCGGCCCGGTGGAAGGCTTTCAGGCTGCCTTTGAGCAGTGCGTAAAGCTGGCGGTACTCCGCGAAGCGGGCTTGATAACGTTCCTGCCGGAGCGGGTTGGGGACAAAGGTCCTTTCCAGCCTGACCATCGCCTGCACACCGGACGGGTAGTCGGGGAAGACGCCGCTGCCCACTCCGGCCATGATGGCCGCGCCCAGGGCACCGGCTTCCGTGATCTCCGGCCGGGCAATCGGCTGTCCGAAGAGGTCGGCGGAGAGCTGGATCCAGGCATCGGACTTGCTCCCGCCACCCACGGCCCGGTAATCGCTAATAGTAATGCCGGTTGCCGGGAGCGACTCGATACACGCCTGCAGGTAAAAGCCGATCCCTTCCACGATACCTTTCAAAACGTCACCCCGGGGGGTGTCGAGGTGGAGCCCGAAGATGACCCCGCACGTATCGGCCATGAATTCCGGGGGTCCCGTAGGGGCAAAATTGGGAAGGACGAGAACGCTGCTAATGCATTCCGGCATCTCGGAGAACAGGGCGGAGTAAATATCCATTGCCTCGCTCCCAGCCTGGCGGTGCTCCACGGCAGCGAAGGTGTCACGATACCATTTGACCAGGGTACCCCCATGGTTGTAAAGGAAACTGACGTACTTCCCCGGCACAGCGTGATGCTCGGTGCTCAGGCCGCGCGCCACCATGGCGGGTGTATCGGCGCGCTGATCCATCACGGCGGTTATGCAGTGATAACTTCCCATGCCATAGAATGCCTGGCCTGCCTCGACCACCCCGCAGCCCACAGCGTTGGCGCACTGGTCGTGGGATCCGCTGACAATGGTGACATCCGGCGGCAGGCCGAGCTCCTGTGCGATGCGCGGCGAGACGGTCCCGACCGCCGTACCGGAAGGCACAAGGCAAGGTAGTTTCTGGAGGTCGATCTGCGCCGATTCGACCAGCTCCTCCGACCAGACCGCCCGGTCCAGGTCAAAGAGCAGCGTCCGGTTGGCCAGTGTGTAATCCAGAACTGGATCGGCCCCGAGCATGAAGGCAACGAAACTGCTCCAGTGCAGAAAATGATCGGTTCGGGCATAAAGCTCAGCCTGGTGGTCGCGGATCCACATCAGCTTGGTCAAGCTATAATGGTTCCCAAGGGTGTTGCCATTGACCTGATACAGGTGCGCTTCCTCCAACCGGGAAGCCAGGCCATCCAAATATTCCTGCCCGCGCACGTCGAAATTCAAGATCGACGGACCAAGCACGCAGCGATCCCGGCTGACCGGGACGACCGCCTCCCCGAGGGAGGCGACAGCCAGGGCGGTCACACGGTCGGGGCCGGAGCCAGCCAAAGCCTTGCCGATCGAGGTCTTGACCTTATCCCAGACCATCTGAACATCCAGCTCCGCCCAGCCTGCTTCAGGCGAGCGGAGATCATATTCCGCATAAGCCAGGGCAAGCAAGCGTCCATCGGTGGAAAACACGGCCGCCTTGCAACCGGTAGTGCCGACATCCAATCCCAGCAAACTCATTTTGTTCAATCTCCTATACACGGGGTCGGAGGGTCTTCCCCGGTCTGGCCGGGTACTTACGGATACTCTATGATCTCAATCTCCAGCGCGTAACTGCGGCTCTCCCCGGCTTCCAGGAAGGGCAGGAGCTTCTGCTCGTGCGCCGGGCTGTTGTCTTTATTCGCAATGCAGTTGATCGGCTCAATGCCCAGGACGTACAGGCCTTCGCCCATCATCTTCCACTCGTTCAGGTAAGGCAGCGTGGATGTGTCGAAGGAGAGGCGCAGCCCGAGCTTCAGCTCAGGATTCTCGAGTTCGGCCATCGCCCAGCCCTTTTCGTCCGGGACCGGCACGTGGATGAAATTCTGCTCCAGGTAGCCGGGTGTAGGCGGCTGGAAGACCATCCAGTCCTTGATCCCCTGGCGCGATGCCTGGTCGCTTGGCATGGTATCGAGGACTTCAAACTTCAGGCGCGCCTTCTCGCTGAGCAGTGGGAAACCGGAATTGACATGGTAGAGGATCATGTGCCGGTTGGAGCTAAAACCCTCGTTGGTGACGACGTCTTCAACCCGGATGCGGTTCGAGCCCATGGCAGTCGAGATGCGGCGGCGCATGACCAAATTCTCCCCGAAGACGCGCGTCTGGCGGACCTCCCCACAGACTTCCAGGCGGTACTCGTCCCCCACCCAAGTTCCCGAATAGTTCACTTCCCGGGCAGGAGTATTGCTGACGCGGCCGTGCAGCCCGTACTGCTCCTCCCCGTCCTGATTGGGCCGGCCGAAGGTGTCCAGCCCGCAGGTGACCAGCAAGCCGCCCTGGAAGGAGCGGAGCCAGGCCAAGCCGGAGGGGTCGTAGTAGGTCGGATGGGCATCGCCCACGGAAGAACGCCAGGCTAGCGACATGCCCTTGTACTGGCAGGCCGAGATGTCCAGCGCCCGGTCTGCCAGGATATTAAAACTCAGGCCGCTGCCGGTCCAGACTTCAAACACCCGCCCACCCCGCTCGACTCCGTCGGCAGCTTCGAGGGGCTTGATCCCGGCGACCTGGTCGATGGAACCGATATAGCGCGCCAGGTCGCGGCGTGTCCATTTACGTCTGTATAGATCAGTCATGGTACCTCCTTAAGCTGCCTTCCGGCTCTGCAAGACCGGATCAAAGTGCAAGGGCCCTGATACCGGTCAGCTCGCAGAAAGCCAACAACTCCTCGTACAGGTGCGCCCCGTAGCCCAAAACAGCATATTCATTGTTCCAGGTTTCGAGGAGCTTCTCGATATCGCAGTGAGCGGTGATGAAGGCGTGCGGCCAGCGTGGAATGCCACATTCCAGGCGGCGCTGTTCCAGCTGATCGGCTGACGGTTCGAAAACCGTACAGCGTGTAATCACCATTTCGAACTCACCGTTGTTGCGACCCAAGCGGGCAAGTACGCCCTCGCCTGGTTTGCATACCAGGTCGACTGAGAGGCCACCTGCCTCACCTTCGGTGGGGATACCGTGCTCGGCAAACCTGGCCGGTCCGATCTTGCCAGCCAGAGAGGGCGGGCAAGCCCCGTCGCCGATAATCTTGACCTCGTTGTTGGCCTTGTCGATGTGCTGCAGGTCACCGTAATAGACCGGCTCCTCGCTCAGGTCGGTCAACAACTTGACAGTCATCAGGGTGTTGAAATCGCTCAAGGTGGAAGTCCCGATGTGACGGTCCAGCATCAGGCTCTGGGCGAAGCAGGTAGCGCTGTAGTCATCAGCCAGTCCGGGGAAGGACTGGATCGTGTAGAAATCCCAGCCTTCCCTGGCAATCTCCTTCTGGAGCGCCAGGTACAGACGGATGGAACGGTCCGCCACCTCGCCTTCCGGGATAGGCACGGAAAAGAGCGGCTGGATCTCCTTGCGAGCCTGTCGAAGCTGGTCGGGGGTGACCTGCCTTGATGACTCCAGCAGGTGAGTGGTGTCGCGCGAATCGATATCCACGCCGAAGACTTTCAACCATTGGGAGGGATCGGCCACGCCACAGGTCTGACCCATGCCGCGCCCGCCAAACACGCCCGCGGTACTCATGTTCAATAGATTCTTCTCGTGGTTCGCCCGGCAATAAGCCAGGATGCGCTCGAGCGTCCGCGGATCATCGTAGGCTCCATAGACGAAGCGGTGCGGGATGCCCACTTCCTTTAGCCCGCCGTGCATGACCAACCCGCCCACCGGGCGCCAGCCCTGCGAACCCGGATTGGTCCAAAGCAGGATACCCTTTCCGGTGAAAGCAAAATCGCGCAACGCCGGAATGAGATGGGCTGCCCAGACCCAGGTTCCAGAAAAGAGTATAAGGGCATCCAGGTCATCCATCTTCTTTAATCTGGAAAAGCACTCCCGGGCCTCCTGCCTGGAAGCGATGACCAGATCTTCCACGACCAACTCCGCCCCAGAGGCCAGCAGGGCTTTCCTGGCATTTGCGACAACGGCGTCGTCAATGAACGGCTGGCCGATCGGGTCCTGAAGGCCGTCCTTGTGGACGCCGTAGACGACAAATCCGATCTTGGGTTTTACCATAGGATCACCTCCTGAAGATAATTTATTTATTGAGGCAAATTCTCTCACCGGTTTCGATTTCGACACTCCGGAAGATCGGAATAAATCAACTTTTTCCGATCAAGCGCTTGGCCACGTTGACGGCGCGTGCCGCGTTGGGCGAAAACCCATCGGCGCCAATCTGCCGGGCATAGTCCTCTGTGACAGGCGCGCCACCGATAATTACTTTCACACTATTGCGCAGGCCGGCAGTCTTCAAGGCGTCAATGGTCACCTTCATGTTCGGCATGGTGGTGGTCAAGAGAGCAGAGAGTGCGACGATGTCAGGGGAGCTTTCCCTGACCGCGGCAATGATCTTTTCAGGTGCCACGTCCGTGCCCAGGTCGAGGATCTCGAAGCCGGCTCCTTCCAACATCATGCTGACCAGGTTCTTGCCGATGTCGTGCAGATCACCCTTGACCGTGCAAATTGCTACCTTCCCGGTTGATTTGAAATCGACTTTCACCAAAGATGGCCGGAGGATGGCCAGCCCCGACTGCATGGCACGGGCGGCGAGCATCATTTCCGGGACGAACGACTCACCCCGCTCGAAGGTACGGCCGACTTCGGTCATGGCGTCCACCATCCCGCTGTTGAGGATGTCCACCGGATCCAGTCCCTGCATCAGGGCTGTTTCCACCTTTTCCCTGACGATGGCATTCTGCCCGTCGATAATGGCATCTTTGATCTCAATCAAAATTTCGTTCATATTATCTCTCCGTTCGCTATGGATTGAGGTGGCTCGACTGGCTGCGAGGCTGGATGGGAAATTTTCCGCCCTCGTCGATCGCATCCGCAATGGCAAGGATGCCTTCCTTGAAAAGGCGCTCGGTTTCGGGGTCGGACGCTCCCCACAACCCCATTTCGGTAAACCCGATCACAAGCCGGTTGCCCGGAGGGTCACTCGCCAGGAGTTCAAGGGTGTATTTCCTGGTAGCCTGCGGCCCCTGATAAAAAACGGTCTCAGGGAAGTTCACCCAAATGATCGTATCCTTCCCCCAGGCAGCGCGGGCTTCCTGGATGGAGAGGTTGCCGACCGGCGGAGGGGTGAATGCCTCGACGACGTTGAATCCCATTTCGCCGATCAAGTCCTTGAAGAAGGCCAGGTTGATGGCGTGGGCATGCACGCAACAGATCTTGCCCTTCGACTGCAGGTAAGGAATCCATTTCTTGATAAATGGCAGATCATAGCGCCGGACGACCTCCGGTCCCCAGCTGCCGTCGATATCCCCAAATCGGATGTATTCGGAAGGCGACCCGGCGATCAACTCCATCCTGCGCTCCTCGCGTGCAATGATCGTGTCGAACAATCTGGCGAACTCCTTTGGGTGGTCAGCCTGCTCGAAGATCCACTTATCGAAGCCGGAAGACTCTCCAAAAATGTAGCGGGTGTGTCCATAAGGTGTCAGTGCACAGCCATACTCAGTGAAGAGCCCATCCCCTCCCAGGTCGCGGACAGTATCCGAATAGAGGCTGTTATCTACAGAAAAGACGGTATCCTCGATCATGTACAAGATCGGCTCGTAATCCTGAAGACCTTTCAACAGACCCTCCACGCAAATGCCGGCCTCATCGATGTACAACCTGCCGGCGTGCTGTTTGTAGGCGGCGCGCACATCGCCCTTGGGAGTGTGATAAACGGTGACCGACAAATCGCCTTCGACCGTTTTCTCGACCGGTACGTGCGGGGTGGCAGCCCAGATGGTGGGTTTCCGAACCACCAGGCCCATGCCCCTGTTCCGCAGCATGCGCTCATACTCTCCGCTGGGGAAGCACTCTATATAAGGCGCAAAGGGAACCTGGTCCGGGTCGGAGTGATGAAGGACAGCATTGATCCGATCTTGGAAGTTCATTCTAGTGACTCCTTAATGATATTCTGGAATATATCCCATTGGACCTGAGCAGATCCTTCGACATGGCAATGGGAGAGCGGTTGGTCGAACGAGGAGGGTGATTTCCGTTGACTCGCATCGTATTATGGGAACAGGAAAGCCCTTATGTGTATACCTGAATATTCCAGGCGAATACATCAATATTCCTTACAGATAAATGCGATCAGCTCCCTTAGACCCGAAATGGAAGATCCATATCACCGGTTCAAAAATGCATCCCGGGTCACCTGGCCAGATCAAGCCGTTACCCGGGATCTCCCTGGTGCGCGGCCAACCTCATCAATGGCATCCAAAATCGCCAGTGTCCCATCCTTGAAGGTGCGTTCCATCTCGTCCGTCATCGCACCCCAGGTGCCCATCTCGGTGAAGCCAAGTACCAGCCTGTTCCCGGGCGGGTCGCTCCGGATCAGGTCGAGCGTATACTGGCGGGTCGCTTCCGCCCCGGACCAGAAGATCGTCTCTGGGAAATTGATCCAGATGATGGTGTCCTTGCCCCAGGCAGCGCGAGCCTCGACCAAGGAGGTATCCCCGATGGGAGTCGGTGTAAAGGCTTCGATCACATCGCAACTGATTTCCGGGACAAGCCCTATGAAATGACTCAAGTTGTTGGCGTGCGCATGCAAAGCCGTAATTTTCCCTTTGGCCTTCAGCCTGGGAACCCATTTTTTATAGAGCGGGAGGTCATACCTGCGGATTTTATCCGGGCCCCAGGTACCATCCAGGTCTCCCAGGCTGATAAACTCGGCAGGCGAACTTTCGATCAATTCGAGGCGTTTTTCCTCCCGCCGGATGACGGCCTGCACCAGCTCCTGGAATTCCCCTGGATGATCATGCTGATCCTGAGCCCAGTTCAAAAGCCCGGTCGTGCTTCCATATAAATAGCGGGTGGCACCATAGGGGGGCTGTAAACCGGTATCCCGGACGATCCCGTCCGTGCCGATGTCACGAGTTGCATCCGCGAAGATACCTCCATCAAGGTGCAAAATCGTATCATCGATCATAAAGATGGCGGCTGCGTAGTCCTCGACACCTTTGACCAGGCCTTCAACATCCAGATCGATATCGTCGTCCTTGATCCGGCCGACGTGGGTCTTGCTGCGGGTCGTCAAGTCGCCTTTGGGGGTGTGATAAATCCTGACGGCGATATCGCCTTCATTTTTTGTCTCCACCGAAACGTGAGGCGTTTCTTCCCAGATGGAAGAGCGCCGCACGCACAACCCCATGCCCCGGTTTCTCAGTGTGCGTTCAAAATCACCCCTCGGAACAAGGTTGTCGTAAGGGGCAAAGGGGATCTGATCGGGGGTTTCATGGTGCAGAACTGCATTGATGCGCGTGCGGAAATCCATGCTTTCTCCTTATCATCGCAATCGCCCATAAACGAGGATATGATATTCAAATAGTAGCTTCATAAGGGAGAACATCCCGACCATCCAGACTTTTCTGCCGGTAGAGAGGCGAGCTTATTCATACTTGCGCGCGGCCTGGGCGATCCGGTCCAACAATTCAACCGGAACTTCCTTCCGGTTGATCCAATTCTCTTTTTCAAAGATGACACGGTCAAATTCTGCCGTGACAATGCACTCAGTGAACGGTATACCACGGGCAACGACTTCCCCATTCATATCCCAGATGCCGGCATCCCCAGCTCCCAGGTGATCCTCCCGGACGATGACCACATTCGAGCGAACGACCACCATCTTCAATAAAGTCGCCAAGGCCGCCTGGTTATTCAACACCATGGTGCGGTGCTCCCAGAAGGTGACCTTTCCATCCGAGGTATCAATGCCTTCCGGGGGGATTTCGTTGTAATGGGGAGTAAAGAGGAGGCGGGCGCCCTTCCAGCGCAGCAACATCGCCGGCTCGACGTAAGAAGTATCGGCGCAGATCACAACACCGAACTTGATGCCTTTGGCCTCAAATACCGGAAACTCCAGGTCCGAAGCAAAGACCAGCTTGTCTTCATCCGTGAGCATCGTCTTGCGATACTTTCCGAGCAATATACCCCGGTACACGACAATCTGGGTGTTGAAGATCTTTTCGCCATCACGTTCGCTCATCCCGACCAGGATGACGGTATCGAAGGGGGTCGAGAAACGGATAAATTCCAGCAGGCGCGGGTCGTTCATGAGGATCGAGCTCTCCCGGACAGCCTGATCAGAATAACCGGATAAATAGACCTCGGGAAAACATAGGAAGTCCAAACCTTTTTCGCTTGTCTGGTTCAGGACTTCCTTGACTTTATTTAGATTGCAATCCAAATCATTGTCGACGATGGGACCCTGGAACGTCCCGATACGGATTCTTTCGTTCATCGTCACTCCTTATTGCGCCGTCCTCCTTGCAGATCCACAGGTAAGCGCACCGCCAGGATCTATAGCGGCGCCAGATCAAGAGGGTGGACAAGCCCGGGAGTTCACGCATCCTTTATTTTCCGAGCAGCGCCTTGGTGATCGCAACGGCGCGGCTGGCATCCGGAGCACTCCCGTCCGCTCCGATCTGCAGGGCATAGGTCTCGGTGATCGGCGCTCCGCCGATGATAACCTTCACCTTGTCGCGTTTACCGGCAGTTTTCAAAGCATCGATGGTAACCTTCATGTTTGGCATTGTCGTGGTGAGCAGGGCGGAGAGGGCAATCACATCCACCTGGTCGGCCGCGGCAACGAACTTCTCCGGATCGACATCCGTCCCCAGATCGAGGATCTCGAAACCGGCCCCCTCCAGCATCATGGCCACAAGGTTCTTGCCGATGTCGTGCAGATCACCTTTTACCGTTCCGACCGCCACCTTGCCGGCTGCGGCGATATTGGCATCCTTCAGGTGGGGCTTTAGAATGGCCATGCCGACCTGCATGGCACGCGCCGATATGAGCATCTCGGGGACGTAATATTCGCCGATTTCAAACCGACGACCAACCTCGGCCATGGCACTTACCATGCTCTGATCCAGGATCTCCTTGGGGTTCACCTTGCTCTCCAAGGCAGCCCGGACCTTGGCCTCGACGGTTTTCGATTCGCCGTTCAAAATCCCGTCGTAGATCTCTTGAAATATGGGTTCCATGTTTTTCTCCTTTGAATCTAATTTTTGACCAACCTAGGCTCTTCACCGATGCCGGATCTTTGTGCGAGGCTGATCCATCCCTTAAGGATCGATCAGCAAAATTACCACCGACCAGACCAACCCGTTCATGACTGTTTGACATATCCGGGTTGGTTCTGTACCAGATCAATGAATGCAAGCATATTTTCCAGCGGAACATCCCTGGGCACATCATGGGCCGGTGAGAATATGTAACCGCCATCCTTTCCCAACTCCAGCAATTGTTGAGTCTCCCGGCGCACGTCCTCGACCGTCCCGTAAGGAAGCGTTTTCTGAGTGGACATGCCTCCGTAGAAGGCCAGGCGGCCGCGATATTGCGGTATCAGGGTGGCAACATCCATCACCTCGGGCTGGAAGGGATTGAAGCAGCTCAACCCGATACCGACCAGGTCATCGAACAACTCATCTACATCCCCGCATGAGTGGATGAACACTTTCCTGCCCGCACGGGTCACCACGCTGTACATCCGCTTCAATACAGGGTAGATGAATTCGTGCCACAATTTAGGCCCCATTAGAAGCCCATGCTGCTGACCCCAGTCATCCCCGAAAGTAACTGCATCGATGTCATATTTCAGGATTTCCTGGATCTGGGCGATGTTGTAGTCCGCAATAGCATTGAAGAGCGCGTGGACAAATTGAGGGTGGTCGTAGAAATCCATCAGCAGGGTTTGCATCCCTCGCATCGACCAGGCGCGCTCATACAAGGAAAAACCGATCCCGAAGATGCGGTAACGATCTCCATATTTTTTTAGCATGGCGGGGACTTGCTCGAACACGTAAGGAGCCAGGGGGTCGGGAAAGGTGTACCCGTTCAGAGACGGCTCAGGCAAGACCTGGCCCTTGACCATGCCGATGTCCTTATCCAGGCTGCGGTCCCAGACCACCCCAAAAATATCCTGGACGCACTCGTTGCCGATATCGTGAAAGAAATAGATCTCATTACCGACATTCACCATGTGGTTTTGAACGACTTCTTCCAGGTCTCGGCCGATATAATGCTGTTGAAGCTTATCGGTCGAGGGGATCGTAAAGTTAATATTCCAGGGTACATAAGGGGGCGTTTTCCACTCCAACGCCATTTTCATCACAGTTCTCTTATCCATCATTGCGCTCCAATAAAAGTGGCACCCGGTTCAACTTTTGAGCCAGGCAGGAAATTGCGCCCTTAAAGTGCCCAACTCACTTTTATTCAACTGACGGTAATCGCTGTTCCCAGCATTCGTATCGCTCGATTCGACGATCAGCCATGAGGCATCCTCGGTTCCAAGGACCCCGTGCCAGGTCCCGCCCGTGACATTGTAGATCACCCCCGGCTGCATATCGATCGCCAGGAGGGTCTCATCCGAGTCGATAAAAAGCAAGCTTCGTCCCCGTGTCAGAACGAAGACCTCGTCCGTCTGGTTGTGACGCTCGACCTTGCCGACATTGGCCGGGTCGAAGCGCGGCTCCCAGTTCATCAAAGCGACCAACCAGCCCCGATGGGAAACAAACGGCTGGTAACCCTGTCCTTCCCAACGAAAGGTATCGACCCGGTGAGGGGGTTGCAATGTTTTATTCATCACATATTTCCTTTTCAGACCTTCCAACCGTGTTCTCCGAGCAGGCGGGCACAATTGCCGCCGAGCAATCCGGCTTTTGTCTGCGCGTCGAAATCTGCAGCCTGGATGCGAGCGATCACTCCCGCCGGATCATTGATGGTGTAATCGCTGCCAAAGAGAACCCGCCCGCTCCCAGCCTGGCGGACCGCCAACTCCAGGACACCCATGCGCTGATAGCCATGACCGCATATGTCCAGATAAAGGTTGGGAAAGCGAGCAGCCAACCCGATGCGCTCTTCCACTTCTTCCGGGGAATCGCCCAAGTGGGCAAGCACAAATGTCGTGTGGGGGAAATCGGCGCATAAACGGGTCATGTCGCCGACCGAATCATTATGGATCTGGACAAGCATGTCCATTTCAGTTGCCAATTGCAGCACGTCTCCGAAGGAAGTCGTGTTATAGGAGTAGCCGCCGATGTAGCCGCACAACTCGCCCAGCCATACCATGCCCAATTGCTCATGGCAACGGCGCAATTCGGCAATCGCATCACCAGGGAAATTTGTGTTCACCTGGCAGGCAGGGATGACAAAACCCGGGATGGCGCGAGCCGTGAGCGCCATTTCGTCATTCCCGACAGCAACTTCATCGGGAGTATGGGCTATAAGAGCGCGCATCGAATTCGCTATAATCCCCGTGACGCCGCAACGCCTCAAGTATGCCACGGCAGCCTCTATTCCGGGGGTACAGGGTTCCCATTCCAAGTTCAGACCAGGAGAAGGAAGGTGAACGTGACAATCCAGGATCATCGTTAGCTTAGAGTTCGACCACTGCGGTTAGATTCGTCGGCTGATCAGGATCAAGTCCTTTCGCCAAGGTGCGGTAATAATCCATCCAATGGATGAACGGTAAATATAGAGCCCCACGCTCCCACTCGTTCAACCCACTCTGCAGCTCGACCAGGTATTCGATCCCTGACCAATCCGTCCGGGAGGCATCGTCGGTCAGGACGAGAATGCGGGCGCCCAGTTTCTGCATATCGCGCACGACGCGTGCCTCCGCCTCCTGCTCGCTGTCCGACACCAGGCAGACCACCAGGCTATGGTCATCGACCACCGACATCGGGCCATGGCGGAATTCGAGCGGATGGAAAGCCTCCGCCCAAGAGCGTGTCATCTCCTTGGTCTTGAGCATCGCCTCACAGGCCAGGCCGTAATACGGACCGCCTCCCAGGAAAAAGAAGCGCTGCAGCGACTCATCCACACCCAGATGACGGGGTAATTCGCCACTGCGCAGGATCAGGCTGTCGAGCAACGGGGGCAATTTATCCAAGCGGTCGGCCAGCCCTGGGTCGCCTCCCAAAAGTCCCGCCAAACATTGGGACAGGATGAACATGCTGGTGAAGGAGCGCGTTTGGGCGACCGATAGCTCCTGGGCTGCGTCTGCAGACAGGACAAAATCCGAGGCCTTCGCCAGAGGAGACTCAGGCTGGGTGGTGATCGTAACGACTTTGCCGTGGGGGTACCTTTTTCGGAAACGGTCAACTGCCCATTGCGTCTCGGTAGTGGTGCCGGATCGTGAGATGGTCAACAAGTTCACGTCAGTGGTCGGAAGCATGTCACCAAAATAGACGATCTCTGAAGCCGGATAGGCCCAGGCGGCGATGCCTAACCGGCGCAACAGGGATGCCGCGCTCAGCGAAGCATAGTGCGTGGATCCGCAGCCGGTGACCAGCCAGGCCTGCTTTCCCGACCCTGACAGGGCTTGCGCCAGAGTCTTTCTTTGCCGGGAAAAACCAGCCAGGATCTCTGCCCAGGTCTTCGACTGTTGATCAATTTCATTGCGGGTGTAAATGCCGTTGGTCATAATTTTCCCTGTTTAACCTTTCATGATAAGCGCCAGGCAGCATAAGAATGAGCAGGCAATCTGCCTATGCTTTGACGGCTCCCATGGTAATGCCTGAGATCATTTTCTCCGAAAGAAAGATGTAGAGGATGATGGTCGGGATCATCACGATCACCACACCTGCCAGCAGGCCGACCCAATCACCAGTGAACTCCATGCTGTTCGACAGGCTGTACAATCCCAGCGAAAGGGTGCTCTTATTCGGGTTGTTAAGGAACACCAACGCCAATTGGTACTCATTCCAGAGCCCGATGAAATTGAAGATCGCGGCGGTGATCAAACCCGGCAGACCCAACGGCAGCATCACCCGGAAGAAGACCTGGAAGTCGCTGGCGCCATCAATGATTGCCGCCTCTTCCAGCTCCACCGGCAGGGATCCAAAGAAACTGGTCAGCATATAGATGGTGAAAGGCAGCGACAGGGCAACGAACAGAATGCCCAGACCTGTCAGGGTATTGTTGATCTTTAAGCCGGTCATAATCTGGAAAAGCGGGATGAAAAGCAGGGGCAGGGGAATGCCGATGCCGGCGATGAAAAGCATCGTGATCAGGTTGCTGCCCTTGAATTTCTTGCGGCTCAAAATATAAGAAGCCGGAGCGGAAAGGACCAGGATCATGACAACCGAGGCCAGCACGACCACCAGGCTGTTCAAGAAATAGATCTCCAGGTCGGCCGCGAACAATGCCTTGATGTAGTTTTCAAAGTGCAATTTGGTCGGGAGTGCCCAGACATCTGCGAAGAGCTCTCTGGTCGTTTTCAAAGAGCTCACCATCACCCACAGGATTACAAAAAGGGTAAACAGCGACCACAGCCCCAGGATGAGATAGGACGGGATGTGGCCGGCCCATTTCTTGACCATGTCCGTTCGGCGCTGCCGGATATGGGATTGGGTGGATGCAACAGATTCAGTGTTCATCTTAGCCTCCTAATATTGAACAACTTCACGGCGCATAAGGCGGCGCAGCAATAAGACAATGACGACCACGCACAGCAGGAGCACCACACCGATGGCCGTGGCATATCCCAACCGGTAGATCGGGACGCGTTTGCCAAATCCCATGATGTACAGGTACATGCCCACTGTATAGATCGACGTGGGAGGCTCGATCTGGTTGAAAGCATACGGGAACTCGAACACCTTCAATGCAAAGATGGACCACAACACTGTTCCCACGGAGATGACATCCCACAACAGCGGCACGGTAATGCCGGTGAACATCTGCCACTGGCTGGCACCTTCGATCCTGGCAGCCTCATAATATTCGGCAGGGATCTTGTCCATGCCGGCCATCAACAGCACCAGAAAGAAACCCACCTCGATCCAGATCAGGGCCACCAACATGGCATAGAAGACATGCTCATAGCTGGTAAAGGTGAACTTTGCTCCCGCCTCCCAGCCGATAACCCTGAATAATGAGTTAAGCACACCAAAGGAGGGGTTGTAGATGAATGCCCACAGGGTCGTCAGGGCAATAGTAGCAATGACGTTGGGAAGGAAGATCATGGCCCGGAAGAATTTCTTGCCCTTGATGCCCGAGTTGACCAGCACGGTCAATAGGAAAGCCAGGGCAAAGACAATAATGCCTCCCACTACCAGGATGAAGAGGGTGTTTCTTAGGCTTAACAGGAAGATCGGGTCGCGGAACAATTCGGTAAAGTTCCTCACACCCCGGAACTCCATTTCCTTTCCGAAACCTGACCAGTCGAAAAAGCTGTAATAAAATGCCCAGGCAGCCGGGACGAGAAAGAAAGCCAGGTAGACCAGGCCAGCGGGTAATAAAAATGAAGCGATCAGCCGCTTTCGTGTTTTCATCAGACACTCCTTCCAACAATCCGTTTCAACGGACCGGATCCCGGCATGCCAGGGTTCAGATCACAGGGACGTGCATGGCAGTGAAGGGAGGGGAGGGGTTCCCCTCCCTTCACAAACAGCCATTCCGGTTACATCAACATGCTTTATTTGGAATCCCAATAGGTCTTGGCAGCAGCCGACATTGTGGCCGGGAAGTCGGCTAAGGTCGTCTGGCCAAGGAACACATTCAGGACATGGTAGTACAATATGTTCTTGGTGAACTCGGCATACAGGGCGCTACCGCCGTCTGCATTGTCCAGAACCGTGGTTGCGTTGGTGCTGGCGAGTGCGCCGTCGGCCATACTCGCAGGCCAATCAACGCCCTTGCGGACCAACCCACGCATCGCCTGGTTCATTCGGGTCTGGGATTCAGTTGTCATAAGGAACTTCATGAACGCCTTAGCTTCCTCAGGGTGAGCAGAGGACTTAAGCACGCCCATGGAAAGCAGGAACTGCTGCAGATCGGTCGCCTTGCCCACGCCACCAGTAACAGCCGGGAAGTTGAAGCCGCCCCACTTGAAATCGGGACCAGCCATATCACCGAGTTCGTTGGGGAGCCAGCCGCCACAGAGTTCCATGGCAGCCACACCGGTGGCCAGAGTCTGCTGTCCAGCCGGCCAGGTATAACCATGGGATTCCGGAGGAATGAAGCCCTTGTCCCACAGTTCCTGGATCATGGTCAATGCCTGGGTGAACACCGGGTCTTTCCACAACTCGCCGGTCTTGTCCTCGATAGCGCTCAATAGGAAGCCCTTGCCCTTGATGCGCTCGACCAGGTATGTGAAATACCACATATTGTAGTCGCCGCCATCGGATTCAACCGCCAGCGGTACATAGCCAGCATCCTTGATCTTCTGGAGGTCGACCAGGAACTCATCCCAGGTGGCGGGCGGTGCAGCTATGCCAGCCGCAGTGAAGATGTCCTTGTTGTACCAGAACATGACCGGGCTGTCGTCATAAGGCATCAAATAGTGAACGCCGTCCTTGGTATTCAGGTCGAGCGTGCCGGGGTTGAAAACATCCTTGAAGGGAACGGCCTCATCCAGGGCGTTGGAATTCAGCATGTCGTCCAGCGGCAGCAGCAGGCCTTCTTGCAACAAACCGCCGGCGAGTTCGAACGAACCGTGGTCCACTAAATCGATCACAGTGTTCGCGCTGAGGGCGGTGCGGACTTTGGTCTGGTTCTCGCGACCATTCCAGACCGCCTCAATGGTAATGTTGGGGTTCGCGGCCTGGAACTTCTCGATGATTTCGGTCATCGCGATGGCCGAGGTCTCGGTCTTGTTCCACATCGACCAGTAGACCAGGTTGACTTTTTCGCTCGACCCACCACCACCGCAGGCCGAGAGAAGCATGGTCGCAACCATCACGACACATACGATCAGATTAGCCTTCTTCATTAGAGATTCTCCTCACTTGCTTCAATAGATAAACTGAGAATAGGCAAGAACTTTACGTACGAAATGTTCGGACGCTATGTTTTATCCGGTCACTCACCTCCTTCAAGCCTATTAAAAAGAATCCTCATGCACGCGCCCAACCGGTTTCGATCTGAAACGGCAGGCACGCGTATATATAGATCGCCCGCTCCCTGTTAGAGGGCAGGA
>Ga0315273_10000713_pt1 | contig 35890 bp, 39 predicted proteins | sample YL17G02_0_MG_FD_205753 | JGI IMG/M metagenome (GOLD analysis project Ga0315273, IMG submission 205753) | Sediment microbial communities from Yellowstone Lake, YNP, Wyoming, USA - YL17G02_0 | ecosystem: Environmental > Aquatic > Freshwater > Lake > Sediment | place: USA: Wyoming | collected...
ACCACGGCGTCGGCTACTGCAGCGGCGTCTGCTGCGCCTACTCAGTCAAGCAGGCGATCCTGCTGAAGAAGTTCCTCCCCTTCCTCAGGGTCTACATATACTACACGGACATGCGGATGACTGGGCGTGGGTTCGAGGACTTCTACAGGGAGGCCCGCGAGAAGGGGGTCCAGTTCATCCACGCTAAGCCAGGCGGTGTCACCCCCCTGGAGGATGGGAGGTTCGAGTTAATCGTGGAGGACCTCGATACGGGGCTGATGCTGAGGAACCCAGTGGACCTCGTTGTGCTGAGCTCCGCGATGGTTCCCTCCACGGGGACGGGTGAGCTGGCGTCCCGCCTCGGTATAGCCCTCGGGGAGGACCTCTTCGTGGCGCCGAAGCACGTAAAGCTCGACCCTATTTCGACGCTGAGGGAGGGCGTCTTCGCCGTCGGTGTCGCCACTGGAACGAAGGACATCCACGACTCGGTCATCGACGCGAGGGCCGCGGCGAGCCACGTCTTCAACTTCGTCGGCGATGGCACGGCAAGGCTGAGCCCCATTAAGCTCACACGTGAGGGTGAGTGCGATCTCTGCGGGGCCTGCGCGGGCGCCTGCGTCAGGGGGGCGTTAACAATGGGCGGCGAGGGCCCGGTCCTCGACGCTGTAAGCTGCAACGGTTGCGGTGTATGCGTCCCCGTCTGCCCCAAGGGCTCGCTCAGGATACCGAATAACTCTGGGGGTGCCCTGCTGGAGGAGGCCAGGGGGCTACTCTCCGGAACCGAGGGAGACGTGGCGGTCCTGGGCTTCTTCGACGATAACATCAGTTACACGGCGGCTGACAACGCGGGCACGGCGAGGCTCCACTACCCCCCTAACATCAGGATACTGAGGATGCCCTCCACCGCACTCCTGAGCAAGGAGACCATCCTGAAGGTGATGGGTCTGGGCGCCGACGGCGTGCTCATCTGTGAGGTCGAGGAGAGCTACGAGGCCGAGCTAGCCGCGAAGCTCGTCGCTGAGGTCGGGGAGGCCCTGAAGGGCCTCGGCGTCGAGCCGGGGAGGGTCCGCCTCCAGCCCATGGTGCTGCCCATCTTCAAGATGCTCCCTAAATTCGTCTCGGACTTCACGGAGCAGGTGAAGAGGATGGGTAAGCTGTCGCCGGAGAAGCGGCTGCTTCTGCTGGGCTGAACGTTTATCCACCGCTTCACCGGGGAGGAGTGAGCGCCCTTGAGGAGGCTCCTGATCCCCGTCCTGCTCCTCGTTTTCTTAGCCGCCCTAACCTCATTCCCACCCGTATCCGCCCAGACGGAGCCACACATCGAGGTTACCGGTCTGGTCGATCATCCCTACAATATCACGCTGACTGAGCTTAACGGGATGCCGAGTGTCACGGAGACGGCGACGGTGAGGTGCGTCGGATGGCCACCCGACAATCCAGGGATCAACGGGTACGACGTCTACACTTACGATTGGACGGGTGTGCCTCTGGCCACTTTGCTGGGGAGGGCGGGTGTGCGTAGCGGCGCGGTCTACGTTATCGTCTACGCCTCTGACGGCTAATCGAGTGGCCTCCCACTCCAGTACGCTGACGACCAGAGCGTAATGATCGCGACGAAGGCGGGTGGTTTGCCCCTCGACGGGTCGACCGGGTACCCCTTCAGGCTGGTTGTTCCCAGCTGGTGGGGATACAAGTGGGTGAAGTTCGTGGATAAGATAAAGGTCGTTGACTACACGTACAAGGGGACGTGGGAGAGCAGCGGGTACCCGGATGTGGCCATCATCACGACGCCTCCACCCCTACAGATCAATCTCGCCCAGTACGGGTTACCCATAGCGTTGATCGGTGTGGCGGTAGTTGTGGTCGGGGTCTACGTCTCGGGGGCCGCTAGACGGCGCCCTTCCCCGTCAGAAACTCGATGATCATATCGGGCTCCCCCTCGATCTCCACCTCTATGGGGCCGAGGGGGGACTTGCTGGCGTGGTAGATGCTGACGTGGTTCGCGTAGGCGGCCTGCCTGTTCAGGTGGAAGGTGACCTTCTCGTTCTTCGCTGCCCACCTGCTCAGCATGGCGCGGGTCGCGTCTCTGATCCTGTCGCTGGCTATCCTCTGCCTCAGCTGGCGGAGGGGGTCGATGCCCGTGGCCTCGACAACTAGGTATGTGGCGCCATGCTCACGGCTGCGCTGGGGCTTCACGTCACCGAATAGGTTGGTGATCGCCTTCTCAAGTTTCTCCTGGCTCTCGGTGGGGTTGAGGTGAGCCTTGACGGTGACCCTGACTTCAGCCATTCTTTATCTGCCCCATGATCTCGTCGAAGGCGGGCTTTAAGCTGTTTATGCCATCGTCGTTCTTAATCATGTAGTCGCTTGATGCTATGGCGTCCCCAATGCCGAAGCCTAGCTCGCGGCGCTCCCTCTCCTTGAACTCCTCCCACGTCTTCGGGTCGTCGCTGCGCCCTCTACGGGTGAGCCTCTTGTACCTGCTGAGAGGGCTAGCCCAGAGGGCGATAAGGACGACGTCGACGTCGTCCTTGAAGGCGTCGACTTCGGCGAGGCTCCTTATTCCGTCGACGACGGTTAGGCCGTCGGGTCCCTTCTTGAGCATCTCCACGCAGCGGCGGGCTACGGCGTCGGGGCCTCCCCTGCGTATCTCCTCGGCGAGGTGCCCGATGTTCTCGGGAGTAGGGTCAAGCCCCTGCTGTCTCGCGAGGTCCCTGATGACGTCGCCCATGGTTATGACGCGTAGCCCGGATTCACGGATGATTCCAGAGAGCGTGGTCTTGCCGGAGCCGGCCATCCCCGTCAGAAGGATGAGTCGTCTCCGGGCCATCTTTTAGCCCATCCTCTCGAGCCCATGACTTCGCGTCTTGATAAATACGTTCCTGAGTCCCGTCTTCAGGGCTTCTCGGGCGAGACTCATCATTGCCTCCCTCGTAGGAGGTTTCTCCTGTTTAAGGGTTTGGCTTAGCACCTCGCCGAGGTTATCGAACTGCTGGAGGTAGAGGACGTCACTCCTCCCCCTGATGGATTCGGCGATGCTGCGGATGAAGGCGGGGTCGTCGGAGACACCTGGGGCGACCGTTGTGCGGACCTCCATCTCGATGCCGAGCTCCCCGCTCAGGTTCAGGCAGTGCTCCACGGCCTCGACTGAGGCCTCCCCGAGGTCGGGGCGCCCCGTGACCCTCCCGTAGTCCCCGGGGTTCAGGGGGGCCTTTACGTCGAGGGCGACCCTGTCGATGGCGTCACTGCGGAGTATCCTGTCTATGTTCTCCTTGACGCTGCCATTTGTGTCGAGCATGACCCTGAGGCCGTGGCTCCTCGCGAGTTTCGCTGCTTCGATGATGGCGTCGGGCTGGAGGACGGGCTCTCCCCCTGTGAACACGATGGCGTCGTTGATGACCCTGTTCGCCTCGATGCGCTCCTCTAGTAAGCTGAGGTCGATCTCCCTGCCCGCGTCGAGGGGGATTAGGCCGGAGTTCTGGCAGTACGGGCACCTGTAGTTGCAGCCGGCGCAGAAGACGATGAGGCTGACGTTGCCGTACCAGTCGACGGTGGACATGTCGGTGATCCCGCCGACGCGCAGCCGGGTCTCTGGGGGCAAATTGATCAACTGATTGATGCGGGCTGTGATTTAAAGGGGTTGGGCCCATCCGGCTTGGTCGGCGCGGTGCCGCCGATTATGCTTATGTGGGTGAAGTCTTCGCCGACGGAGCCGTGCCAGTGGCTCTCCCCGGCGGGGATGAAGAAGGTCATCCCAGGCTCGGCGATGTATTCCCTCTCCCTGCTCGCTACCTTCCCCCTGCCGGTGAGTATCCAGAGGCACTGGTCATGCTCGTGGGTGTGCCACGTGTTCCTTACCCCCGCCGGGAAGGAGACGAGGCTCACGTTGAGGCTCTTGGCCCCCGTCTCCCTTCCGTAGACCTTCTTTATCGTGACCTCGCCGGTGAATATGCCGCCCGACGTCGGCTCCGCTTTAACCTCACCCAGCTTCTTAACCTGCATAAAGTATCGAGTTGATTGTCCATTTCATACTAAATCAAATTAGCGGTGGGAAATAGGTGGAAAGGGAAATAACAAGTGGCTTTAAACGAAGGCGCTCAGCACGATGATGCCGCCGACGACCATGAGCATCCCCACGATCTTAGGGGTGCTGAGGCCCTCCTTCGATACGAGGTAGGAGAAGATGGCGACGAGGACCGCGTTCCCGGCCGAGTTGGCCGTCGTGGGGCCGCCCGGTCCGATGGCTACAGCCTTCTTAATGCAGTACATCCCCGCTGCGAGGCATACGCCAGCGGCGACGGGGACGATGAGCATGACAGTCGACGTCCCTGAGAGGTTGGCGGTGAAAGCACCCGTTTAGTAGTAGGCGAGGAGAGGACCCAAAAGACACCGACACTCAACCAGAGTATCTGAGACGCGAAGATGCTGTCCATCTACTCGTGTGCCGCGAACTTGAGTAGTGAGTTTGTGATCCCGAACATGGCCATGGTTCCGAGGGCATAGCCCCACCAGAGTATTATGCTGAGCTCCATATCCCACAGGAACCGGGCTGCTTGCATATACACATTTTTTCCCAATTATTTGCGTTTTCCGCACCCGTGGCTGGGTACGGATTCCCTGTGGGGAGTATGGCTGTTTTCCACGTTTCTTATTGCTTGGCTCAAATCAGGGGTGGCTGTTTCAATGGGCGCCTTGGCAGCTTACAGTAACTTCGGTGAGTGTACTTGCCTCCCCGAACACGGGCACTTCAGCGGTAATGACCTTCCTTACTGCTCTACATAAATAAGAGTCGGAGAGCCTTTGAGGCCGTGGCTCAATATACCCAAAGTAGTCTCCCAGTAAAACGGTGCCCCTTTTTGGGCAAGGATTTAACTCTCCCTTACGTTGGTGACATAATGGGCCCGATTCGGAGCCGGTGTTGCTGTGTTGGGTAAGAAGCTGGAGTTAAATGAGGACGACCTCCTCTTCATGGACACCCTTCAGGGCTGCGAATTCGGCCACGTCTCCGAGGCGAAGCTCAGGGGGGAGCTCCAGGAGCACGGCATGGCGGAGTCAACCTACAACGCCGTTAGGCGTAAGCTCCTCTTCGCCAGATTCATAGGCAGCGTCTACGGGAACCTCACCTTAGAAAATAAGAACTACAGGCCGCTAGAAGCCGAGGGCGATGAGGAGACCACCTAGCAGGCAGGTCACCGCTGTCAGCAGCAGGGCCACCACCAAGTGTTTCCTCATTATAATCGACTCGGTCTCCTTACCCGCGGCTACTGTGGCGACCGCGTTGTTGATCTTCGAGGGGGTCACCGAGCTGGCGACGCCTCCCCCGACCGCGTGGCCACCGTAGAGCGTCATGAACTGCGTGGGGCTGAGCCCGATCGTGTCGGCGGCGGTCTTCTGTATCTTGTAGAATAAGACGTTCGAGGTGGTCTCGGAGCCGCCGACGATGGCTCCGAGGAAGCCGAGGCTGGATGAGACGTAGATGTAAGCGCCGCCGAAGACGAGTGCGAGGGTGTCGCCGAGCACCTGGTTCATGGTTGAGCCGGACATGACGAAGCTGACGCCGAAGTAGACCATGATGGTGAGTACGGGTGCGGGGGTGCGCTTCAGCCAGATGGTTACGCCCTTCCTTAGCTGGTCGCGCGTCGGCTTCAGGGTCGCCAGGCTCATCGCCGTGGCGATGAATATCCATGTGTAGATCTGTGAGAGTATGTCTAGGTCGACCCTCTGTGAGCCGACTGCGATGACCTCCGCGGCTCCGGGCGCCTTGGAGAGGTAGTCGCCGATGGCTGGTAGGCTGACGACGGTGGCGAGGATTGTGAGGATGACGAGGGGGGAGAAAGAGCGCCAGACCTCGCCGCGCTCAACGTTCTCCCCAGAGACGATGTCCCCCGATCTCCCCCTAGTCAACCTGTCGTAGACGGTCAGGGAAAGCATCGTGAAGAGGCCCGCTATCACGCCAATGATGCGTATCGGGATCAATTCGAAACCTAGCATGTAGTCGACGCCTGCGCTGAGTAGGCAGGCTCCCGCGAGGGCGAGGCCGCAGATGAGGCCGGGGACGAGGCCCTTCTTCATCGACTTCTTGCCGCCGACGAGCCATAGGATGGCGAAGGCGAAGCCCGTCGAGATGGCTGGGAGGTAGACGGCTATCTTGAAGGCCAGCGCGATGGCGTTTAGACCGAATAGCTGGCTGGGCAGGGTTATTGGGATGCTTAGGAGGCTGAAGCTGGTGGTGGGGTCGTAGCCTAGGACGGCGACGCTTATGGCGGCGAGTTGGCTGAAGCCCATCGCGGTGAGTAGGGGCGGGAAGAGGGCGGGGGTCACGACGCCGAGGGCGGAGAGGAAGGAGCCGAAGCCGACGCCGATGTAGAGCGCCTGCACCTCGTTGCCGGCGACCTGCTTCTTGATGACCGCGGAGATGGTCTTGAGGGCGCCCGCCTCCTGCATAATGTAGATCAGGAGCATGGTGGCGGCGACGGTGAAGGCGATGCCGAAGCTCTTGAGGAAGCCGACGAGTGTGGAGGCGCCGGCGTCGAGGGGGGTGTTTCCGAAGTTTGAGACGGCGAGGACGACGGCGAGGCCCCATCCGATGAAGGACATGTTAAGGCTCCCCTGTCTGAGGAAGGCGACGCCTATGAGGACGACCAAGAGGGGGTAGAAGGCGAGGAGGAACTTGGCGGTCGTCCCCGTAGCTGTGTAGGCTGACACGACGGCGAGCACGCCGAGGACGGCGAGGACCGCGAGCGAGGCGTCCCTTACCCTCTTCTCGTCCATGGAAAACCCCTGAAATACCCAAAAATGGTGTGCCTGAGTAGATAAGCCTTGGCGGTTATGCCTTCTTTACGGCTTCTCGAGTCTCCTGATGAGGCGCTTGAGGCGCTCTTTGTCCTCCCTAGTCGCCTTGAACTCTTTGTCGTGGGGGCAGACCGTGTCATAGACGAACTTGTGGGAGTCGACGTCGTAGACGAGCGGGTAGATGGTGCAACCCTCGGGGCGGCTTGGGTATATTCTGCATTTACCCTCCTCGAGGAAGAAGCAGGCCTTGTCGCGATTCCTGAGGCGGGTCTCCTCCTCGACCCTTATGCTGAATTCGACCCGCTTAAAGCCGAGTTTTTCGATCCTCTTTAGGTCGTCTTCGGTGAGGGGCATCTCGGTCTCGAGGCAGCAGGCGACGCAGCCGTGGAGCAGGCAGGGTGAGCCGTCGGATAATCGTCCCCCCTCCCCGGCGTCGCCGCTGTTCCCCATGTTGATTAGCCCTGAAGACATTTGGTCTCCCCCGTTATCAACCTGCTCACAGGGAGCGTTTCCCCTCTCCGGGAAGCTAAACGCGATCGTCACGGTTGGCGGGGCTCGACCACCGCTTCGGATGGATGACTGGCCCCGGCTGCATCTACTGGGCCAGCCTGCTGCTTGGGGCTGCGGGGCACTTCATCACCGTCTACGCGATGGCGGAGAACCGGTTCTTCGCTACGACGGTCAGGATCCAGGAGGAGAGGGGGCATAGGGTGGTCAACTCGGGTCCATACTCCGTAGTGCGGCACCCCGGCAACGCGGGCGCAATCCTCTTCAACATAGCCCTCCCCGGCCTACTAGGAAGCTCCGTGGCATTCTTACCCGCGATAGCTACGATCGCCATAACGATGCTCCGCACCTGGATGGAGGACGAGTTCCTCCAGCGGAGTCTTCCCGGATACACCGACTATACTAAGCGTATCAAATGGCGGCTAATCCCCGGCGTCTGGTAAAACGTTCAACATCGTCGGGGGAAATTTTTTTTCCGTTACGAGCAGCAGTACCCCACAAGCCTTACTATGTTAGTCCCCCTCCGGGTGAACCCGCACACCGAACCTTCATAACCAACCCCCACCCCCACTAACCCCAACATGGAGAAGACAACTACCTCCAAACTCCTCCACCGGGGAAGGAACTTCAGCTTCAAGACCGACGAGGTCCAGTTCCCCAACGGCAAGACGACCACCCGCGACATAGTTGATCACCCCGGCGCAGTCGCCATAGTCCCCATCCTCGAAGATGGGCGCATCCTCCTAGTCAAACAGTACCGCTACTCCACCGGCAAGGAACTCCTGGAGATACCCGCGGGCACCTTGGAGAAGGGGGAGGCCCCAGATACCTGCGCCCGCAGAGAACTCAGGGAGGAGACGGGCTACACCGCCGGCTCCATGAAGAAGGTACTCGCCATGTACATGGCACCCGGCTACAGCAACGAGGTCATCCACCTCTACTTCGCCACAGGCCTCAAGGCCGGAGAGTCGAAGACTGAGGAGGATGAGGACATAACCATCGAGGCCTATGGCCCCGACGAGCTGCTTGAGATGATGGAGAAGAACACCATAGAGGACGCGAAGACCATCGCCGGCGTGCTCAGCTTCCTGACGCGGGGCTAGTCTCCCCGAAGGTTCTGTAGATTAGGAGCGTCACTCCGAGGAGCGCCACGGCTACCACGACGTTCGACCAGAAGGCGAATACGATCCCGTAGCCGTCGGTCAGCCACCCTAGCACCGCCGCCGCGACGGATCCGAGTCCGAAGCTGAAGAAGAACATCACACCGTAGCTCAGCCCCATGAGGCGCCTCGGGGTGACCCTGCTGACGAGGTTGGTCATCGAGGGCTGGTGGGCGAAAACCGCGACGCCGTAGATCAGCGTGAAAGCGATGACGACGGGGTAGCCAGTGGGCGCCAGGAGCAGCAGGAGCAGGCTGAGTAGCACACCGATGATCGATCCGAGTATGATCTTGGTCGGCCCGACCTTATCCGAGCCCCTGCCGCCGATAAGCTGACCGGCGACGCCGAAGAGTAGGATGAGGGAGCTGCCTATAGCGGCGAACTCGCCGGTGTAGCCCTGCCCCAGCCTAAGGAAGGTGGGGAAGTAGACCTCAACGCCCCTGAAGACGAATCCGACGAGGGCGTTGAATAGGAGGATCTGCCAGAAGTTGGGGAGCCTGAGGAACTCCATCAGGGCGAGTTTCCTCGGCCCCTTGGGGGCATCCTCCTCGATGCTTATCCTGTTCATCAGGAAAGCCGTCCCGATGCTGAGGAGGCCGAAGAAGATGAAGCTGAACCTCCAGTCGATGAGGACTCCGAGTAGGAAAGCCACAGTAGGCGTCAGCACCTGCCCGGCGTTCCCCGCCGCGTTGTGGATGCCCATGGCGCTGCCCGTGGTCTTCGGGAAGGCCTGGGCGATGAGCTTGTTCGCAGTCGGGTGGTAGAAGCTCGCCCAGAGGGCCATCAGGAACATGGCTGCGGCGAAGGTGTAGATCTCCCTGCAGACGAGGAATAGGACGCTCGAGGCGCCAGCGAGGCCTATACTGATCCTCGCGACCTTGACGCTCCCGATCATGTCCGAGAGTGGGCCGCCCGCCAGCGCCCCGGTACCGTAGATGAAGTATGTTGCGGTGGCGACGAGGCCGAGGGTCTGGAAGCTAACACCAAGGCTCTGGGCGATGTTGCTGAGGAGAGGGGGGAGGACCAGGAAGAGGCTATGGTTGAGGGAATGGGCGGCGCCGAGGAGCCCGAAGGTCACGAGGTCCCGATTCATGGAGAGCAGAGCCGTCGAGACGGGTTAAATCCCTTCCGGGGGACCCGAGACCCTTTAAGATCGGGTCGCGTTGAACTCCCATGGAGTACGACGTAATCTTAAAGGATGCCCGGATCATCGATGGGACCGGGAAACCCGCCTACAAGGGTTCGATAGGAGTCTCAAAGGGTAAGATCGCCGCCCTCGGCGGGGTCAAGGGCGACGCGAAGGAGACTATAAACGCCAAGGGGCTCTACGCCAGCCCCGGGTGGATAGACGCCCACAGCCACGCCGACGGAACCATCCTCTTCTACCCCAAAGCCGAGAGCTACGTGATGCAGGGCGTCACCACCTTCGTGGGCGGTGAGTGCGGCGGAAGCCCGGCCCCACTCGGAGACCTCATCAAGCTCCCGGGTATCGCGACGGACTACCTAGACGAGCTCATGCCCCACAAGTTCTACCCCGAGAAGGACCTCCTCAACAGAGAACAGGTCAACCAATTGATGAAGAAAAAGTTCGGGTGGACGGTGGACTGGAACACCATGGCTGAGTGGTTCAAGCGAGTGGATGGTAAGGTATCTGTCAACGTCGCACCGCTTGTCGGGCAGGGAAACGCCCGCTACATGATCCTGGGTGAGGACTACAAGCGCCACTCCAAGCCGGATGAACTGGAGAAAATGAAGGAGATCATACGCTCCTCGATGAACGACGGGTGCATCGGTCTCAGCACGGGACTCGACTACGACCCCGGCGTCTGGGCAAGCATGGATGAGATCAACGCCTGCGTCGAGGTGCTGAAGGAGTACCCGAACTCGGTCTACTGCCCACACTGGAGGAGGACTGGCAGACGCAGGGAGGTCAAGGCCGGGGACTACCGCCCCAACAAGCTCGACGGCATCCTGGAGTCGATAGACTCCTGCAGGAAGACGGGGGTCCCGACGAACCTCGCCCACCTCACCCCCGCGTGGCGCCTCGTCCCCGAGGGAGACGACGACATGGAGGAGGCGAACTACAGGAGGACGCTCAAGTTCATCGACGACGCCCGCGCCGAGGGGCTCCCCCTAACGTTCGACCACATGCCCTGGTTCATCTTCGGCGGCTTCTCCGTGATGCCCTACCTCTGCAGCCTCCTGACGCCCTGGCTGAAGGAGCAGGGGAACAGGGCGAAGCTCGCCGAGTGGCTCAAGGTCCCCGACTACCGGAAGGAGGTCATCGATGACATCCAGAGCGGGAAGTGGTTCATCCGCCTCGCCTACAACCCGAACAGCAACCCGCAGTGGGCGGAGAACATCTGGGTGACGAAGCACAAGACCCCCGGCCTCGCCGGGAAACACGTCGCACAGATAGCTAAGGAGAAGGGGAAGAACCCGCTGGATACTTGGTTCGACCTGATCTGCGAGGACCCCGATAGCAGGGGCGTCGCCGTCGGCGTGGCCGAGACGGGGAGCTTCCCACAGAAGCCTTTCCGAGCCGTCTTCTTCCAGCACCCCGTCTGCGCCCTCAGCCTAGACCAGTACGTCGTCGACGATAAACGCGAGCAGAAGACGCCCCCATACGCCATCCCCGGTATAAACACCTACGCCGCCTTCCCCGGCTTCATAAACGAGTTCGTCAAGAAACACAAGCTCTTCACACTCGAGGGAGCCATCAAGGTGATGAGCACCCAGGGCGCAGACAACCACCTCCTCAAGGGCAGGGGCAGGATAACACCCGGCAGCATAGCCGACATAACCCTCTTCGACTACGACAAACTAGAGGTCACGGGGGACGCCATCGAACCCAGGAAGCACCCGAAGGGGATAATACACGTCCTCGTCAACGGGGTCCCCGTCGTCGAGAACGGGAAACACACCGGCGCCACGCCTGGCCGAATCATCAAGCGGGCAAAATAATTTTTCCCATAAGTATCGCCGGGCGTAAGAATTCATCCCAGACACTCTACCACCGGCGAGGGAAAAGCCATATCCACCCGCCCCACCCCTAAACAACCAAGTGACCAAAGTGAACCAGGACGAGTCGATAGCGAGGAGGAGGAAGGAGCTCCTCAAGGAGATGGAGCGCCGCGGGTTTGAGACCATCGTCCTCCTAAACGAGGTCGTCAACCAGAACCCCTGCAACTTCGTCTACCTCTGCCCCGACGGCATCGGTGACGAGCACCAGAGCATCATCCTCACCGTCAACGGGGACGTCACCCTCGTCTGCCCCCATTGGGGCGCGAAGCTCGCCGAGGAGAGCGGCAAGTACAGCAAGGTCGTAGCGGTGAGGCAGGAGAAGGGCCACCACATGAGGGGGACACAGGTAGCCCTCACAGGCTACAACCCAGACCGGATATGCTTCGACCTCAGCACGATGAGCAGCCAATTCGCCTACGCCCTCGCTGAGACCCTCCACATCAAGATCGACCCCAAGAAGGACCTCAGCGACCACATCTTCACCATGCGGAGCATGAAGGACGAGTACGAGGTAGCCGAGATCAAGCGGGCGATAAACATCACCGAGAACGCCGTCTACGAACTCATCCAAGGCACCCTCCCTGGAGCCGACACTTGGAAGCTGAAGAAGCGCCTCGACTCCCGCCTCATAGAGCTCGGCGCCCTCGACCACAGCTTCGACTCCACCATAAGCTTCTGCAGGGGACCCCGGCGACCATACGGGACGGTGAAGCACATGGACATACTCAGCGTAGACGTCGGGGTCCGCGTGGAGTCCGGTTACTGCAGCGACATGGGGCGCACGTGGCCGGTGACACTCGATACCGACGCGAAGGACTTCCTAGACCGGGTCGTAAAGGTCCAGAGGGAGGGGATCAAGCAAATCCGTGAGGGGGTTTCGGGCAACGAGGTCCTCCGATACGCCAACTCCCTCCACGAGGAGATGGGCTTCGAGCCGACGCCCCGCTGCGGCCACCAGATAGGACTCGACGTCCACGACTACACCATGCCCTACGCGCCGAACTTCGGCTCCATAGAGACGGACGCCCTCTCCCTCAAGGCGGGGATGACCCTCACATACGAGCCCATAAGGCACGACGCGAGGCTGAGCATGAGGAGCCACGTCGAGGACATAATCCTCGTCACCAAGGGAGACCCCATCGTCCTCAACCAGATGCCCTGGGACCCAGTCTTCTAACTGGGTTAAGGTTATTTCCCCCACCGCACCGCCTTATTGCAGGTGTATAGCAATGCCAGTCGACGTCGTCATAAAGAACGGCACGCTCGTTCTCCCCTCCGGCCTCTGGGAGGGGAGCCTCGTCATCGACGAGGGCAAGATCATAGGCATCATGAAATCGGGTGAGCCAAAGGCCGACAGAGTCATCGACGCCACGGACAGATACGTCCTCCCGGGCATGGTCGACATGCACGTCCACCTAAGGGACCCCGGCAACCCGGAAAGGGAGAACTTCGAGTCGGGCACACGTGCCGCGGCCGCGGGGGGCGTAACCTCGGTCATGGACATGCCGAACACCGTCCCAGCGACTGTGACCGTCAAGGCCTTCGAGGAGAAGAAGGCGATAGCGTCGAGGAAGTCGCTGGTCGACTTCGGCATCGTCGGCGGCGCTGGCGAGGTGCCTGAGGAGGAGCTGCGCGGCCTCGCGAAGGCGGGCGCCGTGGCCTACAAAAGCTTCATGATCGCCCGCTTCAAGGAGCTCGCGGCGGACGACTGGCAACTCAGGAAGAACTTCGAGATCATCGCGGACGAGGGGCTCCCATGCCTGATACACGCTGAGAACCAGGTGATAGTCGACCGGGGGACGGCGGAGGCGAAGAGGCTGGGGCGTGTCGACCCTATGGCCCACGGCGAGTTCCGCCCCCCCATCGCGGAGGCGGAGGCTGCGAGCCGCGCCTTGATGTTCGCGGAAGAGGCCGGGATGCACCTACACATCTGCCACATCACGGCCGGGAGCGTCGTCGATATCCTGGAGGAGGCGCAGATCAGGGGCGTCGACGCGACGGGTGAGACCTCGACGAACTACCTGCTCATGAACGAGGAGACCATGAAGGAGAGGGGCCCCTACGCGAAGGTGGACCCGCCACTCAGGACTGAGGCAGACCAGTCCCAGCTCTGGGACGCGCTGAACGACGGCGTCATCGACGTCCTCGCAAGCGACCACGCCCCCTACACGAAGGAGGAGAAGGAGAAGGGGTGGAAGAACATCTTCGACGCCCCCAGCGGCGGCGTCGTGATAGAGACGACCCTGCCCCTGATGCTGAACGCGGTCAACGACGGTAGGATAGGGCTGGAGCGTCTCGTCGAGGTCTTCAGCACGAACCCGGCGATGATCAACGGCATATACCCGAAGAAGGGGGCATTGAACATCGGGGCCGACGCCGACGTCGTGGTTGTGGACATGGATAAGCCCTTCAAGATCAGGGGTGAGGACCTGAAGACGATCCAGAAGATCACGCCCTACGAGGGCATAGATGGGGTCGGTGCGCCTGTGATGACCATGCTCCGCGGCACCATGATCTATGCGGACGGGCAAGTCATCGGTAAGCCGGGCTACGGCAAGTGGCTCCGCCCTATCGAGGAGTTCTAGCCCCCCTCCCACCCCGTATAGGTTTCCCTTTTCTCGCTTCGTATCGAGACTTATTGTGAATTTTTTACATGGATGAGGGAGGCATCTTGGAGGAATATCTGGCGCGTCTGCTGGAGCGTCCTGTTGGTTAGGTGGGCTATGACGCCGTCTACCTGGAATCGGGGTAGTTCTCGGTAGGTTGGGTGTTTGAGGAGGCGTAGACCGGTTATCCTGTACGGGCGGTCTGGATGGGTGTCTTCGGGTTCGCAGCCCCACTTGTGTTTGTTGTATTCTATGAGGCCGACACCACGGGGTACTTCCGATGGGGCTAGGAGACGGAGGGGGGTAAGGAGGTAGTGATAGTTACAGCCACTGCAAGCGAAACCGGCGCGGAAGTCGCCCCGCGTCACCTTGACCTCGACACCCCGAAGTACGCATTCCCCCGCCTCGGCTCCCGTGAGGGAGGCGGGGTCGAAGTCGTCCACGGGCTCGTCCTTCCCATTACCGGCGTTGAAGCGAAGCCCCACCCCCACGGCATCCGCCACCGTCTTATTATCCAGTTCAATGTAGCGGCGGAGCCCGACCTGACTGAGGGGCACCTCGGTATCAGCTAGGAAGCAGCCCCGGTTTAGGAGCCACAGGACGGCGACACTCTTCAGGTGCTTATGCTCAGGAGACTCCATAGGCGGTTAGGAGTGCCCCATTTGATCCCCAGCTATTTAAGCGGAGTCGAGTGGACGTGGGCTGAGACATGTGAAAGTGGCAGGGCGCGGGCAAGTTTCTTCCCTCCCCGAGACGCTTCATCTACGAATGAGAATGGGCTCTCTACGATTCGTGAAGGACGAGGTCACGGCCGAAAACTGCATGGTGACGGCCTCCACGCCGCCGTCCGCCGAGGCTGGGCTCAGGATACTGAAGGCCGGGGGCAACGCCTTTGACGCCGGTGTCGCCGTTGGTTTCTGCAACACTGTGCTAGAGCCCTACCTAGCAGGGCTTGGGGGCTTGGGTTTCATGGTTGCCTTCTCAGCTGAGGAAGGGCGAGCAGTCTCCATCGACTTCAACACGAGGGCGCCGAGGTTGGCGTCCCCTGAGATGTTCAAAGTCGTCGGCGAGGCCGCCGCCGGGGGCACCAAGATATTCAACGTCGAGGGGAACGAGAACAGCGTCGGGGGGAAGGCCCTCACAATCCCCGCGACCTGCGCCGGCTTCCTCAAGGCCCACGAACTCTACGGCATCCTCCCCCTCGTAGAGGTCGTCGAGCCCGCCCGGAAGCTCGCCGCGGAGGGGTTCATCCTCGGCTGGGACCAGGCACTCGTCAACGCGACGCTGGAGCGGGAGAGCCAGAGGTGCCCCGCAATAGACGATGTCTGGCTCCCCGGCGGGTTCCCGGCGGCGCCGGGGACAAGGATAGTGCAGCCCGACCTCGCCAGGCTCCTGAAAAAGATAGGCGCAGAGGGACGCAACGCCGTATACTCCGGCGAGGTGGCGAAGGCCGTCGAGGAGGCAGTCGCGGTGGCAGGAGGAGTGATGACCGCGGAAGACCTTGCTAGCTACGAGCCCTCCGTCGGGCAGCCCCTCAAGATCGGGTACCGAGGGCTTGAGGTGACGACTACCTCGACTCCGAGCGGCGGCGTCACAATACTCGAGGCCATGAAGGTCCTGGAGGGCTACGACCTAGCAGGGATGGGGCACAACTCAGCAGAGTACCTACATATCCTCGTGGAGGCCTCGCGCCACGCATTCGCCGACCGGTATAGCCTCCTCGGGGACTGGGAACACGTAGATGTTCCTCTTTCGGGGCTGCTGTCCGACTCCTACGCCTCTCACATCCGGGAGCTCATCTCAGAGGGCATGTCGTTCCCGACAGAGGGTGCGGAACCCTGGGTCAGCTACCTCGGCTCCCCCCTCCACGACCCATGGCGGCACGAGGGCAGGAGGAAGCCCACGCCCAAGAGTGTATCACCTCTGGGCCCCGCCGTGGGTGAGACGAGTCACTTCAACGTCGTCGATGCCGAGGGGAACGCGGTCGCCTGCACCCACACCCCAGGCTTCCAGGCTGGAGTCGTCCCCAAAGGGACCGGTCTCTACCTGACCGCCGCCATGGGGTGGTTCATACCCGCACCGGGGTACCCAAACAGCGTCGCCCCGTGGAAGAGGCCCGTGATGAACATGGGGCCGTTAATGATCCTGAAGGATGGGGCACCGATCATCGTCGAGGGCGCACCGGGGAGCCGCCGAATAATCGAGCGGAACCTCCAGGTGGTCCTAAACATGGTGGAGTTCGGCATGGGGCCGCAGGACGCGATATCCGCGCCCACGGTCGACGCCAGCGGCCTCGACACCCTCGTTGACTCGAGGATACCCTCCGCCCCCGTCGAGGAGCTGAGGAGGAGGGGGCACAACGTAAAGGTCGTCGAGGAGGGGCCTGGCTTATCCTACTTCGCTAGGCCGTCAGCCATACTCATCGGCGACGACGAATTGAGGGGAGGGGTCGACCTCTACCGGAGGTCCCTCGCCCTCGGGCTCTAGCCGGGAAGGGTCTATATCCCCCTGTTCCACACCATCGCTCAATGATTAAGAGGGCTATAGTCGAGATCGACGAGGAGAAGTGCAACGGCTGCGGCGAATGCGTCCCACGGTGCGTCGAGGGGGCGCTCAAGATCGTGGACGGTAAGGCGAGGCTCGTCAGCGAAACCTACTGCGACGGACTCGGCGCGTGCCTCGGCACATGCCCCAGAGATGCGATCAGAGTCATAGAGCGGCAAGCCCCCGCCTTCGACGAGGAGGCGACGAAAGAGTACCAGCGCTCCCAGAGGCGCCCGTCGAGGCTCAGGAACTGGCCCGTGCAGCTCAACCTTGTCAACCCGAAGGCCCCGTTCTTCAAGGGCGCGGACCTCCTCATAATGGCGGACTGCGTCCCCGTCGCCAGCCCCGACTGGCAGGGCACCCTCCTCAAGGGTGAGGTCGTCCTCGTCGGCTGCCCCAAGTTCGACGATGTCCCCGCCTACCTCGAGAAACTCACAGATATATTCCGATACAACGACATAAAATGCGTCACCATCGTCCACATGGAGGTCCCCTGCTGCTCCGGCCTCGCCGGCCTAGTCTCAAGGGCCATAAAGGACGCCGGGAAGAAAACCCCCCTAGAGCGCCTCGTCCTCAGCGTCGAGGGAGAGCCCATCTGAAAGTCTTATCCCGCATCAGCAACAGCTTAGTCTAGGCAGATTCTGGAGGTAAACGAGACGAAGATCACGGACATCAAGACCTACCCCATGTGGATCCCGTTGAAGGAGACTGACCCCGTCTCCGCCTACCCGAAGAGGAGGAGCGTACACATCCTCGTCGAGGTGTCGACGGACGAGGGGATCAAGGGGTACGGCGAGGCCATCCCCTACACCTACGGCGCCGTCGGGGGCTACATCGAGCAGCAGCTGAAGCCCCTACTGATCGGGGAGGACCCGATGCAGTTGGAGCGCCTCTGGAACAAGGTTTACCACATAAGCTTCGGCCACGGCATCAAGGGCACATCGATACACGCCCTGAGTAGCATCGAGATCGCCCTATGGGACATAATCGGGAAGGCCCGCAACCTCCCCGTCTATGAGATGATAGGGGGACTCTGCAAACCGAAGGTAAAGGCATACGCGAGCCTCATGGAGTACAAGAAGCCCGAGGAGGTAGCAAAGATAAGCCAGCGCTGGGTAGAGGAGGGCTACAAGGGCATCAAGATCCACCAGGGTAAACACGACGGCGTCGCCTGCACGAAGGCCGTGAGGGACGCGGTTGGAGACGACATCGAAGTTATGCTTGACGTCAACGGGGCCTGGACCCCCGGGGAGGCGCTTAAGGCGGCGCGCCAGCTTGAGAGGTACGAACTCACGTGGCTCGAGGAACCCATCTGGCCCGTCGACGACTACGACAGTCTCGCCCGGCTCCGGACAAAGACCGACATCCCCATCGCCGGCGGGGAGAACGAGTACACCCACTACGGCTTCAAGAACATCGTGGAGAAGCACCCCTACGACCTGATCCAGCCCGACGTGATCATGACGGGTGGCATAAGTGTGTGCAAGAAGATTTTCGCCCTCGCCGAGGCTTGGAACCTAGACCTCGCCACCCACAGCTTCTTCTTCGGCCCAGGCATCCCCGCCTCCGTCCACCTCAGCCTCAGCAACAACCGGAGCGAGTGGGTCGAGATCAACGCAGTCCCCCTGGAGGCCTACTTCATAGACCCCTCCTACCGCCCCCAGAATGGCTACCTCACTGCCCCTAACAAGCCCGGGCTCGGCTTCGAGGTAAACTGGGATATCGTAGAGAAATATGCAATCAAATGATCAGCCATTTCTTTCGACTCTACTTTTTTCATACCGAAATAATTCAAGGCAACACGAGAAAATCTCAATCGTCTAGATTTGAGAACGTTTATTATCTCAAACCACGGAGTTGCAGGAAATGTCCGATGAAGCTTTAAAACGCCAGATTGAATTATGTAATTCAAGCATAAACACGGAGAATTTTACTCCTGCTGTCGACGCCCTCTTAAACATGTTGCCAGCGGAGATGCGATCCGAGATCGAGAACGTAGATGGTGTCTACAAAGAGTCGCAATCATACGTGCCTCGTTTTATCAACAATGTGGTGATCACGATGGAGTTTGTGACAATCAAGACTCTAGACCACGACGCCTTATATTCAGTGATACTAGATAGAATTAAGAAATCATAATTTTTATAATATCGTCGAAAACTGGGGCCTCTATCGACCTGTCCGAGTCCCTGTTCATTCCTCCTTCGAGAACGCTGATTTCTTCGGGAGGTTGAAGTAACGGGGCGGATTCAATAGGTGGTGGGATCGGTGAGGCCCACTCGTCCAAGAGTCCAATTTATCTTATTAATTGATTTATTTGTTCTGTGTAACTCTGATAATACCATGCAATAACCACGTGTAATATGACTTTTCGCGCGCGTATCTCTAGAATGGTTGATCGATACCCTTTGTCCCAGTAGGTGTCCGATGGCTTCATGCGCGCACGAGTGTATATTTTATCCACCAGAAGCATCTCCCATGGAAGATATTTTCTCCCGCGATGCATCCCGTGTGTCGGCTGAAGAGCTCCAAGAACTCATCTTTGGTGAAGTAGTTTTTCAAGATCAGGTGTTTGCTTCCGTCGTTGAGGGTACGTAGCTTGTAGGTGTTAGGATCCCCCGGTTTGCTTATTGAGTCTCCTCCGATTCCCTCGATGAATGTGTTGTCGGATAGGAATACGTGTGCTCCGGGTTTGAGTACCCTGTGCATCTGTTCGATCCATTCGTCGAGGTCCTCCCTTCTGACGTGGCTCAACCAGAAGCTCGCGAGGGCGCCACTGAATGTTTTTTCAGGGTACTCTATCCTGTAGGCGTCCATGACTTTGAACTCCGTGGGGCAGCGGTAGGTCTTGCTAATCGCGATGTCGAGGACGGTCTGGTTGACGTCGATTCCCACGATGCTCCTCGCAGTCTCCGAGGCCCCCTGGGTCCAGTAGCCAGTTCCGCACCCGATATCTATCACGTCCATGCCTGAGAGGAAACGCTTCATCTCGCCCCCCATGAGGTCCTGTTCCTCCTGGCGACGTGGGTCATTCCGCTCGTAGATTTGCTCGTACTCCTTTGCCCTGTCTTTATAGTACTTGACCATATCATTCGACATTGAGTGAAAGTGGCTCACTTTTTATTAAAAGAAATTGGCCAAGCGTGCTCATCGACAATTACGCGCAACGGCCGCCGCCTATACTCCTACCGACGCTCCTAATTATTATGGCACCCAAAGTCAATTATCTGCCTAGATGGTAAAGGTAGGTTAAAGGGGTCATCATGAGTGTGAGTGAGCCGGGTTTCGAAAGTTATTTTGGAGCTGCACTCTTCACATGTGGCATAATTTGGGTGTGGGATTATATCTCTTCACTATTCTTTCCAGGCCAAGCGGCGTTAAACCTGACACTTCTCTCATCCTTCATATATCTTGAAGCTAGCTTCATAGGGTCCTATGGGCTTACTCGTAAGAAACTGCAAAATCAAGTAAATATCGGGTTGAGGGCAGGGATAGCGGCTTTCTTAGTGAACCTAGTTTTCAGACTGATAGTTTTCGACCTTATAGAAGCACTCTGGGGGGTAATCATCTATTTAATATTTTTAATAATTGGGGGTGCTTTAGGTGGATTATTCGCAAAAAGAGTCACAGAAAACAAAAAATGAGTATATAAGAGGACTTTGATAGGCTTCACGATAACTTCCTAAATTATTAACCCTAAAGATAGCATTTTTCACTATCTCGGGCTTTCTACTTATAAACAAACGTCGGTTTGTTCGCTGGTTATACAGATTTTTCGAAATCATTTTATTTATATAACTAAATTAAATCATCGAATTAATTTTTTAATAAGACAGCAAAAAATGTTAAATAGTATTGAATGGTTTATGCGGATAAATCTTATAACCAATACATACAATAATTATTTTCGGGGTATTGAATTTCTATGTTGGTTGCAGGAAGAATGTTTGCCCTCGGTATGTTGATCGCCATCTGTGTTTTAATCATAGTGTGCATGGAGTTAGCTAAAAAAAATCTCCCAACATTCCGAAAGATAGCTGGGCTCGACGCTCTACCTGAAATGATTGGTAGGGCAGCCGAGATGGGTAAGCCCGTACACTACACGACAGGCCTTGGTGAATTGAATACTAATATGGCTTCTCAACTTGTTGCAGGACTTAGTGTACTCTCATACGTCTCTGAAATATGTGCCAAATTAGGTGTGAGGGTAATCTACACTGTGTACCAGTCACAGGTTATGCCCATCGCAACCGAGTTGATGAAAGAAGCATACACCAGAGCCGGCAAAGCTGACGAGTTCGACGCGGACGACCAAGTCAGGTACATGTCTGGCGAGCAGTTCGCTTACGCCTCAGCTGTGCAAGGAGTCGCGGAAAGGGAGCGCCCCGCCGCTAACATAATGATCGGGCCATTCTACGCGGAGTCGATGTTGTTCGCCGAGACATTCTACAGGATCGGTTCAATACAGCTTGCCGGAACTGCGAGGGGTTACCAGATCCCGTTCTTCGCTGTTGTCTGTGACTACTTACTTATCGCGGAGGAGATCTATGCTGCAGGAGCTTACGTATCAAAGGATGCGGTACTAACCGGAAGTATAAGAGGGCAAGACGTCGGAAAATTCATCGCGCTTATCCTGATGTTGGTCGGCGTGATACTCACACTCGCGGGCAGCAATGCTCTGATCAACGTGATGAAATTATAGGAGGATGAATGAATGTCAATAATTATGAAGAAGAGTGTCCCAATTGCGCTTGTATTCATTACTGCAGTGATATTCTTATTGGAGTATTTCGTGTTACCCACCGAGCTAAAAAGCACTGTAACGATGCTGCAGAACTGGGGAATCATTTTAACAGCCTTCACCCTCGGCTTTGGAGCCGTTAACATGTTTGTGTTCCACGGTAAACAGGTGTCCCGTAGGGCGAAAGGCCAGTGGCCCTATAGCCTATGGTTACTCATTATACTCGTACTATTCACGTTAGTCGGTGTAATCATGGGAGCCACATCAACCCAATACTCGTGGTTATACAACTCCTCTTACTTCGCACTAAGCGCCACTGTCTATTCATCTCTTGGCTTCTACATGACTTCCGGCATCTACCGAGCATTGAGAGCCAAAAACGCTGAATCCGCGTTACTTCTGATTGTAGGGGTTATAGTTCTGGCGCGGAATGCTCCCGCACTAGCAGCACAATTTCCAATCCTGGTTAATATGGACAGCTGGCTCAGCTCCGTGCCAACAACCTCTGCTCAGCGTGGCATCATGATCGGTGCTGCATTAGGCGCTATTGCCCTTGGTTTAAGGACTATGATTGGAAGGGAGACCGGTTTCCTCGGACAGACCACCGAGGGTGAAAAAGGAGGTTAAAGCATGACAGCGAAACCAAAGACAATCTGGGATAAACTCGAAGACATCCCAAGGGAGATCCTCTACGGCCTACTACTGGTATGTATTATTGTCCCAATGCTATTTCCCATCGGATTCCCCGTGCCCATCTCCGCCGAGGTAAAGAGATGGTACGATACAATAGAAGCGCTACCCGCGGGATCGGTTGTAATGGTCGACTTCGGCTACTCTGGTGGGGGCGAGCCTGAACTTGCACCGTTTGCTGTTGCAACGTATGCGCAACTATTCAGGAAAGCCGACATAAAAGTGGTGACTATGTCCACCGCTAGCGAAGGCCCCCTCCTCTGGGAGAAGGCGATGACTGAGCTCAACATAGCCCGATTCGGAAAGGAATACGGAAAAGACTACATCCACATAGGATACATCGCGGGCACCGAGACAGCCATGGCTGCAGTCGGGAAAAGCATTAGTGCGACCACTACAACCGACTACAAAGGCACCCCGCTAAGCAAGTACAGCATCATGCAAGGGGTAGACAGCGCGGAAGACTTCGCACTCTTAATCGAATACACGACTGGAGGCGACCAGTCTGAGGGCTGGGTAAGGCAGTGGTACACGTCCTATAAGACACCGTATCTGTGCTGCGTCTTAGCCATGATGGTCCCGACGATGCTACCATACCAGAAGGCCGGCCAGATCGTCTCTGTAGTCTCGGGAGCCCAGGCGGGCCAGATTGAGATACTCGTGAAGGCCCCGGGACGAGGAGTAAAATCAGCCGACGTCATCACAGTAACGCACCTCTTATGCATCGCCCTCGTCGTAGTGGGTAACATCGCTTACTTTGGCAAAAAGTTCTCAGGAGGGAAGAGTTAAAAATGGAACTAGCTTCAGTAGTTCAAATCTGGTTAGCAGCCCTATTCACGATTTGGATATACAGCATCGCCTTCAGAGACAACCCCTTCTTCAAGTTTGCTGAACATACCTTCGTCGGCGCAGCAGCGGGTCACAGCCTAGTATACGGCGTTGACAACATAGTGAGGTACGGATGGGCTCCTTTAACCGCTGGCAACATTCTATACTCCATCGTCTTCATTCTCGGCATAATCATGTATATGAGGTACCACAAAACCTACTTCTGGGTGAGCAGGGTTCCCATGGCCCTCATCGTAGGTATCGGCATAGGCTTAACCTTGAGGTCGACTGTAACCTCCGAGTTCATCGCTCAGATCATCTCAACAGCATCGATGAAGGTTCTAGGGCTTGATGCCTGGGCAGCCTTCAGTAACCTCATCTTCATCATAATTACTCTAGCGACTGTCTACTTCTTCATATTCACGTTCCCCAAGGCGCAGGGAGGACGCCTCAGCCTCATCTCAACCATCGCTAGGTACGGAATGATGGCGGCCTTCGGCTACTCGTTCGCTAACACGGTTCTTTCAAGGTTCAACATGATCTTCGGGAGGATAGACTTCTTGATGAACACATGGCTGGTTCTCCCATACGCAATGCTGGCACTTCCAGTTGTCCTCATATTGGTAATCTACGCGATGATCCCCGCCGAAAAAAGACCTTGGCCGAAAACGAAAAAATAACTCATAACCACTTTTTTTAAATCGTACGAGTTTTAGGTAATAAGCTGCACGTAGGCAGATATTGCTTCTCTTAACAACGTTTGATGAAATTAAGGTCGCACAAGTTCAAATAGTCGAAGATGTGGGTGCGTGTTACATCTTATCAAAGGGCCAGATAGGACGAGGAATATTGTTGTAATTGAACCTTTTAAGGTTGGGTGAGGTGAGCCCTGGGCCGTCCACCTCGATGACCTCCTTGCTGAAGGGCTCATATGCCGCCCTGAAGTGGCCTCGGCTCTTTAGAAGAAGGATCTTCTTGTCCTTAGGCTCGATGCCGTTCCGCCTATAGATCTCGGGATCATTAGGGGCGTGGCTCCTCTCCGTGAGTATGACCTCTATTCCATCTATGTCGATTACAGCGGTCCGCCCCACATCCGCCGCTACCCCAACCTCCCCCGACTTGTGAATGAAACGTCCATCGGTAATGGTTCGAATGGTTCCCTTAACCCTGATGGGTTCACCGTGATTGTGGTCAGTCTTAGCCCCGATCCTCATATCCAACTGACCCGAGACTCCCACCTCGATGGCTTTAGCAACGGCTTCGGGATCTTTGATGCATGCGACCCCCACATTCCTGGCCTTCCTCTTGATTAGTTCTCTGAGTATCTCTGTCCCGTCCCCGGGTGCGCCTCCCCCCGGGTTATCGGCCACGTCGGCTAGAATGATGGGTCCTTCGGGCGCCATGATCGCTCTATTGACTGCCTCTTCAATCGGTGTCAATGGCTTCAAAAATTCTTCCCTGCAGTCAAACATGGCATCGCCCAGTTCGTCGCTGATCTGCTGAGCTAGCTCCAGATCATCGTCTGTGACTGCCACAACTGCTGAGCCGACTCGTTCCACATCTGCATACGGGAAAGCCGGGAAGATGCATACGTTGAGAACCATATCAGATTCTTCGTATCGTCGAGCTTTTTCTAGTAGTTTTACCATTGGGCCCTCCGTGGTCCTCTGGTTTATGGTTGGCGGAAGCATGGGCAGCTTCTTGAAGGCCACCACCGGGGTCACCTCTCCCTTGATCGTTTTAATGATGGTCTCCGCGGCCTCTACCCCCCTTTCATACATGTCGATGTGGGGGTTGGTGTCATACCCGAATACGGCGTCGCAGTTGTCAACCATTAACTTGGAGATTAACGCGTGGAGGTCGAGTGTAATTATTATTGGCACCCTCGGGCCTACGGATTCACGGATCTTCTTGAGCAGTGTGCCCTCTGCATCGGGTACGTCTTCGGCGATCATGGCCCCATGCAGGGCTAGTAGGACCCCGTCTACGTCCTTGGTATCGGTGACTACCTTGATTATGGTATTCACTATCTTATGGTAGTCCTTGTTTGCGAGGGGGCCTGCCGGGGTGGCGCCTGCCCCAATGGTTGGGATTATCTCTGCGCCGTGTCTCCCGAGTACGTCTATGAATCCCCCGATGCCTGATTTGGTGCCTTTGAAGGCGCGTATAAGTTCCTCATCGTATTGGGGGTCGAAATCTTTCAGGGTGGTCTTGACGGTGCTAAAGGTGTTTGTCTCATGCATCATCATGCCTATTATGACTCGTGGAGATGCCATGATTTCTCAAGCGACACTGTAATATTAAAGAACTGATATCCATAACGCGGGCCGCCTTGACCCGAACTTTTTCCCCTCTAGAGGATGCGGTCGGGACTGAGCACCCTCCCATTAACATATGAAATTATTTCGGTTATGGTAAAATCTGTTGAGTCAATTTATGCGTAATTAGGCTGGGTGATTGTCATACCTGTAACTTTATCGAAAATGGGTTTATGGGTTGGTGGGATCGGTGAGATTTGAACTCACCACAGTGTGGAGATGTCCCCCGCAAACCCCCTTTTTCTTTCATCAACCAGGTAAAATGAGGATAAGATTATTGTAGATTAGATGAGGCTTATGCCAAAGTGAATTTGGGTTAAGATATTCTTAAGCAGGTGGAAGTGAGGATAAGACTATCGCACACACGCTTTGAGGCTTTATCCTGTCACGCGTGCGTGTTCGAGCTTCGCTACTGTCTCCTCTATTAACCTCTTGTTTGTCGCCACCAACTCGTCCGCTCTCGCCTGTGTGTCTGCCTCAGCGTAGAGTCTGAAGATGGGCTCCGTGCCGCTTGGGCGGAAGAGTATCCAGTTATTATCGTCGAAGAATATTTTCACTCCATCCTTCCTATCGATGTGCGGAGCCTTCACTCTGGCTACAAGTGACTCAAGTACTCTGGGCTTGATATCGTTGGGGCATTGTACCCTGTCCTTCGCCTGATAGTACTTCGGGAGCTCATTGTCGAGGGCGCCCAGAGACTTCCCCCTACGCTGCATGATGTCGAGGATGAGTGCGAGCGCCATACAGCCGTCCCTCACGGGTTGGTGGGGCCCATAGAGTATTCCCCCCGTCTCCTCCCCTCCTAGGTCGATTCGGTGTTCAACCATTGCTCTGCTGATTTCGACGCTTCCGACTTTGGTTAAGAGTACGCTGCCTCCCCCCTCCACTATGACGTCGGTGATTACCTTGCTGCTGCTTACTGGGGTTACGAGGCGACTACCTGGGTGCCTTTTCGTGTAATCCTTGGCTACGATGGCGATAATTCGGTCTCCCCATAGGACCTCTCCGTACTCGTCGGTGAACATGCTTCTGTCTGCGTCTCCGTCGAATGCGACACCTAGGTCTGAGCTTGTTGCTTTGACGAGTGCTCGTAGTGCCTCGAGGTTGTCTGGGCGTGGCTCTGATTCTCTGCCTGGGAAGCGGCCGTCTGGTTCCGAGTTAACCGTGTAGACGCTGCAGCCGAGGCGCTGAGCTACTGTTGGGGCTGCTAGGGTGGATGTGCCGTTTCCGGGGTCGATAGACACTTTGAAGCCCGCCTTCTTTATGCCACCCACGTCTACATGCGATAAAACTGCGTCGATGTAGTGGGTTAGAACCTCGGCGTATGTTACCTTGCCAACTTTGTCCCACTCAACGGCTTCGAAGTCGCCGGATAGGGTTAGCTCCTCCACCTTCTCCTCAAGTCGCTTGGGTATCTCAACTCCGTCTGATGCCATCACCTTCACGCCGTTAAATCGGGGTGGGTTGTGGCTGGCGGTGATCATGAGCCCTCCGCTCAGTCGGAGGCGTCTAACAGAGTGTTGTAGGGCTGGGGTTGGGAGGACGCCGAAGTCGTGAACGTTGCATCCGACGGAGAGTAGGCCAGCTACGGCGGCGTTTCTGAAGAGGGGGCTAGTTGTGCGGAAGTCCCTGCCGACTGCGATTTCTTTTCCGAGTATGGTTCCGCAAGCGGCTGCGAGGCGGGTTACGAGTTCGATGTTGAAGTCCTTGTTTGCGACGCCTCGAACACCGTTGCTGCCGAAGAGCTTGCCCAAGAGTCTATCCCCTGGATTGATGGGTGCATTACTTCTCTAATGTTTTAAGTTTCTGTTAGTTAGATGCGAGTCGTCTTCGCATAAGACCCATATCTTCAGGGACTGGTCTTTACACATGTCTGTGCGGAAGAGGATTCAGCCCCACATAATGTGCGGGGTAGGGGACGTGGCAGAGTATGTTCTACTTCCGGGGGATCCCCGGAGAGTTGAGAGGATTGCCTCATTCTTCGACGAGGCGAAGAAGGTCGCGGATTACCGCGGTTTCATAACCTATACTGGGCGAGTGGGTGGCGTGGGCATCACTGCGTGCTCGACGGGGATCGGCTGCCCCTCAACAGCGATTGTAGAGGAGGAGCTCATAAAGCTGGGCGCTAAAACGCTGATACGTGTCGGCACCACGGGGGCATATCAGCCGGACATGGAGGTTGGGGATCTGGTGATAGCCACAGGAGCCGTGAGGAGTGATGGAACCTCGCGAGCTTATGTTCCGATCGAGTACCCCGCGGTCGCTGACTTCGACGTGGTCTCTGCGCTACTCGCGGCGTCGAGTGGTTGCGCCCTCAAGATCCACAAGGGGATAATTCAGAGCTCGGATGCATTTTACGCTGGGGGAGATATGACTTGGCTCACGGAGGGCAATGTGTTGTCGGTTGAGATGGAGAGTTCCACTCTATTCACGCTGGCCAGCCTCAGGCGTGTGAGGGCTGGGACCATCCTCGCCGTCGACGGTAACCTCACGCGTAATATCCAGAAGGGTGAGTTTGATTCGGGGGAGAAGACGGGAGAGCTTGACGCACGGGTGCAGAGGGCGATCGATGAAGAGATTAAGATCGCTGTGGGTGCGGTCAAGCTTCTAGCGTCTCGTTAATCTTTCTCATAGGGTTTGTAGTCGCTTGGTGGCTTGGTTTTTCTTACTACTCCCGCCAACACTATTACAGTTATGATGTATGGAAGCATCAAGATGATTTGGGGTGGGAGTATTCCAAGGGATTGTAGCCTCATCTGAAGCGCGTCGGTGAATCCGAAGAGGAGGCTCGCGCCGAATGCGCCTAGAGGTGTCCATCCCCCGAATATCATGGCGGCTAGTGCGATGAATCCGCGTCCCCCCGTCATGCCATAGGAGAATAGGCCTAGGTTGCCCAACGAGAGGAATACGCCTCCTAGACCCGCGAGCATGCCGCTCACGATTATCCCCATGTACTTCATTCTGAGGACGTTTACGCCTGCCGTGTCAGCGGCTGCAGGGTGCTCGCCGACGGCTCTAAGTCTCAATCCGATTGGGGTCTTGAATAGGAGGATCTGGGTTAGGATTATGATGATTATCATGAGGTAAACTAGTGGACTAGCTGAGCCGATTATGTCACCGATTATCGGGATGTCTCCGAGGATAGGCAGTTTAATGATGTCTATCGAGGTCACGTTCGCGGATGCGCCTCTTGAACCCCATATGACTTCGCTGCCATAGGCAGTGAAACCTAGCGCTAGGATGTTGAGTCCGGTCCCGCTGACGATCTGGTTTCCCCGAAGCGTTACTGAGAGGAAGGCATGGATCAGGCCGAGGAGTCCACCGACGATGATAGCGCCGAATACACCTAACCAGGGGTTGGATGTGATATAGCTGACATAAACCCCTGAGAAAGCCCCCATGAGCATCATTCCTTCCAGGCCGACGTTTACGACTCCTACCCTCTCAGAGAAGACTCCACCCAACGCGGCTAGGGCAACTGGTGTGGCCATCCTTATTGCCGCCGCGAATAGGCCGACGTTGATTATGTCGAGGATATTCAAGTCTTCGACCTCCTGCCTACGAGGTATCTGATGAGTCTTGGCGCTGCCACGAATATGATCACGAGTGCCTGAATTATGACGACGATATCTGAGGGAACGTGTGTGACTCTCGTCATCAGCATGCTGCCGCTTCTGAGTGCGCCGAATAGTATGGCGGCGAGGATGGTTCCCAGGGGGTTGAGGCCGCCGACGAGTGCGACGGCTAGGCCGTCGAAGCCGTAGCCGGGTGAGAATCCCTGGATGAACCGATAATGGACGCCGAGGATCTCCCCTGCTCCCCCTACGCCGGCGAGGACACCGCTGAGTATGAATGCTAGTATTATGGTCTTTTTTACGTTGATTCCGCCGTTTTCAGCTGCTGATTGGTTCAGCCCGGAGGCACGAACCTCGTAGCCGAGAGTCGTCTTCTGCAGTATGTAGTAGGTCGCCCCCGCTAGGGCTACGGCCACGAGTATCGACGCTGAGAGCTGCGTGGGCGGGAGTATGCGGGGTAGCTGCGCTGAGTCGGCTATTGGTACTGTCTGGGCTACCCAGCCTGGTGCCTTGAAGGGGTAGTTCACCATGTAGCTGGTCAGGTAGGTTGCGATGTAGGTGAACATCATGGTGGTGATCACCTCGTGTGCTCCGAATTTGACCTTCAGGTACCCGGGGAGGAGGCCCCATAGCCCGCCCGCGAGTGCACCAGCTAGAATCGCTAATAGTATGTGTATTGGAGCGGGTAGCTCGCTGAATGAGATGCCTACGATGGCCGCGGCGAAGCCACCCATAAGGAACTGTCCCTCGGCGCCGATGTTGAAGAGGCCGCATTTGAAAGCGAATAGGAAGGCGAGTGCCGTGAAGATTATCGGGGTTGCCTGCGTCAGGGTCTGGCCTATTCCATATTCGTCCCCGAATGCACCTTGTAGCATCGCGGCGTAGACGTCGATGGGGGAGTAGCCGGTGACGATTAGTATGATTGCCCCTACTAGGAACGCAGCCGTGATAGCGAGTATTTGTGGAATAATCCTAAGTAGCGCCGACTTTAGGGTCCTGAGTGGCCATGATTTTTCTTTGTCCCCGGAGTTGGAATCGGTCATGTTTTCCCACCCGTCATGAGTAGTCCGAGGTCTTCCTCATTTGTCTCCGCGGGGGTCCTCTCCGCTACTATTCTTCCCTCGTACATTACGGCTATTCTGTCGCTCAGCGATCGTATCTCGTCAAGGTCGGCTGATATCAGAAGTACCGCGCAACCTCTGTCCCTCGCCTCAACGAGTTTGCTTCGGACGAACTCAGTCGCGCCAATATCGAGCCCCCTCGATGGCTGATATGCGATGATGAGCTTGGGGTCTCTGCTGAACTCTCGGGCTATGACCACCCTCTGCTGTGTGCCTCCTGATAGGTTTCGAGCTAGACTGTTTCTGTCTGTAGTGCTAATTGAGTAGCTTTTGATCATCTCGTCTGAGAATTTTGCTGTAGCTTGGTAATCGATGGTTAACCCGTTTCTTGAGAATGGTTTGTCGCCTTGGCTTCCGAGGATGAGGTTTTCCATGACTGAGAAGTCGACGATGAGTCCCCTCTTGATCCTGTCTTCAGGGACGTGTGAGATTCCTTCTCTGATTCTTTTCTTGGTTGATAGGTTCGTTATCTTTTTGCTTTTGAGAAGTATTTCGCCGCTTTTTATCTTCCTCAGACCCATTAGAGCTTCGACGAGTTCGCTTTGTCCGTTTCCCTCGACTCCAGCGATGCCCAGGATCTCGTGTGAGTGCACGATTAGGGAGAGTTCTCTGATTGCGGGGAGGCCTCGCTCCTCGTCGACCTGTAGTGTCTTAATGCCGAGGATGTTTTCCTTATCCTCGAAGGGTTTCTTCTCGAAGGTCTTCGTTAGCTGGCGGTCTACCATCATCCTCGCCAGTTGAGGTAGGCTTGTCTCCTCCGCGTTTACTGTGCCGACTCGTTTGCCCTTTTTTAGCACGGTTATTCTGTCGCATATTTTGAGGACTTCTTTGAGTTTATGGGATATTAGTATGATTGTTTTTCCCTGTGTCTTCAGCTCGGTGAGCGCTTTGAGAAGTGTGTCGACTTCTTGGGGGGTGAGGATGGCGGTGGGTTCGTCGAGTATGAGGATCTCCGCGCCTCGGTAGAGGGCCTTGAGTATCTCAACCCGCTGCTGGACTCCGACGGGGATGGTGTCGATGGTGGCGTCTGGGTCTACTTCGAGACTGTATTTCCGGCTGAGATTTTCTACCTTTTCATGTGCCTCATCTCGATCGATGAGCACTCTGTTCTTGATGGGTTCGTTGCCGAGAATGATGTTCTCGGACACTGTAAAGCTCGGCAGCAGCATGAAGTGTTGATGGACCATACCGACGCCGTGTTTGATGGCGACGGCGGGGCTTTCCATCGCCACTTCTTCGCCATCTATTAGGATACGGCCCTTGTCTGGTTTGTGAAGTCCGTATAGTGTGCTCATAAGGACTGTTTTACCCGCTCCGTTTTCGCCAAGCAGTCCATGTATCTCACCCTTCTCGACTACGAAGTCTATGTTATCGTTGGCTACCAGATCGGAGAAGCTTTTGGTGATTCCCATCATCTGGACTGCTGGGTTCATAGTGTGAGAAAAGGTGTGGAAAGGGGATGGGTTTAACACTTTGCTTAACTGAAGCCGTTTGGAACCACGATATCTCCCATGACTATTTTGTCCTGGGCCTGCAGCAGTTTATCCATGACGTTGGCGGCCAGTGGCGTGTGTTTGAAGTTAAACATTGCCTCCCAGAATGCTATCTCTTCGGGTAATCTACAGCAGCCTGTCCATCCTTCCTTTACGCCGCCGCTGTAAATTCCGCCCTTGAAGGTGCCGAGGATAGCCTTTGTTACCATAGAGTAGACTGCGACGTCGGTTCTCTTGGTCGCGCTTGCCGTTATTTCTGGATATAGGTAGCACTGGCAGGCATCAACACCGTAACCGTGTATTCCCTTTTCGTGAGCGGCTTGGAGGGCCCCTAGGCCACTCTTGCCGCCAGCTGCGTAGATTGAGTCCGCTCCCTGCTCGACTAGGCTTATTGCGAGTTCCTTACCCTTCGTGGGGTCTCCCCAGTCGCCTACGAATACTGGGTCGAGGACGGTGATCGTGGGGTTCGCCCACTTAGCGCCTGCTTGGTAGCCTACGAAAAAGTCTCTGATGAGCGGGATGTCCATTCCTCCGACGAAACCGACTTTGCCGGTTGTGGATTGCATCCCCGCGACTACGCCGAGTAGGAATGAGCCCTCGTTGGCCTTGAAGATGAGTGATGCTACGTTTGGCTTGTCGACGACCATGTCAACGATCGCGAATTTCTGGTCTGGATATTCTGTGGCTACCTTGGTTAGGGCATCAGCTTGGTCAAAGCCGATGCACACTATGAGTGCGTAGTTACCTGTCTTGGCGAAGTCTCTTTGGTATCCTTCATACTCTGCGATTGCCTTCGGTTGGACGTAGTCGAAGGTTACGCCTAACTCGGCTTTAGCTTGGACCAAGCCGGCGTAAGAGATGTCATTGAAGGATTTGTCGCCCAAACCGCCCGTTGCGAGCACTAGAGCGATCTTCTTCGGGCTGTTAAGCTTCGTTATCTGTGCCTGAGCCGCGGCGAGATCTGCCTGTGCCTTGGTTAGCTGTCCCTGAGTGGCTGTAAGGGATGTTTGTGCCGTTGTTAGACTGGTTTTAGTTGTGGTTAGCTCAGCTTGGACAGCGTCGTACTGCGTCTTCTTAACATAGTCTGCCCCTGGGGGCGGGATTGGATTCATCATTGGGTAGATTACCCAACCGGTTCCAGCGCCAATTACTAAACCTAGGATGATGAATGCGACTAATTTCTGTGACTGAGACATACTTGAGCCTCAGTGGAACTTGTCCTGACTGCACTTAAAATCTTTCATCGGCCGTTAACGGATATTTAAAAAGAGATTAGGTCCTTGACTTTTTCTGGTTAGACGTCTCCAGACTCCTTTATCTTTATGTCCTCGTATGGTCCGACCATTCGGCGGTAGAATTCCAGTTTTATACACTCTAGGACGCCGATGGCTCGGTTGTAGTTGAAGTATTTTGGGGGGTAGAGTCCCTTCATTAGTCGTGTAACGCAATAGTTGACTTCGCCGTCGAGCTTGTCGACTGGTTGAGTCTTTATTATCTCGATTAGCTCCTTGAGATTCTTTTCATACTTTGGTCTATCCTCCGGCTTGATGTAGGGCATGTGTCTCTCCTCATCCACAGTTCGCTCAGGGGTTTTTGAATGTTTACTATGAGTACCCTTTCTCATTTCGGTGAGCCACGCCCGCAAAATTATGGAGCAAGTAGCGCTTGTTTCTGCTTCATAAACCCAATATCGTCTTCGTTTAAGATCGTAGCTATGAGAATTGCGCGCGCGCGCATTGTAATCTGCCTCCTGGGTGCCGCTCCACCTTATGCCAGCCCAAGGATAACCCCCTGTCCTCAAAGTATTTAGATGGTGCCCAGTTCAGGAAGTCGCTGAAAGTGCCCTCAAAGGCACCGTCGTTCAAAGCTTTCTCGTACAGCATCTGCGTATAAGTGGTGACCTCAATGATGATCTTTCTAATCGTCGCGGGGGGCGCGTTCACGAAGGTCTCGCTGAGGCCCCCAGGCAGCTTACGCCCCGTCTGCGGGTTGTTCGCGTAGAATTCGATAACCTCCTCCTTCGTCATATTGAAGAAGGGGTCATTCGGATTAGCCGTGGGCCCAGGGTTCGCAGGTTGCTCGGGTGGGTCTTCTTCCTCCACAGGCTTAGCCTTCCCCTTAAGCGGAGACACCACAGACTCAACCTTCTCCACAGTTGCCTTCTGGTTAATCACCTTCTCCAACATGTCTTTGATTCCGCTGAGTTCAGCTTTAACAATGGTCTCAAGGTTTTCCTGCCTGTCTTTGAGTTCCCTGATTTCCCGAGTACGCACCAAAGCATCCGTGTGGACAGGCACCGTAGTGCCTCCTTTCTGCTTCTGCTCAACCTCCTCTATCCTTCCATGATTGTTCTTCGATGGCTTCTTTTCTCCTTCCGCCATCCTTCCACCATCCTCCTTTTCTCCTTCCGTCATCCTTCCACCATCCTTCTTTTCTACTTCCGCCGTTTTCTCCTCTAAATCTATGGGGTATATAGGTAATCCACTATACTCTCCTGCGCGTATGCTCGACGTGGAATTATGTTCGACGGAGGTTTGACGGGAGGTTTGTGGGGAGATTATGGAGGAGGTTAGTCGTTCCTTCTCACTGCGCGCGCGGGGGTGTTAACGGGGGTGTTATACCCTTCCTCTGCGCCAAAATCTAGGGCTCCAAAGGGACTGTCCCCCCAACTTCTACCCGAGATAGTTTCTATTTTATTTACCCAAAGGTATATTTATCTCCCCACTCATAACAGCGTCAATGAATCAATAAAAAATAGGGGCTGTCTGGTGATTAGATGATAATAGGGATAAGCGCGAGTGGCCGTGTAGCCAACAAAGATGGCGCCGGGAAGCTGAGGGGAGGCGTCACCGAGGAACTCGTAAGGTACATCATCGAGAAGACCAGCGAGCCACATGAGTTCGTGTCGCTGTCAGGGAAGCGGATCAGCGGCTGCATGGGTTGCGTCAGCTGCGCGAAGGATAACGTCTGCGTGATCAATGACGACTGGGCCCAGATACGCGACAAGATGCTCGCCGCGGACGCGGTTGTGTTCGGCGCCCCAAACTACTATGGCACAATAAACGCCCTCGGACACGCGTTTCTTGAGCGCACATACAGCCTTCGCCACAGGGAGAGGTTCGCCCTCTCGGGCAAGCTGAACGCCATCGTCGCCGTCGGGAGCGAGGAGGCGAACCCGGTGGAGGACTTCATAAAGATGATGTTCAGGAGCAACCACATGGCGGAGCCCGCAGGAGTCCTGAGGACATCGGGCATCTCCCAGTGCTACCTCTGCGGATTTGGGCACAACTGCGCCGCAGGCGCGGTCGTGGCCAAGCATGGCTTCCTGCCGAGTGTCGAGGACTATCATATACCCGTTCTTTCGCAGGACGTCTACAGGAGGGCCTACGTCATCGCCCATAAGCTGGGGGAGATGATTCGGTCAAAGAAGCAGACACTGCAGAGTCAGTAGTAATATCCTATTTTTTTCGCCTAGATTCAAACTATAGGGCATCGGCTTCACAGCGCTTGGTCCAGAGTTTTTATTTTTGCCTGATAATAACTTTATTAGAGCCGCAACTTCCCTCTACCTGGCTGAGGGAAGCCCCGCGGGCCCCCGTTGGATGGATTCTAACCTAACGCCCAAATGACCGAGCCCCCAGCCCAAAGGATGCGACAAAGATGGAATACAAGGGCATAGTCATGAACTACGGCGTCGGCGCCAAGAGACAGTACCCCCACAGAATGATAATCATGGTCCCAGGAACCACACCCAGCGAAGCAAGGGGACTCGTCGGATCGAAGGTCGCCTGGCCATACGACGACCCCAAGATCTACGGCAAGATCACCCGGTTCCACGGCGTCCGCAAGGGCTACATACTGGCCACATTCAAGAGGGGCCTCCCGGGAGACGCCATCGGGAAAGCCGTAAAGATAACGAAAAAGGAAACATAGACAGTTTCTTCTCATCGGCGACCGTGTGAGCGGTTCGCCCAAGAACCCAGAAAAACAATGCCACTTGGTGGCGCCGAGCATCCGCCATCCTCCGCCACCGGTGAACCCAGAAAAAGCCGCCAAACCCGAAAAACGGCTAAAAAAAAGCGGAACCGCGACGACGGCGGAGGTACCCCCTCCCCCCACGCGCACGCAACAAGCAAGACATGACAAAACCACAAGAGACAGAGAACGCGCAAGTGCAACATTCTAAATAGTAGTCTTATCGAAAGAAGTAAATATGAAACTCGGATTTTACACGAACTACGACGAAAAAACCGTCGCTTTCGCCCACAAGGTCGGATTCCGCTCAATGGAGCTCTCGGCCTGGCCCGACTCGAGCCTCAACGCCGACAAGGTGACCGACAGGCGCATCAAGGAGGTCAAGAAGGACCTCAAGGAGCATGACATGGAGGTATCGGCCCTCGGCTACTACCCCAACTTCCTCGACCACAACAAGGCAAACGCGGAGGAGGCCACCCGGTACTTCTACAAGGTACTGGAGCTCGCCAGCAGGATGGATGTGGATGTGGTCTGCAC
>Ga0315273_10000715_pt1 | contig 35776 bp, 32 predicted proteins | sample YL17G02_0_MG_FD_205753 | JGI IMG/M metagenome (GOLD analysis project Ga0315273, IMG submission 205753) | Sediment microbial communities from Yellowstone Lake, YNP, Wyoming, USA - YL17G02_0 | ecosystem: Environmental > Aquatic > Freshwater > Lake > Sediment | place: USA: Wyoming | collected...
TTCAAGAATTTGCGTAAAGGTGGCAATGTCCATAGTCTTTTCCTTTCCTGAATTATTTATGATTCCATAAAAGCCCTGAGTCTCTTCATTTCCGGGACGCCTTAGCGAGCATCTTACGGTGAAAGGCATTTTCGATAGCAAGGCCGGCCTGGTCTGCCAGGATTTCAAGCATATCATTTTGTACCGGCGGCACATCTTGCTTGCCGTAATCGCCATATGTCAGGGTAACGATTTTACCGCGACTCTTCACTGGAAGGAGCAGTATGGTTGGTTTCAGGGGTGCACCAATCCCTGCATAAAGATATTCCCTTAAGACTTCATCATCACACTCTCCATAAAAGAACTGACCTTTTTCAATTACATCACGGAAGACGGAAGTCTCTGTCAGTGGAATCTTCAGTCCCGATGCCGAACTTGGTCCCTTATCCCTTTCAGTATGCACTCCCAGGGCTCTTTCTCCTGTAAGCTCTGCCGGGCGAACGATAAAAGTAATTGAGCGCTCAAATATTTCAGCAATGTACTGAAGAAGGGCAAATGATACATCAATAGGTTCGTTAAGGCCACGAAAGGCTGATAGCTTTTCCCTGAGCTTTCCGAACCGGTTATCTACAATTGAGAGCTGCTGCTGTTTATCCAGTAAATCATTGATATACGATTTGAAGGTCTCCAGAAATTTAATCGTATCTTCAATGAACATCTCTTGTCTGGCTTCCCTGAGGGGTCTGGGAAAGACGGCCCTGACACCATCGTTAAACGATTGCAGAAAAAATGTATAATGCAGGACAGAGGCGAATTGAATGGATGACACCTGCGGGTATCTTTTTATTACCTGCTGCCGCAGGCTAACGATAGTTTTTTCGGAAAGACCCCACTCCGAGGTCTCAGGGCTGTCAAAAATCAGGACAGGCAGGCTCTTTTTTGAGAGACACTCGTCTATGATACTGTAAAATTCCTCTTCCTTGTCAGTAGCAAACACAAGGATGCCTTCGTTTTTACAGATAGTCATAACAGAATGTTTGATAAGCCTGTCACGGCTGAACAGGATAATCACCTTCGCAAGCCTTTCGGATATTACCAGGTCTTTCTGTGCCCCGGAGCTCTTTATACACTTTTCCAGGAAAGAAACAAAGTTATCCTGCTCCTCAGATGAAAAATCCCCTAAAGTATCCTTTATATTCTGACGATGGATTTCGATCGGACTGAAAATTTCTTTAACAGAAAAAGACGAGGGTATCTTTTTCTCCAGGTGTTCGAGATCGGCCAATCCCAGAACGTCTTCGGTAATGACTTTGTCCTTATCATCTTTTTGTACAGTCTCATCTGATGGAATGACTTCCGCAAACAATTCTTCATCCGGCGGAATATGTTTCCCTGAATTTCGATCACGTTCCCGCTCATCATATATCCGGAGAGCGTCCATCAATACCATTTGGGCATCGAGGCTTACTGTCTGCTCCATTCTGTCCGGGATATAACTGCAATCCGGAGAGACAGAGATTGCCTCTGTATCAAGGGTAAAGGTTCCTTTTGTCCAGCCTATCAATTCAACAATCGTAATCTCGATCAGCTTTTTCAATCCTTTGGCTGCTTCTTCCTGTCTTAATTTGCCAGATTCGATCAGCGTAACAATTAGGGGTTTGCGATCCTTTTTTGCTTTCTTCTGGACTTCAAGGGCCTGTTTGAGATCTTCGGGGGTTATTGTGTTTAATTTTACAAGAACTGTCCCGATGCGGATTCTGTTACTGAGATGATTTGCACCGACGATATAACCATTACTGAAGATGACCCGGCTTTCGCCCCTGGGTCCTTTAACATAAAAAGTGCCGGACTTCCTTGTCGTATGGATCAGTTGAATTACATCAACTATATGCAGCTGTTCTAAATCACCTGTAAATGCCATAGGTTTTGTAAGTAAAAAATTAGTAAAGTTCAGAAAGAATAACACAAAAAATGCAGGAGGGTAAATACAAACCAGAAGTGCGATAGTAACTGTTTTGGTTTGATTATTACTCCTTCACCTAATGTTTACTTACAAATTGTAAATTGAATTGACAAATTGTAAATATCTCTTAGAATATTGAGCATGATATCCCGTGATGCTAAAAAAACTCTCCTTCGGCTTGCGAAAGGCTATCCGGTCGTAGCTGTAACCGGGCCCAGGCAATCAGGGAAAACTACAATTGTCAGAGCAACATTCCAAAAGAAACCCTATTTTTCTCTCGAAGATCCTGCGGACGGGCAGACAGGAATTCAGGAATTCCGGGGACACCATACTTAATTTCTTGACTTGGTACTTAGCGGGATATATGCGGGACGAGCGGGATATATGCGGGACGTTGTTTCTGAGTGTGCATAAATATTTATATTCCGACAACAAAAAATACACTTTGTGGACATTCCTACACTAACTTATTCCGTTTCAGGAGGCTTGTGTGTGTGCAGGTATGAACCCACTGTTCTGACAGCCTCAAATCTATTGAAAAATCTATCATTTTTACTGGTGGCGGGGAGATGATTTGAACCTCTGCGCTGGGGTTGACAAAACAAGAATAATATATTACCATTAAATATGGTAATATAACCATGTATTATGGTAATAGGAAAGACAATGCTTGAGGGTATATTCGGAAATATTATCGTTGAAAAAATCCTGTTCACGCTCTATGTCTACGGCGAGGGGTATCCCCTCGGCATGGCTAGAACCTTTGAAGAGCCTGTGAACAGGTTTCAGCAGCAACTGAAGAGACTCGAAAATGCCGGAATAATTGTAAGCCGTCTCATCGGCAGGGTAAGAGTTTATACCTTCAATCCGAGATATCCATTTCTTGTGCAGTTGAAAGCCCTGATTGCTAAAGCCTTTGAATTCCTGCCCGAAAAGGAGAAGGACGCTTATTATAAAAAACGAACGAGACCAAGGAGAACTGGCAAACCCCTATGAAGATTGACTGGCAAAAAATAGGGATCAAAGAGCTGGCAGCGCTCGTATCAGAAAAGCTCCGGGGGGAAGGGGTAGACTCGATCCTGGTGGGAGGAGCCTGTGTCTCCATCTATACAAAAAACAAGTATCAGTCATTTGATCTCGATTTCGTAACTCATGCAGCAATAAAAGAGGTCACCGCCCTGCTGGCTGAACTCGGATTTCAGCGTGAAAGTTCCCGTCATTTCATCCGTCGCGACTGTCCATTCTTCATTGAATTCGTCGCTCCGCCTGCTGCGGTTGGGAGTGAACCGCTGAAGGGTGAAAAAAAATTAAAAACAAAATTCGGCACCATAGTGTTAATGACACCAACAGACAGTGTAAAGGACAGACTTGCGGCTTATTATCACTGGAACGACCAGCAGGCGCTGGAGCAGGCAATCATGGTTGCCGGGTCACAAAAGATAGATTTTCATGAGGTGAAGCGATGGTCTGAAAAAGAAGGCCATATTGAGAAACACCGGCAATTTCTCAAAAGACTGCGCAGTAAAAGGTAGTCTCTGTTTCGTAGTTCGAAAGAACTTCCGGGACATTGTTTCTGAGTGTGCAGGTATGAACCCACTGTCTTGCAACTGTACTGTCAGTGTCCTGTTAAAACGGATGAGGCTGTCAGCACTTACTGTTCTGACAGCCTCAAATCTATTGAAAAATCTATTATTTTTACTGGTGGCGGGGAGAGGATTTGAACCTCTGACCTTCGGGTTATGAGCCCGACGAGCTACCAGGCTGCTCCACCCCGCGATAGAGCATTAACAATAACTTATCAATGGTTTGTTTGTCAAACTTCCGCAATCGTTATGCATAACATAGCTGCATGTATGGTATCATATTAAGCTAAAGGCAGGATTTTAAGATATGGAGATACTCAGACAAATACGGTGGCAGGATATTGTTGACATTATCCTCATGTCAATCATACTATATCGCCTTCTCCTTATCATAAAGGGCACAAAAGCTGCGCATATGCTTATGGGGCTCGGTGTCCTGCTCCTGGCATCACTTCTTTCACGGCATTTTGAACTGTATACGGTAGACTGGTTAATACAGAGCTTCTGGGCACAGATCGTTATAGCAATTATTATCCTTTTTCAGCCTGAGATCAGAAGGGCGCTTGCGCAGATGGGTGCAACACAGCTATTTCAAACACTCACATCGGCTGAAGAACTGAAGTCACTCGATGAAATTGTCAGGGCGACCATCGCCCTTGCAAATAAAAAGACAGGCGCTCTGATCGCAATAGAAAGGGATACAAGCCTGAGGGACTTTGTTGAGATCGGCACAATATTGGATGCTAAGGTGTCGAAGGAAGTTCTGCTCAGTATTTTTCATCCAACATCTCCCATTCATGATGGTGCAGTCGTAATAAAGGGCAACAGGATTGTTGCTGCCGGATGTTTTTTACCGATAACGATGAGTTCAGAAATCAGCAAGGCCCTGGGTACAAGGCACCGTGCAGGCATGGGGTTGTCAGAAGAAACAGATGCGGTTGTGATCATTGTGTCAGAAGAGACAGGCGCGATATCAATGGCGATTAAGGGTAAGTTTGAAACGCATCTCGATATGGGAACCCTCAGGGATGTCCTTAATGATCTGTTTACGGCAAAGGGAAAGAAATGAAGAAATTCTTTTTTGAAAATCTTGGACTTAAGATAGCAGCTGTCCTGCTGTCTGCAGTTTTATGGATCTTTGTTACGTCCCGCGGACAGTCAGAGATATCTCTTGATGCGCCAATTGAGTTCAGGAATATACCGGCCGGGCTCGAGATGGTTAATCATAGCATGAAAACAATAAACCTCAATATCAAGGGGCAGGAAAGACTCATTAAGAATGTTAAACCCGCAGATATCAGGGTCTATGTGGATCTCAGCAAAGCTAAGAAAGGTGAGGGCATATACTACATTGACAGGGGGGCAATAAAGCTTCCCCATGCAATAATTGTTACCAATATTTATCCTTCGAGCATAAAAGTAACAGTTGAGGAAACCATATCAAAAACTGTAAAGGTATTGCCTATGGTTATTGGTGAACCTGAAAAAGGTTATTTTGTTAAATCTGTTGATGTGGTGCCGCAGTATGTGGTAATCGAGGGAGTACGGTCAGAGGTTATAAAGATCGGTAATGTTAAAACCGAGCCGATTGATATTTCTGCTTTCACTGAATCATTTTCACAGGAGCTGAAGATTGACTTAACCGGCAGGAATGTCAGATCAAAGATAAACGATGTTATTGTTAAGGTTGTAATTGGAGCGAGAGGAAAATGAGACTCTTTGGAACAGATGGTATAAGAGGAACTGTAAACGAACATCCCATGACACCCGAGACTGTCCTGAGAATCGGTATGGCTGCAGCCTCTCTCCTCAGGGAGAAACACGGAAGAAACATGATATTGATCGGCAAGGACACACGATTGTCAGGCTATATCATAGAGAGTGCACTCACGTCAGGGATATGTTCCATGGGCATGAATGTCACACTTGTCGGCCCTATACCAACTCCCGGGGTTGCATACCTTATCAGGACATTACGACTGGATGCTGGGATTGTCATATCAGCTTCACATAATCCTTTTGAAGATAACGGTATAAAGTTCTTCTCGTCTGAAGGCTACAAACTCTCTGATGAACTCGAAAGGAAGATTGAGGGGCTTGTGAAAGAAGATGGTCTTTTGAAAAACAGGCCTCAGGGTTCAGAGATAGGCAAGGCATTCAGGCTTGATGATGCGACAGGACGTTATATTGAGTTTATCAAATCAACAATACCGAGGGGGGTAACCTTCGAGGGAATGAAGATCGTGGTTGATTGTGCAAATGGCGCTGCATATAAGACAACCCCATGGCTGTTCCGTGAATTAGGGGCAGATGTGATATCGGTGAACGACAAGCCCGACGGCATAAACATAAATGCAGGATCCGGTACCCTGCATATGGAAGCGCTGCAGAAGGCTGTTAAACTCCATAAGGCAGATATCGGGATAGCGCACGACGGAGATGCTGACAGGGCAATCTTCTGCGATGAAAAAGGACGGATTGTCGATGGTGACAAGATCATGGGGATGTGGGCAGTGGAGCTGAAGAGAGAGAGGATGCTGAAAAAAAATACGGTTGTTGCAACGGTAATGAGCAATTTCGGTCTTGAGAAATTTCTTGCAATGAACGGCATTAAACTCATAAGAACAAAAGTAGGGGATAGATATGTCGTTGAAAAGATGTCTCAGGGCGGATACAACCTTGGGGGAGAGCAATCAGGGCATATCATTTTCCTTGACCATAATACAACGGGTGACGGGCCTCTCACAGCCCTGCAGGTTCTGTATCTGATGAAGAAAAGGGATGCTGCTTTGTCAAAGCTTTCGCAGGGGATACAACTGTACCCTCAGATACTGACGAATGTCAGAGTTAAACATAGGCACGATATTAAGGCTATACCTGAAATTGAAGATGCGATACTGTCAGCGGAGAAAAAACTCGCTGGAAAGGGGAGGGTGCTCGTCAGAGCATCAGGCACTGAACCGAAGATCAGGGTTATGATCGAAGGTGAGGATATGAAGCTTATTAAAAGACTTGGTAATGATATAGCAAAGGTTATCCAAAAGAAGATGACCTGATGCATTTCTTTGTCTCATTCCTTATCGGAGTAGTCTCTTTTTACTTATTTCTCTATTTCCCTTTTTCTGCTGTTTCTGTTTCCTTAACATCTGCCGCATATCTGACCGCAAAGAAAAAATACTTCCTGATTTTTATTTTTTTGTTGGGGATAACCTATGCTTTTTGGAGATATGAACCTGTTCAGGAATTTCCGTATATCAAAGACAACATAGCTGTCAAAGGGACATTTGAATCGTATCCGGTCAGGACCGACAGGGGAACTTTCAAACAGTTGCTGAGTGTAACGGAAGCGTCAGACGTAACCGGTGAAAATCGGAATGAATTAACAGGAAAAGAAATTACGCTCTTTTCAGAGAAGGAGTTTGATATGGGAACCGAATATCGTCTCACTATAAAATTTCTCAAGAGCAGAAAACGATTGAATCCGGGACCGCAGATGAAGGATGAGATTTTTGCAAATCTGGTAGAGGCGCGTGACGCCGGAAAGAAAAGAAGTTCTCTTCATTCAAAGATCCAGGAGTGCAGATATAAAATCAACAGGCATATTGAAGAAAATCTGAAAAAGGATTCAGGGGCATTTGTTGCAGCGATAACAACAGGTCAGATGGGTAACATGAGTGAAGAAATGAAGGACGCATTCAATATAACCGGACTTACTCATATCCTCAGTATCTCAGGCAGCCACTTCGGTATCTTCTCCGTGTTTTTATTCGCTGTATTCAGGTTTTTCATAAATACTTTACCGTACAGGATTCTGCAAAGGATAACGCTATATCTGACGCCTTCACAGGCTGCAGCCGTCCTCTGCCTTCCATTCATGCTTGCGTATCTCTGCCTTTCAGGTGCAAGCATACCTGCAATCAGGTCATTTATTATGATAGGCCTTTTTCTGGCAGGACTGATAATCGGCAGGAAGGGTTTCTGGCTAAACTCCCTCCTGTTTGCAGCTTTCATCCTGGCCCTCTGGGAGCCTGAATGGATATTTAATCTGTCATTCCAGCTCTCGTTTCTTGCGGTACTTTTTATCGGCTTTTCGATTCAGAAAGAAGATGCAGAAGAAAAAGAGACAAGTAAATTAATCAGGCATATCAGAAACCCTTTATTAATGACCCTTTCAGCATCGATAGGCACAGCGCCTCTGGTTGCATATTATTTCCATTATTTCTCGCTCATATCCCCTGTATCAAATCTGGTGATTGCTCCGCTCATCGGCTTTGTTCTCATCCCACTTTCTGTTATATCATCCTTCCTCCTGATCATTACAGGACATTTTGTATTTACTCCATTCGTATCCGTAATTTCTGATGCGAGTCTCTTCCTGGTGAAAATGTTCTCAGGCATCCCATTTGCCGATGTGAAGATACCTACTTTCCCGCCGGTCATCATGCTGCTTTTTTATACTGGATTCATTTTCTATTTCCTCTTCGATAAGAGAAGATATTTGCTGATCATCCCGTTTGTCCCAGTAGTGATATGTCTTTTCCTGACGACCTTTGAGAAGGAGAAACTCAACGTAACCTTTCTCGATGTGGGACAGGGAGACTCGTCAGTCATCGAGCTCCCTGATGGAAAGACTATGCTTATAGATACAGGCAGAACAGGCTGGGAAACTTTTTCTTTCCTTAAATACAGAGGGAAAAAGACCATTGATATTCAGGCGCTGTCGCATACCCATCCCGACCACACAGGAGGACTTGACTACCTATCACAACATTTTGGTATCCGGGAAATATGGGACAATGGCCGCATGGTCCTGCCTGATACCGTTAGCAGCATAAAACACCGTTCATTCAGCAGAGGCGATGTAATCGAGGGGAAGAGTTACAAAATATACGCGCTTCATCCATATCCTGAGTTCTATACAATGCAGGGGAAAGAGTATGACGCAGCAAATAATGATTCACTTGTCCTGAGGATAGAGGGCAATCATGCATCGTTCCTCTTTGCCGGTGATATTGAACAAGACGCAGAAGAGAATATAATGCATTTAGGGAAATGGTTAAAAAGCGATGTTATGAAAGTTCCGCATCATGGTGGAAAGGCATCTGCATATCAACCGTTTATCAAAATTGTTTCGCCTCAAATTGCAGTAATCAGTGCAGGAAAAGACAATCCCTTCGGCCATCCCCATCAGGAAATGTTAGATAGCCTGAATGAAGTTAAGATATTCAGGACAGATATCGATGGTGCGGTTAAGATACATGAAACTGAAGATGGTCTTGAGACAAAGACATATAAGGATTTTCAATTCGATAAGGCAGGCTCACTGACTGGAGAGATGAGGAATTTCAGGAGGCTCTTTGAAAAATGGTGATAGTCTTACCCACATTATTCATAAATTATTCTGATTAAACTGAAGATAGAGTATTGTCGCTCATTCTCGGTCGTTCCTCCCTGCGAGGCTTTTGCCTCTTTATTTTCACATGCTGTATTTGACTATCAGCAAAAGAATCCGCTCTAATACTCTATCCTCAGCCGTTATTAACAATTTCATGAATAATATGGGCTAAAATATGTCGTACCAAACTTTAATTGCAGTTACAGAGACAATGAACGCCAGAATCCATCTGAGAGACTGCGTTTTTGTCTTTCTACTCACCATGCTTCCTAATCGTGCTGAGGGAATGGCGCCAAGCAGAAGTGCGAACGCCATGTAAAATGGTACCTGCCCGGTTGCGACCTTCCCTATCAATCCGGCTGTGGCAGAGAAAAGACCGATTGCGAGAGTGCTCCCGAGGGCAACTCTGAGAGGGATTTTCAGTCCATACAGAAGTATAGGAATAAGAATGAAAGCCCCGCCCTGTCCGACCATTCCGAGCAGAAAGCCGATGATAATGCCTGTAATGATCGCAGCGGGTTTATGGAAGGCAATCTTATCTTCGGTTAGGTCATCTTTCAGATAACTGCGCGGCATAAACATCAGAATTGAAGCGACAAAAGACAGTATGCCAAAGATGAACAAGAGATACCTGTCTGAGACTCCTTTTGAAATGATAGATCCAATCAATGAGGAAAGGAAGAGAGAAAGTCCAAGGGTCAATGCGAGACTTTTGTTCACAAGGTTTTCTTTTTTATAAAAAAGAATCGCAGAAAGGGATGCAAAAAAACCCTGAACCATGGTGAGTCCGGTAATGTTTTTTACCCCAATCGCCTCAAACCCGAATAGCGGAGGGATATAGAATAAAATGGGGAACATTATAATCCCCCCGCCGATACCTAACAGGCCTGAGAAAAAACCGCCTATTGAGCCTGCACAAAAAAGGAAGATATAAAAGAGTAGCATGTATCAGTCTACGAATATACGTTTAGTGTCTTCTGAGCCTTCGCTGATAATATCGCCGATATGTGCAGCTAAGATGCCTTCTTTCTGGAGTGCGGAAACAAGCGTATCCTTTTTTTCCTTTGGAACAAATATCAGGAGACCGCCTGATGTCTGCGCATCATTCAATAATAATTTTTCTGTATCTGATACAGCCTCGCGCCATTTTACATATTGTTCGAAACATCTGCAGTTAGCCCTTGAACCGCCTGGCACTTTATTCAATTCTGCAAGTCTCACTGCATCAGCAAAGAAAGGCACGTTGCTTGTATAAAGACGTGCGCTCAGATTACTTGCAGAAAGGACTTCGTGCAGATGTCCTATGAGGCCGAATCCTGTTATGTCAGTTGCCGTGCTCACTCCGACTTCAAGCATGATCTCTCCGGCTCTCTTATTCAGAAAAGCCATAGAAAGCGTGAATTCTTCTATGGTGGCTTCACTGCACATATTTGCCTTAATCCCTGTAGAAAGAATACCTGTGCCTATCTTTTTCGTGAGTATCAGGGCGTCTCCTGGACGGGCCTTGGTATTATCAAGGATCCTGTCAGGATGAATAACACCAAAGACTGAGAAGCCAAATTTCGGCTCTTTATCTCTGATCGTATGTCCCCCGATGATTGTTACACCTGCCTCGGTCATCTTATCGATCCCGCCCTGCATTATTTTTTTCAGGTAAGGGAAAAACTCAGTCTCATTTGGAAACATGGCAATATTTAATGCAACTAATGGCCTGCTGCCCATTGCATAGACATCAGAGAGTGAATTCGCTGCGGCAATCGCACCATACCAGTAAGGGTCGTCAACAATCGGTGTGAAAAAATCCGCTGTTAAGACAACTGCTATTTCATCTGTAAGGCGGTAGACACCTGCATCATCTGCATTGGATGAACCAATGAGTACATTCCTGTCAGTAATTGGAGGTAGCTGCCCCAGCACCTGGAGCAGGTCCGAAGGACTGAATTTTGAAGCTCAACCCGAGCAGCTTGAAAGACTTGTTAATTTAATATCCATTTTACCTCCTTAGATTTTGTATGAACAATGAATATTTTACTATTATATGTAAATTAAGTCTAAGTTGAGCGATTTAGGTATAATTAATACAGCAAAGTGTAAAGCGTAAAAAGTTTAAGAGGAGTTATCAATCAGTGGAAGATTTCAGAGGGAAAATTGTTGTTGTTATCAGCCTCATCGTCTTTGTCATCGGGTTTGGCACAATAGGTTATATGAGCATCGAAGGGTGGTGTTTCTGGGACTCCTTCTACATGACTGTCATAACCCTTACAACAGTCGGTTACAGAGAGATTCATGAATTATCTTTTAACGGTCAATTATTTACTGTTGTGCTGTTAATTGGAGGAGTGGGGACTATGCTCTATGCTCTGAGCACAGGCGCAAAGTTTATTTTAGAAGGTGAATTGCAGGAAATATACGGGAGGAAGAGATTGGAAAAGAAACTAAGGGATTTAAAGGATCATTATATTGTATGCGGATATGGCAGGATGGGAAAAATAGTAGCAAGGGAACTGAAGCATAACAAGTTAAAATTTGCTGTTATTGAAAAGAATGAAGTCCTGCTGGATCCAGATGAAAAAGAGGAATTCTTAATAATCCAGGGAGATGCAACCAAAGATGAACTTTTGAAAAGGGTAGGGATAGAAAGGGCTAAGTGTCTGATTTCGGTTCTGCCTACTGATGCAGAAAACCTTTACGTTGTTTTAAGCGCCAGGGGGTTGAAACCGGAGCTGTTGATTGTCGCGAGGGCCGGCGAAGAGGGGTCAGAACAGAAGCTGCTCAGGGCAGGTGCAGACCGTGTGGTTTCACCATACCACATCGGTGGATTACGCATGGCTCATAGTGTCCTGAAACCCGCGGTGGTTGATTTCATCGAGTTCGCCACAAAAAGCGGTAATATTGATTTGCAGATAGAGGAAATAACTATTCAGGAAGGGTCTGACCTTGTAGGGAATTCATTAGATTACTGTGGCATAGGCAGAGACCTCGGAATTATTGTTGTTGCCATAAAGGAGAAGAGCGGAGAGATGAAATTCAATCCGACGTTTCGGACTATCATAGAAGCAGGCGACACACTGATAGCAGTAGGAGAAACATCAAAACTTGAGATACTCGAAAACATGGCAGTAAAAAAGAAGTGAAGTGATCCTTTTGCAATTACTAATGCGGTCGTTAGTATGGCGACATTGTTTTGTCCCGGAGGCTGTGTCGCAATGGTAGTCGCAGGCTTTAGCCTGCGTATATTCTGCGCTTGCAATTGACTTCGCAAGAAACGAATCATTATAATTTTACTTTGATTTAAAACCATGGAAGAAATTAACGAACTAATAGAACAGCGCATCAGGAAACTTGAGGAACTGCGACAGTCAGGCGTAGAACCTTTTGGCGGTTCATTCTATGCTGAAGACCATGCATCTGACCTTCATGATAAGTTCAGCGCAGTATCAAAAGAAGCCCTTGAGGCTGACCCTGTTGCCGCTTCTCTTGCAGGCAGGATTGTTGCCATGAGGAATTTTGGCAAGGCAGCCTTTGCGCATATTCAGGATGCTACAGGCAGGATACAGGTTTATTTAAGAAAAGATATCCTGAATGAAAAATATTCATTGGTCAAAAAACTTGATATCGGGGATATTATCGGTTTAAAGGGAAAACTCTTCAGGACGAAAACCAATGAGCTTACTCTTGAGGTTAATGATGTGGTTTTGCTTACAAAATCGCTCAGGCCTTTGCCTGAGAAATGGCATGGATTGAAGGATATCGAGACACGATACAGACAGAGATATGTTGATTTGATCGTTAACCCCGAGGTTAAACAGGCATTCGTAAAGAGAAGCATTATCATTAAGGCCATAAGAGACTTTCTCGAATCAAAAGGTTTTATTGAAGTAGAGACCCCTATGATGCAGCCGATTCCCGGTGGTGCAACTGCGAGACCTTTCAAGACACATCATAATGCACTCGATGCAGACCTTTATCTCAGGATTGCCCCTGAGCTTTATTTAAAAAGGCTTCTCGTTGGCGGATACGAGAGAGTATATGAACTCAACAGGAATTTCAGGAATGAAGGCATATCAACAAAACATAACCCTGAGTTTACGATGCTCGAATTCTATATTGCTTACAGGGATTATAATTTCCTCATGTCATTAACTGAGGAGCTTATTGCAAATATTGCTGAAAAAACTCTCGGAACATTAAAGGTGCCATATGGAGATGATATCATTGATTTGACGCCTCCCTGGCCAAGGATAACGATGCTTGAGGCATTAATGCGAAAGGGTGTTCCTGCAGAGATATTCGATGACAGCGAAAAAGCGGGCGCATGGGCAAAAGAAAATAAAATAGTGATAGAGAAGGGCGCATCACTTGGGAAAATCCTTGATGAGATATTCAAGGAGAAAGTAGAGCCTGAACTTATCCAGCCTACATTTATTATTGACCATCCTGTTGAACTGTCACCATTGGCCAAGAGAAAGGCTGACAATCCTGCACTCGTTGAAAGGTTCGAACTCTTTGTTACATCAAGAGAGATTGCAAATGCATTTTCCGAGCTGAATGACCCCATGGATCAGAGGGAGAGATTCCTGAAGCAGGTTGAGGCAAAGGCTGGCGGCGATGAAGAGGCGCACAGCATGGATGAGGATTTTGTCAGGGCACTGGAATACGGAATGCCTCCTGCAGCAGGGGAGGGTATTGGAATTGACAGGCTTGTTATGCTGCTCACAAACTCACAGTCTATCAGAGATGTAATACTATTCCCTCAGTTGAAACCAGAGCAATAATTTTATGATGCAGACATTGTTCATAAATTTATTCACAACATCTGCATCTGTCAGTTGAACATTACAATGAACCTCCCATATCAATTATTTATAGCATTAAGATACCTCAGGTCCAAGAAAAAGCATAAGGGTATTTCTGTTAATACATTAATATCTGTCGGGGGGGTTGCAGTTGGCGTAATGGCGCTGCTCGTTGTACTGTCAGTAATGAGCGGGTTTCATGAGGATTTGCAGAAGAAGATTCTCGGAGTGAACGCGCATATGGTTATTATCAGCTACAAGGGGATAATATCAGACTATAAAAATGTGAACGAAGGCTTGAAAAGTGACAAGGATATTATTGCCTCTGCGCCTTTTATATTGGGGCAGGTGATGGTGGCATATGGCAAAAGGGCACACGGGGTCTATTTGCGGGGGATTAACCCTGAAACAGAGATTAAGACAACAGAGATAGGAAAGTTCATGAAAGAAGGCACTCTCGCAAAACTGACTTCAGGAAATGGAATTCCCGGCATAATCCTTGGCAAGGAACTCGCAGGCAGCCTGGGGGTTTTTCAGGGGGATGTCATTAATATTCTGTCTCCTGTCGGCAAAATAGGCCCTTTGGGAATGCTTCCAAAAATCAAACAGTTCAGGGTTGTGGGGATATTTGAGGTCGGGATGTTCGAGTACGATTCAAATCTTGTTTTGACTGATATCGGTGCAGCCCAGGAATTTTTTGACATGAAAAAGGATATAACAGGAATTCAGCTCAGGCTCACTGATATTTATAAGGCATCTCTTGTCAGGGAGAGAATACAGAAGGAATTAGCCTTCCCTCTCTATGCAAAAGACTGGATGCAGATGAACAGGAACCTGTTTTCAGCCCTGAAACTCGAAAAGTTCGCGATGTTTATCATATTAATCCTCATAATCCTTGTTGCATCATTCAATATTGTGAGCACATTAATCATGAATGTCATGGAGAAGAAGAGAGAGATAGCTATTCTTAAGGCGATGGGAGCAACGGACAGCGGCATCATGAATATCTTTATGCTGCAGGGAATGTTTATAGGCGTCGTCGGCACGATTATCGGGGTGACCGGAGGATATCTCTTATGCTATATCTTAAATACATACGAGATTATCAAACTGCCGGCTGATGTATATTATCTGAGCCATCTGCCTGTTAAGACAAAATTTATTGATTTTGTAACTGTATCTCTCTCTGCGGTCATCATCAGTTTCCTTGCGACTATTTACCCGGCATGGCAGGCTGCGAAGATGAATCCGGTGGAGCCGCTGAGGTATGAGTAAATTACAAATCGTGAGGAGTGAAACGTAAAGCGTGAATAGTTTTCAAGAAATATTATAGGTTGTGTTTGTCATTCCGGCTTGTCCGGAATCTTTCCGATGGCTTAAAAGAAGGATTCCCGACGCGCTTCACTTGCGGGAATGACAAATATACGTAGTTTCTGGACAGACACTAATAGGGTGAATTTTAAATACTAAAGAAATGTCGATTATACGAAGGACTATTACATATGTTTAAACTCATAAGACGAATTATAGGGATTGCTATCCTTGCTGCGATTGTTTTCCTTGCCCTTTCATTATGGCAGGGCGGAAAGCCTTTTAGGTGGTTCGGTCAACAATCGGAACAGGCTGGTGAAGTCATTAAACAGAAGAGTGAAAAAGTTGGTGATGAGGCAGACAAACTGAAAAAGAAAACAGATGATATCAGAGATACCACCAAAAAAGTCGGTGACGGGATCAGGAAGACAGGAGAAAAAATAAAGGATATTACAGGCACAAAAACTGAAAAGTAAGAGGATATGTATTGAAGAGCTTAATTGAAACAAAGGACCTGAAGAAGGTATTTATAACGGAAGCTGGTGAGCTTAATGTGCTGAAGGACATAACCCTCTCCATAAAAGAAGGGGAAATGGTGGGTATAGTAGGCGCATCAGGGGTGGGTAAGAGCACCCTGCTCCATATACTTGGGGCGCTGGACAAGCCGACTTCCGGTAATCTCTATTACAATAACACGGATGTTTTTTCGCTCGACAGAAATTCTCTTGCAACTTTCAGGAACAAAACAATAGGCTTTGTCTTTCAGTTCCATCACCTCCTCCCTGAATTTTCAGCTATTGAGAATGTGCTAATGCCCGGACTGATAAACAAAGGGTTAAGAGGTCAAGGGGGCAAGGGGTCGAGTTATAAAGAAATCGAAGACAAAGCAGGAAAACTTCTGGATGAGATGGGTTTGTCTGAAAGGAAAAAGCATAGACCCGGGGAACTCTCAGGCGGGGAGCAGCAGAGAGTTGCAGTTGCAAGGGCATTGATACTCGAGCCGAAAGTAGTGCTTGCAGATGAACCTACCGGAAATCTTGATACAGCGACCGGTGAAGAACTCTTTAAAATCTTCATTAATCTGAATAAAGAAAAGGGCATCACTTTCGTGATCGTCACCCACAACGAATCCCTATCAAGCCGTTGCCACAGGATACTAAAGATGGTGGACGGAAGGCTTATTGTTGAATCTTAGGTGTTTATACAATTGTTCAGATTTAAAAATCTGGACAATTTTTTATTATTATACCCAGGGTCGGATAAAAAACTGTATAAATAGTATAATCGATTACTGAAACATTGTACTTTATTATTTCCTGTATGAGTTCTTCCTTGAGAATTGGTCTTTCGTCAGGGAAAGGCCATATTCTGAGAAATTCGCAGGTTCTTCTGAATCTCTTGTAATTTCCCAAAGGGGTAGGGACAAAAATGATAATATGCCCGTTAGGTAAGGCAAAATCAATGTGCTTTTTAATGAGAAGGTTCCTTTCAGGAACTGAAAAATGTTCGATTAATCCATGACTATGCACGATGTCGTATTGCTTGTCTGTATGATATTTTGTTACATCTTTTTCGACGAATTCCTTTTCAATATCAAATTTACTGAATAATTTGTGGGATATTCTTAATGCTGCAGGGTTACTATCGACCAGGGTAACTTTATTAACATCAAGATATTCACACATTTTGAATGAATTAAAACCCGTTCCCGAGCCTAATTCAAGAATATCAACCTTCTTGCTGTAAGTAATTTTATTCAGTAAGGACAGATATGCTTTCCAGTGGAAATACTGAGGAATCCAGCCCACGGTCAATTGCCTGAAATTTCTGTGATAGGTATTCCAATTTGTCTTCATCGGATTATGCGCTATTCGATAATTTTCCAATGCTGTCCCAAAGCGAACCTCCTTAATTGTCTATCAGGGTTGACAGCAATGGACTGACCGAAGAGGGACATCATGTTGACATCGTTTATGGAATCAGCGTAGCAGAAAGATTGACTTAAATCTGCATTCAGTTCTTCTTTTAATCGCATGACGAGATCAGCTTTTGACTTTCCATAATAATGAGGGCCGTCTATATAACCTGAATAAACATCATTTACTACTTCAAGATGAGTTGCATAAATATGGTCAAACCATAAATCTATATTAAGACTATTGATAAGTATAAAGGGGGATCCGCTTATAAGAATAGTAGTGTGACCAAGGTCTTTGTGAGATTTTACAAAATGAAAATGCTTCGGGGAGATTAATGTATTACTATAGGCTTTTATAAAATCTCCTGTCCAGGAGATTACCAGAGCGGTGCTCATTCCTTTCAGATACATCTTGTTCTTTTTCAGAGCTTCATAGGAACCCTTATATATATTCTTCATAAAAAAAATAAAAACCCTGATGAGATTTTCAACCCTAAGTTTCCCGGATTTGAGGAGATACCTGAAAAACGTATTCTCCAAAGACCTTTCAGCAGTCAGAGTTCTGTCCAGATCAAAGACGGCTATGATGCACTTACCCATTAATTTCCAGGATTACGCTTTTGAAACAAAAACGGGATACTGTCAAGAATGACAGGAATGCCGCGCAGGATGCAGTAGCCGACTGTAAAATAGATAATTGCATATCCTGAAACTCTTATAATATTTTGAGTGTCATGTGCTACAAAATATTCAGATCCGGGCATAGCCATGCCTTGTATCGAAATAAGCGAAAGGAAGGCCAGCATCTTGCTGAATCCATAAAGTCCTCTGCTCCATCTGGAACTCACCAAGGCTTTGCCGATAGATGATTTCTGAAGGGTTTTCTCGCCGAAGGCCGTCATGCCCTTGGTTAAGGCAACACCTCTGATATCGTCTGTCAGAATACCCCTGCTTATTATGATAAAGGGTACCCAGAATGAGATAATACCTCTCGTTGCAAAATATATCCAGAAACAGTTTTCTACTATCCGATCAGCTACTATGTCAAAGACACCTCCTATTTCAGAAGTTTCCATTAACCAGCGCGCAACAATACCATCAACCGCATCAAGTAATATGAGAAATATGGTCAAAAAAAATGCCCAGATATAGCCTTGAAGACCGCTATGATCCAAAACAAAAAAGATAAAGTAAAGTAAAAAAAGCCGGAAGAGCGTTATTAGGTTAGCACTCAATTTACCTCCTCAAAGAGAAAGATAAAACTGTCTTAAAAAATCGTTTCAGGGTTTTTTCTTCAGATCCCACCAGCCAAACCAGTTCATGTAAAAAACAACCTTTTGTTCTGTTCTATCAGATTCATAAAACCTGTCCCATATATATTCAACTCCCCATGATGCAGCAAGACCTTTCGGAGTGAATGTGTCGATTCCGATTCCGATGCCGGGACCGATGTGACTGTTCCAATCAAGCTTCTCAGTATCTATACTGTAACGAAGAGTAGCGTAAGTGTTCAATGTGGTATTACCCCAGCGCACCCAATCCACACCTTGCTTGGCCCATCCATAGAGCCACAAGTCAGGGGTACCATGGGTTGGAATATCCCATCTGAGTTCCCCCCAGGATGAACCTCTGAATCCTTCAATAGCAAAGGCATTGGCTGAGATAGCAAAACTGAAAACAATGAAAAGCAAACAGGCAAGACAATAACGCTTCATGATCTACCTCCTTCTAAATATTTGTACTACTTGTGGTCCCCATGAAAGGGGTATTTTAAAATCTTTTAAAAAAAAATAGTCTTTTTGAATATGCTTTAAAGCTGCCTCATGGAAAGATTTTGTACCATAGAATTCTTCAAACATAAGAAAATCAGGTTTTACTCTGCTTATCATTTCTTCCTGTTCCTTTTGAGTGATATGTGATGTGGAGATGAATCGAGCAGCAGGATAGATATTTTCTAGGGAATAGCGATAAATGTAATCCGGTTCACCATATACTGAATCAATAACAACGGTCATGCCATTATAGCCTTCATGTTTAAAGTAATTGATTACCTGAGACATATCCGGATACTGTCTCTCGAGCCATCTGAGATCGTGGATACCGAATACCCATACTACAACAAGAACTGCGGTTGTGAAGAACGGTTTGACCCAGGCAGAGGGAATATTTGTTGAAAAAATACTTCCCATGTTATCTACTCCGGATGCCATGGCAGGAATGAGAAAAACTATTGCAAAAATGACATTCTTGTCTACTGATCGCCCGTCACCCGTGAAGATATGAAGCAATACTATCGGAGTAGACAGGACAATGCATATTATTGCATTTAATCTTCTTTCACTAGAAAACGTACCGAAAATTGCCAGTAAATAAGGCAATCCGAGCCAGCGGAAAATTCTGCTTGTAATCTCCATAAATGGGAGCAAGCCCTCTTTATAAGGGCTTGTCGCGGTACCGCTTAAATATTTCCATGCAGGAAGAATTGCTGAATAAATGTAAATTGAAAAGAATATTATGAGAGGGAGAAGGAAATAAAGAAATCCCTTTGGAATCTTATGTCTCCAAAAGACATAAATTGAAATGGGTAAAATGTATATAGATAAAGTGTATTTGGTGATCGAGCCAAGGAATAATGATATCGCTCCAATAATAAGTAGAATGTTTGCTGAAGAACGAGATTGTTGTTTTTCTGATTTTAGGATCAGGAGAAAAGAAAGACCAAGAAAAAAAGCTGCAATGATATCATAAGTACCTAATTTTGACAAATACAGTGTTGTTCCTGCAAAAAGGAAGAGCATAGCTGAAATAAGTCCATGCTTTTCAGAAAAAAGAGTACGTCCTGTTAAATACATTACTACAGCGAGGCATAGTCCGAAAACGGCGGACACTGCACGTACCCCGTATATCCCTCCTATCGCGTCTCCAAGTGCTACAAGAGAGGGGTGAACTAAAACCGAGCCAGTGCTTTGGAGACAAAGATCATCGCAGGTCTGATTGATCAAAATATTACGCCCCATGAAAATACTTATTGCTTCATCATGAAACACTGAACTATAATTCAGATCCAAGACTGTTAATAAAAGCCCGTAGGCCAGAATTATCAAGAACCAACTGCTGGTTTTAACCCTTTTTATTATCATTCAAGTATGAAGTTGCCTATCTTTTCAGCAATGCCGAGCAAATAAGATACTTTCTCATGTTGTATGCCGTCAAAGTGAACGCCTAAGAGATATTCGGCATAATCCTCACTTCCCAGGGCAAAGTCTCTTACAACAGTACCTTCGAGCGTTATTTTATTGTTTCCGAGTATTACAGCCATTGTGATAACAGAGCCTGTCGGAAACGGGACTCTTGTTTCAAGGAGAAGGCCGGATTCTGAAATATCTTTAATAACCGCATAATTATGTGTTGTTGGGTTTGTATTAACGATTACAGGTATATAAGTGAGTGCCCTATAAGCACGGTCAAAGAAGTGCTGTTTAGTCATAAAACGTCTTTCCAAATATGTCTTATACCTGGTAGAATATTCTTTCATGAACTTGGAGATAGCAGATTCATGAAGGTAACGTGACAATTCATCTCTTATTCCCTGTTGTATGTTCACATAACGTATCCCGAGGTCCGAGACCGGATACTTATCTGCTGTTATGCTCTTTTCCTGGACTACTATCCCATTCAGGAAGAGGGTTTTACTTGGAAGCATTAGGTCTATCCTGACTTCATGCCCTATTGGAACCTGACCTATAGCAAGGAGCGACAGACCATCTTCTGTAACATCATCTGCTACTGCGAGTCTGCGTTCGGGTATCCCTGAATGAGTAGACTGGTAAAAGGTTGGAATGGTATCTGGTACCCTGAAACGTTCCCTTCTCTGAAATAATTTTCTGTAATCATACTGTATGATGGCAAGAGCGAGCCCGCTATTGTAAAGAGCCCAGAAGCAATTAACAGCTATAACAAAGCTGTCACTACGCAGTCCAATGAGTAATTCTACCAATCCCCAGGATATCGCTATGATACTTGTGAGAAGAACTAACATCTGAGGGATAATAAGTGTGGAAGGTGCTTGTTTCTGTTGCCATTTTGGGGTTACTTTGAATTCTTTGCTCTTTTTGGGCAAGAATGGAATCCCGAGAGTTTTTATATATGTGAAAAACTTGCCCATACTGAATTGTTCAAGCATAATAAGGCCACCGTATCCCCGAGCTATTTCATTAAATGCAAAGATTGAAAGTACGAAGTACGGGATAAAATGCATAAGATAATTGACATCAAGCGCTTTCATAGGAAGAACGCCCGTAAAGAGAGCAATAGGTGGTGTGAGATAAAAAATTATTTTCTGCAATCCTTCTAATGGATAGATCATGGAAGAGAAATATGCAATGCGCTGTGAAAAGGTAAGACCCCTTATAAATAATGGATTAGCTTTTAAAAAAACCTGCCAACTACCAACACCCCATCTTTGCCTCTGTATATGAAAAGGCGTTAATGTCTCTGCAGCAATACCGTAGGCGAGGTTTTCATGATGATATACTGAAGACCATCCTTTTGCATGAAGACGAATGGAGGTAAGCATATCTTCTGTAATTGACTCGGTAGCGATCCCCCCTATGTCATCGAGAGCTTTTCTTCTTAGCAAAGCACAACTTCCAACGAAACATGCAGCATTCAGGTAATCCCTTCCCGGTTGGATTGCTGAGAAGAAAAGATATTGTTCACCCCATATGGCTTTCTTTTTACGGTCTGTTCGATGCTGAAATGAATCAATATTATAAAATTCCTGAGGAACCTGAACAAATCCAACTTTTTCATCTTGGAAATAACCAATAAGTCGGCTAATAAAATGAGTAAGTGGAACGTGGTCAGCATCAAAAAAGGCAACAAATTCAGCAGTTGAATGGGTAAGACCAAAATTGAGATTTCCTGCCTTTGAATATTCATGTGTCTCCCTCGCAAGATAAATACAACTCAGTTCTTCACAGAGGGCCTTTATTTCGGCACGGTTTCCGTCATCGAGCACAAGTGTACGATGAGGATATTTTAAATCTTTGCAGGCGAGCAGGGTTTTCCTGAGTAATTGAGGCGATTCGTTTTTAGTTGGTATAAAGACGTCTACCGTACGACCCGGTAAGGGTGGAGGAGCAACCCGCTTTGAAGGTTTCCAAACAACATAGAAAAATAGAAATGTAGTTACTGCACCAAAAACCTCTGCACAGTATAGAGCCCATGAGAAGAGCAATGCGTTTGGATTAAAAGTCTCGGATATCCTCCAGTATAAATAGTAAATTGTAACTATTACAGCAATGATAGCAACAATATGCCTTATTAGCTCAGTTGATTGATTTGATTTTTCCTGTACTTTATCTGTTGTTGACATTATCCACTACTTATAACTGAGAATAAATTTTGGAAATTAATTTTATTGTTATTCATTAGTAGTATTTTTAAAAATATAATAATACTATTATGACAAATATTTCTATAAAAATATCCGTAGCCATTCAATGACATGTGAAGTTCTGTAGCCGCAGGCTTCGGCCTGCGTTGATTGGTGCAGCCAAAGGCGCGGCTGCCACCCGCGAAGGATTACATGTATCCAAGATTTAAACTGGAGTTTCCGATTAACGATTATGAAAACTGAAAGGGAGGAGAAGGGAGATAACGTTACCCAGGTTTTTCTAAAGACTCAACAATGCGGCTTAAACGTGTTTTGGGTGGACCGCTGAAGACCTTTTTTAATTCTTCAGCAGAAAAGTTTTCCTTTAAAAAAGAGATCACATCAGTTCTCTCTTTCCAGCAGCCGATAATATTCCTGCATGGCAAACTCTCATTCATCGAGGTACAATAGGAAAATTCAACCAGCATCCCTAATTGATTGCAGTAGATATTCATGATTATAGATTACCATAGGTGGATATAAGAAAAGACAGGATTTTAGGTAAACAAAAAGGGGAGCAAAAGCTCCCCTTTTTGTCAGCAGTATTAGGGTTTCGGGAATTTTTCCAGATCCTTCAAAAGTTTCTTTATATCGTCGTCAGGCAGAACGTAATCCTCGAGTTTCCCCGATAAGTAGGCATCATAAGCGGCGAGGTCTATAATACCGTGTCCGCTCCAGTTCATAAGAATAACCTTTTCTTTGCCTTCTTCTTTTGCCTTTTTTGCCTCATCTATCGTACAGGCAATTGCATGGTTTGTTTCCGGAGCCGGAATAAAACCTTCTGTTCTCGCAAAGGTAATGCCGGCTGCAAAGGTTTCAAGTTGTGTATACGACTTCGCCTCTATAAGCTTATCCGCAAACAACCTGCTTATGATCGGGGCCATCCCGTGGTATCTCAGACCACCGGCATGGATAGGAGCGGGGATAAACCCGTGTCCCAGAGAGCACATGGCTAAAAGCGGTGTTGTCTCGGCAGCATCTCCAAAATCATAAACATATGCGCCTTTTGTCAGAGAGGGACATGAAGCAGGTTCCACAGCCATTATCTTCACGTTCTTGCCGTGTATCTTATCCCTTACAAATGGAAGTGCAAGGCCTGCAAGGTTGCTTCCTCCGCCTGCGCATCCGATTACGATATCAGGATACTCACCGATAGATGAAAGTTGTTTATGTGCCTCGAGCCCAATGATTGTCTGATGCAAAAGTACGTGATTTAAAACACTGCCGAGGGAATATCTCGAATCTTTTGTAGTGACAGCATCTTCTATTGCTTCACTAATGGAGATGCCAAGGCTTCCCGGATGTTCCGGATTCTGTTCAAGGAATTTTCTCCCTGCATTTGTATCAGGGCTGGGGCTGGGTACACACTTTGCACCCCAGGTTTCCATCATGAGTCTTCTGTAAGGCTTCTGATTGTAACTTATTCTGACCATATATACTTTTAATTCCAGGCCGAACTGGTTACATGCAAAGGCGAGGGCGCTGCCCCACTGGCCTGCTCCGGTTTCTGTTGCAAGCCTTTTTATACCGAAAGCTTTATTGTAATAGGCTTGAGCTATGGCTGTATTGGGCTTATGGCTGCCCGGAGGGCTTACCCCTTCATTTTTGAAGTATATCCGCGCAGGTGTTTTAAGGGACTGTTCCAGAAAGCGCGCCCTGTATAAGGGTGTCGGCCTCCAAATGAGGTATTTTTCAAGAACCTCATCCGGTATATTAATCCATCGTTCAGTGCTGACCTCCTGCTCGATAAGATTCATCGGAAATACCGGCGCAAGCATGTCAGGAGTTATCGGCTGTCCTGTTCCGGGATTGAGCGGAGGTGGCACAGGATTCGGCATGTCAGCCTGGATATTGTACCACTGTTTTGGAATATCCTTTTCGTTTAATATAATTTGTCTGTTCACGTTTACCCCCTTTAATTTTTTGTGTTTAATAACAAGTGATATTTTACTTATTGGGGACATTTTTTTAAAGTGCTTTTACAATGTTGCCTTGACAAGAAAATGTTTATACATTAAATTAACACGATGCGAAGACCATTTATGGCTGCAAACTGGAAAATGAATAAGACCATTTCCGAGACTCAGGAGTTCATAAAAAAAGTTATTCCTGAGATAAAAGACAACGCTGATGTAACAATAGTAATAGCGCCTTCTTTTACGTCGTTACCGGCAGCAGCAGCGATGATTAAAGACACCGGCATTATCCTTGCTGCACAGGATCTGTTTTATGAAGAGAAGGGGGCATATACAGGAGAAATATCACCGCTTATGCTCGTTGATACCGGCTGTACATATGTCATTATCGGTCATTCTGAAAGAAGGCAATATTTTCATGAAACAGATGATACAGTAAACAAAAAAATAAAGGCGGCGAAAAAATCAGGGCTTGGAGTTATCATGTGTATAGGAGAATCTCTGGAAGAGAGGGAGGCGGGAAAGACCTTTAAAATATTACAGAGAGAGACAGAGAAAGGACTTGATGGTGTAGACCCTGAGAGTATTGTGATAGCATATGAACCCATATGGGCTATCGGCACAGGAAAAACAGCCACCATTGAACAGGCTCAGGAGGCACATGCTTATATCAGGGAAAAACTGAGAGTTTCATATGGAAATAAAGCTGATGAATTATGTATAATATATGGCGGCAGTGTAACGCCGGACAATGTAGATTCTCTTATGGCTTGCAGGGATGTAGATGGTGCGCTTGTTGGGGGTGCAAGCCTTAAGGTTGACAGCTTTAGCAGAATCGTTAATTTCAGGAGATAAAAATGACCATTTTTTTAACTATTGTTCATGTTACAGTTTCGCTCTTCCTTATTGCTGTAGTCCTGCTTCAGAGCGGCAAGGGAGCGGAGATAGGTGCAGCTTTCGGAGGGTCAAGCCAGACACTTTTCGGGAGCCGCGGCGCAGCAACTTTTCTCAGTAAAATGACTACGATATCAGCAGTTGCTTTTATGGTTACATCATTTTTACTGGCGATTATTACTACTAAAGGCAGTTCAGTTGTGAAAAAGGCACCTATTACACAGGAGCAAAAATCAGTTCCTCCAACAGCCGGGACTATTCCTGGTGTTGATACAAAAGCAGTCCCGATGCCTTTGCAGCAGAGGAAACCAACCCCTCAGCCCGCAGTACCACAGGCACAGCAGATACCGCAAACAAAGCAGGTAGTAGTGCCACAGACGCAGCAACCAGCATCACAGATACCGCAAACGCCAACGAAATAATTGAAACTTAAGAAAGGGTAGTTTTTAAGGATATTTGAGTTGCAGTCTCTGGACGGCGGATGACTTTCCGGTTTCTTCATCAATCTCGATAACGACAGCAGAAAAGATGCCTTCACCTTTAGCTGTTTCAAACCGCATCGGCATATTTGTCAAGAACCGCTCTATAATCTGTTCTTTTTCAATACCTATGACAGAATCATATGGCCCTGTCATTCCGACATCTGTTATGTAAGCAGTCCCGCCAGGCAATATCTTTTCATCAGCAGTCTGGACATGTGTATGGGTTCCGATAACAGCGCTTACTTTGCCGTCCATATAATATCCAAAAGCAATCTTTTCTGAAGTTGCCTCTGCGTGGAAGTCGATGATTATCATTTTTGTTGTACTGCGCAGTTTTTCTACTTCATCTTTACCGGTTCTGAAAGGGCAGTCAATATGTGACATGAATACTCTTCCGGAGATATTGATCACCCCTACTTTAATACCATTGTGCAAGGAATACAGCAGACTCCCATAGCCAGGCACACCCGGAGGATAATTCACTGGCCTGAGCACCCTGTCTTCCTTTGAGATCTGAGGGATAAACTCTTTCTTGTCCCAGACATGATTTCCTGTTGTAATAACATGAACACCATGGCTGAAAATCTCTGAGGCTAACTTGTCTGTTATTCCAAACCCGCCTGCTGCGTTTTCACCGTTTGCAATAACAAAGTCTATCTTGTATCTGTTAACAATCGCCGGAAGGAGCGCCTTTGTTGCGTTTCTCCCTGTCTTGCCTACTATGTCACCGATAAAAAGAACTTTCATGAACTGCTATTTGGCATACTCAACATACCGGGACTCTCTGATAACTGTAACTTTTATCTGACCAGGGTATGTCATCTCAGACTCTATTTTCCTGGCAAGTTCCCTCGATATCATAGATGATGTCTCGTCGGTCACATCCTCAGGCTTGACTATTATCCTTATCTCTCTTCCCGCCTGGATTGCGTAACATTTCTCTACACCTTTGTATGAGAGAGCCATCTGTTCAAGTTTCTCAAGGCGTTTGAGATAATTTTCTATGCTCTCTTTTCTGACACCCGGGCGCGCAGCTGAAAGTGCATCCGCAGCAGCAACAAGAGCAGCCTCAACAGTTATTGCGTCGCCTTCACCATGATGCACCAGTATGGCATTTGTTACCTTGTTATTCTCTCCATGCTTCTTTGCCATGTTTGAGCCTATTTCCTGATGAGATCCTTCTACTTCATGGTCTATTGCTTTGCCGATATCGTGAAGTATCCCTGCCCTCTTTGCGAGCTTAACGTCCACTCTTAATTCTCCGGCCATCATGCCTGCAAGATAAGCTACCTCCCTTGAATGCTGGAGAACATTCTGCCCATATGATGTTCTGTATTTGAGCCTTCCGATCAATCTTATAAGTTCGGGGTGGATGCCGGAAAGACCAAAGTCAAAGACAGCTTTTTCTCCTTCTTCTCTGATGTATGTCTCAACTTCTTTCTTTACCTTTTCGACTATCTCTTCGATCCTTGTAGGGTGGATCCTTCCATCAGTAATGAGCCGTTCAAGCGAGAGTCTGGCTATCTCACGCCTTACAGGGTCAAAGGCAGACAGTGTTACTGTCTCAGGTGTATCATCTACTATAAGGTCAACACCTGTTGCAGCTTCCAGCGCCCTTATGTTTCTGCCCTCCCTTCCTATAATACGGCCTTTCATCTCATCATTCGGAAGGTTAACAGATGTTACGGTTGCATCAGTAACATAATCGCTTGAATACCTCTGTATAGAGAAACCTATTACCTCTTTTGCCTTTTTCTCTGCGTTTTCTCTTGCCTCATCTTCGATCTTTTTGGCAAGTTTGGCGCCCTCAAACCGTGATTCTTCTTCGATTTTCCTCAGAAGCTCCTGTTTTGCCTCTTCAGAACTCAATCCTGATATTTTCTGGAGCAGTTCAGTTTGCTCTTTTATTAACCTGTTGAATGTGTTGTCCTTTTCCTGAATATCCCGTTCCTTTGATGTGTAATCTTTTTCTCTTCTGTTTAATTCCTGCTCTCTTCTCTCGATCTGTTCAAACTTTTTATCAAAACTCTCTTCTTTCTGCCTCAGCCTTTTATCAAGATGGTTTAATTCTGAACGCCTTTCCCTTACCTCTTTTTCAGCCTCTGCTTTGGCCTGGTAGACAATATCCTTGGCCTCAACATGTGCCTCTTTCTTTATCCTTTCAGCTTCTCTCTGCGCCTCATCAACTGCTTTTGCTTTTGCCTGCTCAATTTCAATTGTCTTGTTTTTGATTTTTGCCTGGGAGATAAGAGCGAAAACTAAGCCGGCAACGAGACCTGTACATACTGCTATGACTATATATACTATCGGTTGCATATATGTTAAACCCCCTTTTCAATCTTCCCTTAGCATCGAGGGATTTCGTTAATGAAGCATAAAGGCTTCTTTTTTTAAGATAACGAGTTTAAAGGTTGGGCTATGGTTTTGACCGGAATTTTGGAGGTGAGAAAATTTTAATTGTGAAGATAAATTTCCATTTACTCTCTATCATATAAAATTTATTTAAAATCCTCCAAAAAAATATATGCCCCATAAAAACCAACCTAATACAATAAACCCACCCTGCCGTGTAAGGAGAAATTAGATCCGCCTATAAAATAGGTGGGTGCCCTGAAAGAGTCTTTAGGCTTTCTCCTATAAGGAGACATGCACACCAACTCTTTACCCAAGCTCCCAAAAGATCTAATTTGCCGGATCAAATGTTCCCCCTATCACAAACAGGGCAGGCAATTCTACGAAATTAAATAATTTCCTCCCTGAGAGTTTTTGTATATGAGTAAGATAAACTAAAATTGCATCATATGGCAAGTGGATTTTTTGATCTGCAGAATTAACAGTTTATAAATAAATTTTAGAAAAATTAGAACTTATAGCGTTCGTAAGTCACAGAAGGTTCTATGAAACAGGAAATAGTGATATATAGACGTAAAAAACAACACTTTTTATATATAAAAATATATTTCTTGGATAGTTGTAGGGATAACTTAAACTAATTGTTTGAAAATTAAGTTTTGAGGATATTTTTAGGAATGGAATATGTGCAGGAGAGATTTCCATCAGTAATGCATTCATCACGATTTACTTCTTTTCCGAGAATTTCCTTAAATGCCTGGAGATGATATCGGCAGGCCTCTTTGTATTCTGTTGCTAACTTAAAGATCGGGCAGTTGAAAAGTTTTAAATTATAATGGTTGTTTGTTTCGGAAAGCTCAGCGTAATATCCTTCAGATTCAAAGTAATCCTTAAGGCCATAAACCTTGTCCTGAACGGTTATTTTCTCCGCTATAAAATCCCTGGCTTCCTTCATGAATCTGTTTCTGTGCCATTTGAAAATCTCATCTATCTTTTCTTTTCCGTCATGCTTCTCAATGTCTTTGAATAAATCCATGATAAACTTATCGTATGCCTTGGGAAACAGAGCTTCTGCTTTATCAGTAAGTCTATAGAGAAAAGCCGGTCTTCCAATTCCCTGTCTTTTGGCTATGTAGTCTATGAGGCCTTTTCTCTCCAGCGAGAGAAGGTGTTGCCTTATTCCCATAGATGTTATACTCAATTCCTTGCTGAGATCATCTATTGATAAAGGGCCTCTTCTTTTAAGGAGGAGAATGATCTTTTCCCGTGTAGGATTTTCGTTATAAACTGCCCACATATTTAAAAAATAACATAAATTGAATTTTTTGTAAATAAAATACTAAAATTAAAACTATTATTTCAGAAACAACCATACGCAAAAACTATATCATTCCGCAATCTCTACTCTGTTACGCCCATTTGCCTTAGCTGCATAAAGTGCGGAATCTGATACTTCAATAAGTTTTTCAGGGGTGTCTATAGCAGGTCCGGGAAGACTCGCAATCCCGATGCTGACGGTAATCTTTCGTTGGATTCCGGTAAATTTATGGCCTGAGATTTCTGAAAGTATCCGGGATGCAGCGTTTAATGCATGTTCCTTGTCAGTTTCAGGAAGGAGCACGATAAATTCCTCACCACCCCATCGTGCTGCTGTATCCACTTTTCTCAAACAATTCTTTATTATTTTTGCGATTTCCTTAAGGACAATATCTCCCACATGATGTCCGTATTCATCATTGATATTCTTAAAGTGGTCAGCATCTATCATGAGGCATGCGATGTGAGTTTTGAATCTTACATATCTTGCAAATTCATTTTCAAGTACACCCCAAAAGTGCCTTCTGTTGAATATTTCTGTCAACGGATCAGTGATAGAGAGGGTTTTGAGTTGTGTAAGCACCTCCTCTAACTCGCGATTTTTCTTCTTCAACTCATCCTGCAAGGCTTTTGTTCTCATGGAAGCATATATCCGTGCATTCAGTTCGATTTCGTTGTAAGGCTTTGCGAGGTAGTCATCAGCACCTGCCTTTAACCCTGTAACCTTATCCATCGTTGTGCCTTTGGCGGTAAGCATGATTATAGGGATAGCCTTGGTATCTTCATCGATTTTTAGCCAGCGTGAAACCTCGTTCCCATCCATATCAGGAAGGACGAGATCGAGGATGATAAGGTCTATATGTTGTGTTTTAGCTACCTTTATTGCTGAAGTGCCATTTTCAACATGTACAATCTCATAACCGTTCTTCTCCAAATAATCCTTTGTGAGCTTTGCCTGGAGTTTGTCGTCTTCAACAAAAAGGATCCTTGTCAGTGCCATGGTACTAACCTCAAATTTAAACTTTAGCTTATTCTATCAGATTTTAAAAATTTTGTAGATAATTATTAATCAAATGCTATTTTGTATTTAATAGATGCCGCAAGGGAAAAACTATCTATAAGCAATGACAAACATATTCTTGTTCATATAAGTGACAATTTGCTAAACTTCTCTATGTTTTTTGACATCCTGACCATCAGGTTCGCTTTAGAAAAAAAACTGTACCAGCTGATTATCAGCAGACTGAATGGAGAAGAGATTCATTTAAAATCTTACCAGAAAAAAATATTTGAGCTGATAGAAAAAGGTATTGGTGGTTTTATAATATTCGGTGGCAAAAAGGAGGAGGTAAGGAATTTCATCGGCAAGATGCAGTCAGTTTCAGAAATGCCTCTCTTTGTAGCATCGGATATAGAACGTGGAGCAGGGCAGCAGATACATGGTTGTACATCTTTCCCATGCCAGATGGCTATGGCGGCAGCAACTGATACTGACGGAACTGAAGATTTATTGAAACTGAGAGATACAGTAACTGCAATTGCAGATGAGGCAAAGGATGTTGGAATAAACATGCCCCTTATCCCTGTCCTTGATGTAAACAGAGATCCTGATAATCCTATTATTTGTACAAGGGCATTTTCTGATAGTCCTGAAGATGTGGCAAGGCTGGGATCAGAATATATAAAGATATTGGAGAGTTCAAATCTTATCAGTTGTGCCAAGCACTTTCCAGGACATGGTGATACATCTGAAGATTCTCATATCTTACTTCCGGTCATCAATAAATCTTACAAAAATCTGATCGAGACGGATATAATGCCGTTCAAAGAGGCAATCAGCGCAGGAGTAAGCAGCATAATGATCGGACATTTGAGTATCCCGGCAATTGATCATAAACCTGCAAGCATATCCAAAAAGATCATTTCTAATATATTAAGGGCTGAGATGGGTTTCGATGGACTAATACTGACAGATGCACTGACCATGAAAGCGCTGCAGGATATAAAAAGTGTCTGCTCACAATGTATAGAAGCAGGCGCCGATATACTGCTTCATCCTGCAGACCCAGATTCAACGGTTAAACAACTCATGCGCGCAGTTAAGACACACGAGATTACTGAAAATCAGATAGATGCAGCGTTTCAACGGATAGTAAAGGCAAAGGAGAAAATAGCAAATATAGAAAGACGAGAGATTGATTATCACAGGAATGCAGTATTATCAATGCAGATTACAGACACGTCGATAAGTCTATTGAAGAATACTTCAGGGATATTGCCGATTTCAGATAAAAATAAAGTTCAGCTGATATTTGCCGGAGACAGTGAACTATTTGAAGCATCGCCGCTGAAAAACTATTTTAAGAATGTTTCGAAAATCGATGAAAGAATAGAATTAAGAAACAGCCTTGCAATATTTGCTATTTTTACGAGCATTGCTGCATGGAAAGGAAGTTCCGGGATAGATGACAATGAAAAGAGCCGCATTCATGAACTCATAAAACAGGCAAAGCATTCCATTATTATCTCGTTTGGAAGTCCGTATGTTTTACGACATTTTAAGGAGGCTGATATTCTTATTGCTGCATATGAGGCAACTGAACAAGCTCAGAGTGCTGTTATAAAGTGCCTCGAAGGTCACCTAAATTTTAAAGGACATCTGCCTGTTAAGATTGATCTTTAGCGTTCCATGAAATTAGATATTGCATCGTATCACGGCAGTATTGATAAGCCGGCTATTGTATTTATCCATGGTCTCGGAATGGATAAGAACATTTGGGTAAATCCTTCGGAATCCCGCATCCTTGGTGGAATGTTTCCTTTAAAGATCTTGCTTGATAAAAAAAACACAGTGAAAAATGTTGAGAAGATTCAAACGCTCTTCGATGACCTCCGGCAAAGGGATTACAGTGTAATAACGTGGAGTCAGAAAAGACCTGCAGGCCCGATAAATTCTGCTGTCAAGGAATTACATGAAATTATAATTGAAGCCCGGAAGATGACAAATGCAGGCATCATACTCATAGGTCATAGCAGGGGAGGGCTAATTGCGAGGAAGTTCCTTTTCAAACAGGATAAGTCGATAAAAGGTCTTATTACAATCTCTGCCCCGCATAAAGGCAGCTCAGTGGCAAAGGTTGCAAAATATATATCTCCGCTTGTATCTCTGCTGCACCCTTTCATCCCTGCCGGCAATAAAGGGGGACCGGCATTTGCGATCAAGAGGATTTTTGAATTTTTCAAAAGCACCTCCCTGAGGGAGCTTCTTCCTGATTCGAATTTTTTCAAGTCAATCAAAGACGGCCCGCTCAATGGTGTACATTATGCTTCTGTTGGAGGGACAAAACCAACACTTTTCAATCTTTATAATATGTCTTTCCCTGATATCTTTGAGAAAGTAATACCCGATAATCTGTATCCTGAAGAGATGAAAATGGGAAAGGGCGATGGATTGGTATCTGCTGAAAGCTCAAAGATACCATGGTCTCATGAGCATTATAATTTTGCGTTTAACCACGCAGAGATATTATTTGATGAAGATGTACGGGATATGCTGGGAAAGACAGTAAAAAACATTACTTGAAATTACCCGGGGTAATCCGCTTATCGCCTGGAGTATAAATGAGATTCTGAAAGTCTGAAGCTGATTGGAATGGTTATCTCACCTTTAACACAGGCTAATGGAGCAGCATTTATTACAATCCTGATAGCTGCTGAATCGAGTATATCGTAACCTGAACTTTTTTCGATCTTAATATTCTGTGGCTGGCCTTTATTGTCAATCGTAAATCCGGTTATTACAGTCCCCTCCATTTTTCTCTTCCTTGCAAGCAAAGGATAAATCTTTGCTCTCTCAATGGCATTCCTGATGGAGGCATAAAGGTCTTGTATCCCCTGTGATTCTGCTATCCTTACAGATAATCCTCCCGGTTCCCTTTTGTTGAGAGGAGTAAGGGACTGATTATTTCCATCGTTTTCTTTCATTGAAGGTGGAATAATATTCCCCTCTGATACACCGGCATGTTGAATTTGTGAAACAGTCCGGGCATTATTATTCTCAGATACCTTCTCGTTTTCCCTGTCTTCATGATCGCTTATCGGAGTTGTAGTATTATTGAGAATCGGTTCCTGAACATTTTCCTCTTTCTTATATGCTATTTTCTTTTTTAGTCTAAACAGCGGACCTGTGGATGAGGCAGCAATAGTTCCGGCTGTTATTTCTCTGAATAAAGAAACCATCAGGTGGTTTACAGGGATGCGGTCTGACGTGTCCATGATTCTGCCTGCAATGATGAAGACAGAGGCAATCACCATTATGTGGATCGTGATTGAGATGAATATGTTTTGCCTGATATCCATTAGAAACTAAATCGTATCCCCCCTGAAAACTGCACCGGAGGCATAGGATAACCTGTAACTATCTCGAAGTCCCTGTTAAGGATGTTTTTACCTATGATGAAGATCTCAGCTGTGCCTTTAGATAATTTTATCTTCCGGCTGAGTTTTCCATCGAGCAGGAAGTAACAGTCAGGGTCTCCTTTCTTAACAACATAATTTGTTACATAACTCCACTCTAAGGAAATAACAGTATCTTTTGCCGGATAAACAGACGCAGTGCCTTTTATCTGATGTCTTGTGCTGAATCTTATCTTTTTATCTGCTGTAATGTCCTGAGGGTCCATGAATGTATAACTTAATCCTACGTCTGCTCTGTTGATATGGATTTTCCCTTCTGTTTCAAATCCCCTGATCCTTGTTTTTGAAACATTCACCGGCGACCAGATTCCCGTGATCTCCTGCCATTGAATAAGGTCTTCGGCCCTTTTTTCGAACGCAACAAGCTTGATATCACCTCTGTTGCCAAAAAATTTCCGGAATATGCATTCATATTCGGTTGATGTTTCCGGTTTGAGATCAGGGTTGCCCACAGCCCAGCCTGTATCAGGCCAGTAAAGGGCATTCATAGCAGGGACACGGAATCCCCTGCCTGCAGAAAAAGAAACGTTTGTCTGATTCGGAAATTTGATCAAAAGAGATCCCTTTGGACTGATTCTGTTATGGGAATCAATATCGTCATATCTTGCGCCAAGTGTTAGAATTGCCTTTTCATATATTGATATCTCATCCTGTAAAAATATACCTTTTCTTGTCCTGCTGTGTTCACCGATCGAATTGCCTTTATTCATGTTATCTCTGCTGTTTATGTCTTCTTCCAAAATTTCAAATCCACCGGTGATTAAATTCGATGAGCCTATTGACAGACTGTGCTGCAGTTCAAGTCCGTTAACATGGTTTTTATGGGTATTGTCTTCACTGCCGGGATTGATATAGGTGATTCTTGAATTATGGCTGTAAAGCTTTAAAACGGTTTCTTTTATTGTTAAGGTGATACCGGCCAGGAGCGCTTCATCTGTTTGATCAGCAAAAGGAGTAGGCCATGTAACAGCACCTGGAGAACCGGCATCTTTATGGTTATAGTCAACAGTAATATCTGCGCTTATGTCTTTCGATATATTTACTCTGAATTTGCTGTTTACTGCATACATATCGTAATCTGAGTTGGGCAGAAACCCGTCTGAACTCTCCTTTGACAATGAAAGATAATAACCAACTTCTTTGAATTTACCAGAGGCATTAAAATTGAGATCCCTTGTGACAAATCTCCCGTATGATCCGGTAATAGCTATCACAGTTTCATCAGGGATTTTTGTGATGATATTTATGACGCCGCCCATAGCATCAGCGCCGTAGATTGCGGATGAGGCGCCCCTTAGCACCTCAATCCTCTCAATATTTTCGAGCGGGATAGAAATCGCATTCAGATCAACCAGACCGTCCCCTGGTTTGTTGAGACGTTTGCCATCTATAAGGACAAGCGCCTGCTCTGAGGTAGAACCCCTTAAGCTTACTGTGGCAGATGAACCGCGATTACCATATTCAAAGAGGTTAAGACCGGTAACTTTCCTTAGGACTTCTGAAATGTCCCTGTAACTTCCTGATGCTATCTCTTTTTTTGTTATTACTGTCACATCCTGTGCAATATCTTCTATTGATTCCTCTACTCTTGTTGCTGTAACAACCACTTCTTTTAGTCTTACATTTTCTTTTGCCCATAATGATGAAACCATCAGAAATGGCAAAAGCATAAACCATAATCTACGCATAAAACAGTTTCTCCTTGGTGTAATGTTTAATTTTTATCAATTCCGTCCATTATCCTGTTCATGAGTTTCACAACCGGATATTTATCCCAAAATTCAATAATATTCAATGCACCATAATCCTGTTCAACCCTGAAGATGTTTTCCAATGGAATTCCGAGAAAGTGACAAAGCATTATTCTGATAACACCTCCGTGTGAGACGATAGCAATCTGTTGTTTTTCGTGAGTGTTCAAAATCTTATCAAGAGCGTCAATAACCCTTTCTTTTAC
>Ga0315273_10000716_pt1 | contig 35741 bp, 38 predicted proteins | sample YL17G02_0_MG_FD_205753 | JGI IMG/M metagenome (GOLD analysis project Ga0315273, IMG submission 205753) | Sediment microbial communities from Yellowstone Lake, YNP, Wyoming, USA - YL17G02_0 | ecosystem: Environmental > Aquatic > Freshwater > Lake > Sediment | place: USA: Wyoming | collected...
TCGCGCGGGCTGGTGGTCCTGCCGTACTTCTGCGGGGAGCGCACTCCGCTGCTCGACCCTGAGGCCAAGGGGATGGTGTTCGGGCTGGGCTTGAGCCATACTCGGGCCGACCTGTACCGGGCGCTCTTGGAAGCGGTGGGGTACAGCATCCGGCACAACATCGAGGCCCTCGCGGAGGAAGGCTGTCGGGCGCAGCGCATCCTGGCGGTCGGGGGGGGCACCCGCAACACAGCCTGGATGCAGATGGTGAGCGACATCGCGGGCATCACCCAGGTCATACCTGAGCAGCAGATCGGCGCGAGCTACGGGGACGCCTTTCTGGCGGGCGTCGGGGTCGGCCTGTTTTCGGGCACCCCGGAGATCCGCCGCTGGGTCCGTCCGCGCGGAACGTTGCGACCCGACGCCGGCGCCCACGCGGTGTACGACGGCTACTACCGCATTTACCGGGAGCTGTATAGCCGTAATGCCGGCACGATGCACGCGCTGGACGCGCTGGCCCGCGGAAGCACGGCACCCACCTGAGCTATACGTTCACCCTGTCGAGCAGCTCGCCGTGGATCCGCCCGTTGGAGGCGGCGATGTCGCCATTCTCCAGTCGGAACGCTCCACCCGTCAGGGAGCTTACGCGACCGCCGGCCTCGCTGACGATGAGCACGCCGGCCGCCAGGTCCCACGGCTTCAGGCCCCATTCCCAGTAGCCGTCGAACACCCCTGCGGCGACCTGGCACAGGGCGAGGCTGGCGCAGCCGATGGTGCGCAGCTCCTGGGAGGCGAGGTACACCCTGTCCATCTGCGCCAACAGCCGGGAACACTCCGCGCGATCGTACGGCCAACCGGCGGCCACGAGGGAGTTGCGCAACTCGCCGACGGAGGAAGGTGCGATGCTCTTCCCGTTGCGCCTCGCCCCCTGGCCGCGGAGCGCGGTAAAAACCTCTCCCGACAGCGGGTTGTGCACCACCGCGGCGATCGGAGCGCCGTCACTCCAGTAACCGAGAGATACCGCGAAGGGGAGGAGTCCGTGAATGAAATTGAGAGTCCCATCGAGAGGATCCAGGTAGAATGCTTCTGTTTTGACTCCCGGGTCTTCGCGCTCCTCGCTGACCACAGCGATTCCCGGAAACTCCCTGGCGAGGATCCCGATCACCCGCTCCTCCACCTCCAAATCCACGTTCGAAACCAGGTCTCCCGGCGATGACTTCTCGCGCACCTCGAGGCGGCTGGAGGAGAAGTGCCGCCGCACGGTACGCCCGCCCGCGCGCACGGCCCGGACCATCGCCCGCAGCAGATGATTCTCAAAAGACCCGGGTCCGGACATGCCTCTTCCCTACTCCAGCGCGTTGGCGCGGATCAGGCGGAACAGCAGCCTCAGGTGGGGCATCACTCCTCCCCCTACTTGCTGAACGGTTCGCCCAGCGCCGTCGGGGCGGCCAGCTGCCGGTGGTCGGCGCGTAGGCCGCCCGCCACCAGCACCGCCAGGGTGGCCAGGTAGGGCATCATGCCCAGCAGGTTGGGGGGGATGCCCAGGGGCTGCAGCAGGTACTGCAGCACGAAGATCACCCCGAACAGGTAGGCGCCCAGGAAGGCGCGTCCCGGGCGCCAGAGGGCGAAGATGGTCAGGGCGATCACGATCCAACCGCGCCCGCCGGTCATCCCCTCCATCCAGGAGTTGCTGTACACGAGGGACAGGTAGCCCCCGGCCAGGCCGGCCAGGGCGCCCCCAGCCAGAGTGCACAGGTAGCGCCGGCCGCTCACGCTGACTCCCGCCGCATCCGCGGCGGCCGGGTTCTCGCCCACGGAGCGGACTTCGATCCCCCAGCGGGTGCGGGCCAGCAGGAAGGCGAAGACCAGGCCTAGCAGGACCGAGATGTAGAACACCGCGTCCCTCGAGAACAGGACTGGGCCCAGGTAGGGGATGTCCGCCAGCACGGGGATGCGCACCGCCTCCAACTTCACCGGCAGCGGTCTGCCGATGAAAGGCTTACCGAGGAGGCTGGCCGCTCCCAGGCCCAGCATCGTCAGGGCCAGCCCGGAGACCACCTGGTTGGCCTTGAGGGTGACCGAGACGAAGGCGTGGATGACGCTGATCGCCATGCCGGCGGCGAGGGCCACCGCCAGGCCCAGCCAGGGCGAACCGCTCCCCAGCGCCGCCAGGTAGCCGCTCACCGCGCCGATGGCCATCATGCCCTCCACCCCGAGGTTCAGCACCCCGGAGCGCTCCGCCAGGATCTCCCCCAGGGTGCCCAGCAAGAGCGGTGTACCGGCCACCAGGGTGCGCACGGCCACGGAAAGCAGGATCTTCTCCATCAGGCGGGCCTCACGATCTTCACGCGGCGGGTGATGAAGAAGTCGCCCATGATCAGGAAAAACAACAGAACGCCGTTGAAGACCTGCACGGTGGCCGCCGGCAAGCCCAGCGAGATCTGGATCGCGTCCCCGCCCACCAGGATGCCGGCGAACAGCAGCCCGGACACCACGGCCCCCAGGGGGTTCAGCTTGGCCAGCCAGGCCACGATGATGGCCGTGAAGCCGTAGCCGGCCGAGATCACCCCGGGGTAGGTGAGGCGGTGGTGGATGCCCGCCACCTCCCCGACCCCCGCCAGGCCCGCCAGGCCCCCGCTTACCACCATCAGCACCACGCTGGTGCGCAGGAAGTCGATCCCCGCGTAGCGGGCCGCCTCGGGGTTCTCGCCGATGACCCGCAGCTCGTAGCCGAACTTGGTGGTGTAGATCGCCAGGTACAGCAGCGCCGCCGCCGCCAGGGCGATGCCCAAGGTGAGGTAGTGGATGCGCGTGCCCGGGAGGAGCGGCAGCTTGGCCGCGGCGGCCAGCGGCTCGGTGTAGGGGAAGCCGCGCTGGGAGGCCCCGCGCCAGGGGCCGGTGATGAGCAGGGTCAGCAGCTCGGCGGCCACGTAGTTGAGCATCAGCGTGGAGATGACCTCGTTGACCGCGAAGCGCACCTTGAGCAGTGCGGGGATCAGGCCCCACGCGGCCCCGGCCAGGAAGCCGGCCGCGAACATGGCGGGGAGGATCGCCGCGGCGGAGAGGCGTCCCCCCCAGGTCAACCCCACCCAGGTGGCGGCCATGGCCCCCAGGAGGAGCTGGCTCTCGGCCCCGATATTCCAGAACCTGGCGCGGAAGGCCAGGGTCAGGCCCGAGCCGATCAGGATCAGGGGGATGGCCTTGGTGACCGTCTCCTTCAGGCCGTAGAGGCTGCCGAAGGAGCGCAGGAGGATTTCCTTCAGGGCGAAAAGAGGGTTCACGCGGTTGGCGGCGAACACGATCGACATGGCGGCGAAGCCGGCCAGCAGGGAGAGCGCCAGGACCGCGAGCTTGCGGCCGGAGGAGGGGGCGGGCAGGCTCTCCAGTCGCAGCCTCACGAGGCGTCCCCCTCCGCGGGGAAGATGCCGGCCATCATCAGCCCGATCTGCTCCATGGTCGCCTCCGCCGTAGGCACGATGCCCATGAGCCGGCCGTTGAACAGCACCGCCACCCGGTCGGCCAGCTCGAAGATTTCCTCCAGGTCCTCGGACACCAGCAGCAACGCCGTCCCGCGCTCGCGCAGCTCCAGGAGCTGGCGGCGAATGTATTCCGTGGCGCCCACGTCCAGGCCGTAGGTGGGGTGGGCGGCCACCAGCAGGGCGGGCTCGCCGCTGATCTCCCGGCCCAGGATCAGCTTCTGGATGTTTCCGCCCGACAGCGCGCGCACCGGGGTGTTCAGGGAGGGGGCGGCGATGCTGAAGTCCTTGACCAGCCTCGCGGCGTGGGCGCGGATGGAGCCGTAGTTCAGGAACATCCCCCGCGAGAACAGGCGGCTCCTGTGCTGCTTGAGCACCGAGTTCTCGTACACGAACAGGTTGGGCACGATGCCGAAGCGGATACGCTCCTCGGGCACGTGCGCGATGCCCTTGCTGGCAGTCACCCGCGCCGAGGCTCCCGTCACGTCCTCCCCATTCAGGCGCACCGAGCCGCCCGCGGGCCGACGCAGGCCCGTGATCGCCTCCACCAGCTCCCGCTGGCCGTTGCCCGACACCCCGGCGATCCCGAGGATCTCGTTGCGGTGGACGCGGAAAGACACGCCGCGCACGGCCGCCGCCTTGCGGTCCCCGGCCACGGTCAGGTTCTCCACCTCCAGCACCACCGGCCCGGGCTCGAGTGATTTCCGCGACAGATTGAAGATGATCTCCCGGCCCACCATCAGCCGGGCCAGTTCCCGCTTGTCCATCTCGCGGGCGGCGGCGGCGCCGGCAACCTCCCCCCGGCGCAGGACCACCACGCGGTCGCAGATGGACAGGATTTCCTCCAGCTTGTGGCTGATGAAGATGAGCGAGTGCCCCTCGGTGCTCATGCGCCGCAGCACGGCGAACAGCTCCTCGGCTTCCCTGGGGGTGAGCACCGAAGTGGGCTCATCGAGGATGAGCAGGTCGGCGCCGGCCAGCAGCGCTTTGATGATCTCCACCCGCTGCTGCTCCCCGGCCGAAAGCTGCCAGATGCGGGCCCGCGGGTTCACCGCCAGGCCGTAGCGGCGGCTGAACTCCTGAATCCGGCGGGCGACCTCGCGGGCGGGGAAGAAGAAGGGAGCCTCGGGGAAGCCCAGGGCCACGTTCTCCGCGACCGTGTGGTTCTGCACGAGCATGAAGTGCTGGTGGACCATGCCGATGCCCCGGGCGATGGCATCACGGGGCGAGTGGAAACGCACCGGCTCGCCGTTGATGCGGATGGTACCCTCGTCGGCGGGCAGCAGTCCGTAGAGGATCTTCATCAGCGTGGTCTTGCCGGCGCCGTTCTCCCCGAGCAACCCCAGCACCTCGCCGCCGCTCAACCGCAAGGAGATGCCCCGGTTGGCCTGCACGGCGCCGAAGGCCTTGCTGATGCCGGACATCTCCAGCGATTGGATTCTCAAGCGCCTCGCCCCCGCTCAAAAAGAGGAGCCTGCGCGGGCAGGCTCCTCTCGAATTTCTATTAGCCGCGGCTCACTTGGGCAGGTCGCCCGTGATGTTGTCCACGTAGTAGGCCATGGCCGGTCCCATGATCTCGTCCTTGGTGCCGTAGCGCCCGGTCGGGATCTGCACCTTGCCCTTGTTGTCGGTGATCGGGCCGGTGAAGGGGTCGAAGGCGTCGCGGCCCTTCAGCATCTGCTCGTAGCGCTTCATCACCAGGTCGTAGACGTTGAGGCTGCCCAGGTCCTTGGTGCTGACCTTCTTGCCCTTCAGGACGTCGACGAACTTCGGGTTGACCGGCACCCCGGGGGCGCCGCCCAGCTTGGCCGCGCCTTCCTTGGCCAGCCACCACATGTCGTCCGGCTTCCAGGTCTTGTTGACGATGTCCTGGAGCATCTTCTCGTACATCACGCCCCAGTCCACCAGCTGGCCGGACACGCAGGAGTCCGGGCCGAACTGCTGCATCGGGCTGTAGTGCCCGAAGGTGTAGACCGGCTTGCCGGCCTTGGTGTGCTCCTGCCCGACCTCCACCACGCTGGCGGAGTCCTCGGTGAAGGCCATGGCGTCGCAGCCGTCGGCCACCAGCGCCTCGGCGGCCTCCTTGGCCTTGGCCGGGTCGTACCAGGAGTAGATCCAGCGCACCTGCATCTTAGCCTTGGGGTTGGCGGCCTTGATGCCCAGGGCGAAGGCGTTGAGGTGGCGCACCACCTCGGGGATGGGGAAGGCGCCGACGTAGCCGACCTTGCCGGTCTTGGTCAGGGCCCCGGCCATCAGGCCGTTCAGGTAGTACATCTGGTAGAGCTCGGCGAAGTAGGTGCCCACGTTCGGCAGGTTCTTGAACCCGGAGCAGTGCATGAACAGCTTCTTGGGGTAGCGCTCGCCAGCCTTGATCGTGTCGTCCATGTAGCCGAAGGAGGTGGTCAGCACCACGTCGCACTTTTCCTCCTGAACCAGCCGGTCCAGGATGCGGGTGGAGTCGCCCTCGGGCACGGACTCCACGAACACGGTCTCCAGCCACGGCAGCTTGGACATGGCGTACTTGCGCCCCTGATCGTGGGCGAAGGTCCAGCCCGAGTCACCCACCGGGCCGATGTAGACGAAGCCGGCCTTCAGCTTCTTGGCCTGGGTGAAGCCGCCGGCGGCGGCCAGCAGCAGGACCAGCAGCACGGCGAAAATGACTCTCGCGCTTTTCATGATTCCCTCCGTTTTTGAAAATAGGTGTGGTTACTGAATAGCCTACAATAGGGGCCGACTGCCGCCCCTGTCAAGTTGTCATGATGTGCCCCGGGAGGTCAGGATGGCTCCTTCCTGTACTTGACGCCGGCGATGCCTTCGAAGTGAGCGTCCTGCGTCCACAGCGTGGCTTCGTGCTCGCGGGCGGTCGCCAGCATGACGCTGTCGGCCATTAGGAGGTGGTGATTGATGCTCAAGCGGGCGGCGCTGACCGCAATATTAGCATCCAAGTCGACTAGCAGGCCCTGCTGCATCACTGCCACGACTTGCAGGGCTTCATTCTCCGTCCGCTGCTGCAGCACACGTTTGAAGACTTCGTACAGGCTGAGCGTAGGTACGACCAACTCCTGGATGTCTTCGATGGCCGCCGCGAAGAACGTCGCGTTCTCGCCGGCCGCAAAATACTCCAGCCAGGCACTCGAGTCGATGACATTCATATCCTGTCCGCCTCACGCTCGACCTGGGTGTTGATTCCCTTCAGGAAGCCTCTCATTTGCTTGATGGGCCGGACGGGAATCAGCTCGATTCGCTCATTATATAGGATCGCCTCCAGTTTCTGCCCAGGAGTCAGGCCCAGCTTTTCACGGATTTTCTTGGGGATGACAACCTGGAACTTGGGCGAGATGGTCAACGACGACATACGATCCTCCGATCGAACAATTCACTGTACAACGAGTATGTTATCGATACCCGAAAGGGGGGTCAATCGCCTGGCCGCCCACGGATTCACTAGCCCTAGGAAAGGTAATCCTGTCACCGTACGCGCTCTTGAGCCTGGCTCCTGCCATGCCCAGGGCACTCCTTGACATTCCCTATCCTCGTGATTACATTGCCCGTGCGAGGACGGATGCCGATGGCCGAGCAAGGAATCGAGGTGCTTGTACTCCTTATTGCCCGTGTCCCCACGGCTTCGTTGCCGGCCGCCGGATAGGCAGTGCCGCAGGTGACAACAGCCGCCGTGGGGTGAACTCAGACCCCACGGCTTTTTTTTGGAGGTGTTCATGGAGAGGGTGACAGCGAAAGCGACGGGGCCGACAGCGCGCGGCGAGGCGCCGACGGAGCGGCGCAAGGCCGCGCAGGTGCTCGTGGACATCCTGCACCGCAAGGGGGTACGCCACATTTTCGGCATCCCCGGCGGGGTGTCCATCCCGATCTTCGACGCGCTGGTGGACTCGCCGGTGCGCCACATCCTGACCCGTCACGAGCAGGGGGCCACGCACATGGCCGACGGCTACGCCCGGGCCACCGGCAGGGCCGGGGTGGTGCTGGTCACCTCCGGACCCGGCGCCACCAACACGATCACCGGCATCCTGACCGCGCACATGGACTCGGTGCCGATGATCATCCTCTGCGGGCAGACCACGACCGATAGCCTCGGGCTGGACGCTTTCCAGGAGGCGGACATGTCCGGCATCTCCTACCCGGTGGTGAAGCACTCCTACCTGGTGCGCGACGCCCGCGAGCTGCCGCGCGTCGTGGAGGAGGCCTTCTTCCTGGCCGAGAGCGGCCGCCCCGGTCCCGTGCTCATCGACTTGCCCAAGGACGTGTTGAACAGCCTCATCGACCCGGAGCTGAAGGAAGGTTTCCACCTGCCGGGTTACGCCGTGCCGGAGGCGGGGGACCCCGAGGCCGTCCGTGCGGCCGCGCTCATGCTGCGCGAGGCCCGCCGGCCGGTGCTGCTGGCCGGGCATGGGGCGGTCATCGCGGGGGCTGACAAAGCCTTGCTGGCCCTGGCCGAGAAGCTCCGGATTCCCGTGACCAACACCCTGCTGGGCAAGGGCGCCTTCCCCGAGAGCCATCCGCTGGCCCTGGGCATGCTGGGGATGCACGGCACCGCCTACGCCAACCGCGCGGTGGAGCACTGCGACCTGCTCGTGTCCATCGGCTCGCGTTGGGACGACCGGATCGTGGGCAAGCTCTCCGAGTTCTGCCCGCAGGCCCGCAAGATCCACGTGGACATCGACCCGTCGGAGATTGGCAAGGTGGTGCAGGTGGACTGCGCCATCGTCGGGGACGCGCGCCGGGTGGTCGAAGCGCTGCTGGAGACCGCCGAGCCGGGCGACACTCGGCAGTGGCTGGAGCAGGTGGAGGGCTGGAAGCGCCGCCACCCCCTGCGCTACGCCCGCGGGGGCGGCCTGAAGGCCCAGCGGGTCATCGAGGAGCTGTACCGGCTCACGGCGGGCAAGGCGATCGTGACCACCGACGTGGGGCAGCACCAGATGTGGGCCGCCCAGTTCTACCGGACGGACAGCCGCTTCCACTGGATCTCCTCCGGCGGGGCGGGCACCATGGGCTTCGGTTTTCCCTCGGCGATCGGCGCCCAGATGGCCCGGCCGGAGGCGCTGGTCGTGGCGATCGTGGGCGACGGAGGCTTCCAGATGACCATGGCCGAGCTGGCTACGGCCATGAACGAGCGGCTGCCGGTCAAGGTCATCGTCATCAACAACCGCTACCTGGGCATGGTGCGGCAGTGGCAGAACATGTTCTACGACAACCGGCTTTCCGGGGTGGACCTGAAGGGCAACCCGGACTTCGTGCGGCTGGCCGAGGCCTACGGCTGCAAGGCCTTCCACCTGCGGCGCAACGCCGACGTGCGGCGGGTGCTCACCGCGGCCCTGGCGTGGAACGAGGGCCCCTGCCTGGTGGACGCCGAGGTGGAAAAGGAGGACAACGTGTTCCCCATGATCCCGGCGGGTGCGGGGCTGAAGGACATGCTGCTGGAAGCCCCGGGAGCCAAACCATGAACGGCAACGGCGCCTCCCCTTCGGCCGACGGGCCCATCCGCGGCAGCCACGGCACCAGCCTGAAGCTGGCCCCCCCGCCCCAGGGGGAGGCCCCCGCGGGCTACCGCAAGCACGTCATCAGCCTGTACGTCAGCAACAAGCCGGGCGTGCTGATCCGCGTGGCCCTGGTGTTCGCCCGGCGGGGCTACAACATCGACAGCCTGGTGGTCTCCGAGGGGCACGACCCGGACTTCAGCCACATGACCATCACCGCCCGGGGGGAGGAGAAGGGCCTGGGCCAGATCCTGAGCCAGCTCAACAAGCTGGTGGACGTGGTGCACGCCACCGACCACACCCACGACGACATCGTGCGCCGGGAGCTGGCGCTGATCAAGGTGCGCTGCACCGCCGAAAACCGGGGGGAGATCCTGCAGATCGCCCAGATGTTCCAATGCGAGGCGCTGCACCTGACCGACAAGGCACTGACCCTTCAGGCCGCAGGCGAGCCGGAGCGCATCGACGCGCTGCACCGCCTGTTGGGCGGCTTCGGGGTGCTGGAGATGGTGCGCACCGGGCACGTGCTGATCGCCCGGGGAGAGGACCGAACCTACTGATGGGTAAGAACTTGTTGAACAAGGTCTGGGACCTGCACGCGGTGCGGCGCCTGCCTTCCGGCGAGGACCAGCTGTTTATCGGCCTGCACCTGGTGCACGAGGTGACTTCCCCGCAGGCTTTCGCCATGCTCGCCGAGCGGGGCCTGCCCGTGCTGCACCCGGAGCGCACCTTCGCCACGGCCGACCACATCGTGCCTACGGACGGCAGTACGCGGCCATTCGCCGACCGGCTGGCCGAGGACATGATGCGGGCGCTGGAGGCTAACGCCGCCAGGCACGGCATCCGCTATTTCGGGCCAGACAGCGGCGAGCAGGGGATCGTGCACGTGATCGGCCCGGAGCTGGGCCTGAGCCAGCCGGGCCTGACCATCGCCTGCGGGGACTCGCACACCTCCACGCACGGGGCACTGGGGGCCATCGCCTTCGGGATCGGCACCTCGCAGGTGCGCGACGTGCTGGCTACCCAGACCCTCTCGCTGGCCAGGCCGAAGGTGCGGCGCATCGAGGTGCGGGGGCGCCTCGAGCCCGGGGTGTACGCCAAGGACGTGATCCTGGGAATCATCGCGTCGCTGGGGGTGAACGGCGGCCTGGGTTATGCCTACGAATACGGCGGGCCCGCCGTCGCGGCGATGAGCATGGAAGAGCGGCTCACGATCTGCAACATGAGCATCGAGGGCGGGGCCCGCGTGGGCTACATCAACCCGGACGAGACGACCTTCGCCTACCTCCGGGACCGGCTCTTCGCGCCGGGCGGCGGGCAGTGGGAGGAGGCTCTGCGCTTCTGGCGGGGGATGGCCTCCGACCCGGACGCCGGCTACGACGACCGGTTCGTGCTGGACGCCGACCGCCTACAGCCCATGGTGGCCTGGGGGATCAACCCGGGGCAGGCGGTGGGCGTGGGGGAGCGGCTGCCGCTGCCCGCGGAGCTGCCCGCCGGGAACCGGGAGACCGTCGAGAAGGCCTACGCCCACACCGGGTTCACCCCCGGGGCGCCGGTGCGCGGCACGCGCATCGACGTGGCTTTCATCGGCTCGTGCACCAACGGCCGGCTGAGCGACCTACGGGAGGCGGCGCGCGTGGCCCGCGGGCGGCGGGCGGCTTCCCGGGTCAGGGCCCTGGTCGTGCCGGGTTCCCAGCGGGTGTCCGCGGCCGCGGAGCGGGAGGGTCTGGACCGGGTTTTCCGGGAGGCTGGCTTCCAGTGGCGCCTGCCGGGCTGCTCCATGTGCCTGGGCATGAACCCGGACGTGCTGGTCGGCGAGGAGGTGTGCGCCAGCTCCTCCAACCGCAACTTCATCGGCCGGCAGGGTTCCCCCCGCGGCCGCACCCTACTGATGAGCCCGGCCATGGTGGCCGCGGCGGCGATCGCGGGGGAGGTGGCCGACGTGCGGGAGGTGCTTTCATGAGCTCGGCAAACTGCGTAATCCGCGCCCTTTCGGGGCGCGCGGTGCCCGTGCGCGGAAACGACATCGACACGGACCGCATCATCCCTGCCCGCTTCATGAAGACCGTGAGCTTCGACTCGCTGGGGCGGTGGGTGTTCCAGGATGCGCGCCGCGACGCCGCCGGCAAACCCACGGGGCACCCTTTCGACGACCCGCGCCACGCGGGGGCCTCGATCCTGCTGGCCAACCGCAACTTTGGCTGCGGTTCCTCCCGCGAGCACGCCCCGCAGGCCCTGGCCGCCTGGGGCATCCGGGCGGTGGTTGCGGAGTCCTTCGCCGAGATCTTCGCCGGCAACTGCACGGCCATCGGCCTGCCCGTGGTCGAAGTGGAGGCGGAAGCCGCGGAGGCCCTGATGCGCCTGGCCGAGACCCGGCCCGACGCCGAGCTGCGCCTGGACCTGGAGGCGCGGCGCCTCGAGGCCGGGGGGCAGGGCTACCCGGTGCGGCTGCCGGAGGCCAGGCGCCAGGTCTTCCTAACGGGAAGCTGGGACACCGTCGGCCTGCTGCTGGAAGGCAAGGAGCAGATCCGGACCGTGGCCGCGCGACTGCCTTATCTGACCCGCTTCCCGTACCCGGCGGGGTAGGCTGGATTCAGGGAGCGAAACGCAGCTCCCGCAGCCGGATGCTCGCCGCCAGGCGGGTTTCGCCGGCAAGATCGGCGACCCGCATGCGCAGCCCCGGGTCCGCGTCGTCCCAAGCCACCTCCAGCTCCCCGAAGTTCTCGAACAGGTAGCTCCCGTCCAGGCGGTAGCGGTTGGGGTTGGGAGCCGCCTCCGGGAACCGCAGGTTCAGCCCGCTGGAAGTGATGTCGTACAGAGGATAGAGGCCTGGCTCCCCGCGCCTAGAAATCTCGGCGAAATGGCGGTCTCCGCTCAGAAACAGCACTCCCTCGGCCCGGGTGCTCCGCAGCAGCTCGAACAACCGCTCCTGCTCGCGGGGGAAGTTGGCCCAGGCCTCCCAGCCGTGGTGCTCGGACAGGACCTGGATGCTGGAGGCGATCAGCCGCAGCTCGGCCGGTTCCCGAAGCCGCTCTTCCAGCCAATGCCACTGCTCCTCGCCCAGCAGGCTGGCGCCGGGCCTCAAGTCGGGCAGGTAGGGGCCGCGGGTGTGCCGGGGCAGCCTCCCGGGAAGGAGCGGGGAACGGAAGTAGCGCGTATCCAGCAGGATCACCTGCAGGCGGCGCCCCGGGGACCCAATGACCGCTGCGTCATACACCCCCTCGTGCGCCCGCCGCGGTGAATCGGCAGGTACGCTCCAGAAGTCCAGGAACTGCCGCCGGGACTCCCGCTTCATCGGGAAGGCCCTGCCGGCGTCGTTGACGCCGTAATCGTGGTCGTCCCAGGTGGCCAGAAGCGGGCAGGCGGAGAGCAGGCGGCGAAAACCAGCAGAGGCCCCCAGCGCGGCGTATTTTTCACGCAACACGGCCGGGTTGCGCGTGTCGGCATAGATGTTGTCGCCCAGGAAGATGAACAGGTCGGGGCGCATGCGCGCCGCCGTGTCCAGGATCGGGTGCGGCCGGGACGGGTCCAGGCAGGAACCGAATAGGACGCGGCGCGGCGCTTCTTCCTGGGCGCCCCACGGGACCGGCGAACCCAGGCAGGCAACCAGGAGCGTGCCCAGGCCGAGGGCTCGGAGCACGGCGGCCGCATTGCCGGCCGCGCGCGGCGCAGAAGCGCGTGACCCGCTACCGGGATTCAAGTTCTCTCCGCACGCTGTCCGCCGCGCAGCACCACCACGCCTTCAGGGCGCACCGCCAGCTGCACCAGGCTCCCGGGCTCCAGTGGCAAGGAACGGTAAAGCCGCGAGGAGAATGACACCTCCAGCTCGTTGGCATTCGGCAGACTGACCAGCAGCCGGTGCAGGTGGGCCTGCGGCGAGCGCTCCAGGACTCTTCCTTCCACCCGGTTGCGGCGCACGGCGCTGGAAAGCGGCCGGTCCGGGTACAGCACCTTCACCTCCTCCGGCCGGATGTACGCCGTGACGATCGTGCCGGCGGGGATCGGCAGGGGCGGGGCCTCCAGGCGCAGGCCGTTCCAGTCCAGGCTGAGCGCTTCGCTGGAGGCGGAAAGCACCCGCGCCTGGAACAGGTTGCGCAGGCCCATGATCCGGGCCACGTGCCGGTTGGAGGGCAGGCGCGCCACCTCCTCGATGGAGCCGACCTGCTCCACGCGCCCCTCGCGCATAACCGCCAGACGGTGCCCGACGGCGAAGGCGTCCTCCAGGCGGTGGGTCACGTAGAGGACCGTCAGGCGGCGCTCGGCCTGCAGGCGCCGCAATTCCTTCTGCAGGCTCTCCCGCACCGCCGTGTCCAGCGCGGAGAACGGCTCGTCCAGGAGCAGCAGGCGCGGCTCGGGGGCCAGGGCGCGGGCCAGGGCGATGCGCTGCTGCTGTCCGCCCGACAGCTCCTGCGGGTAGCGGTCCGCCAGGTGGGCCAGGCCCAGCGCGCGCAGCAGCTCCCCGGCGCGCTCGCGCGGCCGCCGGCGCAGGGCGTAGCCCACGTTGTCCAGGGCGGTGAGGTGGGGGAACAGGGCATAGTGCTGGAATACGTAGCCGATGCCGCGCCGTCGCGCCGGCACGTGGACCGCGCCGCCCGGAAGCCCCCGGCGGAACAGCACCTCCTCCCCCAGGAGGATCTCGCCGGAATCCGGGGCGAGCAGGCCGGCCACCGCGTTCAGCGTGGAGGTCTTGCCCGCGCCGGAAGGACCGAACAGTACCAGGATCTCCTCCCCGGCCTCCAGGTGAACCTGCAGCTCCAGGGCGTGCAGCCGGCGGGCGATGTCGATGCGCAGGCGGCTCATGGGCCGGCATCCTGCAGGGGCCCGGGCCGCCGGGGACGCTCCAGGCGGCGGATAAGGTACAAGGCCAGGAACGACACGGAAGTCACCAGCAGGACCATCTGCGTGGCGGCGTCGTAGCGGCGGTTCTGCACGGCGTCGTAGATGGCCAGCGGCAGGGTCTGGGTCCTGCCGGGGATGTTCCCGGCCACCATGAAGGTGGCGCCGAACTCCCCGAGGGCCCGGGCCGTGCCCAGCACCCACCCGGCCAGGATGCCCCGCCTGGCCAGCGGCAGGGTCACGCGCCGGAACACGGCCAGCTCCCCGGAGCCCAGGGTGCGCGCGGCGTTCTCCAGCTGCGGGTCCACCCCGGCAATCGCCGCCTGGGCCGACTGCACCATCAGGGGCAGCCCCACGATGGTGGCCGCGACCACCGCCGCGGCGGGGGTGAACAGCAGGCGCAGGCCCAGCCACTCGAACAGCGGGCTGCCGCGGCCCAGCGCGCGCAGCAGGTAGTAGCCCACCACGCTGGGCGGCAGCACCAGGGGCAGAGTGAGAAGGGTGTCCACCAGGAGCTTTCCGGGGAAGCGCCGCCGTGCCAGCAGCAGCGCCAGGGCCAGGCCGATGCCCAGGATCAGCAGGGAAGCGGGGCCGGTGATCCCCAGCGAAAGCAGGGCGGGTTGCCAGCTCATGGTTCCGGCACTTCGTAGCCGAAGGACTGCAGGACCCTCCGTCCCTCGGGACCCAGCAGGTAGCGCGCGAAACGCAGGGCTTCCTGCGCGTGCGGGCCTCCGCGGATCACGACCAGGGCCTGGTCCAGCGGCCGGTGCATCTCGGCCGGGACCAGCACCCAACGGCCTTGGCCCTGGACGCACAGCGAGCGGGCCACCAGCACCGCCTCCACGTTGCCGGTCTCGGCGTACTGCAGAGCCTGCGTCACGTTTTCCGCAGGCACGAGTTTGGGCTGCACCTGCTCCCAGACCCCCGCGGCCTGGAGCGCCTCCTGGGCGGCCTGGCCGTAGGGAGAGAGCCGGGGGTCGGCGATGGCCACGCGGTGCACCTCGGGACGGGTCAGGTCCTTCAGGTCGTCGATGGCCGGCACGCCGTCATCGCGGCTCCAGAGGACCAGGCGGCCGCGGGCATATACCCGGCGGCTTCCCGGCAGCGCCAGGCCTTGGCGCTCGAGGGACTCAGGGGTAGCCGTGTCGGCGGCGATCAGCAGGTCCACCGGGGCCCCCTGCTCGATCTGGGCCGCCAGCTTGCCCGTGGCGCCGAAGTTGAACAGAACGCGGATCCCGCTCAGCGCTTCGAACTCGCTCCCGAGCTGCTCGCAGGCCGGGCGCAGGTTGGCCGCGACGGAGACCGTGAGCTCCGGCGGGGCGGCCCGCAGCGGGGCCGCAGCCAGGAAAGCGAAAAAAAGCGCGGCGAGCGCGCGTGCGGCGGCGGACATGCTCGAACCATTATAGTGACAGCCGTTGCGCAGGGGCAAGGGCGGAAAGGAGTATGCGCTTGGCGGGCTGAGGATTATACTGTAACCAGGGGGTAACGCATGTCGCAACTCTACCTGCTGTCGATTGTGTCGACCGTGCTCACGGGTTTCGTACTCTCCGGCGACTATCTCGGCGCGCGGGTCCCGGCCCTGGCCACCTTCCGGGCCTGGCTGGAGAACCGGGGCGCCGCGATCGTCCTGGGCCTGGCCACCGCGGCCATCGGGTTCCTCAAGCTCATCGTCCGCGCGCCCGGGGACACCGTACCGGTGGCCGGCGACCTGCTGCCGGCGATCGCGGGCCTGGCGGTCGGGGCGGCGCTTTTTTTAGAGGCTCTGCTGCGCAAGCCGGCGACCCCGGAGCGCCCGGTGGAGCGCTACGCCAAGGCGGTGCTGACCTACCGTATCCCCTTGGGCATTCTGGGCGTGGCGGCCGCCCTGCTGCACTTCCTGTTCCCGAGCGCGGTTATTCTGTGAAGGGGGGAGGCGTGGTCAGGCTGATCGTCGGCGTGGTGATCCTGGTCCTCCTGGGCGTGCTGTTCGCTCTGAACGGCGCCAATGTTACCGACCTGAACCTGTTCGGCTCCAAGATGCAGAACGTCCCGGTCATCGCCGTGGCGATCGCCGGTTTCGTCCTGGGCGTGTTGTACTCGTTCATCCTGTATTTCCTGCGCTTTCTGGCGCGGCGGCGCCGCGCTTCCCTGAAGGACAAGGATCGGGAGGTCCGCAGCCGCGAGAAGGTGGTCCAGGACCAGGAGAAGCGCCTGGAAACGCTGGCGGAGGACCTGAGCGCCGCGAATGGTCCCGGTCAAGTCAGCGGCCTCGAGGAGCCCGGCGCGAGGTCGACGGGCAAGCGCCGGCGGCCGCGCTAGGCCGGCAGCAGCGCAGCTACTGCTTCGGCGGCTCCAGGGACAGGATCATCCGGCCGCCCTTGAACATACTTACCCGGCCGGTGGACTGGGAGAGCACGACCGCCAGCGCGTCGGTCTGGCCCGTGACCGCCCCGGCGGCCGTGTGCCGGGCCCCCAGGCCGGAGGGCAGGCTGTCCACGGGCTTTTCCGTGCGCAGGTAGGCTCCGGCCGATAGCACCACCCCGTCGCCGCGCACGATGAACGCCCCGTCGATGGTCGAGAACTCCTTGATCGTCTCCTCCAGGCTGGGGTCCAGGATCGAGCGCTCCTCGTCGCGGTAGCCTCGGAAAGGATTAATGACCAGCTGCTGGGAGAGCGCCTGGACCCGCTCGCTGTCTCCCAGCACGAAGGTCGAGCCCACCGACCGCCCCTCCCGCCCTTCGCGGGCCAGGTCCGTGGCGATCTGCAGCACCCGCTCCAGCACCTGGGGCTCCACGTCCCCCAGCGGAGTGTCGCTCTGCGTGGGCAGGAAGGTGGGCACCTCCCGGTCCACGTCGATCACCATCAGGGTATCCAGGATCCCGCTTTCCGGCACCCCGAAGATGCCGACCACCCGGTCCTTCTTGCCGAACAGCCCCTGGGAAAGCCCGAACAGCAGGGAGAGGGCCACCTGGGTGGTGCGGTTCAGGCCGGGGAAGGGGACCTGGACCACGGCCCCCAGGGAGGCCAGCTTGCCGCTGATGGCGGCACGGTCCCGGGTGACCAGGATTGTCTGGATGGTATCGGGGATATACGGAAGGAAGTCCAGGGGGCCCATGGCGTCCACGTGCAGCATGATGGCCTTGGCCCGCACCTCCTGGGCCAGGGCCACGGCGTGCTCGCATACCAGGCGCGACTGGGCGAAGACGGCCGGGGTGATGCGCTCCCGCTCGATCTCCCCGCCGCTTAAGACCAGGCGGTAGATCTCCGCCGCGGAGCGGGCCGTGAGCACGCGTTCCACCAGCGAGGAGGCGCGCACCGTGCGGGCCACGTCCGCCAGGAGCATGATGTGCCCGTCCACATCCTGCGCGTTGCCCAGGATCAGGACCAGCAGGTGCACGGGCTGGCCGTCGCCGGAGTCGAAGCGGATGCCCGCGCGGCTGCGCCCCAGGGCCACTAGGAAGGTGCCCAGGCCCGGGAGGCGCGCGTGGGGCAGGGCGATCCCGGGGCCGATCCAGGAGCTAACGGTCCTCTCGCGCTCCAACACGGCCTGGAGCACCTTGTCCCGCTTGAGCTCGGGGGTCGAACGGCACACCGCGTCGACCATCTCCCGCAGGGCCCCCGCCTTGGAGCGGTTGCGCAGGAACACGATCCGCTGGGGGCTTAGGTATTCGGCCAGGTTCATGATCGCTCAGGCAAGGTGCAGCTCCGCCCGCGCCCGCTCCAGCGCCCAGCGCCGGAAGTCCTCATAGGCCATCTCCTCCTCGGCGTCGCCCAGGACCTGGTGCTCACTCCCGGACTGCTCGGTCAGGCAGGGGGTGCCCAGCAGCGAGGTCTCGAGGTTCAGCGCCAGCACCGGCTTGTTCTCCTTCTGGGGAAAGACCAGCAGCCGGTAGTGAAACTGGCTGTGGTGCCGCTCATCAGCGCTCTGGATCTGTAGCGCCACCGCGCGGTAACTCCCCAGGGGGAAGCGCTCGACCACCTGGCCGTTGAGGAGGTCTTTCATCCAGGAGAAATCCGCGATGGGTTCCATGCCGCCTTCTATCCGCTAGACCTATATTATCGGAGAAGGAGCCCTTGCGCTCCAGCCCTCCCGGCGGGCGGCGTTTTCCGCTATACTCCCCGCATGTCCGCGGCGGAGCTGACAGCCCGGGTGCTACAGGCGGTCGAGGAGTTGGAAGAGGAGTTGGTGGAATTCCTCCGGGAGCTGGTCCGCATCCCCACCGAGAACCCGCCGGGCCTCCATTACCCGGAGTGCGCGCAGGCCATCGGCCGGAGGATGGAGGAGACGGGCTGCGCCGTGGAGTACGTCCAGGTCCCCAGGGAGCGCCTGGCCGAGCTGGCCCCCCAGGGGGAAGGCCTTCCCCGCCCGAGCGTGCTGGGACGATTTCCGGGCCGCTTGGAGCGTCCCTGCCTGCACCTGACCGGCCACTACGACGTGGTGCCCGCCGGCGACGGTTGGAGCGTGGATCCCTATGCGGCCGAGCTGCGTGGCGGGCGGGTGTACGGCCGCGGGGCGGCGGACCAGAAGTCCGGCATCGCGGCCCAGCTCTTCGCCTTGAAGGCTCTGCAGGCGAGCGGCTGCCGGCTTGCCGGCAGCCTGGTCCTGAGCGCCACCCCCGATGAGGAAACCGGAGGGTTCGCTGGGCTCGGCTACCTGGTCCAGCAGGGCCTGATCGCCCGCGATAACACCGACTTTGTGGTCATCACCGAGTGCCTGGACGTGGACTGCATCTGCCTGGGCCACCGGGGCACCCTCTGGCTGGAGCTGGAGACCCGCGGGCGGCAGAGCCACGGTTCCATGCCCGCGCTGGGCGTGAACGCCATCGAGAAGATGCTCGCGGTCCTGGGCCGCATCGAGACCGATGTCCGCCCCGGCCTGCGCCTGGAATCCTCCCACCCGATCAAGCCGGAGGCCTGCCGCCGTTCGACCCTGACGGTGACCATGATCCGCGCGGGCAGCAAGGTGAACACGGTGCCCGCCCGCTGCACTGCGACCCTGGACTGGCGCTTGATTCCCGAACAGCGGCTGGCCTGGGCCCGGGGGGCACTGGAGGGGCTCCGCGACCGGATGCGCCGCGAGGACCCCGAGCTGGACCTCCACATCCGGGAGATCATGTCCGTGGAGCCCACCCTGGTGCCGAGGGACACCGAGGTGGTGAGAGCTTTCCAGGAGGCGGGGCGGGCGGTGCTCGGCCGGGAGCCGGGTTTCTCGGTGAGCCCCGGCAGCGACGACCAGAAATTCGTCGTGCAGGGGGCGGGGCTGGAGCAGTGCATCGTCTACGGCCCGGGCCCGCTGGAAGTGGCCCATCAGGCCGACGAGTTCCAACCCGTCGCCGACCTCAAGCAGGCCACCGCGGTGCTGGCGCTGGCGGCGCTGCGGCTGCTGGGCGAGGAGGCCCGCGAATGAGGGTGCAACGGCTGCCGGGCGTCCTGGCCTCCCTGGCGGAGAAAGCCCCGGTGCGCCGGCTGCGCAAGAACGAGCGAGTCGTGGTGTTCAGCGACCTGCACCTGGGCAATGGGGGCCGCCGGGATGACTTCCTGCCCGACGCCGAGCTGCTCGTCGCGGCCCTCCGGCGCTACTACCTGCCGCGCCGCTTCATCCTCTTGCTCAACGGGGACGTCGAGGAGCTGCAGCGTTTCAATCTCGCGGACATCCGGCGGCGCTGGTCCGGGTTCTACGCGCTGCTGGAGGACTTCGCCCGGCAGGGGCGCCTGGAGCGCCTGGTCGGCAACCACGATGCGGAGCTCGCCGTCCTGCGCGACCCCTACCCCGCGCCGCGCCTGCTGGAGGCGCTGCGGCTGGAGCTGGGAAAGGAAAGCCTCCTGCTGTTCCACGGGCACCAGGCCTCCTACCTCCAGACCTATTTCCTCGGCCTGGCCGCCGCCCTGCTGCGCTATGTGGCCAATCCCCTGGGGATCCACAACTGGTCTGTGTCCCGCTCCAACCATCGCCGCTTCCGAGTGGAGCGGCGGGTGTACGCCTTCGCCCGCCGCCGCCGGCAGCTGGTCCTGATCGGGCACACCCATCGCCCCCTGTTCGAGTCCCTGTCCAAGCTGGACGCACTACGCTTCCGCATCGAGGACCTCTGCCGGCAGATTCCCTCCTCGAGGGGGAAGCGCAGGTCCGTTCTGGAGCGGGAGTTGGCCGCCCGCAAGGTCGAGCTGGAGCAGCTATTGGCCAAGCGGGGCCGGACCGAGGGGGGGACCCTCTACAACTCGCCGCTGCTGGTGCCCTGTCTGTTTAACTCCGGATGCTGCATAGGGCGGCGCGGCTTGACCGGGCTGGAGATCGCCGACGGCCGCATCGTCCTCGTGCACTGGTTTGACCACAGCCGCAGCGAGCGCGAGGGCGAGGCCCTGGAAGGCACCCCCTACCACCGGGAGGTGCTGGAGCAGGAATCGCTGGCCTACCTGTTCACCCGCGTCCGCCTCCTGGCCTGAAACCCTGGGCCTGCGGACGCGTATATGGGTTAGCTGCACATGGAAACAGAAAAAAGGGCCTCAGCGGATCGGGAATTCGAGGAGGCCAGCGACCTGCTGGCGGTCCAGGAGACCCTGCGGGGAAACCGCAACGCCTTCGCTGCGATCGTCCAGCGCTACACCCCCCTGCTGTACTCCCTGGCCTTCCGGATGCTGGGGCACGGCGAGGAGGCGGAGGAGGCGGTACAGGAGATCCTCCTCCGCGCTTTTCGCGGGTTGGAGCGTTTCCGGCTGGGAAGTCGCTTTCATCCCTGGCTGTACACTGTTGCCCTGAATTACCTGCGGACGGTCGCCCGCCACCGGCACCGGCGCCGGGGGCTGCGCCTCGTTCCCCTGGGCGAAGAGACCGACGCGGTGACGGACCGCGGTGAGCACCCGGGGACGGCCCTGGAGCGGGAGGATGGGGAGCGCCTGGCCCGGCGGGCGCTCGCGGAACTGGCGCCGCTGTACCGCGAGGTGTTCCTGCTGCGCGAGGTCGAGGGATTGAGCGTGCGGGACGCTGCCGAGACCCTCGGGATTCCGGAAGGCACGGTGAAGGTCCGCCTGCATCGTGCCCGGCAGGAGCTGGCGCGGCGCCTGGCGGAGCTGGACTGACCTGTCGGCTATTGCCGGCCCCAGCGCGGCTGCTGCCGCACGGGCCATGAAACCGAAACCGGAAGGCGGCGTATATGCAGGGTGGAGCGAGAGAATGAACTGCAGCAAGTATGCCGAAAGCATCGGGCGCTGGCTGGAAGCGCGGTGGGCGGGGGAGGCGCATGAGCCGCCCCCGGAGCTGCAGGAACACACCGCCACCTGCCGGGCCTGCGCCGCCCGCCTGGCGGCCGCCCGGGCGCTGGCCGCAGGCGGCGGGCTGCGCCGGGAGGCGCCCCCGGGGCTGGCTGCGCGGGTGCTGGACCGGCTGCGCGGGGTGGGCGGACTCGGCCGCGAGGATCGCCGTCTGCGCCGCGCGCCCGCGGCGCGCCTGCGCTGGGTCGCGGTGCCGCTGGCCGCCGTGCTGGCCGCCGCGCTGACCTTCGGGCTCACGATGCATTTCCTGCGTCCGGCCGCGGGCCAGGTCGTGACGGTGCGCCTGGTGCTCGCCGCGCCCGAGGCGGGAAGCGTTTCGGTGGTCGGGGACTGGAACGGCTGGGACCCGGACAGGGACCGCCTGCGGGACCCGGACGGCGATGGGGTGTGGGAGATCCGGCTGCGCCTCCAGCGAGGCCTGGAGGCCAGGTACCAGTTCCTGATAGACGGCGAGCGGTGGCTGGCCGATCCGCGGGCGCCGCTGCAGGTGGATGACGGTTTTGGCGGGACCAGCTCGGTCCTGCAGATCTGACAGGAGGTAGAAAATGAAGAAAGGGATTGTGATCGCGTTGGGGTTGATCTTGCTGGCCGGCGCCCTGTGGGCCCAGGAAGGCTTCACGTTGCGCCTGGCTACGGCGCTCGAGCAGTTGGGCTGGACGGAGGAGGCCGCGCAGAACATGGTGCTGCAGGAAGCCCAGTGGCGGCTGGCCGAGGGGGCCGACCCCGAGGGCGTGGCCCTGGCCCTGGCATACGCGTCGAGGCAGGCGGACATCGGCCCGCAGGAGCAGGCCCGGCTGGCCGTGCAGGCGGCGGTGGCTCTGAAGGAAATGAACTCCCTGGGTATCCGGGAACGGGTGGCGGCGCGCAATCTGCTGCAGGCCATGCGCCAGGTCATGTCGCAAACCGGCAGCGCGGAGGAGGCCGGCGACCTGCTGCGGCTGCGGCTGCGGGATCAGCTGCGGCTGGCCACGCACGACCAGACCCGCACGCGCCTGCAGGAGCAGGACAGGGACCGGCTGCGTGACCGCCCGGGGGACCTGGTGCCGGGCGGACCGTCCAGCGGTCAGCAGTGGGGCGGGCCGGGAGGCAGGCTCTAAGCCCGCAAAGCGCATGTGCGGAGGTAAGTTCGTAGCGGCGGGGTGCAGCACCTCGCCGCTACGTTTGCTGGTAATGCTGGCGGGGCTGCTGGCCGCCGCGATGCTTCCGGCCCAGAGTCTGGAAGCCGCGCTGGCCAGAAGCCGTTTTTCGCCCGAGCAGCAGAGGGCGATCGAGGAGCAGTTCCGGGAGGCCGCATTGCAGGGCATCCCGCTTTCGCTGCTTCTGCCCCGACTGGAGGAAGGGATCGCCAAGAAGGTGCCCGCTGCCCGACTGCAGGAGGCGCTGCGCGGCCAGACGGGCCTGCTCCTGGAGGCCCGTGCCCTGCTGGTCGGGACCCCCGGCGGCGAAGCGCTATTAGCAGACCCGGCATCGTGGGCGCGGACGGCCAACCTCCTGGCCGGAGCGCTCCCGGCGGCGGAGGTCCGGCGGCTGGCGGGCTTCTGCGCCAAGCGCCCCGCGGATTACCGCCAGGCCACGTCCCTGTACCTCTCCTTGGTCGAGTGGGGGCTGGACCGCGGGAAAGCCCAGGAGCTGCTGGGGGCCCTGCTGGATTCCAGGCTCCCGGGGGAGAGCTTCCCCGGGGTGATGGAGATCCTGGTGGAGGGGCGCCGGCAGCGCCTGGCCCCCGAGGAGCTCGTCCGCCGCCTGCTCCTGCACCTGCCGGACACGGTGAGCATGGAAGAGCTGAAGCGCAGGACCCTGCGCTGAAACATTGCGAAGTGGAGCCCAGAATGCAGAAAAACCGGCTGATTCTCGTCGCGCTTTCCTTGCTCGGATTTCTTGGTCCCGCCCTGTACGGGTACTCGCCGACCCTGGTATTGGGCCTCCAGGGCGGAGGCACTCTGTTCGAGTCGCCGGAAGACGGCCAGGGAGCCCTGCCGCTGGCCGCCGTGAATCTGCTGGGCGGCTGGCGCAGCCCCACCCCCGCCGGGGGATACCTGGGGCTGGCCGCCTCGGCTCGGCTCGCCTCGTACCTCGCCTCCCCTGTCGTCTTTGCCGACGCCGAGACCCTGGTCCTGGAGGCCGGCCTGCCGCTAGGGCGTGGCCTCGTGGAATTGGAGGGCAGTCTGGACGCTTCGGTCATGGGCGACGGCGAGGAGCCGGCCCACCTCCAGCCGCGCTGGCAGGCCGGCCTGCGGCTGGGCGGCGAAGCGGCTCAGGGGATCCTCTCGTACCGGGGGTCCTACCTCTATCAGCCGGACGAAGACGCGGACTTCCTGTATCAGGGCTTGAGCCTGGGCGCGGAGTGGGAGCGTTCCATTCGACTCAGGTTGCGGGCCGGCATGGAGTGCGGCTGGGAGTACTGGCCCGAGTACTGGCTGCTCGACGGCTTGGGTGACTCCACCGGGGTTCCCCGGCAGGACGCGGTGGGAGGGCTGGAAGCCGGGTTGGATGGGCTGGCCGGGTTCTTCCTGGACTGGAGCCTGGGGGCCTCCGCCGGCCTGCGCTGGTCCACCGCCAACCGTTCCGTCCTCGGCCTGGAGGAGGGCAGCGAGAACAACCTCTACGCGGGGCTCGAGGCCGCGGTGGACTGGAGCCCGCACCGGGCCGTAGGCCTGCAGCTCGAAGGCTTCCTGCGTCAGGAATGGTACCTGACCCGGGCCGCCCTCACGGCTGTAGACGCCGACACCGGGGAGCCGCTACGCGTGCTGTCCCTGGGCCTGACGGCCAGGGGGGACTGGACCCCGAACGATCGCCTGTTCCTGGTGTTGGAGGGCTCCCTGGGTAGCCGTTTCGCCAACGACCCTGCGGAGGAACGCTGGAACGCTTCGCTCTACGCGGGGGTCGAGTACAGCTTCTGAAGCTTTCCTGACGATTCCTTGACAGGGCTCCGGTTTTTCGCAGACACTGCTGCCGATCGTCCATGGGAACCGTCCGCCTACTACGCAGCGTCCGCCGTTTGGCCCTGGCCGCGCTCTCGATGGCAGCGCTCGGCCTCGCCGGCTGCGCGGCCGCGGGAGGCCGGGAGGGCGCGGCGGGCAGCGCAGCGCACAAGGCCGCCGTCAGCGGACAGGTTTCAACCATTAAAAACATCGGTTCCGACACCTTGGTGAACCTGGCGCTGGCGTGGGCCGAGGCCTACATGGCCGGGCATTCCGAGGTGCACATCTCCGTGACCGGCGGCGGGTCGGGCACGGGCATCGCCGCCCTGATCAACGGGACGATCCAGCTGGCCAATGCCTCGCGGGCCATGTCCGCCGAAGAGGTCGAATCGGCGCGCCGCAACGGCTTCGAGCCCGTGCAGCATGCGGTGGCACTGGACGCTATTGCCGTGGTGGTCAACCCGGCCAACCCCGTCAACGGCCTGACGCTCCGGCAGATCGCGGAAATCTACACGGGCCGCATCCGCCGCTGGAGCGAGGTGGGAGGTGAGGACCGGCCGATCGTGCTCCTGTCTCGGGAGTCCAACTCCGGCACCTACGTGTACTTCATCGAGCGGGTGATCCGCCTGGGGCGTAAGGACAACTACGACCTGCCATCCCCGGAGACCCTGCTCATGCCTTCTTCCGAGGGGATCAGCGCCGAGGTCCGGCAGAACCCCAACGCCATCGGCTACGACGGGCTGGGCTACGTGACCATGGACCAGAAGGTTCTGGCCGTGGCCGCCGCAGAAGGCGAGCCGTACGTCCGTCCTGACGCCGCCACCGTGCTGGACGGGTCCTACCCGATCGCCCGGCCGCTGTTCATGTACACCGCGGGCAGGCCTGGCGGGGCGATCGCGGCCTACCTGTCCTGGATCCTGGGGGAAGGCCAGGGGCGGGTTCAGGAGATCGGGTTCGTGCCGCTTCCCGGCGGCGCCGAAGGCAGGGGGGCCAGGTGAAGAGGAGCAGGCCGCGCTGGTCGGATTTCGCGGTCGAGGCGCTGATCCGCGTGCTGGGTTTCTCCACCGTGGGCTTCGTGCTGCTGATCTTCGCCTTTCTGCTGCGCGAGGGCCTGCCGGTGTTCTTCAAGTTGCCGGCCGCCGCCCTGCTGGGCAAGCTGTGGTACCCCACTTTCGGAAAGTTCGGCGGCCTGCCGCTCATCCTGGGCTCCCTGCTGGTCACCCTGCTGGCCGTGCTGATCGCTCTGCCCCTGGGGGTGGCCACCGCCGTGTTCGTGCGGGAGGTGGCCCCGCGCTGGGCGCGCGAGTTCCTGAAGCCTTTGATCGAGGTGCTGGCCGGCATCCCCTCGGTGGTGCTGGGCTTCTTCGGCATGACCATGGTGGCCCCGCTGGTGCGCCAATGGCTGGGCGCGCCCACGGGGCTCACGGCCTTCACCGGTGCGCTGGTGCTGGCCTACATGAGCCTGCCCACGATCATCAGCGTGGCCGAGGACGCGCTGGACGCCGTGCCCCGCAGCTATCGCGATGCGGGCCTGGCCATGGGCGCCACCCGCTGGCAGACCACCTGGCGGGTGGTGGTGCCGGCCGGACGCTCCGGGGTGATCATCGCCGGGATGCTGGGCATGGGGCGGGCCATCGGCGAGACCATGGCCGTGATGATGGTGACCGGCAACGCCGCCCGCCTGCCCCTCGACGCGGCGGCCCTGTTCAAGCCGGTGCGCACCATGACCGCCACGATCGCCGCCGAGATGGGCGAGGTGGCCCGGGGCGGCATTCACTACCACGCCCTGTTCGGCATCGGCATTGTGCTGTTCGTGCTCACCTTCCTGATCAACCTGGCCGCCGCCCGCGTGATCTTCCGCCGCCGACGCAAGGGGGGCCTGCGGTGACTGCCCGGCTCGTTGTGCAGCGCCTGGGCTTCCTGCTGCTCGGCCTCGCGGCCCTGATCGTGATCGCGCCGATCCTGGTCGTGGTCGCGGGGATCGTCGTGCGCGGCATCGGGGCCATCAGCTGGGAGTTCCTCGCTGGCATGCCCCGCTCGGGGATGAAGGAGGGCGGGATCCTGCCGGCGATCGTGGGCACGCTGCTGCTGACCCTGGGTACGGCCGTCGTGGCCGTGCCGGTCGGGGTCGGCGGGGCCGTCTACCTTTCGGAGTACGCGCGCGACACCGCCTTCACCCGCGCCATCCGCCTGGCCATCGTCAACCTGGCGGGCATCCCCTCGATCGTCTACGGTCTTTTCGGCCTGGGGATGTTCGTGCTGTTCCTGCGCTTCGGCACCTCGATCCTGGCCGGCTCCCTGACCCTGGCGATCATGACCCTGCCGGTGGTGATCTCCACCTCCGAAGAGGCCCTGCGCGCGGTGCCGACGGAGTTCCGCACCGTGGCCGCCAGCCTGGGCGGGACCCGCTGGCAGGGGATCCGTACGGTCGTGCTGCCGCAGGCCCTGCCGGGCATCATCACCGGCGTGCTCCTGGGTCTGCTGCGCGCCGCCGGGGAAACGGCCCCGATCCTGTTCACCGTGGCCGCTTTCTACCTGCCGCAGCTGCCGCACTCGCCCCTGGACCAGACCATGGCGCTGCCCTACCACCTGTATGTGATCAGCACCCAGGTACCCGGCATGCCGCCCGGTGTGCAAAACGGCACCGCCTTCGTGCTGCTCGCCCTGGTGCTGCTCCTCAACTTCGCGGCCGCCTGGATCCGCCGCCATTTCCGCCGCCGGAGGCCATGGTGAGCAAGGTCAGCATCCGCGACCTGACCTACTCCTATGCCGGGGCGCCGAGCCCTTCGCTTTCCGGCGTGAGCCTGGACCTGCCGGTAAATGCCATCACGGTACTGTTCGGCCCGGCCGGCGGCGGCAAGTCCACTCTGCTGCGCCTGATCAACCGGCTCAACGACCTGGTGGAAGGCACCTCCCGGCGCGGGCAGGTTCTGCTGGACGGCGAGGACCTCTACGCCCCGGGGGTGGACGTGACCGCGCTGCGCCGCCGGGTGGGCATGGTCTTCGCGCTGCCCCTGCCCCTGCCGGGGACCATCCGGGACAATGTGGTCTACGGCCCGCGCCTGGCCGGGGTGCGGGACCGAGGCCGCCTGGCGGAGATTGCCGAGCGCAGCCTGCGCCAGGCCGCATTGTGGGAGGAGGTCAAGGACCGGCTGGACGCCTCGGCCTTCAGCCTGTCCGGCGGGCAGCAGCAGCGCCTGTGCATCGCCCGCAGCCTGGCGCTGGAACCGGAGGTTCTGCTCCTGGACGAGCCGACCTCAGGCCTGGACCCGATTTCCACGGCCAAGGTCGAGGGGTCCCTGTTCGCCCTGAAGGAGTCCTACACCATCGTGATGGTGCCGCACAGCGTGCAGCAGGCGGCCCGCATCGCCGACCGGGCGGCTTTCTTTCTGGGCGGGGAGCTCATCGAGTTCGGCGAAGGACAGCAGGTGTTCACCGCCCCGCGCGAGAAGCGTACGGAGGATTACATCACCGGAAGGTTCGGCTGAAAGAGCATGGACGCGGCGGTGAAGTTCGCGGTCCGGGACTTAAGCGTGTACTACCGGGAGCGCCTGGCGCTGCGCGGCGTCTCCATCGAGATCGCGGAGAAGAAAATCACCGCCCTGATCGGCCCGTCGGGGTGCGGCAAGTCCACCTTCCTGCGCTGCCTCAATCGCATGAACGACACCATTGCCGGCGCAATCGCCCAGGGCCGCATCCTGCTGGACGGCGCCGACATCCTGGGGCCGGCCACCAACGTGGTGGAGCTGCGGCGGCGGGTGGGCATGGTTTTCCAGCGGCCCAACCCCTTCCCTCAAGCCGTCTTCAACAACGTGGCCTTCGGCCCGCGGGTGCTGGGCCTGGCCTCCGGCGGCCGGTTGGCCGAACTGGTGGAGGCCAGCCTGCGCTCTGCCGATCTTTGGGATGAGGTGAAGGACGGCCTGGGCCGGGACGCCCTGGCCCTGTCGCTGGGGCAGCAGCAGCGCCTGTGCATCGCCCGAGCCATCGCCGTGGCCCCGGAGGTCATCCTGATGGACGAGCCCTGCTCGGCCCTGGACCCGATCTCCACCCTGCGGGTCGAGGAGCTGATGCGCAGCCTGGCGGCCCGCTACACGATCGTGATCGTGACGCACAACATGCAGCAGGCCGCGCGGGTGTCGGACTTCACGGGCTTTTTCTGGATCGGGGAGGACCAGGCGGGGCTGCTGGCCGAGTACGGGGCCACCGCGCAGGTCTTCACCCACCCGCGCGACCGGCGCACGGAGGACTACATCACGGGCCGCTTCGGCTAGGGAGGAAGCGTATGGCACGGGAGAGATTCGAGCAGGAGATGAGGCGCCTGGCGGAGCGCATCCAGGAGCTGGGGGCGCTGGCCGAAGCGGCCGTGCTGGACTCCGTGACCGCCCTGCGGCGGCAGGACCTGGCCAAGGCGCAGGCGCTGGTGCAGGCGGACCGCCGGATCAACGAGATGCGCTTCGAGCTGGAGAACGAGGCGCTCATGCTGATCGCCACCCAGCAGCCGGTGGCCGGGGACCTGCGCGCCCTGGCCGCGGTGCTGGAGATCGCCACGGAGCTGGAGCGCATCGCCGACTATGCCAAGGGGATCGCCACGATCACCCTCACCATCGGCACCGAGCCCCTGCTGATACCGTTTGCGGACCTGACGCGCATGGCCGAGCTGGCCTGCGGCATGCTGCACCGGGCTCTGGAGGCTTACGTGCGCGGGGACGAACGCGCGGCCGGCGCCATCCCCAACGAGGACGGCAAGGTGGACGCGCTGTATGAGAAGGTCTACCGCGAGCTGGCGGCCTATCTGCTCGCCAACCCCAAGGCCATCGACCAGGCCATGCGTCTGACCTGGGCCGCCCACAACCTGGAGCGGGTGGCCGACCGGGTGGGCAACATCTGCGAGCGGGTGGTCTTCTGGATCACCGGCAGCGTGGAAGAGATGACTGACGACTCCGGGCCGCGGCGATCGTAGTGCGCCGCGCGGCGCGGGGTGAGCTTAGCGGGACTGGAAGCGCGTTCGCCCATCACTGAATGGCTTCATCGCCGTTTCCAACCCAAAACTGCCAGGAAGTCGACGATCGGCACATCCGCGTGCTTGTCGTGGCGCAGGGTACGGCTTGGATTGATGCTGTAGCGGACGCGCCTGCCCTCCTTGGATTTCTTGATGTAGCTGGCGGCGTCCAGGTCGGCGATAATCTTGCGTACCGCTCGCTCGGTGATGCCGATCGCGTCAGCCACCTCGCGGGCTGTGATCAGCGGCTTCCTGGCAAGACGGTAGAGAACCAAAGCGTGATTGGTCAGGAATAGCCAAGTCGCCATGATTCGTCTTGCGCCCCTATCGTCACAAGTTCTTGACAAACGCCGCTGCGGCGTTTACACTCATTCCTGAACTGCAAAGCATGATTCCTGAGACATATTTTAGTCTAGCGCAAGCGTTTCTGTACAGACTGTACAAGAACCATTGCGGCCGGTCAATCCGCGGTGCCCTCCGATCGCCAAGCGTCAGGCGAGAGGCAGCAGGCACCCGCGGAGGGATCCAGGACACAGCGGTTCGCAACAAGGGGGGATGCCATGTTTGGAAAAAAGTCGAAGAACTCCTCCGCCGAGGCGGGCTCAGCAATACCGAAGGCAAAAGCGCAATCCCCGCGCGATATCCTGACCGACAAGCTCGACCAGCTCACTCCCGGACAGCAGATCATGTTTCGCCTGCCTGAGATGTACGGACCGGAAATCATCATCGTGGAGGCGAAAAAGGACTATCAGGGCAAAGGGCACAGGTACGCCGTGATTGCCTCGACCCCGGTCGACGGCAAGCCAGGGCCGAAAAGGAACACGATCTGGGAGGCTGGCAAGCCGAAGGCTATCGCGGACTGGCTCGTCGTGCGAAACGCCCAGCAATTAGTATAGGAACGATTTAATTCCCGGAAGCGATGCTGGGTTGCGTGGCGCAACCTGGGTTTGAGCGGAGTAGACCCCATGGCAGCTGCTCCTGCGAACGTCCGCCCGATGGCACAAAGAAAAATACGCGCTCTGAGCAGCAGCGCTGCAGGCATCGCGGGTACAGTGGAGCCCCGGGAGCGGAATGGTCCCTTCGATCAGGGCCGGGAGGCCTGGCCTCCCGTTGGTCTGTTGTATCACCTGCGGAGATAAAACCAACACACTCGAACGCAGCCCTGTTCGGTTCATGCTGACCAGGGCTATTTTTATGCTCGTTTCCTCCAACACTAGGGAGGAAACGAGCGCGGCCAGGCTGGATTTCAGCTCCTCTCCTTCCTTCCGCAGAACTTCCTGGATTCGCAGTCAGTAATCGGAGAATGGATCCCGGTCCTTGGTCACCAGAGCTTCCAGTCCCTCTTTGGAGTGCAAGCCGTGCATGCACACCGTTAACCGCTCGATCGCCCAACCGCTGCCAAATCTGCACTATAGCCGGTCTGCTTCGGTTGACTAGACGCTCCATCGGGGATAGCATGGTCGTATTATGGACTGCACGGTACACTCAATCGCATTGAACAAGATCGTGAAATACTTCGACGGCCAGTGGCAGGGAATGGCGACAGCCTCGGATGGCGCCTGCTATTTCGGGGCCTCGACGCATTCGCCGCTGCACGGAGCCAGCTTTTTCAAGTTCGAGCCGGCGACGCGAAAACTGACGATACTGGCGGAAGACATGACCGAGGTCTGTGGGGAGGACCGAAGCCGGACTCCACCACAAGGAAAGATCCACAGTCCGATCATCGAGTTCGACGGATGGCTATATTTGACTACCCATCTGTCGAACTACTGGGAAAAGGCGATCAACGCGTACACGGGAGCCCATGTCATTGGCTACGAGTTATCGACGGGCAGATTCCGCGACTTCGGTGTGGTTCGCGAGGGGTACAGCATCTACTCGGCCATCGACGTGGACAGGATCAACAAGAAGCTCTACGTCTTCGTCGTGCCCTGGAGGAGCGCTGACGTTGAAAATGATGGGAGTCATCTCTATCAGCTCGACATCGCCACGGGAGCCAAGGCAGATCTGGGACGGGTTCCGCCCAAGGGACGAGGGGCCTGTATCTGGTTCTTCATCGATAACAAGGGGGATTGCTGGTTCACTCTATGGAAGCACCACTGGCCCCTTCCTTCCGACGAAGGGGACCTCTACCAATTCGATGCCAGGGCCGGGGCGATCCGCTGCCACAAGGGTGTTCTCCCCATCGGTCTGTTGGCGCCCGACGGTGCTCCCGCACCTGAACGGTTACGATGCGAGAGAAGCTGGACGTGGGCACAGCCGTTGCCGGGGAACAAGCAGTGTCTGTTTACCATGGGCTGGCTCGGAGGCGGTGATGAGCGGCTGTGGATATTCGACCCCGATAGGGACATAGAGAGCGGCGATGCATTTCAGCCTATCGCGTACATCGGCGCTACGTTCCACTCCCTGGCGTATGACAAGAAGGATCGAGTGTACTTTGTGCAGTTTCGAGACCTGAACGATGCGCGCACCCACTACTCGGAAGCCACCCGGGACTACGTGCGCGAGGACATCAAATTCAATGACCAGCTGCATCTGCGGAGCGTGAGTACGGACCCCGATGCCGATGGCCGCATCCTCGACCACGGCAGAATCGTCGATCAGGACAACCGGCACATTTCCATGATCGAGTCAATGGCTGCGGATGACAAGGGCAATGTGTTCATGCATGGCAGTTGGCATGCTCAGTCCCCGGAGGAGGCCAGTTACGCATATGTCTGGCAGGAATTGCTGGACTATCTGACCGATCTTGGCTTCCCCAACGTCCTCAAGACCCTTCACGTGGCGCAGGATCACACCCACAAGCTGCTGCACCGGGGACAGTTTTTTTCTCACGCCAACATCTCCTGAGCGTTTCGGGGAGTTGTCGCGGTTCTGACTCCGACCCCCGGACCCCGACTCGGGCGGCCGCCGGCCATTGGGGACGCAACTCTCTTTCCCATCAGCCGAGCACAATCGGGAAGATACAAGCCTGGCTCTCGAGATCACTCGTGCTATCTGGATAGCAGCATTCCCAGTGCAACGCGGCTGCAGCTTTATGGAATCCTCAATTAGGTCTCTCGAACTGGGGATTCGCCACCCGGTCGGCCGTTCGACTCCGCTTCGCGGAGAGGAAACAGAGTCGAACGAGCTTTCTATGGTTACCTGAACCTATCCTTCAGCCCGGTTGGGTAAACGACAAGTGCGCTGCCATATCCCCCAATGGGCCGGGCCTCTGCGAACACTCCTTGGGGCTAAACCGCTCTTTGTTGGGAAAACTCAGACACGTTTTCAGGCTCGTGCTGTAGAGCATTCCAGAGGTCCAGCTTCGTCTGCATATTCAGCCAACTCTCCGGACTCGTGTTGGTTGCCTTGGCAATCCTCAGGGCCATTGCAGAACTCAAGGCGGCTTTCTGATTGATCAGCTCAGAAAGCGTCTTGCGCGATACGCCAAGGTCTCTTGCTGCTTGCGTCACAGTGATACCAAGGGGCTTGATCACATCCTCTCGGAGTATTTCTCCGGGATGGGTAGGTTTTCTCCTCGTCATTGTCGTTCCCTCCACGATCTAGTGATAGTCCAAGTAGTCGACGCCTGTCGCGTCCTCCACCTCAAAGTTGAATGTCACTCGCCAGTTTCCGCTAACCCAGACAGCCCATGTTCCTTTCTCTTTGCCCGACAATTGGTGGAGTCTGTAACCAGGCAAGTTCATATCCAACGGCCGCACAGAGGCATCGAGTCTATCCAGAATACGGGCCAGCCTAGAAGCATGGTCTGGATTGATGCCCCTTCTAATTCCTTTTTCATAGAACTCCTGCAGTCCTTTATGCCGAAATGACTTTATCATCTATGTCCAGAACATACCTCTGTAACCTGTTACGTGTCAATACTCGCTACAACCTTCGGTCCCTACGGGTGTGCTTCAACAAATACCAGAGGTTGTTGTTCGGCGTTGCGCTCCCTTGATCATAGACTTCGAATCGAGTCCGAAATCTCGGCCACGATTTCTGACAATCTCTTGTTCGAGAGGGAAGGCATTGAGTATCGCCGGGCGCTCTCGATGTGGCTGTTATAGAGATCAATAATCTGCCGCTTCGTCCATCGCTTGCCCATAAACCCTGGAGACAACACACGCTGTTCGCACGAATACCAGAACTCTACTCCCGTCGAGTCCACAAGTTTGACGATGTCTTCGCCGGATGACGAGCCAAGACGGACAAGAATCAAGGCGAGCATTTTCAGATCCAAGGCTGAAATGAGCCTGTCGTCAGCAAAGCCGACCACAGGGAATATTGGTCTGCGAAAAAGCACGCCAAAATCAGGTCTATTCATGCTGACTTATTGAGTCGTTAGCCCCTGTGATTCAATGTCGCATAAGATTCCGTTATGCCACCTACAATTTTGCCGAAGCGCGAATTTCGGGCCCTCAAAAAAATCGCCAATGTACGATTGCGGCGGTTCCGACCCAGTAGGCTGCCTTTCAGATAGATTCGCGAATATCAATGATAGGCGAAGTGTCGGCCACAATAAAAAGAATTTGCATATTCTCTGCTAACAGATTAGCATTATATCTATATGTAACAATTGAGGAGGAATAACATGGCAAAAGTTGAAAAAAGCATCATTATTAATGCTCCAGTGGAAAAAGTGTTCAGTTACATGGATGATCCTATGTCAAATCTAGAATGGCTACCTGGTATGATCGATGTAAAACATGTAGTCCAAACCCCAAACAAAGTTGGCACTCACTTTCGCTGGACCTACAAAATGGCCGGAATACGCTTTAAAGGAGAAACAACAACAACCGAATATGTACTTAATAAGCGGGTCGTGACACAAAGCAAGGGAGGAATTTCAAGCACCTGGACTTTCACTTACGAGCCTCATGAAGAAGGAACGAAGCTGACCCTTTCTGTAGATTATTCGATCCCTATTCCAGTGTTGGGCAAACTCGCTGAATCATTAGTCTTGAAACAAAATGAGAGAGAAGCGAATCTCGCTATATCTAATGTGAAAGAAAAAGTGGAAGGAGTGCATCAATAGGCCGACATTTCGTCTAATGTTCCGGGACTCTGCGAAAACACGCCCTTTATTATCGCTCAGGGGAAGGATTCGCGCAAACTGCTTCTGATCAAGCCCCCGCCAGGATTAGGCGTACCGTGTTGGCCTGCCAGGCCCCCCCACTCTTGCTAGGGACCGAGTGCTCGTTGAGCTGGCTGACAATCTGCCGCAATGATAGCCCGCCGGCCCGGTCCTGCCGGATCAGCCGGATCACGCCCTGCTCGGCCTGGTTCTTCACGAGGCGGTAGTTCTGGTAGTCATAGCCGAAGGGAAGCTGGCCGGGATGGGTGCGGTTGTGGCCGTTCTTGGAGATGCCGCACTTTCTCAGGGCCGCCAGCACCACCGAGCGGTTTGTTTTAGTCAGCCTGGCGATCTGGCGGGCGGATAGGTGCCGGCCGTGGTAGAGCTGCGCAAGGTAGGATTTGCTCCGTAATTGTGCCAGCCCTGGGAGCGGGATGCTGCCCTCGATGAGGGTCGGGAGGCTAGGCCTCTCGGTAGTATGTTGTACTACTTGCGGAGATGGAACAGAGTCAACCGGGCTCATCAACCCGTGAGAAAAGTGGGTATCTCCCTGGTTTTGCGCTCGCAGTAGTAGGTTCTAAGCTCATCTAATAGGAGAAGCCGAAACCGACTAGAACCGTCTCGTCAAGCCTCGGCCTTGGCTCCTCCGCACTACATTGTCCCCCACGGGGTGTTGGTCGGCCAATAGCCAATCATGTCTGTTGACACGCGTAACCAAAGAGGTTACATTGGTGCAGTGATCAAGAGTTTCGATCACAAAGGTTTGGAGAGATTTTTCTACAATGGCGATAAGCGAGGTATACAACCCGCTCATTCACAGAAGATTGCGGATGTCTTAGATAGGCTTGACGCTTCGGTTTCAATACAGGATATGAACTATCCGGGTTCAAATCTACATAAGCTGCAAGGCAAGTTACAGGGGCTATGGAGTGTGAAAGTGTCTGGCAATTGGCGGATCACTTTCAAGTTCATTGAAGGAAACGCCTACGTGGTGGATTACACGGACTATCATTAGGAGGATCTGCATGCCCATGAGGAAAAGACAGCCGACTCACCCCGGAGGAATTCTTAAGAGACACTATCTTGAGCCATTATCTCTTTCGATGAAAGAGGTAGCCGATGACTTGGGTATATCAAGAAAGACGCTCTCGAAAATCGTCAACGAGAGAGGATCTGTAACACCGGATATGGCACTCAGATTATCGAAAGCATTCAACACATCTGCTGAACTGTGGCTGAATATGCAGACCAATTTTGATCTATGGGTCGCATCTCAAAAATCTGGTGATTGGCAGAAAATAAAACTTCTTGTGCCTGCTTGATATCGCCAAAGGAAGTGGCGCTTTTACAAACAAGTTCCCTCTCCCGTTCCTGACGAAATCCGCCCCCTATGTCGCCGAATGTTCCGGGCCTTCGCGAAAACACGCTCCCTATTATCGCTCAGGGGAAGGATTCGCGCAAACTTCTTCCGTTCAGGCCCTCGCCAGGATCAGGCGCACAGTATTGGCCTGCCAGGTGCCGCTGCTCTTGCCGGGGATCAGGCGCTGGTTGAGCTGGCCGGCAATCTGCCGCAGGGATAGCCCGCCGGCCCGGCCCTGCTGCATGAGCCGGATCACGCCCTGTTCGGCTTGATTTTTAACCAGGCTGTAGTTCTGGTAGTCATAGCCGAAGGGAAGCTGGCCGGGATGGGTGCAGTTGTGGCCGTTCTTTGGGATGCCGCACCGGCTCAAGGCC
>Ga0315273_10000717_pt1 | contig 35728 bp, 31 predicted proteins | sample YL17G02_0_MG_FD_205753 | JGI IMG/M metagenome (GOLD analysis project Ga0315273, IMG submission 205753) | Sediment microbial communities from Yellowstone Lake, YNP, Wyoming, USA - YL17G02_0 | ecosystem: Environmental > Aquatic > Freshwater > Lake > Sediment | place: USA: Wyoming | collected...
CGCCGTTGCCCACGACCAGGCCATTGGCGTCGAGCATTTGTTCGGCCCATGCGCGGGTGCCGCTTCCCGGAACGCCGATGGCCATGCGCTTGCCCTGCAACTCGTTGATCCGCGAGAGCGTCGCCGGATCGCGATAGAAGATCCACAGCGGCTCGTAATACAGACTGGCCAGCATGACGAGGTCGTCGGCCGCCGGAGATCTCGCCACGCCACCCTGCATGAACGCGACGTCGACGCCGGACGCGGGGTCGAGCAGCAACTGCAGGTTGTCGATCGCGCCGTTGGTCAGACGCTCCTCCACCGTCACGCCCTCCTGCCGGAGCGCTTGGATGTACTGTCGCGCGTAGTAGTGGTAGGCGCCCGACTCGGCGCCGGACGCGAGCACGATGCGGCGCGGCGGCGCGGGCTGCAGGAAGTGGAAGGACGCCCAGATTGCCAGGGCGATCAGGATGACGAGCAGGACCGCCAGGCGCACGCGGTCGCGCCGGGAAAGCAGCGCGAGATCCTCGAAACGCATCACCTTTGCGCAGCCATCCCGGTCAGCAAGCGGGGTCCCCAATTCAACGTGCGGTGAAGCTTGTCAGTCCGCGGCGAGTGCGCGGCAAGAGACACCGTCTGCGCCGCCGGACGGCTGGACCCACCTGTCGCGGTGCAGGCAATACGCGGTGCCCTGGACACTGGGCGTGATGCAACCGGCAGGCAACACCGCGCAAATCACGCCCATCGCAAACGCCGTGACGGCGGCGGTGGGTGCAGGCGCTGCCCGCACCGCTGCGGCACCGGTTGCTCCGACGGCCACCTCCGCATTGTACGCGGTGGCCGCATTGGCGCTGGCCTTGGCGGGCCCGCGGCGCAGGCACTCGCGGTCGCGGCGGCGCCGGTGCGGGTCGCGCACCCAGCCCGCGTCAAGGATCTGCGCGTTCGCGACCTGCGCTCTGCGGCACTCTGTGACGCCGGCACGCAGCGGCGGGGCGCTCGACCGCATCACCGGTAGCGCCGGGGATTCGGCGGCGCCGACGAACCGCACCGTCTCCAGGGCGAGTCGATGGCGGAAGATCAGTGCCGGTACGGACGTCGTTGACACAAAAGAGCATCCGGACGGGTGTTCTCACGGCACTCGCTGCGCCACCCCGAGGCCGGCGGTCAGCCTCGATAATGTCGGAAAAATGGCGGAATACCGCAAGGAAACAGATATTTACATCGCGACTCCTCCAGCGGCGGCGCAGCGGGCGCACATCCGAATTCTGGCGACTCAACCCCTGCGAGGACTCGACGGCCGCCGGGATTCTCCAGCCCGGCCTCGCTCGCACCGGGCACGCACCCCGCGTTGACGGCCTGGGGCGCTCCGACGTGCCGTTGTAGCGCACAAAGTGACGTCCACGGGTATAATTCTTGCAGATCAAGTCATTACGAACGATATTTCAAGGGGAATTCCATGGCCGTTGCAAAGCCCCGTGCTGCCACCGGTGGCGGCGGCGTCATCTCGGAGCTCGCGCTTGCCCGGGCGCAGCGGAACACCGTCGTCATTGTCGATGACCTGTTCAGCAGCCGGCTCCTGCTGGCGGAGATCGTCCGCCAGATCGACGGCAAGCTGAACCTCGAATTGTTCGACACGCCCAGCCGCGCGCTGGAATATGCGCGGAACAACCGCGCCGACATCATCCTGACCGACTACAAGCTGCCGGAATTCGACGGCATCGAGCTGGTCAAGCAGCTGCGCGCGTTGCCGCATTGCATCGACGTGCCGATCGTCGTGATTACCGTCGTCGACGACCGCAAGGTCCGCTATGACGCGCTGGAAGCAGGCGCGACGGACTTCCTCATCAAGCCGCTCGACGAGCACGAGACGCGCGCCCGCTGCGCCAACCTGCTGGAATTACGCCGGCACAAGATCGTACTGTCGGACCAGGCGCGGATGCTCCAGTATCAGGTGGACAAGTCGGTCTCGGAGATCCACGAACGCGAGCTGGAGACCCTGGCCAAGCTGGCGAAGGCCGGTGAATTCCGCGACAAGACCACCGGCAACCACCTGCAGCGAATGTCGCGATACAGCGGACTGATCGGTCACAACCTCGGTCTCGGCCACGACACCGTTCACGTGCTCGAAGTCTCGGCACCGATGCACGACATCGGCAAGATCGGCATTCCCGATTCGATCCTGATCAAGGAAGGCCCGCTGACGCCCGCGGAGATGGCCGTGATGCAGACCCATCCCCGCATCGGCTACGACATCCTCAAGGGCAGCCCGTCGAAGTATCTCAGCATGGGGGCGATCATCGCGCTCGGGCATCACGAAAAGTACGATGGCACCGGCTATCCCAACGGCCTGCACGGCGAGGACATTCCCATCGTCGCGCGCGTGGTGGCCGTGGCCGACGTGTTCGACGCGCTGGTCAGCGAGCGACCGTACAAGCACGCGTGGGCGATGGACGAAGGAGTCGCCTATCTCAGGACCCAGCGCGGCAAGCACTTCGACCCGACGTGCGTCGATGCCTTCCTGGCCGATCCGGCGAAGGTCGAGATGATCCGGCGCGATCTCGCCGACTGACCGGCGGGACTCCCGCCGGTCGCGGTACCCGCTTGACCTGCGCCGCCGCACGGCGGCGGACCCCGAGCTACTGGCAGAAGGTGCCCGGCGCGGCAAACACCTGCCGCGTCACGGGCTTCGTCTGCGACACGGCGTTCACCGTGTAATCGAAGCTCGCGTTGTTGCCGTCCGTGTAGGTGAGCGTCGCTGTGCCGACGGTGGTCTCGACCACCTTCGCCGGATCGAACGGCACCGCGTTGAACGGCGGTCCCGTCGTGGTGAAGATGTTCCCCGCATAGACGCCGGGTCCCGTGCGGTCGGCCACGAACGCGAGCCACCACGGCTTGCCGCTGGCGTCGTAGGTGAACCAGGTCGCGAAGACGGTGTTGCCCTGGTGCGTGAAATTGATGCCCCAGCCCGACTCGGAGCTTGCGGGAGACTTCCACCACAAGTCCTGGTAGTTCGAGGCCGCAGCGAGACTCTTTGGCCCGCCCCAGACGCAATGCGGGACCGGCGTCGCGTAGACCTGGCGCGTGATGTTCTTGGTCTGCGTGACGACGCTCCTGGCCGGCGCGCCGGTGTTGACCGCGTAGGCGAACGTCCCGTGGTTGTTGTCCGCGAACGTGAAGGTCGCGGTACCCACGGTGGTCTCCACCACGCCGGCGGGATCGAACGGCACCGCATTGAACGGCGGCCCGGTGGTCGTGAACAGATCGCCGGAGTAGACACCGGGTGAAACGAGATTCGCGACGACCGCCAGCCACCACGGCTTGCCATCGAGATCGTAGGTGAACCACGTTGCGAATAGCGTGTCGCCCTGGTGCGCGACATTGACCCCCCACCCCGCTTCCGAACCCGCGGGGGTTCTCCACCACAGGCCCTGGTAATTGGCCGTGGCCGCGGCGAACGTGACGTCCAGGTTGTCGAAGCGGGCGTACTCGGTATTGGTGTCGCCGGTTCCCGGGAAGCGCGCATGGCGTATGCCGGTGCCAGTCGCGCAGATCGTGCCGGTGACGCCGGGTTGGGACGCGGTTTGCGCAATCAGCTTGTCATCCGCGTCATGGACGCTCAGTACGGCGTTGTACTGCTGACCGTCGGGCAACACGTCGATGCAGACACGCGTCGCCGGCTGGCTGAAATCAGCGCGGATGCGGCCGTGCGCGATGCCGTTGATGTCGGAAGATCCGCTGCCGCCGCACGCTGAAACGACATTGGGCGCCGAGCCAAAGCCCGCCGGGCGGTCGGAATTGGCGTAGACCGCGGCGCCGCAGCCGTTGCCTTCGATGCCGAAGGTCACGCCCTGGCTCGCGTAGGTCAACGTGACGTCGGCGCCGTTGGCGATCGGGTTGCCGTCAGGAGTCGTGTCGAAGTTGATCACGACGGCGCCTGCGCCCGACGCGCCGAGCAGCAGGGCGAACGCGCCCACGGCGAAATGCCTGCAAGCGATGGATGTCGGCGACATGAGCAACCTCGATGGCCTGATGATCAGGCGGCGAGCCTAACAGAGCCCGTCGAGAGCGGCAATTGGCTGATTTGATATCCTCCGCGGAGAAGGACGCGGCCGCCTGCGGCGCGGACACCTCGTTTCGTTCACAAGGAAAGACATCACGATGAATATCAGCGCGACCGCGTGCATGCGGCATCGACTGCAGGACAAGCCTGCGCCGAGGACAATCGCGCCAGGGACACGCCGCCGATGAGCGCAGCCATCAGGGCGGTGCTGGCCGCCGGCGCTGCGCTGCTTGCCCTCCCCGCCTTCGCCCTCAGCCCGGATGGGGCGCTACCCGCACTGAACGGCGCGGATCTGCCGCTGCTGTGGGGCGCGCCGTTCGCCGGACTGCTGCTGTCGATCGCGCTCGTGCCCCTGTTCAGCGCCGGGTTCTGGCATCGGCACTACGGCAAGGTCGCTACAGCGTGGGCGCTCGCGTTCCTCGTGCCGTTCACGCTGCGCTTCGGCGCCACCGAAACGGTCCATCACCTGGCGCACGCCTTCCTGCTCGAATACCTTCCGTTCGTGGTGATCCTGTTCTCGCTCTTCACCATCGCGGGCGGCATCTGCGTGCGCGGGGCCCTCGTAGGAACGCCCGCACTCAATACGGGGCTGCTCGCGCTCGGCGCCATGCTTGCGAGCCTGATGGGGACGACCGGTGCGTCGATGCTGCTGATCCGGCCGTTGCTGACGGCCAACGAGACGCGCCGGCACAAGGTGCACGTCGTCGTCTTTTTCATCCTGCTCGTCGGCAATGTCGGCGGCGCGCTCTCCCCGCTCGGCGATCCGCCCTTGTTCATCGGCTTCCTCAAGGGCGTGGACTTCTTCTGGACGACGCGGGAACTCGCGCGCCCGACGGCGCTGGTCGCGGCGGGGCTCCTGGCGATTTTCTGGGTGGTCGACCGGTGGTTCGATCATCGGGAGCCGGCCGGAATGCCGCCCGCTTCCGCAGGCGAGCGGATCGCCCTCGAAGGCACCGTCAATTTTCTGCTCATCGGTGGAGTGGTCGGCGCCGTCCTGCTCTCGGGACTGTGGGACTCGCGCGTGGCGTTCAACGTCCTGGGCGCGCATGTCGATCTGGAAAATCTCGTGCGCGACGGGCTGCTCGTCGCACTGGCCCTGCTTTCGCTCGCGCTCACACCCCGCGCCGTCCGCGAGCACAACCAGTTCCACTGGGCTCCGATCATCGAGGTGGCGAAGCTCTTCGCCGTGATTTTCGTCACGATCATTCCGGTGATCGCGATCCTCTCGGCGGGCCGGGCCGGGGCACTGTCGGGCGTGATCGACCTGGTCGTCGATCCATCAGGTCAGCCCCGGAACGTCAGGCTGTTCTGGACGACCGGCCTGCTTTCGGCATTTCTCGACAACGCGCCGACCTATCTGGTGTTCTTCAACCTGGCCGGCGGCGATCCCCGGATGCTGATGGGGCCGCTCAAGGACACGCTGGCCGCGCTGTCGATGGGGGCGGTCTTTTTCGGCGCGCTCACCTACATCGGCAACGCGCCGAACTTCATGATCAAGGCCATCGCCGAGGATCGCGGCGTGGAGATGCCGAGCTTCCTCGCCTATGCGGCGTGCGCGGCTGTAGTGATGCTGCCGCTGATGGCCGCGGTCTCGGTGCTCTACCTCTGACGCGGCGGCGCCCGCGCCGGGCCGGCCGTCAGCCGACGATGAGGATGTGCACGCGGAACGGCCCGTGCGCGCCCACCACGACCGTCTGCTCGATGTCGCCGGTGCGCGACGGCCCCGAGATCATGTTGATCGCGCGCGGAACCTGGCCGCGCTCGCGGCGGATCAGCGCGAACGCCTCCTCCATGCCGGACACGATCCGGTCGGCGCGGAGGACGGCGACGTGCGTCGCCGGCAGCAACGTCGTGGCAGTCGGCGACTCGGCGCCCGCCAGCACGACGAGGGTGCCCGTCTCCGCGATGGCGCAGAAGCAGCCGGTGATGCCGATGCCGTCGTCACCCTGCGTCGGTCGCGCTTCGATGCGCAAGCCCGCACCGACCCAGTCGAGGGCGGCAAACTCGGGCCAGCAGACACCGGCCTGCGACTTCTGCGCGGCGAGCGAGGCCGGGAGATCGAGCGCGTCGACATAGCGCGCCACCGCCGCCGGAATCGCCGGCAGGTCGGCAACGCGCGCGATCGTGCTTTCCATGTCGCTGGCCCGCTGCATGAAACGTCCGACGAGATCGTCCGGCATGCGCGGGCGCGGACCCTGCCGCTGGGCGGCGATGTAGCCTTCTGCCTCGGCGCGTGCCGCGGCGCGGTCCCCGGTCTTGTTCAGCGCCATGCGCACGCGGCCGAGAATCGCGTCGCGTGCGTTGCGGTTGTCGGTGAGGCTGGTAGGCATGTTCAGTGGCTCCTGACCCGGGTTTCGCTGCGCTCGACCCGGGCTACCCAGTCCGGGCCATCCACGCAATCACGTCATGTGCCGGCGGATGAACGTGTCCAGCCGCTCGACTCCGTTGCGGATCGCATCGGGCGCCGCGGCGTAACTGAAGCGAATGTGCTGTCCGTCGCCGGGGACGCGCCGCCCGAAGTGGATGTCGGCGAGCACCGCCACGCCGGCCTCGGCCAGCAGGCGCTTGCGAAACGCTTCCGAATCGGCGCAGCCGGTGATCCGGCAGGCCTCGGTGACGTTCGGCCAGGCATAGAACGCGCCGCCCGGGGTCTTGCAGGACACGCCGGGCACGGCGTTCAGCAGCCCGACGATGAGATCGCGGCGTTCGAGGAAGCTCGCCCGCATTGCGTCGGCCGCGTTCTGCGGGCCCGACACGGCCTCGAGGGCAGCCCATTGTGAAATCTGCGATGCGCACGAGTCGGTGTTGGTGATCCAGCGCGTGAACACGGGCGCCAGGAGGCGATTCGCGGCAAAGCCGATGCGCCAGCCGGTCATCGCCCAGGTTTTCGACGCGCCGTCGCAGATGATGGTGCGTTCCAGCATCTCCGGACGCCGGGCAAGGGTGTCGAACGCGCCCGCATAGGCGAGCCGCGAGTAGATCTCGTCGGCGAACACCCACACCTGCGGATGCCGGGCCAGGACGGCGGCGAGCGCGTCGAGATCGGCGCGCTGCAGCATGCCGCCGGTAGGATTGTGCGGCGTGTTGATGATCAGCAGCTTGGTCTGCGGCGTGATCTTGGCCTCGAGTTCGGCGGGATCGAAGGCGAAGTCGCGCGACTCGCGCAGGAACAACGGTACCGGCACCGCGCCGTTGGCGTGGATCTGCGATTCGTAGATCGGGAACCCGGGAACCGGATAGATCACTTCGTCGCCGGCGCCGTAATCGGTGACGGACGCGATCGTGTACGCGATGAAGGGTTTGGCGCCGGCGCCGACCACCACGTCGTCGGGCCTGATGTCGAGGCCGCGGCGTGTGCCCATGTCTTTCGCGGCGGCGGCGCGCAATTCGTCGATGCCGGCCGACGGCGTGTAGCCGTGCTTGCCGCCTTTGATCGCCGCGATCGCCGCGATCTGCACGTTCGGCGGCGTCGGGAAATCCGGTTGGCCGATGCAGAACGACACGATGTCCTTGCCCTGCCGGACCATCGCGTTGACCTCGGCCAGCACGACGAACGCGTTCTCCGTGCCCAGCGATTCGGCGCGCCGGGAGAGCTTCGGTGCGGTTTTTGGCGCGGTCATGCGGGTCGCCCCGCGGAAACGGCGGGGTTGCTCCTGGCGCGTGCCCGGTACAGCTCGCGAAACGTCTTTCCGGCAGGCGCCGGCAGGTCGCGGCCGTCCGTCCAGCCGCCGCCCAGCGGCAGCGTGTGAATCATGCCGTCGCGCCGGCCCATCGCCTTCAGCACCCGCGCGCCGATACGCGCCGCCAGCGCGTAGAGTGCCGGCCGCTGCGCGACCCAGGACCATGTCTTCAGGCCGGCGCGCTCGTACCAAGGCCGCAGGCCGGTGGCGAAGGCCTGCTCGCGCAGCTTGCGCTGCAGGTCGGGCAGCGGGATCCGCACCGGGCACACGACGCCGCACTGGTTGCACATCGTCGAGGCGGCGGGCAGGTCCTGCGCGCGCTCGAGGCCGATGTACATCGGCGTCAGGATCGAGCCGATCGGCCCGGGATAAACCCACCCGTACGAGTGGCCCCCGACATTCTGGTAGACCGGGCAGTGGTTCATGCACGCGCCACAGCGAATGCAGCGCAGCGCCTCGCGGACCTCGCTCGCCAGCACGCCGGTGCGCCCGCTGTCGACGAGGATGAAATACATGTGTTCGGCGCCGTGAAACTCCCCGTCGCCTTTCGGCCCGGTCAGGATGTCGACGTAGTTGGAGATCGACTGCCCCGTTGCGGAGCGCGGCAGCAGGCGCATCAGCGTCGCGACATCCTCGAGCGTGGGCACGATCTTCTCGATGCCGGAGATCGCCACGTGCACCTTGGGCAGCGTGGTCGTCAGCGTCGCATTGCCCTCGTTGGTCACCAGCACCACGGACCCGGTCTCGGCAACGAAGAAGTTGCCGCCGGAGATGCCCATGTCCGCGCTCAGGTAGTGCTGCCGCAGCACCCCGCGCGCCTCGAGGCAGAGGTCCTCGATGACCGTCTTGCGCGGCGTCCCGTGCTTCTGGTGGAAGAGCTCGGCGACCTCCTCCTTCGACTTGTGCAGAGCCGGTCCGATGATGTGCGACGGCGGCTCGTAGTCGTTGATCTGCAGGATGTACTCGCCGAGATCGGTCTCGACGACGGCGATGCCGGCGGCCTCGATCGCATGGTCGAGCGCGGACTCCTCGCTAACCATCGACTTCGACTTGATGATCTTCCTGACCGCATGCCGGGTGGCGATCTCCAGCACCAGTGCGTTGACTTCGGCCGGTGTCTCGGCCCACAGCACGGTGGCGCCACGCGCCGCGGCGTTCGTCTCGAACAATTCGAGCCAGACATCGAGTTCGTCGAGCGCGCGGTTGCGGATCGCCGCGCCGGCGTCGCGCGTTCCTTCGAAGTCGTCCAGTTCGCAGAGCGAGCGCCGGCGGTTGCTGACGAACTTGCCCTGCATTCTCTTCAGGTTGAACTGGAGCCGCTCGTCGTGCAGCTTGACGTGGGCGCGCTCCTTGAAGTGCATTGACGCGACTTCCATCGCCATCCCTCAGGAAAACGTCATGTTCCCGGCTCGATTCCCGCCAACACCTCGGCCACGTGCAGCACCCTGGTCTTCATGTCGCCGCGGCGGCGCAGCCGGCCCTCGATGTTCAGCATGCAGCCGAGATCGCCCAGCACGAGGGCGTCCGCGCCGCTGTTGGCGACGTGCTGGCACTTGTTGTCGGCCAGGCGCGTCGAGATCTCGCCGAACTTGATCGAAAACGTGCCGCCGAACCCGCAGCAGGTCTCGCTTTCGGCCATCTCGGTCAGCGTCAGCCCGGGTACCTTGGCGAGGAGCGCGCGCGGCGACGTCTTGACGCCCATCTCGCGCAGTCCGGCGCAGCTGTCATGGTAGGTGACCGTGCCCGCAAAGCGTCCCGGCACCGTCGCGAGCTTGAGTTCGTCGACCAGGAATTGCGTGAGTTCGCGGGTCTTCGCGGCCAGCGACGCGACGCGCCGCGTCATCGCGGGATCGTCGGCAAAGAGCTCGGCGTAATGCGTCCGGATCATCCCGCCGCACGAGCCGGACGGCACGACCAGCCAGCCGCAGTCCTCGAACTCGGCGACCACCTTCGCGGCGAGCGCTTTCGCGTCGGCGCGATCGCCGGAGTTGTACGCCGGCTGGCCGCAACAGGTCTGCGTGGGGGGGACGTAGACGTCGGCGCCGCCGCTTTCCAGCAGCCTGATCGCGGCGAAGCCGATCGACGGCCGCATGAGATCGACGAGACAGGTGACGAAGAATCCTACGCGCATGGCGTCAATGCCCGTCGCGCCCGCGCCAAGGGCACTGTGCGCCCCCTCGGGGGGCAGCGAGCGCAGTGAGCGTGGGGGCCGTTCAGCTGCCCGCCCGGCCGCCCGCAGGGCACTGTGCGCCCCCTCGGGGGGCAGCGAGCGCAGTGAGCGTGGGGGCCGTTCATCTCAGAGGAAGCCCGACTGCGCGAGAGCGACGACGCACAGCCCCATCAGCGGCTGCGGCAGGATGCCGAACAGCAGCAGCGCGAGACCATTGGCCGACAGCAGCACCCGGTTGTCGCTGCGGGCGGCGATCGGCGTGGTGTCGGTCGCGTCGTCGAAATACATCAGCTTCACCACGCGCAGATAGTAGAACGCCCCCATCAGCGAAGCCAGCACGGCGACCACGGCGAGCCACGTGAAGCCGGCATTGACCGCCGCCTCGAGCACGGAGAACTTGGCGTAGAACCCGACCGTCGGCGGCAGGCCGGCGAGCGAGAACATCACCAGCAGCATGATGAACGCCCACCACGGCGAGCGCTGGTTGAGCCCCTTGAAGTCTTCCAGCCGGTCGGCCTCGAAACCCTCGCGCGACAGAAGCATGACGACACCGAACGAGGCAAGCGTGGTGAGCACGTAGGCGACCACGTAGAACATCGCGGCGCTGAAGCCGTTCAGGTTCGCTGCCAGGAACCCCATCAGCATGAACCCCATGTTGGCGATCGCCGAGTACGCCAGCATGCGCTTGATGTTGGTCTGCGCGATCGCGATGACGTTGCCGAGGACCATCGACAGCAGCGCCAGCACCATCAGCATGCCCTGCCAGTCGAATCCGAGCCCGACCAGCGCGACGGCGAGCAGCCGCAGCATGAACGCGAACGCGGCGAGCTTCGGCGCGGAGCCGATCAGCAGCGTCACCGCGGTGGGGGCGCCGTGGTACACGTCGGGCACCCACATGTGGTACGGCGCGGCCCCCAGCTTGAACGCGATCCCCGACACGATGAACACCAGGCCGAAGAGCAGGATCATGCGGTTGCCGCCGCCGGAAAGCACCAGCTGCGCGATCTGGTAGATGTCGAGCGAGCCGGTCGCGCCATAGACCATCGACATCCCGTACAGCAGCATCCCGGAGGCCAGCGCGCCAAGCACGAAATACTTCATCGCCGCTTCGGACGCGTCGTTCGATCCCCGGTGCATCGCGACCATCGCGTAGAGCGACAGCGCCTGCAGCTCGAGGCCCAGATACAGCGTGAGAAAGCTGGCGGCGGAGATCATCACCATCATGCCGAGCAGGGCGAACAGCGTCAGCACGAAGGTCTCGCCGCGGAAAAGACCTCGTGCAACGAGGTAGCCGCGCGAATAGAACAGCATCAGCGACACCGCGAAGTAGCAGAAGAACTTGAGCAGGTCGGACAGCATGTCGTCGACGATCAGCGCGTGCAGCGCCCGCACGGGTTCGAGGTCGGCAGTCGACACCGTGACCCAGGCGCAGACGAACAGTGTCAGCTGGGTCAGCCAGTAGCTGACATGGCGCCGCGCGTCCGACAGCAGCAGGTCGAGCAGCAGCACCGCGCACGCCGCGACGAGCAGGACGATCTCGGGCAGGACGGGCAGCAGCGAAGGCGTCATTGTCGGGGCCGTGCTAGAGCTTGCTGTTGGCGACGTGGGCGAGGAGATCGGCCACGGACGCGTGCATCACATCGATGAACGGCTTGGGGTAGACGCCCATCGCGAGGACCAGCGCGGCCAGCGTCGCCAGCAACCAGAACTCGCGGCGGTTCAAGTCGGAGAGCCCGGCCACGCGGGCGTTCGCCACCGCGCCGTAGATGACGCGCTTGTACATCCACAGCGTGTACGCGGCACCGAGGATCAGCGTCGTGGCGGCGAGAAAGCCGAGCCAGAAATTGACCTTGACGGCGGCGAGAATCACCATGAATTCGCCGACGAAGCCGGAGGTTGCCGGCAGGCCCGCGTTGGCCATCGAGAACAGCATCATGAACGCAGCGAACTTGGGCATCGTGTTCACCACGCCGCCGAAGTCGGCGATCAGGTGCGTGTGCATCCGGTCGTACATGACGCCGACGCAGAGGAACATCGCGGCCGAGACAAACCCGTGCGACAGCATCTGCACCAGCCCGCCCTCGACGCCCAGCTGGCTGAACAGGAAGAAGCCGAGCGTGACGAAGCCCATGTGCGCTATCGACGAATACGCGATCAGCCGCTTCATGTCGGCCTGCATCAGCGCGACGAAGCCGATGTACACCACCGCGATCAGCGACAGCGTGATCATGAAACCCGACAGATAGCGCGACGCGTCGGGCAGGATCGGCAGGACGAAGCGGACAAAGCCATAGGCGCCGAGCTTCAGCGTGATCGCCGCCAGGATCACCGAGCCGCCGGTCGGCGCCTCCGGATGGGCGTCGGGCAGCCACGTGTGCACCGGCCACATCGGCACCTTCACCGCGAACGCGAGGAAGAAGCCCACGAACAGCAGCAGCTGGACCTTCAGCGACAGCGGCACCTGGTACCACTCGAGGATCGAGAACGTCTCCGACACGTTGTAGAGGTAGATGAAGCCGACCAGCAGCAGCAGCGAGCCCAGCAGCGTGTACAGGAAGAACTTGATCGCCGCGTAGACGCGGTTCGGGCCGCCCCAGACGCCGATGATCAGGTACATCGGTATCAGCATCGCCTCGAAGAAGACGTAGAACAGGATCGCGTCGAGCGCGCAGAAGGCGCCGTTGATGAGGCCCGACTGGATCAGGAACGCCGCCATGTACTGGGCCACGCGCTTCTGGATCACCTCCCAGCCGGCCCAGACGACGAGCAGCGTCATCAGGCTGTTGAGAAGCACGAACAGCAGCGAGATGCCGTCGACGGCGAGGAAGTAATGGATGTCGAAGCGCGGGATCCACTCGACGCGCTCGGCAAACTGGAAGTCCGAGGTGCCGACCTCGAAATGGATCCACAGCGGCAGCGTGACGAGAAAGCCGGCAAGCGCGCCGATCAGCGCGATCCAGCGCGCGACGGCGGCGTCGCGGTCGCGCCCGACGGCAAGCACCAGCAGGCCCGCGACGATCGGCACCCAGATGGCGAGGGAAAGCAGGTAGGGCATGGTCGTCTCAGTGCCCGCTCGGGTGACAGCGAACACAAGGCCGCAGGCCGCAGGACAGCCGAAGGCTGGTCCCGCGAAGCGGAATGCGGCTATGCCGCACAAAGCGAGCGTGGGGGCTCATCATCTCAGCGGCCGACCCACCACGTCAGCAGCGCGAAGAGGCCGATGATCATGGTGAAGGCATAGTGATAGACATAGCCGGTCTGCAGGTGGCGCAGCAGCGCGGAGGTCCAGCCGACGACCCGCGCCGCGCCGTTGACGAAAAAGCCGTCGATGATCCGGAGGTCGCCGACGTTCGACAGGAACGCCCCGAGCGAGCGGGCGCCGCCGGCGAAGAACCAGTCGTTGAAACGGTCGAAGTAGTACTTGTTGTCGAGCAGCGTGTAGAGCCAGCCCGCGCCCTTTTTCATCCGCTCGGGCAGCGCCGGATTGACGAGATACAGGTACCAGGTGGCGGCGATGCCGGCGAGCGCCAGCCAGAACGGCAGGCTCAGCACGCCGTGCGTGATGAAGCCCTGCACGCCGTGCCACTCTGCCTGGAACGCCCAGAGCGCCGGGTGCTCGGGGCGTACGACGATCGAGCCGCCGAAGTACTTGCCGATCAGCATCGGCTCGACGTAGAGCCAGCCGGCAATCACCGAGGGTATGGCGAGCGCGATCAGCGGCAGCGTGACCACCCACGGGCTCTCCTTCGGCGGCCCGCCGTGATGACCGTGGTCGCCATGCTCTCCCTGCCCGTGCGCGGCGTCGTGGTGCTCGCCGGCCCCCGTGTCGAACCGCGGCGCGCCGTGAAACGCGAGGAACATCATCCGGAAAGTGTAGAACGAGGTCACGAACACGCCCGCCACCACCGCGAAGTACGCGTAGGTGTGCCCGGTGACCGTCGACGCGTGCACGACCTCGATGATGGCGTCCTTCGAGAAGAATCCTGCGAACGGCGGGATGCCGCACAGCGCGAGCGAACCGACCAGCATCGTGCCGTAGGTGATCGGCATGTACTTGCGCAGGCCGCCCATCCTGCGGATGTCCTGCTCGTGGTGCATGGCGATGATCGCCGATCCCGCGCCGAGGAACAGCAGCGCCTTGAAGAACGCGTGCGTCATCAGGTGGAAGATCGCCGCCGAGTAGGCCGACACGCCCAGCGCGACCGTCATGTAACCCAGCTGCGACAGCGTCGAATAGGCGACGACGCGCTTGATGTCGTTCTGGACGATGCCGAGCAGGCCCATGAACAGCGCGCCGGTGGCGCCGATGATCGTCACGAACGACAGCGCCGTGTCGGAGAGCTCGAACAGCGGGCTCATCCGCGCCACCATGAAGATGCCGGCGGTGACCATCGTCGCCGCGTGGATGAGCGCGGAAATCGGCGTCGGGCCTTCCATCGAGTCCGGCAGCCAGACGTGCAGCGGCACCTGCGCCGACTTGCCCATCGCGCCGATGAAGAGGCAGATGCAGATCGCCGTCGGCAGTGCCCACTCGGCGCCCTTCCACGGCGCCATGGTCATGGCGGCCAGCGCGGGCGCCTTGGCGAATACCTGCGCGTAGTCGAGCGTTCCGGTGTAGGCGAGCACCAGCCCCAGGCCAAGGATGAAGCCGAAGTCGCCGACGCGATTGGCGAGGAATGCCTTCAGGTTGGCGTAGATCGCCGTCGGCCGCGTGTACCAGAAGCCGATCAGCAGGTACGACACGAGGCCCACCGCTTCCCAGCCGAAGAACAGCTGCAGGAAGTTGTTGCTCATCACCAGCATCAGCATGCTGAAGGTGAAGAGCGAAATGTAGCTGAAGAAGCGCGTGTAGCCCGGATCCTCTTCCATGTAGCCGATGGTGTAGACGTGGACCATCAGCGACACGAAGGTGACGACGAGCATCATCGTCGCGGTCAGCGGGTCGATGAGGAAGCCGATGGACAGTTTGAGGCTGCCCGTCTGCAGCCACGTGTAGATATCGCCGTTGAAGGTGTGGCCGGCCATCACGTCGCGCCAGACGACGAACGACGCGACGGTCGAGATCGCGACGCCGAGGATGCAGATCCAGTGCGACGCGCTCCTGCCGAGCCGCGCCCCGAACAGCCCGACGACGATCGCTCCGACGAGCGGCGCCAGCGCAGCCAGCAGATAGAGTTGCTGCATGGACATGTCGGTCAGCGCCCGCGCGGCCGCCCGAAGGGCGCTGATGCTCCCCCTCGGGGGGCAGCGAACGGAGTGAGCGTGGGGGTCGTCATCTCAGCCCTTCAGGTGGTCGAGATCCTCGACGTCGATGGAGCCGACGTTGCGGAACAGCAGCACGAGGATGGCGAGCCCGATCGCCGATTCGGCGGCGGCCACGGTCAGGATGAAGAACACGAACACCTGCCCCGCAATGTCGGACAGGAAACTCGCGAACGCGATGAAGTTGAGGTTGACGGCAAGCAGCATCAGCTCGATCGCCATCAGCAGGATGATGACGTTCTTGCGATTCAGGAAAATGCCGGCCATGCTGATCGCGAACAGGGCCGCGCCGAGCACCAGATAGTGCGACAGTGTGGGTACCGTGGTGATTGCCAAGTGGTGCTCCCTGCTCCCTGTTCTTCGTTTCCGCGTGCCGCCCCGGGGATTCCGTCCCGGGCCGCTGCCCGGAGGCGTTTCCCGTTGCTAGCCGTCCCGCTTTTCCGGCGGCATCGACAGCACGCGCAGCCGATCGCGCGCCCGCACCTTCACCTGCTCGCCCGGGTTCTGGTGCTTCGTTTCCTTGCGCGTGCGGTGCGTCAGCGCGATCGCCGCGACGATCGCCACCAGCAGGATCACCGCGGCGATCTCCTGCGCGTACACGTAATCGGTGTAGAGGAGCCGGCCCAGCGCCCTGGTGTTGTCGACGCTGGCCGCAGCGGCCGCCGGCGCGACCACGGGCTTGAGATAACCGCTCAGCAACACCAGTGCCATCTCGACCAGGACCAGCACGCCGACGGTGAGCCCGACCGGCAGGTAGCTGCGGAACCCTTTGCGCAGGTGCTCGAAATTGACGTCGAGCATCATGATCACGAACAGGAACAGCACCATCACCGCGCCGACGTAGACCAGCACCAGCACGATCGCGAGGAACTCGGCGCCCAGCATCAGCCAGTGCGCCGCGGCGGTGAAGAACGCGAGCACCAGCCACAGCGCGGAGTGCACGGGATTGCGCGCCGTGACCACGCGCAGCGCCGCGAACACGAGGATCGCCGCGAAGAAGTAGAAAAGAACGGCCTGGAAAGTCATCGCGCGCTCATCGTGCGGCCTCCGCGCAGCCAAGGCGAACCCCGCGGCACCGTTCCGTCGGCCGCCCGCCGAATCGCGCGCGAGCGGCCCTGCGGGTCTTGGCTTCGCCTCGCGCGCTCATCGGTATTTCGCGTCCTGCGCGCGGTCCGCCGCAATCTGTGCCTCGTAGCGGTCGCCCACCGCGAGCAGCATCTCCTTTGTGTAGTAGAGGTCGCCGCGCTTTTCGCCGTGATACTCGAGGATGCGCGTCTCGACGATCGAATCGACCGGGCAGCTCTCCTCGCAGAAGCCGCAGAAGATGCACTTGACGAGGTCGATGTCGTAGCGCGTCGTCCGCCGGGTGCCGTCGGCGCGCTGCTCGGACTCGATCGTGATCGCGAGCGCCGGGCACACCGCCTCGCACAGCTTGCAGGCGATGCAGCGCTCCTCGCCGTTGGGATAGCGCCGCAGCGCGTGCAGGCCGCGGAAGCGCGGGCTCTGCGGCGTCTTCTCTTCGGGGAAGTGGATCGTGATCTTGCGCGCGAACAGGTAGCGGCCGGTCAGGGCCATGCCCTTCAGCAGCTCGAGGAGCAGGAAGGAGCCGAGGAAATCGCGGACGCGGGCAATCATCGTTGCAGGCCTCCCGCCGGGCCCGCGCTGAGGGAGACCGGCATTGCATCCCCCTCGGGGGGAGACGAGCGCAGCGAGTTTGGGGGCTGTTTCATCTTAGTGGAACAGAGGCGCCCAGGGCGTCTGCATCATCGCTCCGAGGAACGCGATCCAGACCAGCGTGATCGGAATGAACACCTTCCAGCCGAGCCGCATGATCTGGTCGTAGCGGTAGCGCGGGAACGTGGCGCGGATCCAGAGGAAGATCAGCAGCACGCAGGCCATCTTGCCGAGCAGCCAGGGCAGGCCGTCGCCGAACGGGTGAATGCCGAGCACGGGGATCTCGACGTCGTTCAGCAGCGGCCACGGCGACAGCCAGCCGCCGAGAAACAGGGTCGCGGTCAGCGCCGCGATCAGGATCATGTTCATGTACTCGGCGAGGAAGAACACCGCGAACGCGACACCCGAGTACTCGACATGAAAGCCGGCGACGATCTCCGACTCGCCCTCGGCCACGTCGAACGGGTGGCGGTTGGTCTCGGCGATGCCGGAAACAAGGTAGACCACGAACAGCGGGAACAGCGGCCAGATGTACCAGTACGCGGCGCCGCCTTCCTGGCCGCGGACGATGTCGGAGAGGTTCAGGCTCGACGCGGCCATCAGCACGCCGACCAGCGCAAAGCCCATCGCGATTTCATAGCTTACGATCTGCGCCGCCGAGCGCAGGCAGCCGATGAACGCGTACTTGGAGTTCGAGGCCCAGCCGGCGAGGATGATGCCGTACACGCCGATGGACGTCATCGCCAGCACGTAGAGCAGTCCGGCGTTGATGTTCGACAGCACCAGCGTATCGCTGAACGGGATCACCGCCCAGGCGGCCAGCGCAGGCGCCAGCGACAGCATCGGCGCGATGAAGAACAGGTAGCGATTCGCCCCCGTCGGGATGATGATTTCCTTGAACATCAGCTTGAAGACGTCGGCGAACGGCTGCAGCAGCCCGAACGGTCCGACGCGGTTGGGGCCGATCCGCACCTGCATCCAGCCTATGATCTTGCGCTCCGCCAGCGTCAGGTAGGCGACGCCGAGGATCAGCGGGATCGCGATCACGACGATCTTGGCGAGCGTCCACACCGCCGGCCACGTCGGCCCGAAGAATTGCTCGATGGGTGCGAGCAAGCCGCTCATTCCGCCCGGCCCAAAGTGATCGGCCCCGACAGCCCTTCCAGCGCGCACGTCGAGGCATGCGCAGCGGCGATCCGCACGACGCCCGCGGGTACCGCGGTGTCCGCGGCGGTGACCAGCACGGCTTCGCCGCGACCCTGACGGACCCGGACCTTGGCACCTTCGGCCACGCCGAGCTGCTGCAGCATCTGCGCGTTCATCCGCGCGCGGGGCGCGACCGCATCGGCGCTCTGCTGCAGCGACGGCGCGCGGCGGACCAGCGGATCGGCGAAGTAGATCGGCACATCGGCGATGCGCTCGATGCCCGGCGCGTCAGCCGCCGGCGTCGCCAGCGCGACGCGCGTGACGTTGCCGAGCCGCGCGGCGATGTCGGGAGCCGCTATCGGCACCGCGGCGCGGGCGGCCTCGATCGTCTCGAATTCGAATCCCGGCAGGCCGAGCAGCGAGCCCAGCACGCGCAGCACCTTCCACGCCGGCCTGGTTTCGCCCAGCGGTTTCACGACGCCGTTGAAGGGCTGGATGCGGCCTTCGCAGTTGACGAACGTGCCGGCCGTTTCGGTGAACGGGCTGATCGGCAACAGCACGTCGGCGTAGTCGGTGCCGTGCCGGAACGGCGAGAGAACCGCGACGAAATCGGCTTGCTCCAAAGCCGCGCGCGCAGCGACGGCGTTGGCGCAATCGAGCGCGGGTTCGGCGTGCAGCACGACGTAGGCGCGCCGCGGGTCGTTCAGCATCTGCTGCGCGTTGAGGCCGCCCGCTTGCGGCAATGCGCCCGCGACGTGGCCGCCGAGACTGTTAGCCGCTTCGCTGAGACAGCCAAGCGTCGCGCCGGTGAGGCCGGCGAGCTCCTGCGCCAGTGCGAACAGCTGCGAGGCTTCGGCGTGCTGCTCCGCCTGGTTGCCGAGCAGGATCGCCTTGCGCTCGCCGCTCGCGAGGCTGGCCGCGATCGCCTTCGCCGTGTCCGTGGGTTCGATTCCGGCGAGCGCGGGCGGCACCGGCTTGCCGGCAGCCTGCGCCGCCGCGACGACAATCCCGGCCAGCGCGTGTGGCAGCCGCGATGGAACGGCGACGTACGAGTGCGCGATCCGCACCAGCGGGTCGTCGGCAACCGAATGCAGCAGCGATACCTGCGTTCCTCTTTTCGCCGCCTGCCGCAGGCGCTGCGCGATCAGCGGATGATCCTTGCGCAGGAAACTCCCGACGACCAGCACGCGCTGCTGCGCGCCGATGTCGGCGATCGGCAGGCCCAGCCACGGGATGCCGGCGCCCTGCCCGTCACCGCGAAAATCGGTTTGCCGCAGCCGGAAATCGATGTTGTCCGATCCCAGTCCGCGCACGAGGCGCGCGGTGAGCGCCATTTCCTCGAGCGTCGCATGGGGCGATACAAGCGCGCCCAGCGCCGCGCCGCCGTGCCTGGTGGTGACCTGCCGCAAGCCGGCGGCGACGAACTCGAGCGCGGTCTTCCAGTCTACGGTCACCCAATCGCCGCCTTGCCGGATCATCGGCGCCGCAAGCCGCTCGGCGCTCTCCAGGGCCTCGTACGAGAAGCGGTCCTTGTCGGAGATCCAGCACTCGTTGATCGCCTCGTTCTCGAGCGGCAGGACGCGCATCACCTTGTCGTTCTTCACCTGCACGATCAGGTTGCTGCCCAGTGCATCGTGCGGGGACACCGACTTGCGCCGGGAGAGTTCCCACGTGCGCGCGGCGTAGCGGAACGGCTTCGACGTCAGCGCGCCGACGGGGCAGATGTCGATCATGTTGCCGGACAGCTCGGAATCGACGGTGCGGCCGACAAAGGTTACGATCTCCGAGTGCTCGCCGCGGCCGATCATTCCCAGCTCCATCACGCCGGCGATCTCCTGACCGAAGCGCACGCAGCGCGTGCACTGGATGCAGCGGGCCATTTCCTCGGCCGACACCAGCGGGCCGATCGCCTTGTGGAAGACCACGCGCTTGTCTTCCCGGTAGCGCGATCCCGACGGCCCGTAGCCGACGGCGAGATCCTGCAGCTGGCACTCGCCGCCCTGGTCGCAGATCGGGCAGTCGAGCGGATGGTTGATCAGCAGGAACTCCATGACGGCCTTCTGCGCGCTGACCGCCATCGCGGAATGCGTGAACGCCTTCATGCCCTCGGCGACCGGTGTTGCGCACGCCGGCAGCGGCTTCGGCGCCTTCTCGACCTGCACGAGGCACATCCGGCAGTTGGCGGCGATCGACAGCTTCTTGTGATAGCAGAAGTGCGGCACGTAGATGCCGAGCTTGTGCGCGGCGTCCATCACCGTGCTGCCGGGCGGCACCTGCACCGCCTTGCCGTCGATTTCCACGTTCACCATGTCAGGTGTATTTCGGCACGAGGCACTGCTTGTGGTCGATGTGGTGCTGGAATTCGTCGCGGAAATGCCGGACGAAGCTCTTCACCGGCAGTGCCGCGGCCTCGCCCAGCGCGCAGATGGTGCGCCCGGCGATGTTGTCGGACACCGACAGCAGCAGGTCGAGATCCTCGTTCCTGCCCTGTCCGTGCTCGATCCGTTTGACCACGCGCCACAGCCAGCCGGTGCCCTCGCGGCACGGCGTGCACTGGCCGCAGGATTCCTCGTAGTAGAAAAAGGACAGCCGCAGCAGCGACTTGACCATGCAGCGGGTGTCGTCCATCAGGATCACGGCGCCGGAACCCAGCATCGAGCCGGCCTTGGCGATCGAGTCGTAGTCCATGTCGGTCTGCAGCATCACGGCGCCGGGGAGCACCGGCATCGACGAGCCGCCCGGGATGCACGCCTTCAACTTGCGACCGCCGCGCATGCCGCCGGCCATCGCCAGCAGCGTCGCGAAGGGCGTGCCCATCCGCACCTCGTAGTTGCCGGGCCGCGCGACGTCGCCCGACACGGAAAAGATCTTGGTGCCGCCGTTGTTCGGCTTGCCGAGGTTCAGGAACGCGTCGGCGCCGTGGCTGATGATCCACGGCACGGAGGCGAGCGTCTCCGTGTTGTTGATCGTCGTCGGCTTGCCGTAGAGACCGTAGCCGGCCGGGAACGGCGGCTTGAAGCGCGGCTGGCCCTTCTTGCCTTCGAGCGACTCCAGCAACGCGGTTTCCTCGCCGCAGATGTAGGCGCCGTAGCCGTGGTGGTTGTGCAGGTCGTAACTGAAATCGGAACCGAGGATGTTCTGCCCGAGCAGGCCGGCGGCGTAGGCCTCGGCAACGGCTTCTTCCATGCGCTCGTAGACGCTCCAGATCTCGCCGTGGACGTAGTTGTAGCCGCGCTTGCAGCCCATGGCGTAGCCGGCGATCGCCATGCCCTCGAGCAGCATGTGCGGGTTGTAGCGCATGATGTCGCGGTCCTTGAAGGTGCCGGGCTCGCCTTCGTCGGAATTGCAGACCAGGTACTTGTCGCCCTGGTATTGCTGCGGCATGAAGCTCCACTTCAACCCGGTCGGGAAGCCCGCGCCGCCGCGGCCGCGCAACGCCGATCGCTTGACCTCCGCGATGACGTTCGCCGGCGGAATCTTGTCGGCCAGGATTTTTTTCAGCGCCTCGTACCCGCCGCGGGCGACGTAATCCGCGAGGCGCCAGTTGGCGCCCGTCAGGCCGCGCATCAGGATGGCGTCGGGACCGTAATCGAGGAATTCGGCGGCGGCGGTCATGTCAGCTCTTGCCTTCGCCCGAGAGCTCGGTGATCAGCGCGTCGATCCTGGCGGGTTCCATCCAGCTGCACATCCGCTTGTTGTTGACGAGCAGCACCGGCGCATCGCCGCAGGCGCCCATGCACTCGCCTTCCTGCAGCGTGAACGCGCCGTCCCCCGTCGTTTCGCCGAAATCGACGCCGAGCCTGTCCTTGAGGTGCAACGCCGCCTGGGTCGCGCCCGACAGCGCGCACGGCAGGTTGGTGCAGATCGTGATCTTGTGCCGGCCCGTGGGCTGCAGATTGTACATCGCGTAGAACGTCGCCACTTCGTACACCTGGACCGCCGGCATGCCGAGGTACTCCGCCACGAAATCCATGGTTTCAGCGGCGAGCCAGCCCTGCTCGTCCTGCGCGATGGCGAGCGCCGCCATCACCGCCGACTGTTTCTGGCCCGGCGGGTATTTTGCGATCTCGCGATCAATCCTGTTCAGTGCTTCGGCACTCAGCAACGTTTCGCTCCTTCTTTCCTGCGCATGCCTGTCCCGGGTTTCACTGCGCTCAACGCCGGGCGACTCATCGGGGCTGCTCATTCCGGCCCATCGTCTCAGCGGTCGATCTCCCCGAACACGATGTCCTGCGTCCCGATGATCGCGACGACGTCGGCGATCATGTGCCCGCGCGACATTTCGTCGAGCGCGGCCAGGTGCGCAAATCCGGGCGCGCGCAGCTTCACGCGATACGGCTTGTTGGCGCCGTCGGACACGATGTACACGCCGAACTCCCCCTTCGGATGCTCGACCGCGGCGTAGGCCTCGCCGGCGGGCACGTGCATGCCCTCGCTGAAGAGCTTGAAGTGATGGATCAGGTCCTCCATCTTCGACTTCATCTCCTCGCGCGACGGCGGCGCGACCTTGTGGTTGTCGGTGATCACAGGGCCGGGATTCGCGCGCAGCCAGGCGACGCACTGCGCGATGATCCGGTTCGACTCGCGCATCTCCTGGATGCGCACCAGGTATCGGTCGTAGCAGTCGCCGTTGGTGCCGATCGGAATATCGAAGTCGACCCGGTCGTAGACCTCGTACGGCTGTTTCTTGCGCAGGTCCCAGGGCACGCCCGAGCCGCGCAGCATGGGTCCGGTGAAACCGAGCGCCATCGCGCGCTCCGGCGTGACGACGCCGATGCCGACGGTCCGCTGCTTCCAGATCCGGTTCTCGGTGAGCAGCGTCTCGTACTCGTCGATGCACCCCGGAAACCGGCGGGTGAAGTCGTCGATGAAATCGAGCAGGCCGCCCTGGCGATTGCGGTTCATCCGACTGATCGCCGCGGCGTTGTGGATGCGCGAGGCCTCGTACTGCGGCATCTGCTCCGGGAGGTCCCGGTGCACCCCGCCCGGCCGGTAGTAGGCCGCGTGCATCCGCGCGCCCGACACCGCCTCGTAGCAGTCCATCAGGTCTTCGCGCTCGCGGAACGCATACAGGAACGTCGTCATCGCGCCGACGTCGAGCGAGTGCGCACCGAGCCAGAGCAGGTGGTTCAGCACCCGCGTGATCTCGTCGAACATCACCCGGATGTACTGCGCCCGCAGCGGCACCTCGATGCCGGCGAGCTTCTCGATCGCCATGCAGTACGCGTGCTCGTTGCACATCATCGACACGTAGTCGAGGCGGTCCATGTACGGCAGCGACTGGATGTACGTGCGCGTCTCGACGAGCTTTTCGGTCGCCCGGTGCAGCAGGCCGATGTGCGGGTCCGCGCGCTCGATCACCTCGCCGTCGAGCTCGAGCACGAGCCGCAGCACCCCGTGCGCCGCCGGGTGCTGCGGGCCGAAGTTCATCGTGTAGTTGCGGATCTCGGCCATCGCCTGCGGCTCACTCGGTGTCCGCGTAGTTCTGCTCGCGGATGATCCGCGGGGTGATCTCGCGCGGCTCGATCGTCACCGGCTGGTAGATCACGCGGGCCTGTTCCGGGTCGTAGCGCATCTCGACGTGGCCGTAGATCGGGAAGTCCTTGCGGAACGGGTGCCCGATGAAGCCATAGTCGGTGAGCAGCCGGCGGAGGTCCGGGTGGCCGGCGAACATGATGCCGTACAGGTCGAACGCCTCGCGCTCGTACCAGTTCGCACCCGGCCAGACGTCGACCATCGTGGGCACCACCGGGAATTCGTCATCGGCGGCGAACGCGCGCACGCGGAGCCGCACGTTGTTCGCGAGCGACAGCAGGTGGTAGACGACGGCGAAGCGCGGGCCCGCGCAGGCGTCGCCGTAAGTCGAGTAGTCGACGCCGCAGATGTCGATCAGCGACTCGAACCGCAGCTCCGGCCGGTCGCGCAGCACGCGCATCGCCGCTTCGAGGTCGCCGGCCGGAACGACCGCGGTCACCTCGCCCAGCGCCAGCGTGACGCCGGCGAGCTTGTCGCCGAGCACGGCCTGCAGCTTGGCGACGAGCGTTTCGGTCCGCGTGGCCATCAGCGTGCAATCGTGTTGGTGCGCCAGATCTTGTTCTGCAGCTGCAGCAGGCCGTACAGCAGCGCCTCGGCGGTCGGCGGGCAGCCTGGAACATAGATGTCGACCGGCACGATGCGGTCGCAGCCGCGGACGACCGAGTACGAGTAGTGGTAGTAGCCGCCGCCGTTGGCGCACGACCCCATCGAGATCACCCACCGCGGCTCCGCCATCTGGTCATAGACCTTGCGCAGCGCCGGCGCCATCTTGTTGCACAGCGTGCCGGCGACGATCATGACGTCGGATTGGCGCGGGCTCCCCCGGAAAACGATGCCGAAGCGGTCGAGGTCGTAGCGCGCTGCGCCCGCGTGCATCATTTCCACGGCGCAGCAGGCGAGACCGAACGTCATCGGCCACATCGAGCCGTTGCGCGCCCAGTTGATGACGCTGTCGAGCGACGTGGTGACGAAGCCCTTCTCGAACACGCCTTCGATGCTCATCGCGCTACTCCCACTCCAGCGCCCCTTTCTTCCACTCGTAGATGAAGCCGACGACGAGAATCAGCAGGAAGATCATCATCGCGACGAAGCCGGCGAAGCCGATCTCCGGCAGCACAATGGCCCAGGGAAAGAGGAAGGCGATTTCGAGGTCGAACAGGATGAACAGGATGGCGACCAGGTAGTAGCGCACGTCGAACTTCATCCGCGCGTCCTCGAAGGCCTCGAAGCCGCATTCGTAGGGGGACAGCTTCTCGGGATCGGGGCGATTCGGCGAGACGATCGAGCCGACGGTCAGCAGCACGGCACCGAGCACGAGGCCGACGACGATGAAGAGCAGGATCGGAAAATACTGTTCCAGCATGGTGGTCAGCGTGCGCGGAGCGCAGGCCCGTCCTCGTCAGGCGCAGCCGGGTGTCCCGGCCGCACCGCATTTCACCGCAATCGCCGGGCGCTCAACGCGACCGGCGGCCGTCACCGCAGACTACCCTCGCGCAGCGCATCCCTGCCACCCGATGCGCCGCTTCGCGTTCTGGTGCCGACGGGGAGACTCGAACTCCCACAGCTTTCGCCACTGCCCCCTCAAGACAGCGTGTCTACCAATTTCACCACGTCGGCGCTGCACTTCCTTACGATACCGCCACCCCTGCCGGATGGATACCCGGTCCGGCGTCCGCTCGGCGTCTTCCTGCCGGTGCTTCGCCCTGTTACTTGGGTACTTCGCCGGACTTCGAATCCGGCGTGATGCCCGCAGGCACAGCAGCCTTCGCCGGCGCCGGCGCGATTCCTGCGGGCGCCGGCGTGCCTGCCGGTACGGCCCCCGCCGGCGGCGACGGGACGTCGGCGGCCTTCGGCGCGGGCGCCCTGTCCATGACGCCTTGCTCGACCACGCTCTTCGCCCCCGTCTGCGTGGCGTTGAACCAGGTCAGGCCGAGGCTTGACAGGAAGAACACGGCGGCGAGGATCCCGGTTGTGCGCGAAAGGAAATTGGCTGACCCGGCGGCGCCGAACAGGCTGCCCGACGCGCCGCTGCCGAACGCCGCCCCCATGTCCGCGCCCTTGCCGTGTTGCAGGAGGACGAAACCGCACAGGGCCACCGCAGTCAACAGGTGCAGCACCAACAACAACGTCTGTATCAAGCTCATCCATAACTCCTGCCGCCAGCCCGGTCATCGGGCCGCGGCGCTATGCCCTCGGCTGCCTGACGCCCCCGGAGTTCCGGGGTTCAGGCACGCGCGATCGCCAGGAAATCCCCGGCCTGCAACGACGCGCCGCCAATCAGCCCGCCGTCGATGTCCTTCATTGCGAACAGCGCGCCGGCGTTGTCCGCCTTGACGCTGCCGCCATACAGCAGCGGAATCTCCGCTGCGCCTGCCGCCGCGAGCCGCGCCCGCAGCAACGCGTGCACGGCCTGCGCCTGCTCCGGCGCCGCCGTCCGCCCCGTGCCGATTGCCCACACGGGTTCGTAAGCGACGACGAGCCGCGCCGCCGCAGCACCCACCACGGCGAGCACCGCCTCCAGCTGTCGCAGGACGACGTCACTCGTCGCGCCGGCCTCGCGCTCCGCGAGTGTTTCGCCGACGCAGACAATCGGCGTCATCCCCGCCGCCAGCACGGCCAGCGCCTTCGCTGCCACACCGGCGCTCGTTTCGGCATAGATGTGCCGCCGCTCCGAGTGCCCGACGATCGCATAGCGGCATCCGAACTCGGCGACCATCGACGCCGCGACTTCGCCGGTATGCGCACCACTGCTGTGTTCGCTCACGTTCTGCGCGCCCCAGGCGATCGCCGCCCCCGTCAGCATCGCCTGTGCCTGCGCCAGGTACGGGAACGGCACGCAGACCGCGATGGCGCGCCCCGGCGCCGCCCGCCAGCCGGCGGCCAGCGCCTCGAGCAACGCCGCGTTGGACGAGAGCCCGCCGTTCATTTTCCAGTTGCCGACGACGAGCTTGCCCCGCATCGCGTTTCACCCGCTTCCCGCGGCATCCGGCGCCGCCAAGCCGCTGCGCTCGATCAAGATACGCGCGCAAAACCGGGGGATTTTACCGCGCTGCGGCAAAGCGGTCAAAGACGACCGCGCCGAGGATGCCGATCAGACGCCGGCAAGGCGGCGCAGCCGGCGCATCAGCAAGGGCAGGAACCAGACCGCGAGCGTCAGTCCGCCAAGGGTCGCGGCGACCGGGCGGTCGACAAACGCCCACAGGCTGCCGTCCGACTTGATCATCGAGGTGATGAAATTCTCCTCGAGCATCCCGCCCAGCACGACGCCGAGGATCGCCGGGGCGACCGGAAAGCCGTTGTCCTCGAGGACGTACGCAACGAGGCCGGCGACCAGCATGACCGCGACGTCGAACGGGGTATTGTTGATCGCGAACGAGCCGACGACGCAGAACAGCATGATCACCGGCATCAGGACCGAGCGCGGCACCCGGAGAATCTGCTTCGAGACCTTGATGCACCACCAGCCCAGCGGAATCATGATCAGGTTGGCGATGATGAACAGCAGGTAGACGGCGTAGATGTTCTGCGGATTGTTGGTGAACAACGACGGGCCGGGATTCATGTTCTTCATGTAGAGCACGCCGATCACGATCGCGGTGATCGAGTCGCCGGGAATCCCGAACACCAGCGCCGGAATCCACGCGCCCGCCAGCGCGCTGTTGTTGGCGGAGCCGCTTTCGACGATGCCTTCCACATGGCCGGTGCCGAATTTCTCCGGCTCCCTGGACATCTTCTTGCTGATCGCATACGACATCCACGCGGCAATGTCCGCGCCGGCCCCGGGGAGCGCGCCGACCAGCGTGCCGAGCGCGCTGCCGCGCAGGATCTGCATCGGGTATTTCTTCGTCAGCCGCCACATCCCCTTGAAAACGTTGCCAATCGGCTGGTCGACGATCTTCATCTGCGGGTTCGTGTCGACGGCGTAGCGGATGATCTCGGAGATCGCGAACATGCCGATCATCATCGGGATCATGCCGATGCCACCCATCATCTCGACATTGCCGAACGTGAAACGCGGGAAGCCCGCCGGATTGCCGAGCCCGACGCAGGCGACGAACAGCCCCAGCAACAGCGACACGAATCCCTTGAGCGGGCGGTCGGAGGTCATGAACACCGCACAGGTCAGCCCCATCAGCACCAGCCAGAAATACTCGAACGAGCTGAACTTGAGCGCGAACTCCGCCAGCGTCGGCGCCGCCAGGATCAGCACCGCGGTGCCGAACAGGCCGCCGATCGCGGAAAACACGAGTCCCGCACCCAACGCAATTTCTGCCTGGCCTTTCTTCGCCATCGCATAGGCTTCGTCGGTATAGGCGGCGGAGGCGGGCGTCCCCGGCATCCGCATCAGGCAACCCGGAATGTCGCCGGAAAAAATCGCCATCGCGGTCGCGGTGACGATCGCGGCGATGGCCGGGATCGGCGCCATGAAGAAGGTGACGGGAACCAGCAGCGCAGTCGCCATCGTCGCGGTCAGTCCCGGCACGGCGCCGACGAAGAGACCGAACAGCGATGCGGCCAGCATCACGACGATGTTGTATGGGTCCAACACCATCGCGAATGCCTGCGCCCAGGCGCCGCTCATCGCCTTTCCCTCGACACGGAGAAGGCAACGCCTACCACGCGATGCCCTCCAGCACGCCCCACGGCAGCGGGACCCTGAGCAGCGTGTAGAACGCGTAGTGGATGCCGAGCGTCAAGCCCAGCGCAAGGGGCACGACCAACCTCTTCTTCACGCCAAACACGATGAACAGCAGGGCAAGATAGGCGGTGCCCGTCAGGATGAAACCGAGCTTGCCGACCAGCAGGATGTAGAAGACATTGACGCCGACCACCGCCGCGAACGCGCGCACGTGCCGGCGCGAACGGGTCCAGCCGTCGAGTTCCAGCCAGCGCGCGCGTTCGCCTCCCCGCGCACGGGAAGCCATGCCCTTGACCATCAGCAGCACCGCGCAGACCGCGAGGCAGACGGCAAGCACGCCCGGAAACAGCGCCGGGCCGACCTTCTGGCCCGGAATCGTCGGGAAGCTCTGCACGTGGACGAGAATCGCGACGCTGAAAAAGATCAGCAGCGCGCCCCATACGGCATCATTGAGCTTCATGCGGATCGCATCGCCGGCGCATTGCCCGGCGAATGCGTAGCCCGGCGTTGAGCGAAGCGAAACCCGGGGTAACGCCCGAAGAGAGGAAGGGTCGTGGCCATTGCGGCGCCCACCCGGGTTTCGCTTCGCTCAACGCCGGGCTATGCACATCCGCGCAGTGTCACTTGACGATGCCGACCGCCTTCATCGTCGCGCCGAGATCGGCATCCGATTTGACCATGAACCTGGCAAAATCGTCGGGGCCGGCGTAGATCACGCCCAAGCCCTGCTTGGTCATGAATTCGTTGTAGTCCTTGCCGGCAACGATCTTCTTCAACGCCGCGACCAGCTTGTCGCGTGCGTCCGGCGGGAGGCCCTTGGGCGCAGCAATGCCGCGCCACGCGGCCATCGTCCAGTTGCTGCCGGTCGCCGCCTTCAGTGTCGGTACGTTCGGGTACAGAGCAGCCGGGGCGTCGGCCATCACGGCCAGGCTCCTCACCTTCCCGGCATCGATGAGCCCGCGCGCTTCGGGCAGCGAGACCGGCGCGATCTGCACGCCGCCGGCCACGAGGTCCTGCAGCCCCGGTGCGGCGCCGTTCGACGGCACCCACGGCACGGTGGCGGGATCGACCTTCAGATCCTGCAGCATCCCGGCGATCGCGAGGTGCCAGATGCCGCCCTGCCCGGTGCCGGACGCCTTCAGCTTGCCGGGATTGGCCTTGATGGCCGCGACCAGGTCGTTCACCGTCTTGTACGGGGCGTCGGCGGCGACCTGCACGCCCGCGGGGTCCGCGTTCACCAGTCCGATCGGTGTGTACGAGACGCCCGAAAGTTCGGTCAGGCCCTGCCAGTGCATCATGCCGATTTCGACCGTGATGATCCCGATCGTGTAGCCGTCCGGGGCCGCCTGCGCGATGGCGCTGTGGCCGACGACGCCACTGCCGCCGGTGCGGTTGATGACGTTGACCGGCTGGCCGATCTCCTTCTCGAGCAGCGTGCCGATGATGCGCGCCGTGCCGTCGGTGCCCCCGCCGGCTGCCCAGGGGACGATCAGCGTGATCGGACGTTCGGGGTAGGCGGCCTGCGCAAACACGGAAAACAGCAGCGCACCCAGTGCGGCGGCGCGCAGGAATGCGCGCGAGATCGGCAACATCATTTCTCCTCCCTGCTTCGTGATCGGGGTCGCTCGCCGCTCGCGGCAGGACGCTGCATGCGTCGCCCGGCGCTGGCAGCGGAGTTTGGCAGCGGCGGCCGAAGCGGTCAAGTGGTCTGACCAATCGTCGAATCAGTCTGCGCCGGATTCGTTGAGATAGCAGGCCGACCAGCGCCCCGGCGCGATTTCCCGCAATGCCGGCGCCGTTTCCCGGCACTTCGGCATCGCGTGCGCACACCGCGGGTGGAAATGGCAGCCCGGGGGCGGGTCGAGCGGTGACGGGATCTCGCCCTTGATCGGGATGAACGTGCGCTTTATCGGCTCGACCTTGCCGGCCTCGGCCAGCAGCGCGCGCGTGTACGGGTGGTTGGGCGCCGCGAAGATTTCGTCGGTCGGGCCGCTTTCGACCACCCGGCCGAGATACATGATCACGACCCGGTCGCTGATGTGCTGGACCACGCCGAGGTCGTGGCTGATGAACAGGTAGGTGAGGTTGAGCGCTTCGCGCAGCTCGATGAACAGGTTCAGCACCTGCGCCTGGATCGACACGTCGAGCGCGGCGACCGACTCGTCGCAGACCAGGAACTCCGGCTTCACCGCGAGCGCGCGGGCGATGCCGATGCGCGCGCGCTGGCCGCCCGAGAACTGGTGCGGAAAGCGGCGCAGCAGCCCCGGGTCGAGGCCAACGCGGTCGAGCTGCGCTTCGACGTACTCCTTTTGCCCCGCCCGGGCGGCGAGGCCATGCGCGACCGGCGCCTCGCCGACGATGTCGACGACGCGCATCCGCGGATTCAGCGACGCGTACGGATCCTGGAAGATCATCTGCATCTTGAGTTGCTGCAGGCGCGCCTCGGCGGGCGACAGCGAGGCGAGCGATGCGCCGCGCCACAGGCGGTCGCCTTCGGTCAGCGCCAGCAGGCCCACCGCCAGCCGTCCCAGCGTGGATTTGCCGCAACCCGACTCGCCGACCAGGCCGACGACCTCACCGGGCGCGATCGCGAGGTCGACCCGGTCCACCGCATGGACGATTTCCTCCTTGGCGCCGGCGCCGAACAGATTGCCGATCTTCGCCGCCGCGTCGAGGCCTTTCACGAAACGCCTGGAGACGCCGCGCAACGCGATCAGCGGCACGGCGGCGGCCGGTGCCGGTGTCATGCTGCCGCTCCGCGAAAGCGCGCGCCGGCGCGGGCGTGCACGGCATCGGGGTCGCGGGAGGCCATCATGCCCGTTTCGGTCCTCGCGGCGGCCCGTCTACGCCGCCACGGCCGTCAGCGGATGGAAACAGCGCAGGCCATGCCCGCTGCCGTCGAAATCGCGCATCGCCGGACTGGCCGCGCATGCGCCCGACGCGCGCGCGCAGCGTTCCCGGAACGCACAGCCCTCCGGAAGGTCGAGCAGCGACGGGGTCATCCCCGGAATCTGCGCCAGCCGCGCGCCGCGAACGCTGCGCGAGGGCACCGAATCGAGAAGCCCCTGCGTGTACGGGTGTCGCGGGCGGGTCAGCACCTCGAACGTGGTGCCGTGCTCGACGATGCGGCCCGCGTACATCACGCAGACCCGGTCGGCGAGCCCGGCGATCACCGACAGGTCATGGGTGATCCAGATCATCGCGGCGCCGGTCTCCCGCGTCAGCTTCTGCATCTCGAACAGGATCTGCCCCTGGATCGTCACGTCGAGCGCCGTCGTCGGCTCGTCGGCGATGATGAGATCGGGATTGTTGAGGAGCGCGATCGCGATGGCGACGCGCTGGCGCATCCCGCCGGAGAACTGGTGCGGGTACGCCTGCAGCCGCTCGTCCGGCGACGGTATCCCGACCTTCACCAGCGCGCCGCGCGACCGCTCGAGCGCCGCCGTGCGCGAGATCTTCTCGTGCGCGAGGATCGTCTCGATCATCTGCACGTCGATGCGCAGGACGGGATTCAACGTCATCATCGGGTCCTGGAAAATCATCGCGATGCGGTTGCCGCGCAGATGGCGCAGGTCCTCGGCCGACAGCGCCGCCAGATTGCGCCCGTTGAGTTCGATCACGCCGGCGGCGATCTTCCCCGGCGGATCGATCAGCCCCATGATCGAATAGCCGGTCATCGACTTGCCCGAGCCGGACTCGCCGACAAGGCCAAGGACCTCGCCCCGGGCCACGGTGAACGATACGTCATCGACCGCCTTCACCACGCCCGCCTTGGTGAAGAAGTGGGTGCGCAGGCCGTCGACCTTGAGCAAAGGCGGGCCGATCGCGGTCATCGCTGCAGCCGGGGATTCAGGACGTCGCGCAACTGGTCGGCCACCAGATTGATGCTGACGATCGTCAGCAGCAGCGCGATGCCGGGGAAGAAACTGATCCAGTATTTGCCGGAAAGCAGGTATTGGTAGCCGTTGGCGATCAGCAGGCCCAGCGACGGCTCGGTGATCGGCAGGCCGAGTCCGAGGAACGAAAGTGTCGCTTCGAGCGCGATCGCCGCCGCGACCTGCACCGTGGCCACCACGATCATCGGCGGCAGGCAGTTCGGAAGAAGATGGCGGGAAACGATGCGCGCCGGCGACAGCGCCAGGCAGCGGGCGGCCTCCATGTACTCCTTGCGCATCTCGACCAGCGCCGCGCTGCGCACCGTGCGCGCGTAATACGCCCACTGCACCGTCACCAGCGCGGCGATCACCTTGCCGGTGCCCTGTCCCAGCACGGCGATCAGGATCAGCGCGATCAGGATCGCCGGGAACGAGAGCTGGATGTCGACGATGCGCATGATCAGCGATTCGACGCGGCCGCCGAAATACGAGGCGGTGAGCCCCATCGCCAGCCCGATCACCAGCGCCAGCACCGTGGCCACGATGCCGACGCCGAGGCTGATCCGCAGGCCGTAGAAGATCGCGGACAGCATGTCGCGGCCCTGGTCGTCGGTGCCGAGCCAGAAGGTGCCGCCGGTCGGGGTGGCGGACAGCGGCGGCAAGCGGCTGTCCATGACGTCGAGCTGCGCGAGGTCATACGGGTTCTGCGGCGAGATCAGCGGCGCGAACAGCGCGAGAAACAGGATGATGCCGAGCAGCGCGATCCCGAACACCGCCACCGGATTCGCACAGAAGTCGTTGACGATCCGGGAGAGCGGTGACTCGACCGCGGGCGCAGGGGCCGTCATCGCTCCGCCCCCCTGCCCCGGCCGGGCACCGTCGCGCTCATCCCTTGATCTCGGTCAGCCGCACGCGCGGGTCGAGCGCGGAGTACAGCACGTCGACGATCAGGTTGATGACGATGAACAGCGTCACGATCACCAGCAGGTAGGCGACGATCACCGGCCGGTCGAGCACCCCGATCGAGTCGATCAGCAGCTTGCCCATCCCCGGCCACGCGAAGACACTCTCGGTGACGATGGCGAACGCGATCAGCGCGCCGAATTGCAGCCCGATCACGGTCACGATCGGGATCAGGATGTTGCGCAGCACGTGCACCCCGATCACGCGCGTATTGGTGAGGCCTTTCGCGCGCGCGAACTTGACGTAATCCTGCAGCAGCGCCTCGTGCGCACCGGCACGGGTGAGGCGGATCAGCAGCGCGAGATTGAAGAGCGCCAGGTTGGTGGCCGGCATGATCAGGTGCTTCAGGCCGTCGAGCGACAGGAACGACACCGGAACGAGACCGAAGAGCAGCGTCGTCGGCCCGCGGCCGTTCGACGGCAGCCAGCCCAGCATCACCGAAAACACCATGATCATCATCAGCCCGACCCAGAACGTCGGCAGCGAGAAGCCGAGGATCGATCCGGCCATGATCGCGCGCCCGGAGACGCCGTTGGGGCGCAGGCCCGCCCACAGCCCGAGCGGGATCCCGAGCACGATCGCGATCAGCATCGCGGCCAGTGACAGCTCCAGCGTCGCCGGCATCCGCTCGAGGATCAGCGACAGCGCGGGCGTACTGTGGACGAACGAGCGGCCGAGATCGCCGCGCAGCGCGCCGCCGAGGAAGCTCAAGTATTGCTCCGGCAGCGTCTTGTCGAGGCCCAGCGCGGCGATCGCGCGCTCGCGGTCGATCTGGTCCGCCTGCGGGTTGATCAGGATGTCGATCGGGTTGCCGATCGCGTACACGCCGACGAACACCAGCAGCGACATGACGAACAGCACGACCACGCTCTGCAGGCTGCGGCGGATGATGAAGACGAGCATGGGAAAACGGGGTCAAGCCGGAAAAATGGGGTCAGACCCCATTTTTCGCGGCCAAGTCGTGCCGTAGGCAATGGCCGGACACGAAAATTAGGGTCTGACGCCGTTTTTCCGGCGTAGCCCGGGTCGAGCGAAGCGAAACCCGGGGCCGGCCTCCGGTCAACGACGGCCCCGGGTCGCGCACACCCGGGCAAGAGGTCACGTCTTGGCCTGCTTGAACTGGAATGCCAGCGTGTATTCGTCGGTGCGCGGCACATAGGTCACGCCCTTTTTCGTCGCCCAGATCGTGAACTGGAAATGAATGGGCATGATGCCGAGGTCCTGCATCGAGAGCTTGGTCGCTTCCTGCAGCATGAACAGACGGTTTTCGTCATCGACCTGCTGCAGCGCCTGCTCGATCAGGTAATCGACCTTCACGTTGCCGTAGCGGCCCCAGTTGACGGCACCCAGTCCCTTGTCGCGATTGAACGTCGCGATCAGCGAGCGCAGCGGACTCGACGATTCGCCGGTGGACGCGCCCCAGCCCACCATGTGGAAGCTGAACTCCTGCTTCGACGCACGGGCCGAATACGGACCCATCGGCGCGGTCTCCACTTTCGATACGATGCCGATGCGGGTCAGCATCTGCGCGACCGCCTGCACGATCTTTTCGTCGTTGACATAGCGGCCGGATGGGCCGTGGATCGTGATGTTGAATCCGTCCGGGTACCCGGCCTCGGCCAGCAGCTTCTTCGCGCCTTCCGGGTCGAACGCCTCGGCCTTGAGGCCGGGGACGTTGCCGAACAGCTTCTCCGACACCAGCTGGCCCGAGGGTACCGCCTGCCCTTCCATCACGCGGTCGGCGATCGCCGGCCGGTTGATCGCCTTGGAGATCGCGCGCCGCACGCGGACGTCAAGCAGCGGATTCCTGTCGAGCGGCTTGCCGGCCTTGTCGGTGACGAACGGGCTCGAGCGCTGCAGGTGGTCGAAGTTGAAGTAGATCACGCGATGCGAGATCTTGGACGTGACGGTGAACTTCGGATCGCCCTTGATGCGCGTCAGGTCGGCGGTCGGCGGCTGCTCGATCGCCTCGACGTCGCCCGAGAGCAGCGCCGCGACGCGCGCCGATTCGTTCTTGATGATCTTGAACGTCACCTTGTCCCACGCCGGCTTGTCGCCCCAGTAGCTGTCGTTCCGCGCGAGATCGACGTGGTCGCCCGACACGTACTTGACGAACTTGAAGCGGCCGCTGCCGATCGTCGCCTTGCCGGTGTTGAAATCCTCGGTCGACGCGCCGGTCGCGATCTTCTTCGACACGATGTAGATCGTCGACAGGTCGTTCGGCATCAGCGGATGCGGAAACGCGGTTTTGAAGCGTATCGTGTAAGGATCGACGATCTCCTTGCCGACGATCGCCTTGGTGTACGCGACGAACGGCCCCGGGCTGTTCGGAATCTGCGCCACCCGGTCGATCGAGAAGGCGACGTCCTCGGCGGTCAGCTCGCTGCCGTCGTGGAACTTGACACCCTTGCGCAGCTTGAACTCCCAGGTCGTCGCGTCGATCGGCTTCCACGACGTCGCGATCCCGGGAATCATCTTCGAGTCGGGGTCCATCTGGACCAGCTTGTCGAAGATGTGCTCCGCCATGTTGTTGTTCGGAAACAGGTTGAAGAAGTGCGGATCCATCGACGTGATGTCGGCGGCGACGGCGATCTTCAGGTCGGCCGCGCCGGCGGCCGGGGGGGTCAGCGCGAGCGCCGCGGTCAGGGCGGCGGCGCCGAGCGCGCGGCGTAGGGTCGGAATGCGCATGAGTTGTGCCTCGTGGTCGATGCAGCGTTGAATGGCGGTGCCGCCCTCGCCGTGCGT
>Ga0315273_10000718_pt1 | contig 35722 bp, 28 predicted proteins | sample YL17G02_0_MG_FD_205753 | JGI IMG/M metagenome (GOLD analysis project Ga0315273, IMG submission 205753) | Sediment microbial communities from Yellowstone Lake, YNP, Wyoming, USA - YL17G02_0 | ecosystem: Environmental > Aquatic > Freshwater > Lake > Sediment | place: USA: Wyoming | collected...
CGGGTCGTCCGAAGTCATTGCCGCCGCCGTCGCATAGTCCGACTCGGGCGACAAATCCTCGATCGTGCGCAGGTTCGGATCCCCGCTCATGGCCTGGTCGATGAATCGCTGTTTGGCGGCGACCATCTGCCACATGGTTTGATCGTAGGAGCCTTTGGTCGAATAGGCGTGTAGGTACACGACCGGGTTCTGGTTGCCGGTGCGCACGATGCGCCCCTCGCGTTGCTCCAGGTCGGCCGGATACCACGGCACATCCATGTGGTGCTCCGCGAACAGCCGGTTCTGCGCGTTGGTGCCCACTCCCATGCTGATCGTGGTGCCGACCAGCACCTTGATCTTGCCATCGTTGACGGCGGTGAATAGCGCCTGCTTTTTCAGGCCCGTCTTGTGATCGGCCATGAACGCGATTTCGCTCGGCTTGATGCCGCCCTGGATCAGTCGTTTGGTGAACCACGCGCGCCCGTCGAAACCGTGCTTGACAGTGACCCCTTCGCCGAAGCCAAGATCAGCGAACACCATCTGCGTGCCACCTTTCAGCGGCGACAGAGCTTTGCGGTCGCGGGTCTGGTACTCGATGTTGGCCGATTTATGGTAGTCCGCGATCACGCCGTCAGCGAGCACGTTGAGCTTGGATTGCGGATCGTTCGGCGCGCTCGGTTCCATGTAGCGCACGTCCATGGCCGCCAGGCGCCCGTCGCCGATGATGGCAATCACCGGGTCGGGATTGTGCGGTTGGGCGAAGGAGCGCCGGAATGCCTTGCTCGCATCCACCCGCGCCTTGAGCACTGGCTTGTACTCGTTGTAGCTGTTGGTTTCCGCAATGTGAATGGCGCGCGCGCCGTTGAACACCTTGGGCCGCCGGTCACCGAGCTTCTTGGCCAGGTCGTCGGACGTCAAGACGTCAGCGAAGGAGCGGAACATTTGCGTCATTTCCGGCACGTTGACGAACGACGTAAAGCGCGTCACGTTCTCGTAGTCGCCGCTGACCGTGGGCTCGACCTCGGTTTGCTCGCGCCCAAACATGGTGGCCCAATCATCGAACCTGGACAGGCCCTTTTCATGCAACAGTTGCGGGGCCATGTACCGCTTGACCGTGTAGAGCTCGGCGATGGTGTTGGTAACCGGCGTCCCCGAGGCCATCACCAGCGAGCGGCCCGGATTGCGCTCGTCGAGCCAGCGGGTTTTCATCCACAGATCGAAGGCGCGATCCGAGCCGTTCGGGTCCAGCCCCTTAACCTTGCGCTGGGTGGCAAATTCCAGCTTGCGGTACAGGTGCGCTTCGTCGACGTAGAGCATATCCACGCCAAGATCGGAGAACATGGCCCCCTGATCCTTGCCCACCGAACTCGCCGCCGCCGTCAGGCGTTGTTTCAGCCTTTCGATCGTCGCCTGGATCTGCTTGACGGTCGGATCTTGAGAATAGGCCATCGCCGGCTTGCCGGTGCTCGTAACCCTGCCGGTAGGCTGCGCTTCGGTGCCGCCGGCTTCCGCCAGCGCAGCGCGAAACTCGTCCAGCTGTTGTTCGATCAGCTTTACCTTGAAGGCCGGATCCAGGTCGAGCAGCTTGAAGGAGGAATGCGTCATCACTACGCCGTCCAGGTCGGACAGCGCGACGCGGCCAACCCATTCCCTGCGCTTGGACGTGTGGAAACCGTTTTCGTCGGCGAGCATCAGCCGCGCCGTGGGGTACAGATCAAGCCACTCCTGCGCGATCTGTTGCAGCATGTGACGCGGCACGATGAACATGGGTTTGCGAAGCAGCCCCAGGCGCTTTTGCTCCATCGCCGAGGCCACCATTTCAATGGTCTTGCCCGCCCCGACCGCATGCGCCAGGTAGGTGTTGCCGTCCTGGATGATCCGCCAGATCGCGCGCTTGACGTGATCGAAGATGGCGCCGCCGCCATACTTGAGCGCGGTTCCCGGCAGGGTCAAATGGCGGCCGTCGAACTGGCGCGCGACGGTGGTGTTGAAATTCTCGTTGTAGTGTTCGACCAGCGTGGCCCGGCGCTTGTCGTCACTCCAGAGCCAGGTCTTGAAATCGTGGCGCATCGCATCCAACGCCGCGTTGGCGGTGGCCGTGAGCTCGGGATTGAGCACGTGACGAACCGGCTGGCCCCGTTCCCTGATTGTGTCCATGACGAGCAGCGGGGCCTTATTCAAGGCGTGCTCGAGCACCAGGCTCGCCGGCACCGTGGCCACCGTGGCGTACTTGCTGTTGTGGTCCTCCGTCCAGGCGTTGCCCTTGTCCACGGTCCAGATGCCACCGGCTTTGTTGTAAGTGGACGTGACCCCTGGCACGCCGGCCTCACTGGCCATGAACTCCTGGTAATGCTCGGACGGGATCCAGGACATGCCAAGCTCGGCGTCAATCTGATCGAAGGTCAGATTGCTCGGAAGCACGGTACGCAACACGGCCACGTTCTTTTCAAACCGGCGATCGACCGCCGCCGCCGCTTCGGCTTCGGACAGCTTCTTGCGCACGTTGCCCGACAGGTATTGATCGGCAACCTGGTAGGTGCCGGCCGGCGTTTTCCACACCGCATCGCCCAGGGCGTCGACGGTCTGCGCTTCGGTCAATCCCATCTTGGCTGCGATCGCTGGCATATCGACGCGCCCGGTTTCGTTGAGCACGTGGAGCATGGCATCCTGCGGGGTGCGGATTTCCGGCACCTTCGGCGCCATCAGCACGCGTTCATGCAAGATCGGCGCGTCGGTGATCTGATCGGTTTCCTCGTTCAATCGCTCGAGCGCGCGCACGAAAACGAACTCGGGGTCGGTCTGGAACTTGGGAAGATGCTTCCAGCGCCGGTATTTGCGCTCGACCTCACGATCCTCGCCGGTGATCGGATCTTCCTCGATTACGGTGCGGGTGTAGGGCGTGTTCGCCATGAGGCGCCCGTTTTTGGCCACGAACCGCTTGTACTCGGCGAGCATCGCCTTGCGCGACTTCTCCCAATCGCCGTCGTTCAACTGATCCAGGTGCGCTTGCTTCACCGCATCGCGCAACGGGACGTAATCCTTGATGACCTGATCCTGCACTTCGGCCCGCTGGCCGATGCCGGCATGGGTGAGCATCAGCACGCCGGCCTTGCTCAAGTAGAAGGCGCCTTCCTTCTTATTCGCCGGGTCCAGGTCGCGGACCAGGGTTTGCATGTTGCCGGCCGCGCTACCGGCCTGCGCCGCAAACACGTTTTCGGGCAGCGTGGCCACGGCCGCCGCGAAGTGATCGGCGATGTTGCCCTCGCGCGGGAGCACCGTGTATTCCAGCGCCTTGCGCATGGACCCTTGCAGCGAGTGGGAGCCGAGCACCATTTCGGGATGGGCGACGAAATACTCGTTGACGATCGCCGGGCCTTCCGTGGTCTGCACTTCGCGCAACTCGGCCCACGGCTGCGCCTGCGCGAACTCGGTGCCGGCCACCTTTTTGCGCAAAAACAAGACGTCGGTTACCACTTCGGTCCCGGCATTCTTTTTGAACGCCGTTTGCGGCAGGCGCACCGCGCCGATCAGGTCCGCGCGCTCGGCCAGGTATTGCCGCGCCGCAGCGTTGCCCTTGTCCATGGTGCCGTGCGACGTCACCGCGATCATCAGGCCGCCCGGCTTGATGCGATCCATGGTTTTGGCGAAGAAGTAATCGTGCAGCAGGAAGCCGTTGCGCTTGTACTCGGGATCCGCGATCACGCGCCAGTTGGCGAACGGCCAATTGCCGATCGCCACATCGTAGAAGTCGTGCGGCAGCTTGGAATCGAAGTAGCTTTCAACCCGGATCCGCTCGTCGGGCATCAGCTGTTTCAACATGGCCCCGGCGATCGGGTCGAGCTCGATTCCGGTGTACGCGCTGTTGACGGCGATGCCGGCTGGCATGAGGCCGGGGAATACCCCGATGCCGGCGCCAGGCTCGAGCACGGTGCCGCCGTGGAAGCCGAGCCGTTGTGCGCCGGCCCACATCGAGCGCACCACATCCTTGCTCGTCCAGTGCGCGAACTGTGTCGAGGCCGCCGCCTCCTTCCATTCCTCGGGCGTGAGCAACGCCTTCACTTCATCGTAGAGCTTGCCCCACGACGTATCGAACACCTTGAGGGTTTCGCTTTCGCTGTGCGTCGGCGAGCGCCAGCGTTTGTTTTTCTCAATCGTGGCGCGCAGCTTGTCGGCCGCCTGCATCTTGGTGCCGAAGATGCCATTGGCGAGCTCGGACGCTCCCCATCCGGTGTACTGCCCGAGGATTGCTTGCTCGTCAGGCGTGGCCTGGCGGCCGGCCGTGGCGAGCTCCTTGACCAGCTTTACCGCGGCGACGTTCTGCCGGGCTTTGGTGAGCCAGCCGCCCTCATAGGATAGGTCGGTAGGCCGGGAGAAGTAGTAGTTTCGTCCTGACTTGGTAGGGATTTCAGGGCCCGAAACTGGAGCATTTCCGAGAACACCAATTCCTGCGCCTGGTTCTGCTGTTGGGTGAACATCGCCAGGCGTTGCAGGTGCGGCAGGTTGTTCGCCTTCGCGTGGTCCTGCATCGACAGGTCCGTTACCTGTTGCGCCATTTCCTCCGCGTACTGGACCACCCACGGCGCCAGTTGGCCCGACTTCTCCATTTCCCGGTACAGCTGCGGGTTCTGATCCCGCAATGCCAGTCGGACCATTTCCCGGTAGTTGCTCATCGCTTACTCCGGTTTGAACGGCGGGGGGTTGACCAGGGGAAGTTTCGGGTGGCCGTACTTCGGTATCCCCAGGTTCTCCAATTCCTCGTCCCGCTTGATACGTTCGGACACCGCTTTCGCTGATGCTAGGCCCTCGGGGCTCGCCGAAAATTCCTTGCTGCCGATCTTGTCGATGACCCTCCGAGATTCCTCCGAGGACATCGTAAAGGGTTTTAGTGCCATCGTTGAACTCCTTTGCGTTTGCCGTAGTGACCTGGATATTCTCACCGTCCCTACGCCACCAATTATACGCCTGCTTGTCGGTGACGTCTATGCCATCGGGTGTAACAGCGTTGCGAGCGACAAGGAACGGATCCGCGCCATTACCGTCCCACAGTGAGAGCTCGTCGGCGATGCCGGCGTAGCGCTGGAAATCGGCGGCCAGCGCCTTGTGCGCCAGGAGCACTTCTCCCCACGGCACCCAGCGATTGTTTTCGAGCGCGCGATTGTAAGCACGGATCACCGCGGTTTGCGGATCGGTGGCCACGCCATGGACCCGGATTTCGTAGCCAGCATCGCGCCAGGCTTGCAGCACGCCCAGGCCCTTTCCGACGTTGGCCATCGTGGCATCAAACACCACATCGAGGCCCTTGCCGCGCGCCGTTTCCACGATGAGTTTCGCCAGCGCCGACGATTCTTCATGCAAGCGGGAACCGCCACGGCCATCCTTCGCCGCCGCAAACAGATCCCACTCGGGCGCCTGCATCTTGATGTTGTCGGCATCCACGAACACGACGTTGTGCCGTTTCACCGGCAGAACGCCGTGCTCTTGCAGCTTGCCCATGACGTAGCCCTTGCCCGAGCCGCCGCCGCCGGCCATCACCCACAAGATCGGCTTGCGCCCAGGTGGGGTGACCTGGCCGAGAACGTGGTCGAGCACACTCTGGCGCCAGGCGCCGCGTTCGGCAGCGAGCGACTCGGGATAGGCTGTGTCGAACAACGCCGCGTGCGGCGCATGCGCCGGGAACGTATCGCGCATCAGCGGATCGTCCGCGGCCAGCGTGCGCGGAGTTTTCGGCAGCTGCCAGGTCAACGGGTACTCTTTGCCGTTCACTACGATGTTGCCGGCGTGCGCGAGCTCGATGCGCTTCGGCGCTGGCTTGATGCCGGCCGGCTTGAGCACCTTGTCGCGGTAGTAGGCTTCGACCGCAGGAACCAGTACACCAGCCGGCGCCGGCCGGCCTTGCAGCATTTCCCTGCGCGCGACGCTCGAACTCTTGGCCGCCATTTGCTCGTCGCTGCGCGCCATGGCCAAGTAGTAATACCCGTCGTGGCTGGTGTCCACGTCGCCCATGTAGATCGACGGGAAGCCGGGCGGGTGGCCTACGGCCTGGTCCTCGCCGGTGATGTTGACGATGGTGGCGCCCGGATAGTGCGCGGCGCCCCAATCGGCCAGCTGCGTGCGCTTGAGCTTGCCTACCCAATTGTCAGCTTCGGTGCCTGGCCCCGCGGCAACCTCGATCCCCGCATGCCCGGCGACGGCCAGGTTGAGCATGGCCGCGCGGTGCGCCAGCGACACCGAAGGCTCGCCCTTGGCTTGGGTTTTCGCATCGGCAAGCTTCTGTCCCACCGGCGCCATCACCACGGCCTGGACCGTGTAGCCCTGCGCCTCGGCGTACTGTTTGGCCTCTTCGGCGGCCTGGACGTGCCCGGTTTGAACCGGGTTATAAGTGCCGCCGAACATCAGCACCAGCGGCTTGCCCTTCGGCGGCATGCCGCTGGCGGGGCGCTCGTACTTGGCGCCGCCAGGGGGTGATTGCCCGCGCTGCACCGTAGCCGGCTTGGCGGCCACGGCCTCGACTGGCGCGGGCGCCGCGGGCACCCCAGGCGAGCGCGTGCCGGCGGGGAACATCGTGGCCTGGGTGGCGAACAGATCGGTCTGATCGACCTTGACCGCCGGGCCGGTGGCGGGCGCCGGCTTCGCCGCGGCCTTGGCCGCCTGTTCCTTCGCCGCCGCCGCCGCGCGAATCTCGGCCGGGGTGTGGGATTTGAGCCCGAAAACTGCCGGCGCGGCCGGCGCCGCAGGCGCGGGTTTCGCGGGCGGCGCCGGTTCCTCGCCGAACATCCCGCCGGTGGCTTGTTCTGTCGCGCGCGCCACGCGCGCGGCCAGCGGCAGATCGGTTACTTCCTGAACGGGTCTTTCAGGGGTGGCTCGTTGACCGGCAGCGCGTTCGCCTTCTCGTGGCCCGCCGCCATTATCTGGCGCAGCTTGGCCTCGACCCGAAAGTTTCTGCGCACGCGTGGCCGGCGCGGCGGTTGCGGTTGCCTGTTCAAGAATTTGCTCCTTTGACCTGGGCGCTACCGCGAACATGCTGGCGCGGTTGCTCAATTCTACCTCGGCCGCTTCGGCGATCGCCTGCAATCGGGCGGCCATGCGCTTGGGCGACCGGACGTTTTCCACGAACAGCCGCGTGAACGCGGTCTGCATCGGGTCGGCCCCGAGCAAGTCTGCTTGGCGCAGCACTTCGGAAGGCTTCATCCCGCGGGCCTTGGCGTCGACCAGGGCCCAGGCGCCGTGCACCAGCGGCGTGCGCAGATCCAGGTCGCCCATGGCCGGCAGGCGGGCCCAGGCCGGCGCCGCTTCGCGCATCGCGCGCAGCACGTTGCCGATTTCCGGGTCCGCGGTTTCCACGGCCAGCGACACGATTTCGGGCGAGCGGTAGGCCCGCGCGACCAGGGCATCCTCGACGCGCGTACGCAACTGCTTGGTGTACGACCCATCGGCCGCGATCAGGTCGGCGCGCTCGTTGGCCGGGACCGACTCCAGGAAGGAGCGGATCAGAGCGTCGTTGTCGGCGTGCAGCACGTCGCCCTCAGTGCGCGAGAGCTTCGATACATCCAGGAGCCGGCCGTCGTTCATCGCCCGCTCGGCGCTCGAGGTTCCCAACGCGTGCGACGCGTTCGACAGCCGGCCCAGGTCTTTGTTGGCGTTGATCTTGTCGTCGTACACCCGGACCAGCAGCGGCGCCTTCATGGCGGCGATCACCGCGGGATCTAGTTCGAGGCCCGGCGCCGCGGCGACCAGCTGCGCCCGGTAGTTGTTGGCCGTGCCGCGCTTGTACCCTTCGGTGATCCCGATGGTGCGCGCGTTGTTCAAAGCCACGATCGAGCCGGCCGGCGGGTTGCCGTACTCCAGGACCGAGCTCCCGTCGACCCGGTTGGACGCCAGCACCGAATCGGCCTCGACCACGGCATACCTGGCCGGCACCTTCGAACCGTCCGGGAAGATCACCGTTTCCGCGCGCCCGGTCTGCGCGGGCGGGATCGCTTGGTCGGCCGAGCCCTTCACCGACGCCATCGGCGCGCCGAGCTCGCTGCTGTTCGAAATCCCGGCGCGCTCGAAATCGGGGTTGCCGGCGATTGCCGCGATCTGCGTGCGCGAGGCCGCGCGCTCGCGGTCCCGGTTCTGCTTGGACAGATCCGGCATGTCCTCCGCGTACACGGTAGGCTGCGGCGCGGGGGCAGGTGCAGGGGAAGGCGCGGGCGCGGCGCCCGCGGGCGGGGCCGCAGGGGCAGCTGGCGGGGCCGGCGGCGGGACTTTCCGCCCGGTCGACAGCCCTTCGTCGCGCCATTTTGTGATCGCGTCGTTGCGCGCCACGCGCGCCGCTGCGGTCGCCGCTTCGGTTTCGGCCGCCGTTTTGGCGTCAGCGGCATCCTGGATGTTCTGGCCGGTGGCGCGGCGCCTGATCTGATGCCCGGCGCCGAGCACCCCGGCGGTCAGCACGGTTTGCGCCGTGGTGACGCCCGCGACCTCGCGCGCCGATTGCCACCAATCTTCCGGCGACGTGAACGAGCGCCGCTCCCCGCCCATGCCGGCCTGCGCTTCGACGTCGGACTGGCCCAGCTGGGTGCCCGCTTCGGACAGGTTCTCGAGGCCCAGGCCCAATGCCGTCTTGGACAGGAATCGGGTGGTGGTGGCCTTGCCGAACAGCCGGCCCAGGCGCGAGCGGACCGCGGCGCGAAAGATTGCGAGCTCGGCGGTGTTGCCGACCGCTTCGCCGGCCCCCTCGTAGTGGCCGTAGGCCGTCGCCAGGTCGCCCCACCAGGCGCGCGCGTTGTTCCATTCCTCATCAGTGATCGGCCCGACCTTGTTGCTCTTGCGGATCTGATCCAGGTGCTCGCGCCAATCGGTCTGGAACTGGTTGGCTGCCATCCGAAACCCGGACCAGTAGGACGCCCCAGCGGTCGATGCAAAACTCGCGGCCTTCGCTCCCGCGGCGCCACCAGCGGCGCCCATGACTCTGCCGATCGCGCCCGCGATCGCGGACGAACCCAGGCTGACCACGGAAAACGCCACCGATGGGCCGAGACTCGCAATCTCCCCCAGGCTCAAGCCGGGGATCGTCGTCGCGTAATCGCCTTTGCCGGCGGGTGCCCCCGCCAAAGTGAGCGCCTTCGATGCTGCTCGCGCTGTTTTCACCCACTCGGGCGCGGACGCATCCATGCCCTGATAGAACCCGCCGCCCGCCGCTTGCAGGTGCGTAGGCTGATCGTGGATCTGCTTGCCGATGGCGCCCGCGGTTTGGATCGCCGACAGCTTGAACGGGTCGCCGGTGGCGCCGGGCGCCGGGCCAGCAACCACGCCGCCCGGTTGCGCCAGGCGCGCGGTGTCGGCCGCCGCCGCATCGTCGGCCACGCGCTGCGCCGCCGAATCGGCCTTGAAACTGCCGCTGCGCGCCACCGGATCGGCGACGATCTTGCGCGGCACGTCCGGGAACCCGGACATCACCGAGCCGGGAATCGGCACCGTGGCCGGTTCCACGACCCCGCTTGGGATCAGTCCGCTGTCCGCGGCGGCGGTCGACATCGGCGCGCCGGTGGTGTCCTGGCCGGAAACCCCGAGCTTCCCGATCACCCCGAGCGCCGCCGATTTGGTGCGCTCGAGCACGCTCGGCCGGGTCTTGGCATCGAACGCCTCACGGAATTTGCCGACCGTGGCATCGTCGGCGCCTTCGGTGAACAGCGTTTTTGCTACGTTGTCGGCGAACCAGTTGACGCGCTTGGCCTCACGCGTGGCACTGTCGGCCTCCCCGGCGAACTCGGGCGAAGCAGCGTATTCCGACCAGCCGGCCATGGGTCAATACCCGAACCGTTGGGTGTTGACCGCGGGCGCGGCAGGGCCCGGACCAGGCTTCGCGGCGCCAGGCATCGGCACCCTCATCTTTCCGGCCTTCACCGCAGCCTCGGTTTCGCGCACCGCGCGCTGTGCCGCCGCCGCCGGGTTCATCGGCGACTCTCCGGTGGCGTAGTCGGCCGCCAGCGACGCCGCTCCGGCTTTGGCGAGCTCGGAGTTCTCGCCGGTCATTTCCCCGAGCGGCCCCGACTTGAGGATCTTGTAAACCTCGTCCGACGCGCGCGAAGCGCGCGGGTCGTTCCGCACCTTTTCCGCCAGCGCCCCCTTGATTTGGGCCACCGCCTCGCGCGAGTCGGCGCCGATCGTCGCCGCCTTGATCGTGGCCCCGGCATGGATCCCGGCCGCCTGCACCGTGGCCGCTGCCGTGACTTTGGTGCGCGCCATCTCGTTCGGAGCCTTGACCCCCTCGAGCGCGATTTCGCGCTTGCCGATGGCCTGCTCTTTGGCCAATTCCTTGGCCGTTTCGGCTACCTGCTTCGCCCGTTCCTTGGCCATATCGAGCCAGGTTTTCGGGTCGAGCATCGCCACCATCTGCGCCTGCGCCTGGTCGGGCGTCATGGTCCGCTCGATCAACGGGCGCGGGCCTGGCCGCGGGTCGTATTCCGACACCACCACGCCGCCATCGGGCAGCGGCTTGATGTCCGCAACCCGGTGCCCGTTCGGATACCGCTGGTTGTATAGCTGCACCATCGGCCGCGCGTCGCCGCCCGCGAGTGCTGCGGCGGCGCCTTTCAAGGCGTCGGCGTAATTGAGCCGCGCCGAATCGGCCATGCCTTGAATCGCCTGTTCCTGGTAGCGCATCGAACCGCGCGCGCTGGCGATGCGGTACATCGTTTCGAAGTACGTCACCGGCGAGGCCGCGCCCAACTGCGCCGGCTGGCCCGGCTGGGTACGGGTGGCCGGCCGACTAGGCGTCATGCCCCCAGGTCCAACCCCTGCCATCGGCCCGACCGCGCCAGGGGCACTCTGAACTGCACCACGAATCCCAGCGGAGACTGGCGAGGCGACCTCGCCGGGCCCCGCCGCGACCGGCGGCGCGCCGCCCTGATCCGGCATCGGCGCGTAGGCCGGCGGTTCCCCGTTCGGCTGCGGCAACTGCATGGTCGCAGGCGGCGGCACGCCGACGTCGGCCCCCGGTCCCATGGCGCCCGCGGTCGGCGCGGGGCTCGCCCCCGGCTGTTGGCCGAAGGTCGCCTTGCCAATCGTGGCAGAAATCTCGGCCTCAGTCGCCAGATCATTTTCGCGCTGCTTGCGCTCGCTCGCGCTGGCCGCGCTTTGATCCTGGAGCAGCGACAACCGTTGCTTGCCTTCCTCGAGCGCCAGGTCGCGCTGCGACTTGGCGTACTCGTCGGTGGCCGCCTGCCGCCGAAAATCGTTGAGGCCGCGAATTGCGACCCCGCCGGCTGCCATCGCTGCGCCGAGATTCATGGTCTGACCCTCATCCGTACCACTGATCGCCGCCGGGAGATACGCCCCAGCCCGCTGTCGGATTGTTCCAGTTGATGCCGGTGCCCGTGTTGTTGTTGATTACGGTGCTGCCACCGATCAATTTGCCCCAATCGACCTTGCCGGCGGCGTTGCCAATCGCACCGATCACCTGCCCGGTGTTGTACGCCTGGTTCTCCGCCACCCCGTAATTCAGACCGGCGTTCGAGGAATACTGATTGCCGGCCGAGCCCAGGCCAGCGACCACGGAACCCGGCAACCCGCGGCCGATGTTGGCGATTTGCAGGCGTTTGTTCCAGGCGCTCTCCGATACCGAGCGCCGCGCCGTGTTGGCCGCGCCAGCTTCCGCCCCGGCGCCCTGCCCAGCCAGGATCCGATATTGCGAGCTTGCCGCGCCGCTGGTCGGGTCGACGCCGTAGCCGGCCATGCGCCGGCCCAGGCCCGCCGCGGCGCGCCCGTAGGCCCCGGCGACGTCGGCCTTCGCCGCCCCCGCTTCCGATTCGATCCGGGCCGGGGAGTCCCAGGCTTGCGCTTCGCCGACCATGCTTTTCTCGAGCGGCGCGTAGACGTCTTTGTACGTCTGCCATTGCTCGTTGGCGATCGCCTGTTGCTGGCGGGCAATCTCCAACTGCCCCGCATTGGCATCTTTGGCTTGGTTGCTCGCCTTGCGCGAGGCGTTCGCGCCAAGCACGGCGCCTCCGATGCTGACAGCGGCCATCACCCCGGTCGCCACCTGGCAGGTGTGCCGCAAGCGCAAACCGCACTCGTAGTCGTGTTCGCGGTCGACGTGGCCCATATCAATCCCCCAGGTACTTGGTGAAAAGGCGCTCGGTTTCCCGCCAGCCCAGGCGCAGGAGGATCGGCCCCATATTCAATGACAGTTTGGTGCCGGTGAAAATCTTGCGCACGCCGCGCGCGCGCAATTCTTCTTCGGCGCGAATGAACAGCTGGATCCCGGTGCGCCCTTTGCGGTACTCCGGGGCGATGAAATAAATGTCCGTGAATCCCATCAGCGTCGATTTGTAATGCGGGTGCGTACGGATGATCGAAAGGTGGTAGCCGACCAACTCGGTGCGATCGGCGCGTGCGGTGAGCACTTGCAGCATGTCCTGGCGGTCGCACTCGGCGTACCACTCCCAATCGGGGTCGAGTTTGATGTGGTCGCGCTCGCCGGCCACTTCCGCCCAATGCAGCGGCAGCAGGCGCTCGATTTCAGAGCGCACGGTCGACCAGGGTTCGATTTGGAAGCTGATCGTCATGGTTTTGGGATGCGCTCACGGAGCGAACGCAAGCGGTCCAACATCACCGCCGAGTCGTTCGGTATGGGGTGGCCGTTTGCCAGAGCTTCGATCGCGCTCCAGATGGCATCCAGCTGATCCCCGACCGGGGGGTATTGTTCGGCCCGCTTGCGCCGGTAGTCGGCAGGGTGTTCGATTTTCATACCGTGACGCTCCCGGTCCAGTCCAAGTAACGCGCCGATGCAATTATCACTGAATACGTGCCCGCGCTGCCGAAAACAATCTCCGCCGATCCGTCCGTGACGACATAGCTGGTGTTGTCCACGAACACCCGGCACGGCCGCGGCACCGGGTCGAGCGTGGCGTGCAGCGAACTCGGATACGTGATGGTTGGCGTCGGGCACGTGGTCTTGTTGGTGAAATCGTGCAGGTTCAGGTCGAAATACTGCGTGGCCGGGTCCAGCTGGCCGTCCGTTTGCACCATCGTCAGGGTGGGATCGGCTGGGGGGCGCACCCACTCGAAGCGTGGCGCGTGGCCAACCTCGACGATCGCCCCGGTCTGATTGTTGAACACGGCGAAGTCACTCATCGTTTGAGCCCGAGAATGAAGGCCGTGGTGCTCACGATGTCGCCATAGCCCAGCAAGTCAGCGCCGCGCTCGCGCGCCCACAGTACCACCGTATTCCAGGCCGGATCGGCCATGAACACGCACTGTCCCGGCGCGGCGAAGCGGTTGATGTTGTTCGGGTAGCCCACCTGCCGGCTGATGGTCTGCCCGTTGTTGCAGGTGACGAAAAAGGTCAGGTAATTGCCGTCGCCGCCGCTGCCGGGGGAGAACTCCGACACCCAGGAAAACGAACACGGCACCCGCTGCTCGTCGTTGTTGTAGAACACCATGACCCAAATCGGGATTTCGTCATTCTGCATCCGGTAGGTGTTGGCGTCGGTCTTGCCGTAGGGGAACGTCACGGCCTGCCCGTCGATGGTGAGCGTGGTGACCGCGGCCTTGCGGATATAGGCGGTGTCGACGACGAGGCGCTCGATCATCGCCCGGCGCATGTAGACCCCAGGCGGTTGCGCGATGCCGGCGTCGTCGAACCAGTAATCGGTTTTGACGATGAATGGCACCTGCACCTGGCCGGCGCGCCCGTCCGGGTTATTGATCGCCGCGGCGACCAGCGCGTTGTTCGACGCCACGATGGCATCGCCCCAGGCGTTGACGCGAATCTCCCATGCCTCGAGCGTTTCGTCGGCTGGCACGCCCAGCCCCTGGCCGCGCACTGGCGGGGTTAGGTACTCGTCGGCCGCCGCCGTGGTGCCGGCGATGGCGAAGGTAGTGGCGCGCACCAGGAACATGGATTCGACGTGCTGGCGGGTGCCCGAGGCTTCCATGCCGAAGCCGGAAACCATGCCGTTCAGATCCATGCGCACGGTCCAGCGCGCCAGCATGTTGCCGTTGACGTTGGCTTGCGCCAGCTGCGCGGTCTGCACGCTGACCTTGATGCCGTCGACTGAATCGCCGATTTGCCCGATCGTGGCCTGCGTGGTGATGCTCCAGGTGGCCAGCGAGGTAACCGCGTTGGCCGCGGTGAAGGTCGATTGCTGCACCAGGGCCACCACTTCGCCGAACTGCGACAATTGCGTGTCGAGCACCACCAGACTGGAGCCGTAGCTGTTCAGCGTCGGAATGATGTTCTTGTAGATTTCCGAGCCGATGCCGGTCAGCTGGGCTCCTTGCGCGCGGATCGAGCCCTCGGCGTTGCCGATGCGATACACCAGGCCGGTGGTCGGCCGGTCGATCAGGTCGATACGAGTGCCGAGTTCGCGGAACAGCGCCGAGTTTCTAATCTGATTTTCCAGACTGGAAATGATGGCGCCAACCTCGCCCGGTTTGGGCGGCCGGTTCCACACCCCAGGCAGATTGTCATTTTGCAGCGGTACGCCCTGATTGCGACCGCCGCCAGAGTTTTTGGCGGCATCAAGGAAATCCTGCGCCGACAGGTAATCGGTCTTGCCGAAGTGATCGACCAGGGCGCGGAAGGCCGCGCGGACCTCGGGATCCGCGATCGAATCCAGCGGCGGCAGGGCAATGGGACGCTTCACACTTGCTGCAAATCGAGGACGGTCCCGGCCAGATACGCCTCTTTGACGATGCCGGTCACGTTGAGTTTGACCGACCAGCGGCGGGCAATTACATCGGTCGGCATGCGCTTGATAACGGAATCGGTAAACGGCCAGGCGTTGAGCACCGCGACCCCATCGGCGTACACGGTGGCCGTGCACGCCCCCTCGCAGAGCACTTGCAGACAACCGATGTTACGCGGCTTCGGCAGCACAATCTCCCGCGACCACCAGGACGCCGTTCCAACCTCGCCGCCGTCGAAGGCGTAGAGCTCTCTGCCGCTGCCGACGTACAGGGCGTCGGTGTCGGGCAGCACGAACGCGGCCGTCATGGGGAAGGTGTGCTCGGTGAGCATGCCGGTGGCCTCGTCGAACCGGACCATGAACTGCCTGTCGCCGCCGGCCTCGAAAAAGCACACCAACTGCCCATCGTTGGCGGCGAAGCGCATCAGGTGTAGACGCCCGCCGTAGAGCTCGCGCCACTTCTTGCGACCCCACAGGGACAGGCTTTGCGCGATCGACACCTGGCCGCCAGCGACCAAAGCGATGCCGTCGTTGGTGGCGTAAGCGATGAACTCGCCCAGGTCGGCGTGGGCGTGCTTGCTCACCGCTCCTTGTTGCGCGGCGAGGCGTTGCTGCACCATGCCGTCCGGGGTGCTGCCGGTGAGCAGGTACGGGTAGCCGGTGGTGGTGACTACCACCGAGTTTTGATTCGGCATCAACCGTACCGGCGTCGACGGGTGCAGCTTGGCGTACTCCTTTGGCCAGGCGTGCGGCCGGTAGGGCTCGCAGATGCAAACTTGCGTGCCTGAAATCCCCGCCAGCATGCCGTTGCCGATGTAGGTCAGGCCGTGCAGATCTGCCGGTGGGACTTCCCAGGTCCACGATTCGATGATGTCCGAGCCCAGGGCACTGGTCTTGACCCTATCGAGGAACACGTACCCGCCCGACAGGTCGCAATCCAGAGCATAGAAAAACTCGGTCACTCCACTGGTGCCGGTGGCGGTGCGGTAGACGCGCGCCTTGGTGATCGGCGCGTAGAGGCCGGCGGCTATTGGCGTGACGATCAGGCGCACCTGCTCGAACACGTTGACGTCGATGCTGGCCGTGGGCGCGGGAATGCTTTCCTCGCCATAGGCGTTGATGAAGGTGTAGGTGTAGGCCCGGCTTTCGAGCAGGCTGGCGGAAGAATTGGACGTGCCATATTGAATGGTCACGTTCATGCGTGACGTGATGCTCGGGTCGGCAGCGAGGGTGATGACGGCGGCCGGCTGCGCCAGGTTGAAGCTCGATCCCGACGAGTAGCAATCGAACACGGTCACGGCATCGTCAGCACGCACCGCGATGATCTGCAACATCGGCATCGCCCCTTCCGGGGTTTTGCCGGCCGGCGTGCTGGTCGGATTCGGTTGGGTTGGATCATCGGAACTGACCGGCACCGCGGGCGCCCCAGCGTCGGAATCGTAGAGAACCCCGAAGCGCGACAGCGACCACAGCGCCGACACCAGATGTTCGCGGCCCTCGCCGTCGTAAATCTTGACCGCGTAGGCTGGCGAGCCAAGGCTGTCGATGATGATGTCCGGGCCGCCGATGGTGATGTTGTCCCTGGCAGTAACCAGGGCCCCTGCGGGGGTCTGGTAAGCGGTCATCAGCAGCGCTTCGGCGGCCACGCTGCCCGGCGTGGTGGTGGTGAGCACCGCGTTTTTCAGTGGCGGGGTGAACCAATACTTCTTGGCCGGCGTGACCACGTTCAGGTTGACGGTTTGCTCTTGATACTTGACCCCGGCGGCCTCGTAGAAGAACTTGGCGGTGATGGTCATGCCGTCGATCGTGCTGTTGATCGAGAGCACCAACGGGGCGGTCGGCGCCGGCACCCCGGCCTTGTACTGAACGGCGGGCGCTCCGCCGCTTGGACGCGCCTGGTCCTGAAACGTGAACCACAGGCCATGCGCATCAGTGAAGTAAATGCGGTGGTACGTATCCTCGATCGCCGGGCCGCGCACCGCATCGACGTCGGTGCTCCAGGACAGGAAATTGATGCCGTCCATCGTGAACAGCGAACGGATGGTGTCGGTGAACGTGGCGACTAGCCCCATCGCCGGCAGCGGGCGCAGATCGCCCTCGCTGAAATCGACGTGCATGGCCTGGCGACATGCCGCTTGCGGCAGCTTGTCCGGTTTTAGCCGCGGTATTTCTCCGTTGAAAGCGCGCCAGTCGATGAGCATTACAGGGCCGCCATGAGTGAAGGGGGCCGCCGCTTGGCCCGGTTGGTGAGTGCCACCAGCAGGCTTTCGTTGACGCCCCAGGTTTGGATTGCCGGGGCGATCGGTCCTGTGGGGCCGGCAGCGCCAAGCTGCTTGTAGACCGCTTCGACGTTGGTGCTCGAACTCACGTCTTGCAACTGAACAATCTCGGTGTGGCCGGCCGGCGGGGTCCAGTGGGCATTGCCCACGGTGGCGAAGAAGGACGCCAGCATGCAGTTGGCATCGGTCGGCGTGAGCCCGTTGGAACCAGGCGCATTGATCGCTTGGTGCGGGTCATGCCGCCAAGCGTCGATGGTGTCGGCCCCGGTCCACGATTCTACGACCGCGGTAACGTAGCACCAGTTGTTCCAGACCCACTCCCACGTTCCGGCAAACGACGGACCTCGACCGAGCCGATAAAACGCCGCCACGTACACGTCGGGCGACACGGAGTACAGCGGCAGCAATTGTGACCAGCCGGCCGGGATAGTCAGCAACAGCAGCCCTGGACTGATCGACCAAAATTGCATGAAGCACAGCAGAAAATCACCTTCCAGCGGTGACAGCGCGGCCCCGTGACCGAACCGGACCCTGATCCGCGTGGCGAGCGCAGCTTGCGCGGTGCCGACAGATTGAATTTTGATGCCGTCCGGTGGGACTGGCGGCGGGATTTCGCTGACCACGATCGAGCGAACCTTAGTGTCGATGTGATCGCCAACCACAGCACCAAAGGCGAAGAACGGCATCACATAGACTTCGCCGGCCGAGCGCAAATTGACTTGCGCGATGGTCAGCGAGTTGGAAAAGATCTGGTCGGCGCTCGAATACGCTACGGTCAAAATGTTGTTGGTGACGCTGAGGGTAAACGTCCAGGGGATTTTCCCGGACGATGCGGAAGTGTCTTCGAAACTTTCCCCGGTGTTGGCTTGGGCGCCGTTGTAAACCTCACGCCGATAGACGCTTAGAAACCCCGCGCCATCGAAGTGAAACGTCGCGCCGATCCAGTTTTTCGCTTGCGGGTTCCAGGCTCCGCTTCCCATGGGGGACGCGTGGACCGCCAACAGCAAATCGAAATCCGCCGTTGCCCCGTCGAGCTCGATCGTGAACGAAACCGAGCAATCCGGGGAACTCGGGGCCGGCGATGCTTTGAGCAGCGCGAAGTTGTAGCCGCCGGTGGTGAGGTTGTACCAGTATTCCCCGGCCCCGGTCAGTTGGTTCGCCGCCAGAGGGGCTAAATCGTGGCCGAAAGGCGGCATGCCGTTGCCATTGTTCGCATGGGTGCCGTTATCGAAATCGCACGCCTCCGTGGCCCAGGCATTGCCGGTGCCCGGCAGGTGGTTCGATAAATCGCCAGTGCCGGGGAACTCGTCGTAAACGACAAGGGTAGTCACTACGCGCAGCCCTTCGCCAATTGGTAGATCCAGAAGGTTCCATTCCAGCGCGCAAACAGCAGGTCGAGCGCACCAACGCCCGCCGACAGCTGCTTGTCGGCCGCTGCATACAGCGCTTCCCACTTCCCGGCCGGCAGCGTCCAGGTGTACGCGCCTGCGCCTTGCGTGACTTCCAGGTGGCACACCGCGGGGCCGGCCGGCGGGATGAAGGTGAGCACGCAATTCGCGCTCATGGCCAGCTTGTGATACAGGCCGGATGTGAAGTACACCGTGTACGCGCCGCCGCTTGCGCCATCGTCGACCGGATCGTTGAAGGAAATCGCCTTGACCCTGGATAGGTCATTGTTGGTCATATCAATGGGGCCGACCATAGCCCCGCCGATGAGCGGCAACGCCACTACCGCGATCCCCGCCGCCGCCGCGGTCCAGCGCAACTCGATCGGGGTGGCGTTGGCGAACGCTCGCCCCTTGGTGCCCTCCTGGGCGCGCACCACGGTCAAGGCGTCGGCCGTGCGCGCCGTGCACTTGACGATTTCATGGTTGATTTCAATATCCCCGCTCATTTCCCACAGGGTTACGAGGAAGAAGTCGCCGCCGGTGGGGAAGGGAAACTTGTCGCCGGTGTCCGCCGCGACGTTGATCGTCGTCGCCGAATTAGAAATGGATCCGGCGAGGGTCGTGCGCGAATTGTTGGAGAACACCTGCGGCATGTCATAGCTCCTTGACCGTCACGTACACTTCGTCCTCGAAGCGCTGCCCTTCGGCGGTGTCGACGATCGCCGTGACCTTGTACTTCGTGCGATCCGTACCGGAGTAATAGGCCACCTTGAGCGAGCGCCCATCACCGAGAATGACCGGCGACACCGACAGCCCGGCGGGCGCGGCGACACACGACACCACCGCGGATACGGTGTCGGTTTTGCTGATGTCCTTGCTGTAATTGATGGTGAAGTAATCGCGTTCGCTCGGTTGCTTGGTGACGGTTCCAAGGGTGCTCATTTTGTCGGTTCTCCAGATTCTTTGATGCAGCGGCCGGTTGAATATCCTCACCGCGGCAGGACGGTAGAACAGGGCCCCTTGCGTGCCATGCAGACCAAGGTTGATGTATCCCTCCGCGGCCACGCTTGCGCTCCCGGAGCACTGCGCGCTGCCACGGTGCAGCCGGTTGCCGTCGCCTGTCATCGCGGCGGTCCCGGCGAAGGTGGACGTCGCAAGAAGTCGCGTCGCTCCGAGCGCTGCAATGGTCGCGGTTCCTGCCGGCGCCGCCGCTGCAAACTGAACCCGACGTGACTTCCCAAACACGAACCCTTTGCCGATGATATTTGATAGAGGGAGTCGTGTGCGCAACGCGCTCGACGCATACGTGCCAGTGCCGACGGCAGCGCCGGCCGCCTGCTTGATCGTGGTGGCAGCTGCCGTCACGGTGCCGGTGCCGTGTGGCGTTGCTGCCGCCCCTCGAATGATCGTGACCGTCTCCCAATTCCCATCCGACTCAGGAATCTCAATGCCCGCGGTGCCGGTCGGAACTGCCGCGATATTCCAGCGCACCTTGGTCATGTCGACCGCGAACGCGCCGACCCCGACGACTGGCTGCCGAATGTAGTAGTAGTGAGCGTTGATCTTGACGTCGGACACCCATAGCGATCCGACCCCACCGAACGCCACGCTCGGCATGTGGACGCGGACTGCTTTGGGTACAAACAAACCCTTGCCGACGATCGACTTGCTGCTTTTCGGTGGCTTGAAATACCGCGTGCGCACGGCCGTCGCGCCGATGGTGCCACGGCCAAGAAAACCAGTAGCCGACGTGTTCAGGAATCGAGCGGTCGCCAGTCCGGTGAACCCTGCACTCGCTTGCTCCGTGCGCAGCGCAGACGCTTGAATGGTCGCCGTTGCCAGTAGCGACGCGGCGCCGGGAACGGCGACGCTGATGGGCGCCATGTAGATCGACGCCGCGCCCACGACGGCCGCGTCGCCTTGTTGCATTTTTATCAGCTTGGCAAAAGCAACCCCTTTGCCGATGATCTTCTTAGGCGTGGTGATGATAACGGTATGCGACGGCGCGGCCGATGCCACACCCACCCCGCCCAGCGTAGCCGATGCGGAGTGGACGTTGCCGAGCCAGCCACCGTTTAGGGCAGGCCCGTTCAGCTGCCCCAGGTTCATGTTGAACCCGGCGTTACTGCACGGTCAGGATGAGCGATCCGATCGCAAACGAGAGCACATCGCTGACCGACAGTGCTTTGCTCGACGACAGCGCGGAGTGCATGATGAGATTGCCGCCCGAACTGGCGTCGTAGAGCCCCACGTGCGTCACGGTGACCGTGCCCGATCCATTGTTGGCGGGGTAGGTGAGCGTTTTGGCGTTGCTGCTGACGCCGTTCGCCGGTGCACTCCAGCCGGTAGAAATGGCGGCGCCGGACGCCGCATCCTGGCGCACGTAGGCCGGCCAATTCGCCACCTGGACCTCGTTCGCGGTGGTGTTCGCATCGCTCGGGTCCGCAGTGAACAAGGCCACGTAGGACGACGTGGGCACCGAGGCGCCGCTGCCGCGGAAGAAGTGATTGATGATTGCGTTCTCGGAGTAGTCGCTGAAAGCGGACATGCTGGCCCCCTTCGGGATTTAGAAAAAATCCGGGGGGTGGTTCCCCGGTCGCTTGGTAAAGCCCTTCGACACGCGCCAGCCCAGCGCGGCGATGGCCGCGTCGAACTTGCCTCGTTCCAGCCCGGCCAGCGGAGCGTTTAGCCACGTCGGCAGGGTGAGGATGTTTGACTTGGCCCCGCAGATGAACGCCGCATACTGATCCGCGAACAGCCAATCGGGGATGTCGCTGGTGTCCTGCCCTGGGCGCACCGACAACTTGAAATCGAGCGCCCAGGCTTCCCCGTTCAGGTTCGGCACCTGCGACAGCACGATGCGGTTGGTGGCGATTTGCGCATAGGTCTCGGGCTTCCCGGTGGTGGCATCGGGCCACGCATTGGTGTTGTTGAACCAATCGGGAATCGCCGCGGGCTTGAGAACTTTTCCGTCGAGGCGAACTTCGCCAATCTCGATCGGCACCAGCCCCGCACTCAGCGGAATGGTGTAGCGCGGTTCCCCATCCTCGACGTCGACGGGGCCGGGCTCGTCGATCCAACATTTGGTGCGCAGCGCGAGCTCGTCGACGGCGAGACGGATCTGCTCGACGATGATCGGCAGCGGCGCCGAGGGAGCCACCAGGGCGACATGGCGCGCCAGGTCACTGAGGCTTGCCATTGCCGCCTCCCGCGGGGGCCGGGCGGGTCACGCCGACGGCCGCGAAAAACGCTTGCAGCAGGCCCGCGGCGCGGTTGCTGTTGACGTGTTCCTCGTCGGCCATCTCGGCCATCCCCACCACGTAATCGGCCAGCGGTGGCAGAAAGGAACTCGGCAGATTGATCGGATCGATGCCGGCGTAGGTGTCCTTGATGTTGACGTGGCGCAGCAGCGCCGCCACGCCCGCACTCGGCGGCGGGTAGAGCACGTAGCGGTCGCGGTCGATGACCACGCCCTGCCGCGGCACGCCGGCGGTGGTGCTGCGCCAGGTAGGATCCCAGGCCGACAGAGATACAACATCGAGCGGCAGCAGACCGCGCTCATCGGTGCCGCTGCGCACCGCGGTCACGTTGAGGATTTTCCGGGTGGCGTAGCTTTGCTCTACGCTGTTGGCAACGGTGGGGGCCCACACGTTGACGGCGAACAACTCCGGTTTGGCTTCGCCCAGGCGCAGCACCCCGTTATTGGCGTGCGCCAGCAATCGGGGCGCTGGGTAACGATCGCTCGCGCCCTGGCCGACCAAGTGCATGGCGCTTGCCGTGACGTCGGCCAGGGTGAACATCAGGCACCCGTGATCGCTTGCAGCGGCGCCAGCGGATCGTCCACCGGCGCCGGTTTCGGCGGCCGGCCGCGGCGTGGTTCAGGCTTCGCGTCGAGTTTCTCGGCGGCCTCGTCGGCGATGGTCTGCGTTTCGTTGGCCGGCGTCGGCGTGTTGGCGGCCTTCGAGTCGCCCGGTTCCGCCTCGTAGAACGCGAAGCCCTCGGTGATCGAGAGCAGACGGATCATGTGCGCCAGATCCTTGACTGAGGCAACGTGATCGCCTTTGGCGTTGGGCTTGAAGGCGTACTCGGTGTCGGGCGACCCGTCCGCGTTCGGCATCGTGATGAACGTGCCGCCGCCGCGGACGATGATGGACCTGATAAGCATGTAACGATCCTTGGAAACAGACACGTTGAAAAAAGCGGGGGCGCCATCCGGCGCCCCCCTTTGACGCCACCGCAGAGGGGAGAAATGGCCTGCGCGGTGATTACGCTCCGTTGATCGACGGCCGGTAGAGCATGGTCAGGCCGATCTTCCCGGTCGTGGTCCCGGTGGCCGGCGCCGCCTTGACCAAGATCCCGATCGAGCGATCGAGCGCCTTGTCGGGCGCGATGCGCAGTGCGGTGACCAGCGTGGGGCGCACCAGGCCGCCGGCTTGCGCCACCGTGCTGGCTGCGAAGATGACCGCCCCGGCGATGGTCCGGTTGGCCAGCACCGTATCGCCCGGCGTGCCGGCCAGCAGATCGACGTCAAAGGTGATGGTCGGCGTGCCGGTGTCCAGGTCGTCGGCGTCGAGGATGAAATCCACCGGCACGCAATTCGCCGGCAGCACGACCATTTCGATCAGGTCGTTGATGACCAGGGCCGCCGCCAGGCTATATTCCGCCCGGACAGCCACCACGTCGTTCGCGCCTTCCGGGGTCAGCACCGGGCCGTTCTGCGCGACGTTCTTGCTTTGGAAAAGGGATGCCATGTGGAATGTCCTTTGGAGAGGGGAGGGGTTGGACTGGTGGAACTGCGCGCGAGGCTCCGCGCGCGAGCTCTACGCCTGGATCAGTACGGTTGGGCCGCGGCGACGTCGACCGCCAACAGCCCGTAGTCCTGGCTGTTGAAACGCGACTTCTTGATGCCGAACACGGTCTTGGTCGTCACGACGGGTTCCTCGCCGCGGTCGTCCATTTCCTCGAACCAGTCGAAACGCATGCCCGAGCCCTTCATGCCGAAGGCGATGGCGCCGGCTTGCGCGCCCAGGAACAGGCAGCGCGCGGCGGCGACGTTGCTGCCCGCCCCGTAGTCGGTGAAGCGGATCACGTTGCTGTGCTCCTGGAGCACCGTGCCCGAGTAGTCGCCCAGCGCGCCGCTGAAGATCGGGGAATTTTCCCCCACCGCGGCGGTGAGCGCCTTCTGGATGTCCAGCCAGGTGTTGGTGCCGCTGGCGATTTTCAGGTCGTAGCGCGCCCAGGGCGAGAGCAGCAGGACGTACTTGGGCCGGCCGCCGACCGGGATGGGTTGGATCTTCGCCCCCTTCTTGTCGATGCCGGTCATCATCGCCGCCTTCGCCTGCACCTTTTCGATCAGGGCGAGGGTCATCTTGCCGGCGCTCGTCAGCGTCGCTTTGGTCGTCCCGTCCCCGTACATGACGTGATTGGTGTCGGGCGCGGTGACCGCGTTGATGCTGAAGGTCGGATCGGTCGACGTGTCGAGGCCGGTGATGAAGTCGTCGTTCGCCCCGCGCGCGCCGGACAGGTAGACCATGAACAACTCGTCGAACAGCGCGGCCCAATAGTCGCGCAGGCGGGCCTTGGCCACGTCGCGGAGTTGGTGCAGCGTGCGCTTTTGCGTCATCGAGTCGCCGGTGTTGACGCCGTGACGCATCTTGTCGATCACGATCTTGTCCGAGAAGAAGCGCAGCGCTTCCTCGCGGCCGGCCAGCTTTTCCGACCCTACCGCGGGCCGCTGGCGCAGCTGCACCGACAGGTCATAGGTCACGGCATCGCCGGCACCAGCTTCAAGATCGGTTTTGACGGTGATCGGCAGCATGCTCGCTTCGCCGCCCATCATCTTGCCGGTGAAAAAACCCTGCCGGATTGTGTCGACGGCCAGGTTTGCGGACCACCTCTTGACGGCCTTTGCATCGTTCAGGCCGATGATCGTTTGCGCCATGTGAACCTCCGTTTGGCGTTGTGACTACCATAACGAAAGCACTCATGCGCTTTCACCGTGCTGCTTTTTCCGCTGGCGGTAGGCCGCCTTTGGCCATCGCCGCGCCCATCCTCGAGCGCGGCCTTTCAATCTTCATGTTCGGTGGCGCCTCGATCGCCAGGCGGGCGAGGCGCCCCGAGCGTTCTTCCAGCCGGACGGTTATCCTGCCGTCGTCAATGGTGAGCACTTCACCCACTCGAATGTCGACAAGGATAGCCATGGTTGCGCTGGTTGTGGGGGAAAATTTGCGGGTCAGCCTGTCCGAAGCCACTTTTCGCGTGCGGCCGCGGTCATTTTGGCGACGGTCGCCTCCAATTCCTCGCCGGTCAGTCCGTCCAGATGCGAGAACTCCCCGCCGTCGCCACTTGGCCCGGCCGGCGGGACCAAGGCCAAGGTCTGCGGCACGCGTGCGACCGCTTCGCGCGCGCCGGGCACGCCGGCAGCGGGAGCCGCAGCCGGGGCGGCCGTTTTGAACACGTCGGCCACCAGGCGATCGCCTTCGGTCAGGAACCAGCGCATCGGCTTGTCGGAGTTTTTTTCGTCGGCGGCGAGGCCCTTGACCGCGCGATCGAAGGCGGCGTTAAGCAGCGGGTTTTCCCGGTACGCCTTGTGCGAATCAAGGAAGGAGTCGACCTCCCACTCCCACCGCTGTCTTGCTACCGCTTCATTCTGTTTAACCGCGAACTCGGCCTGGGATTGCGCGGCTTTGATCGCATCGCGCTGGCTGTTGTAATCGTCGAGCGTGATGTCGCCGGCCTCGACCTGGGCTTTCAATTCGTCCAGCTTGGCGTCGGCATCGGCCACATCGGGGGCCTCGAAGCGCGGCACGAACGGATCGCGTTCGAGCTCCGGGGCGCCGGCCGCGGCAGCTACGGCATCGACCGCCCCCGGCGCAGCGGCAGGCGCAGCGGCAGGCGCGGCGGCAGGCGCGGCCGGTGCGGCGATCGCCCCGGCGTCGGGCGCAGCGGACGCCGCAGGGGCAGCACCAGGCGCATGCGGGTCTGCCACCGTGACCACTTTGGCGGGTTTCCCGTCCGAATCTGTCGTATCGGAAGCGAGTGCATCGGTTTCCTCTTGAGAGAGGCCAGGGAGAATGTGGTCTTGAAGGGTATCCATAGCGATCCTTTAGTCGTCGATCATGGTTAAAAGCATGGCGATGGCCTGGGCGTTGCGCCGTTGCCGCCACACGGCCGCGGGAACCGCCGCGGCGTCGGGTACGTCATCCGAGGGGGGCGTCGAGGGGGTCGTCGTCAGGTCGGTTTCGCGCAGCAACGCCGGGGCCCGCGTTGAGAACGGTGAGTGACCATCGCGTAGTAGCTCGTTGGATCGAGTCGGTGGGGCATGAATCCGCCCGGTTTCGTGCACCGGCGGGGGCATTTCGCGCCCGATCCAGAACGCATCCGACGCCTTGATCGGGCGCGGGACCGCCCCGAATGGCGCCCAGGAGTCCGACCGCAGGCCACCATAAAACTGCGAGCCGCCCTCGCTGACCACCGTTATCCGCTCGGCCGGGACCAGGTGCGTCGCTACGGCGCTCAGCGTCGCGGTTGCGACGAGCGCCGCGGCGCCGCTGATGATGCTGGTTGTGGCTTGCCCGCTGGCGGTACTCGATCCGATCGCTTGTCCAACCGCGCCGGCCAGGGCCACGGTCGCGCCGCTTGCGGCGCCAGCGCCGGCCGCAGCACCGAGCGCCGGGTGCACCCGGACGCTATCCGCCGCCCCGGAGCCGAGCCCGCTGGACGCCCCTACTGCGGGGAGAACGAGCGCCGCTACCCCGAGCGCGACCCCGGTTCCGGGCGCCGCGGCGGCGCTCTGTACCAGGGTGGCACCGACTCCAGCGACGCTGGAACTCCCCACCGCAACCGCGTCCGAGCCGGCGGTCCCAGCATCGGTGGCTTCGGCGCTCGCCGTTGCGCTCCCGGCCGAACTCCCGACCGCTGCCACGATCCGGGCGGCTTGCACGATGGCACTCGCGCTTCCCGAGCTCGCCGCGGACGCACCAGACCAGGCCCCGCTTACGCCGCTCGCGCTACCCGTCCCGGTGCTCGCAGCAACCGCCGGTGCGGTCAGGGCGGCCTGGGCGCTGGCCGTGGCCGCTGCGCTCGCAGAAGCCTGCGCACCGCTGCTCGCCCCGCTGCTCGCGCTGGCTGTTGCCGATCCAGCGGTCGCGGCCACGGCCGCGGCAAGCACCGCCGCCGCCCCCGTCGCCACAGCGATCCCGGTGCTCTGCGCGAGTGCGGCAGCGATGTTGCCCGCCACGCCCGTCGCCACGCCCGTCCCCAGCGAGCTCGCCAGGTCGGCGTCGGTGCTGCCACTCTGCCCGCTAACCGTCGCGCTGCCGGCCGCCGCCGCCACGCTGCCCGCAAACGCCCCCGCGGTGCTCGATACGCTCGCCGCCCCGGTCGCGCTGGCGATCGCTGCCGCCACGCTCGCCGCAACTGCGCTCGCGCTGCCCGCGCCGCTGCTCGACGCGACCGCGCCGACTACCTGCCCCGATACCCCGCTGGTGCCCGCGCTCGCGCTGGCGGCGGCCGTCGCAACGACGGTGCGCGCCGCGGCCCCGGTCGCCACACCAGCGCCGGTGCTCGCGGCAGCGGATCCCGCTGTGGCCCCGCTGACCCCGGTGGCCGAACCCGCGCCGACGCTCGCGCCGGTGGCCTCGACGAAATTGGATGTCGAGGCAGACCACAGAAGGTATCCGCCGAACGAGTCAACCGCAACGGGTGTGGCGGCTCGCGGTGAGGCGAAGTTGGCCGCGAGTGGTGTGGGGCCGCTGTCGCTGAGTTGGGTGAAACTTCCTGCTGCGCCCGCCGGTTCGTAGGTGATGACGATGACACCGGCCCCGCCCGCGCCGCCGAGAGTGTCGGTGCCGTTTAATCCGCCGCCACCGCCACCACCGTAATTTCCGCCAGCGCCGCCAACCCACGCCCCGCCTTGGCCGACGCCCGCGCCGCCGCCGCCAGAGCCATGCGTCGCATCCCATTCAATGCCGACGCCGCCGTTACCATTGGCGCTGTTGACGCCTGTTGCACCGGTGGCACCGCCCCCTCCAGCAACGCCGTTGTTGCCGCCCGCCACTGCGTAGTCTCCGCCGCCATAGCGAAGATAATTGTTTCCACCTAAAAAGACGGACCCGTCAGACCCACCGCCATTACCGCCGCCTCCGCGTTCTGTGTTGTCGCCACCATCGCCAAACGGCCCGCCTGCGCCGCCACCGCCGCCACTACGGCTGTTGGTGCTCGGTGTCGTAGTTGAGCCGCCACCAAATGCCTTATCACCAACGCAGTTTGCGGTTCGACCCCCGTTTACACCGGGAGGCGACGTGCCAGCAGCAGGGGACCCCGTGCGCCCGTAATCGGCAACGAGCGTACTTGAATCGCGGAATTGCGTGACTTGCTGTACTCCGCCCGCAGGGATTTGGACGGTGATGCTGGCGCCTGGAGTCAGCGCGACGTTGTTGCGGACAGCGTAGGCCCCACCGCCGCCGCCACTACCCCCTTTGTATGTCTGTGTGCTATTACCCAGCCCGCCCGTACCGCCGGAGCCGATGGCCGCAATCGTGTTGTGATTGCTGTTCCAATCGCTAGGAACAACCCATGTGGTTGTGCCCGCCGCGAGGTAGATGCGCGTTGCCACGCCTAGCTATTCCGCGCCGATCCTACTTCCCATGCAGAAATGCTCTGGCCGAACACGGAACAGACGTTGCTCGTCGTGAACATCGCCTCAAAGCGCGACGCGCCGCGCTGCGCGAGCGCGGTGAGTGCGGTGAGCGTGGCTCCGGCGCCGAACACGGTATTGAATCCGTTGCGAATGTTCACGCTGGTCGCATCGACCGGGCCGCTTTGCAACGCGAAATAGGTGTTCTGCTTGGCGACGGTGAGCGCGGCAAACGCTGACCAATCAATTACCGCTGCCATTTCCGCCGCCGAAACCACTGGCCTCCAGACCATCGTAGGCGAGGCCGGGACTGTGTTGAGATAGGTGGCGAGTGCTTGATTGCCGCTGTCGCCGTTCTCGAAAGCTGCCGCCGTAGGATCGCCATTGATTGCCGCTTTTATTGTGGCAAGCTGCGCCGTGGTCATGTTCATGGTGAATCCCTTTACGCGGTGTCGATTTCATCCCACAGCAAAGCAATGTTCGCCTTGCGGGTGTCTGAGGTTGTGCCTGCGGTATCCTGCCAAATGACAAGTCCTTCGCCCGGAGCGAACGTCCAATACTCGTCCTCTGACTTCCCCTCCATAACCGCAAACATGGGGGTGACATAGGCCCCAACAGCGGTAAGCGCACCGCCATAAGGCGCCGTCGCCAGTGCCCCGACCAATGAGACAGTGAGCCCGGTTACTGCCGTTCGCAAATCAGCGACCGGGGTTGGCGCGGTAGCGTCCAGCTTGATAGCCGTAACGGCTGCCCCTGACGCCGTTCCAGTGAACGTCATGCGGGTAAGCGCCAGCCGGGGAGCCGTTGGGGTCGCCAGCGCCGTCGAGTGCTGCATCGTGACGTTGATCTGCCGGATTCGCGCCTTCTTGTTGCTGATTGCGGTCGGGACGTGGAACCACAGCGATCCGGTAGAAGTCCCGTTTTCCGCCGCGGCAAGGGCGGTGACTTGCGCCATTGCCGCCCGGTACACCCCCAGGACGACGGCGCTGGTGGATTGGACAAAGAAATGCTCATGGACGGTATTCCCGCCCACAACCTTTGTTTGCGTCCTGACCTTCGGCCCGGTGTTGCCCGAGTCAAGCGGGAGAACGATCTGTGCTACTACTGGTCCGGCCATGGGATTACCTCGTCGTGGATTCTATTCGTGGCGGCGCGGCCCGCAGGCCGCGCCCTCCCCCCGTCCCGATCAATCTTCGGTGATCGTCGACGTGGTTTTGATCCGCGGGATTACGCCGACCGCCATCGTCACGTTCGGCGTCATGGTGCCCGAGTACAGGATGATGCCGGCGCCGCTGGCGGTGTTGACCACCGAGAAATGGGTGATCGGCCCACCGGCCGCAGCGGAACACTCGCCGAAGTCGATGTTTTCGAACGGACTGACGCTGTTGGCGGTGACGGTGAATCCGCCCGCACCGCTCGCGCGCGCCTTCGCCACCCGCGCATAGCCGGTGTACGCGGTTTCGCTGGTGACGGCGGATCCGGCCTCGCCGGGGTCCGCGGTGTGCAGCGCCCAATAGAGGCTACCTGGCGTGACGGTCGCGCGCAGCCCGCCAGCATCGCCGATGTTGGCGACCGCGGTGTTGTTGAACAGCAGCAGCAGCAACGAGTTTTCGAACGTGTCTGACTTGCTCATGGTGTCGCTCCGAGATTGTTACTTCTTCGGCTTCGGCGGTGCGGCGCTGCTTCCACCGGAGTCCGAAACCTTCGCCCCGATGATGTTGCCATTGTTGTCGAACTGGAATTGCACGTTGCGATCCGGCCGGCTGTTGTCGACCTGAACCACGATCGGGGCCGGCGCGGGCGTGGGCGCCGCTGCGGCCGGGGCCGGCGCCGCCTTCGCCGCCTCCTGTCCTGACCGCGCGACCTCTTTTACCGCTGCCGAGTGCTCCTTGCCCTGGGCGGTCATATCGGCTTTGAGGGTCTTTACCTGGAGTGCCAGCGAGTCGATCACCTTGCCGAGCCGCGTTTCGACGTCGGCGGAATCCTTGGCGATGCTGGCCGCCTTGACCGTCGCATCGGCGCGCAACCGTTCGGCCTCGACCACGGCATCAGCCGCAGCCTTCGCCGCGTCGCGCGAGGCCGTGGCGGTGGCGTCGACCTTGTAGCGTTCGGCCGCGGCCCGCTCGCGCGCCTCGTCGGCCTTGACCGCTGTTTGGTCGGCCTTGTCCTTCAAGGAAACCTGCATCTGTGCCAACTGTTGTTTCGAATCCTCCAGCTGGGTTTGCAACTGTTGAATCTCACCGTAGAGCGGGTGCTGGGTCGCATCCTGGCCATCGGCGCCGATCTTGGCCAGCGCCGCTTTCGTTTCTGCCTGGAGCTTCTCGACCATCGCCTGTTTCGTCGCCAGGTCGAGCTCGACCGCCCGCTGTTGGATCGCCGCGGCCTGTTGCTCGGCCTGCGCCTTGGCCTGCGCTTCGGCCTGCGCTTCCGGCGTGTCGGGCGCATTGGGATCGGCGTGCCCGGTGATTTTGCGCAACCGCTGTACGAACTCGTCTTTGTTGGGGATGTCGGAGAACTCGATCGCCAGGTCCAGCAGTTGCACCGAAAGCTCGGGCGGCAGCTGGGTTAGCAATTGCATCAGCGTGTCGAACATCGCCTGGCGCACGCCGGCCCGGAAGTCCTGTTCGGACACCACGAAATCGCTTTGCGTGGCGGTGATGTCGTTGACCTTGCCGGTGTCAGGATCCTGTTGGTTCAGGTACAACCATTCGGCATTGCCGCGCGCATCGGTGAGGCGCATCACCCTGGCTTCGGTCATAAACTGGCGCACCAGGGACAGCTTCTTTTCCCCGCTGGCCTGCACCGCCATGCGCAGGTTGTCGAAAATGCGCTCGGTGATGATCGAGCCCTGGGTCTGCCGCGCCAGCACCGCGCGCCCGCTGACGGCGTTGGTTTCGCGGCCCATGTTCTCGTTGGTGAGGCCGCCCGACTCCTGGAACAGCGCAAGCTCTTGCGCCATCAGCTTCAGGTCGCCCTCGGCCATGTTGAAGTCGGTACGGTATTCCAACTTGGCGCCGCGCTTCACCCGCACGATGCCGTTGGGATCGCGCACCTGTTCGATCAATTCGGTCCAGTCGTCGGTGGCGTCATCGTCGACTACCACCTGTTGCGAGGAAACTCGGTACAGCGAGCGGGCGAAACGCTTGTTGACGTCCTCCTGGATCCCACGCAGGTTGCGGGTGGCCCCGTAGGGTTGGTTGTCGCGCGCGCGGCGGTAGCACCAGATCGGCGTCAGGCTGAAACCGTCGTGCTTGTACGGGGAGCGCCCATGCCCAAGCATGCCGCGCTCGGTCATCATGGCGTAGTGCATGCGCAGCTTCGAGGTTTTCCACAGCCGCGTGTTGCCGATCGCCGCGGCCGACGTGTGGGCCGTGTTCGTGTCGTCGAACTCCTGGCCGTTGTGCTCGCCCACGCACAGGGTCACGCTGCACGGCGCCCGGTACTGAAACTCGATGAGGCGCACCCGCTGACGGTTGCCGTAGCGCAGCATGGTGCCGCTGGTCTGGTAGACAAACCCGTTCCAGGTGCGCCCGGTGTAGGGCTCCCAATCGCCCAGCTTTTGGCCCAGGTAGAACTGCTCGTCCCTCTCCTTTTCCGGGTCGTAGCCTTCGGCCACCAGTTTCAAGTGCGCGGCCTTGTCCGGGTACATCGAAATGGACACGTCCAGGTCCACCCACCGCTCGCGGAAAATGTACCTGGCGTCGGCCATGTCGAGCTCGTTGCTGGCCGAGTCGTGCCAAACATTGCGCCACGATTCATAGCGGCAAGTGAGCGGTTCGGCCGTGGGGTCCGGGTTGATCGAGTCCTCGATCCAGCCCACTCCGACCGTGACCGCATCATCGAACGCCCGCGACCGATGGAACCGGGATTTGTTCACATCGTCCACGTACTTCAAGACATCCGACTGTGCTTGCGCCCCGTCGACGTCGTCCTTCGTCCGCGGCAGGATCTTGTAATCGGTGCGGGTGCGCCGTTCGGTCCCGAGCAACCATTCGATGTGCGGCAGGATCCGGTTGAAGGAAACGGGCTCCTGGCCGCGATCGCGCAACACCTTGGCATCAGCCGCCGACCATTGCAGCCCGTCGCGGAAATCCGCATCCGTCGACATTTCATCGCGCCCGGCCTGGCTGCGCTCTTTCTCGGTGGTACGCCAGTCGAGCAGCTTGTTGAACAGGTCGCGCTCGGCCTCGCTCGGGTCAATCTCGACGGTGGTATCCGCGCCGGCCTTGCGCGCGCTGGCTTCCGCGGCGGCCACGAACGGATCGTGCGCGCCCTCAGTAGCCCAATTCTCGACGCCGTTGATGATGTTCATTCGAACCTCTGCGCCAGATTTTCGCGGCCGTTGACGCTGATTATGGCCTCATCGACCACCCGCTTGAGTTCGTTCGGTTTGGGCGGCATGGCGATAAGTAACGGTATCCATTCAAGAATTGCATCCCGGATGCGCCACGTGGTGTGCTTGGTCAGGTCCATCCCGAGGGTGTCGGCGATCGCCAAGGTTTTGAGGATCCACTGTGGTTCGGTCAGGTTCAGATACCACGGGATCGCCGATTCGCAGATCACGTGGACGCCGCCGCTCGGTTTGGGGCGAACCGGGCAAAGGATCAGCGCAGGCTCGCTACCCACGTACTGGAAGGTTCCAAGGATGTCCCCCTTGACCCGCTGCTCGGTGCAATTCAAACCGACGACGATGCTCTCAGGCATGGCTGCGCTCCCCTATCGCCGCTGCGGCGGGCCCCGTTTGGTGACCCCTTGCGAGGCGATCATCTGGCGCATCATGTTGCGCTGCGTCGCCTTGGGTGGCGGCGCCATTGGCGGGGCTCCCGCGGGCATCATAGGCTGGCCCTGCTGCTTTTTGACGGCCATGGGGGAATCGGTGTGGACGATCGTTTTTGCCATGTGGATCCTCAATTGGTCCAGGCGAGCGCGGTCACGCGAGCGACCCACCAGCGTCCGAATAGGCGTCGAGCGCGTACTGAAGCGATCGCTTCGGCTGGGGGTAGTGGCTCGCCGGCAAGGATGCCCATATGCTAGAGCACTTGTCCAAAGCTTCCTGCACCCGGCCGGCTTTCACATCGGCCATCGCATGGGCGTCGGCGATCAATTCCATTGCGGCTTTGTCCTGCGACTCGGGGGAAAAGTCGGGCAGCTTGAGCCTGGACTGGAGCCGATCCCAGGTCCAACGGATGAACTGGTACGCTCCTGCCGCGGTGGTGTAATTGACCACGCCATCGGTTTGGGTGAAGGGGAATTTCCGCCTGGGATGATCGGCAAAGCTGGTGAAGGTGCGCCCCGGCGCCGGGTAGCCGAAAAGTGCCCGATACCCATCCGGCCCGGCCGTACCTTCGCATTTTCGGATCAGCATAAGGAAGGCGGCGACGTTTTGATCCTGGGCCATGGTTTCACGTGGAGCAAGGCGCCCCGAGGCCGAGTTGGAGCGCGATCGCCGCCGCGAGCACGCCGAGCAAGTGCATCATGGCGCCAGCAAGATGGTCACGGCCCAATCGTCGGCCAGGGCATCAGTCTGCGTGCACAACCAGGGCACCATGTCGCCGGTGACGGTGCGCATGTAGATGTACGGCAGGGTCATTTTGCTGTTGGCGTCGGGCCGCTGAATGGCGATCCACATGCCTTTGCCGTCCCACCCGGAGCGCGAAACCCTGGCCCCGGCCTGCATCGCCTCCAAGGCTTGCGAATAATTCATCATCGTTTTTCCTTCACGGTTGGACGGCCTGCCAGTCCGTCGCCAACAGGTCGGTTTGACCAATCAGCCACGGTGACAGGGTGTTGTTCGGCTGGCGTTGCATGATCGGGTTGGCGTAAACCCGACCGTCATTGCCGGGGAGCGCCACTTGCAACCACATCGACAGGTCTTGTGCTGGGACCGCTGGATTCGGAGGGTTGGCCGGGACGGCGGGGATTTTCTTGACCCAGCCGACCCGCTGGACGAACGCGGCGCCGGTGCGCAGCTGGGTGAGCGCCCAGGAGAAATCTGCCATTACACCCGTCCCGTCGAGGGTAGCCGGTTGCGCCCGCGGCCACCGAGTTTCCAGCCCATTGCGAACTGCTGGAAGGCGTCGGCCAGGTGGGAAAACTCGTCGTGTTTTGGTTCCTCGCGCCAAATGCCCTGCTTGTCGTCCCAAACCTTGGTGTACGTGTCCAGGGCGACGAGGCCCTCGGCGCAGCCTTCCGGGTCGAACCAGCATTGCGGCAGGATGTTGCGCGCGGCTTCGATGCTGTTCTGCTTGAGCGGGGTCCGGGGCACCACGATCACATCCGAGCTCGGGACGTTCATTTCCCGGAAGTAGTCGACCGCGGCTTTGCCGCCGGCCGCGGTCAGGTGTTGGTGTTCGGCATCGTGCGGCAGGTAGAATTTGCCGCGCAGCCAGCCCGTAGCGTTGATGATGTTCAGGAAGTGGGCGAAGCCCTCGCCGGATTGCTGGTAGGTTTTGAGGAAACGCGGTTGCCCGGCAACCTCCTGCATGAACCAGAGCGCCATGCGATCGCGGTGCCCCAAGTCCCAAAACGTGTGCACCGGCACCGAGAGGGCAACCGGGATGCGGCGGATCTGGCCGGCGTGGCGTATTTGCGCCATCTGGTTGCGGAAGTAGGCCCCTTCGATTGATTGCTCAAACGCCTCGTCGATCGTGCTCGGGTATTCCTGCTTCATATCCTGCTTCAATTCGCGTTCCTTGAGCACGTACCAGGCGCGTTGACCTGGGCTCAGGGTGGTGCGGGTGCTCGCTTCGACGCGATCGAAATAGGCGGTTTTTTCGGACGGGATCACTACCCCTTCGGGGTCCGCGGTGTAGTCAAGGTCATCGAACCAGGCGAAGAAGTGCAGCTTCCACTCCATTTCACGCAGCGGCGCCGGGTCGTCAGCGCGCTCGCGCGCCGTCTTAACCATTTCGAAAAACTCCCCGGAGCGGCCCTCGGCCGTGCTTTCGACAAAGCCGAATTGGCCGGCGGCCAGCGTTTGCAGGGTGCCGGTTTTGACCTCCTTGGCCCGGTCGGGGTTTTTCTTGCAGATCTTCCCGTACTCGGAAACGTGCAGCACTTGGGTTGTGCCTGAGCGCAACGACGTGGCCACGCGAGTCCTCGAGCCGTTGGAGAAGGCTAACTCCCCCGCTCGATCGTTGATCGCTGGGCGCTGCTCCTTCAACCAGTCGGGCAGAGAATCATAGGCGAATTTGATCTTGAGCTCGAAAATCGCCTGCGCCGATTCAAGGTCATGGGCGACCACGCCAGCCTGCACATTGGCGGTGAACAGGCAGGTATCGAGGATCAAAAGCTGGATGAGGGTCGAGAATCCCAATTGCCGAGCCTTGACGATGATGTTCAGAAAATGCAGGTTGGCCAGTAGGCGCTGTTGTGCGAGGTTTGGCACAAAGCGAACTTTGTGGCCCTGCTTATCTAGGATCCAGTAAAGGTTACAGAGTCGCCACTCCCGGTCACCGTAGAGGGTTACCAACTCCTGGGCTTCGGGCGAGAATGGCCGATCGGCGTCAGGCGGCATTGCGCGCATGATGCCAGCAACGACGGCCGGCCGGGCGGAAAATCAAGCGAAGGGGCGGGGGCAGACGAGCGCGCGGTCTACCTGGACAGCACCCAATACGGCCGCAACTCGACCGACTCGGGCGGTGGCACCACGCCAGGACAAACGAGCGTCACGGTCGCGCCGTCCGCGCTGCGCCAGAATTTCCACCCCGAGCAGATGCCACGAATCGTAACCTGCCGCGACCCGCTGGCATCCCAGGCGATGCAGCG